>Ga0172370_10008928_pt1 | contig 11880 bp, 12 predicted proteins | sample LakKiv5m_FD_114538 | JGI IMG/M metagenome (GOLD analysis project Ga0172370, IMG submission 114538) | Freshwater microbial communities from Kabuno Bay, South-Kivu, Congo - kab_022012_11.5m | ecosystem: Environmental > Aquatic > Freshwater > Lake | place: Democratic Republic of the Congo...
TACCTGGTTCAATATATCTTTCTTAACTTCTTCCATTTTCTGCAATAGCTCGTCGTCTTTATATTCCTGGCTGTACTGGGCGTACAATACCGATAGCAGCTGGTCAACGTCCTGTTGGGTTATAACCTCGTCGTTAACAACCGCTACAACCTTATTAACGGTAGCTGCCTGCGCCGAAGTGCTGAGCATTGTAATCGCTGTTAAAATTATTATAAATTTAATTTTTTGAATTTTTGTCAAGTCCATCCGCAGCCTCTTTCAATATCCTACAGTATAAGTCAAAACCTATCGCGGATATATAGCCGTGTTGCTCTTTGCCTAGCAGGTTTCCCGCCCCTCTTATTTCCAGGTCTTCCATCGCTATCTTGAACCCGGAACCAAGGTCTTTATATCTCTCCAGGGCGTCCAGCCTTCTTTCCGATTCCCTGCTTAATACATGCTCTTTTGGAACAAGAAAATACGCATGCGCCTTATTCGTAAACCTGCCCACCCTGCCTTTAAGTTGATACAGATCAGCAAGGCCAAACATATCCGAGCGGTTAACTATAAGGGTATTGGCGTTAGGTATATCAATGCCAGACTCTATTATAACGGTTGATACCAAAACGTCAATACTTCCTTTCATAAAATCTTTCATTATGATTTCCAGTTCCTTTGGATGCATCCTGCCATGCGCTAAAGCCACATTTGCTTCCGGCGCCAAACCCGATATCCTGGCGGCTATCTTTTCGATGCCTTCTATTCTGTTGTGTATAAAAAATACCTGCCCATTTCTCTTCTTTTCAAAAAGTATCGCCTTTTTTATCAGATTGTCGTCGTATTCCGAGACAATCACTTCTACTGGGAGCCTATTTTGAGGAGGCGTTTCTATGATAGACATGTCTTTCACCCCCATCAAAGACATATAGAGAGTCCTTGGTATAGGCGTCGCGGTGAGCGTCAGGACATCCACTGTAAGCCTGATCTTTTTAAGCTTCTCCTTGTCCTTTACTCCGAATCTCTGTTCCTCGTCTATTATAACAAGCCCTAGATCTTTGAATTTTATATCCTTTTTTAGTATCGCATGCGTGCCTATCAGTATGTCGATAGACCCGTTTTCCGCTTCTTTTAGTATGCGGGTTGTCTCTCCTTTAGTTCTGAAGCGGCTTATCATTTCCACTGTCATCGGGAAATCCTTCATCCTGTTTTTAAATGTTATAAAATGTTGCTCCGCGAGAAGCGTAGTCGGTACAAGTATGGCTACCTGTTTATCGCTCATGACCGCTTTAAAGGCGGCCCTCAGCGCAACCTCTGTCTTTCCGTATCCGACATCTCCGCACAAAAGCCTGTCCATAGGTTTTGAGGATTCCATGTCCTTTTTTACTTCAGCGGTGGATCTTAATTGGTCTGGGGTTTCCTTGAACGGAAAATTACTCTCAAATTGAGCCTGCCAGTCGGTATCTTTTGCGAATTTAAAGCCTTCCAGCTTGGAGCGCGCCGCGTTTATTTCTAAAAGATCATACGCCATGGAGTAAATACCTTTTTTAACCCTGTCTTTTACCGACTTCCATATCTTACTGCCTAACTTGTGAAGTTTTGGCGGCCTGCGCTCGAACGCGACGTATTTTTGTATTAGATGCAGTTCTTCTACGGGAACATACAGCTTGTCGTTATTGGCGTACTCTATTATGATATTTTCTTTTTCTTCTTCTGAGCCGGGGTAGGCGATTTTTTTAAAGCCTCTGAATATGCCTATGCCGTGGTCTACGTGGACTATATAGTCATTTGTCTGGATATCTACAAAAGAGGCTAGCGGAATTTTTTCGCCCAGATCAACCGTTTTTTTATTTCTTGGGTATATTCCAAGCTTGGGGAGGATTATAACCATAGCGTGTTCTTCGAAGGTTTCCGAAGAAAGCAGACTGTAGCTTCTTATAGATTCTACGATGTTACCTGATAATTCAATCCTGACGGGGCCTTCAAATGTAGGCGGAAAAATATCTATTACCCCGCCGCGCATGCTGAAATCCCCTGTTTCGGAAATCATGCCCCGTCTCTCGTAGCCATAGTCTACCAACTGGCTGGCAAAAGACTTGTAATCCAGATTTTCGCCTTTATAGACTTTGATTGATTCAAACATGGCGGTTCAATAAACTTGACAAAACTAACATTGTCACAATGTCAAGATTACATTTTTTTGAGGGCGGTGACGCCCAGTAGGCCCAGGCCGCTTGCTATGACTTTTTTTACCGCTTGAATAAGAACGATCCTTGCCTCGGTAAGAGGCTTATCATCTGTAACTATGCGATAAGCGTTGTAATAGGAATGAAAAGCTCCTGCTAAATCCTGCAGATATGTTAAAAGTATGGAAGGCTCCAGATTGGACCCGGCTGCCTCTATTATTTTAGGGTAATGCATTAGGGTTTTTATCAGGTCCGCTTCATGCTGTTTATCCAGAAGCGCCAGGTTATCAAGGTTTTGTTTGGCGTTTTCGGAGAATTCTATTATACTGGAAATCCTCGCGTGGGCGTACTGTATGTAATAAACAGGATTATCCAGCGTCTCGGCTTTTGCAAGCGCCAGATCAAAATCTAGATGGCTTTCCGTTCGCCTCATAATAAAGAAAAATCTTGCAGCGTCTCTTCCTACCTCATCCATAACCTCGCGCAACGTTATGAATTCGCCTTCTCTTGTAGACATCTTTACAGGTTTACCTTCCCTGTAAAGCGTTACAAGCTGAGCTATGAGTATTGACACCTTTTCTCTATCGTAGCCAAGAGCCTGGCAAGCCGCTTTTATGCGGTTTATATAACCGTGATGGTCCGGCCCCCAGATATTTATTATTTTATCATACCCTGTTTCAAATTTTTCTTTGTGATAAGCTATGTCAGGGGTAAGATATGTATACGACCCGTCGCTTTTTATAATAACCCTGTCTTTATCGTCTCCCAAGTCAGTCGACCTGAACCAGGTTGCTCCTTCCTGTTCGTATAAAAACCCCTTTTTTTTCAAAACATCTATTGCTTTTTCCACCTTTCCTGAAGAGGCGAGTGTTTTCTGGCTGTACCATACGTCAAAATGAACCCCGAATTCCTCCAGGTCTTTAAGGATAGTCCCCATTATTTCTTTGGCGGCGTATTCCATGAAAAATTCATCGGATAATGACGAGGAACTCTGCTCCGCTACTCCGGAGTCTTTTAATTTTTGAGCGATATCATAGATGTATTTGCCTTTATAGCCATTTTCCGGAAATTCTGATTTTTCGCCGGCTATTTCCAGAAACCTGGCTTTAAGCGATTTTCCAAGAGCCTGTATCTGTACGCCTTCATCGTTTATATAATATTCTCTGGTTACATTGTAGCCGCAGAATTTTAAAATCCTGGCGAGAGAATCCCCTACGGCCGCCTGTCTCCCATGAGCCACTGTTAAAGGCCCGGTAGGATTTGCGCTTACAAATTCTATCTGAACTTTTTTGCCGTTGCCAAGGAAAGAACTACCGAATTTGGCGTCTTCTTTGATAATATCTTTAAGGATGGCTATAACGGCGTTATTTGAGATATAAAAATTTATAAACCCGGGTTTTTCAACTTTTATATCCCGGACAGCTTCTGATTTTTCAATATGCTTTATAATGCCTGAAGCTATATCCAGAGGAGATTTTCTAAGTTCCCTGGACAGTCTCATAGCTATATTACTGGAGAAATCCCCGAACTTCTTCTCTTTCGGGATCTCCAGCATAAAACCTTCAAAAGTATTTCCCGATATTTCAGGAAACGCCTTTTTTACAGCTTCTTTTATCGCAGTTATCAGATCTTTTTCTGTCTTGGTCATAAATCCGGCGGGGGTTATTGAATTTTTTTGGTTTTGTATTCTTTCTTATTGAGTATTTTTAAAAAAATCTTCACTATCTCAGGGTCAAATTGAGTGCCTGCGCCTTCCTGCAACTCCTGCTTGATTTTTTTAAAAGACAGGGCTTTTCTGTAAGGCCTGTCCGAAACCATTGCCTCATACGCATCTACGACCGATAGTATCCTGGCTCCGAGGGGGATTTTCGCTTTCTTTAGCTTGGAAGGGTATCCTTTGCCGTCATATCTCTCGTGATGATACAATATGATAGGGGCCAGATCGTCCAGGAAGCCTATTTGCTCTACAATCCCTGAACCGACCACCGGATGCATGGCCATAATTTCCCACTCTTCTTTGCTGAGTTTAGACGGTTTTCTTAGTATCCCTACGTCTATGCCTATCTTTCCTATGTCGTGCAATAATCCGGCGTATTTCAATATCTCTTTTTGTTCATCGGAGAGTTTCAGCTCTTCCGCAATGCTCATACAGTATTTCATTACTCTTTCGGAATGCCCGAAAGTCTGGCTGTCTTTAGCGTCTATTATATTTGAAAGCGTCCTTATGGTATTCAGATAGCCTGTTTGCGCCTGCTCAAAAAGCCTGGCGTTTTCAATAGCTATGGCAGCCTGGCTGGCAAACATAAACAGCAGTTTAACGTCTTCCTGCGAGTACTCACCTATCTTTGTATTGTAAATACTCAAAACCCCGATAATCTTGTCTTTTTGAACAAGTGGCACAGTAACTAAAGACCTGAGGCCTTTCTGCATCGCATAGTAGGGATGTTTGTAATTCTTATCTTTTCTAAGGTCGTTTATGATGTAAGGTTTTCTATTTTTGACAACCCTGCCTGCAATACTCTCTCCAACCTTAAGAGTCCCTTTTATCTTGTGAAATTTTTTGTTATTAAAGCCGTAAGAAGACCTTAGAAGCAGTTCATGGCCTGATTTATCAAGAAGCCTCAGCGAGCAGGCTGAAACGTTCATTATGGTAGCTGTTTTTTTTGTTATAAGCGCAAGGACTTCGTCAAGATGAAGTGTGGAAGTTATGGATTTACCCACTTCGTAAAGCGCGGAAAATTCTTCTATTTTCTTTTTAAGGTTTTCTTTGAGGGAGTTTTTTTCTTTTTGTGGCATAGTTTAACTTTTGGAGCGTCGCCCCACAATCCTTCTAGATTATAAAACTTTCTAATATCTCCGTGAAATATATGCGCCACTACCTCATAGGCGTCTATAAGCACCCATAAGCCTTCCTGGTAGCCTTCTATCTTTGAAACGGATTTATTCTTTTCAGACAGGCCAGCTTCTATATTTTCTGCTATTGACTGGCACCGCTTTGTTGAGGACGCGCTCGCTATGACAAAAAAATCGGTAATACTGGACACCTTCCTCATGTCCAGTATTACAATATCCTCCGCTAACTTTGCCTTTGCAAGTTCCGCAACAAGCAGTGCTTTTTCTTTAGATCTCACAAATTGATATAATTTTACTTATTTGCCCAGGATACAAAACATATTTGTACCGCAGGTAGGACATTGACCCTTCATCGCTTTTCTTTTATTCTTCATTGTAACTTCTTTCGCGTCTTTCATTTCTTTTTTCGCCTTGCACTTTACACAATAACCTTGTGCCATTTGGATCCTCCTTGTTTAACTAATAAAAGTTATCCTTATAAACTATATAAATCTAACACAATAAAAAGGAATTGTCAAACATTATTGCGCTTTGCGCAATTGGTACTCTATGTATTTTGAAAGTATTTCCTGAACTTTTATAGGAGGCGAAACAACGAAATAATGGTTTATTATCGCGTGCGCGATTTCATGGCCCAGTATTTCCCGCTTAAAGCTTTCCCCTGAAATATATATAGTGCTTATATCGCTCACATAAAACGATACCATATAAGACGCCAGGTCTTTATTAAACAGTTTTCTGTAGATATTGTTCAGCTGCGTCTGATTTTCGCATATTTTAATAGCGCCTTTAAAATTATACACATGCATATCTATCAGGTCCCCTACAAGGCCGTACAGGATATCCGTCATTTTCGCAAGCTCCGGCTCTGAGGAGATATCCTCTCCGATATTTTTGCCTGCCAAAATTTTATCCACAGTTGTTATATTTAATTGCCGGGATAGTTCAGATGCGTCCATTTGCTGCGAGTAATAGATGGTGAAATATTTGCCTTCTATTTTGCCGGAAGAGCCGAAGCCATCTTCGATTTCAGCGGCAAGCAGAATGCCCGTCGCTGTTATGATGAATAATAATAAGCCGCTCAGTATCGTTATTTTCTTCATTTAAGCCTTGAAAAAGTTTATTGTCTGGTCTATTTCCTGAGAGATGTTCTTTAATTCTTTCAGATAAGCTTTTTTATTTTCGGAGATCTCGCTTTCCGATATATTACTCAGCTTTTCATTGAAAATGCCAAGGTCAGCCTTTAGAGCCTTGATCTTAAGCCTGTTTTTCACTATCATATCGTCGAATATCTTCGCGAGATCCTGAAGCTGGTCGCCTTTTCTTATTTTTACCTGGTTCAAGAAATCCCCCTCGCCCATAGCCTCCATGATTCTTTTAAAGCGGTATAACGGGCCCGCTATCTTGTGAGAAACAAACAATGTTACCGCTATGGTAGCTATAGCTATCAGTATTGTTACGATAATGACCGTCTGGATTAGAAGCGGCAGGATAAAATCAGCCGTAGTGGTTACAATTACCCTTGAATTCACAATAGACACTGTCGTGGCCCCTTTTGCCCACAAATAAAGCAGGCCTGTCGTAAGAACCCCGCCAAGCCCTATCAGGCCGCAGAATTTCAATATAAACCTGGCCTGGAATGACTTTTCAATAAAATAGATATGTCTTTTTATCCTCTTTTCCATTTCACGCCTCCTATTAAAGCTACTTTAATAAATCATAATCTATTTTTATGTCTGAATTTTTGCGCAATTCATCTATCCAGCTATTATAGGTATCTTCCATGTCTTCTTTACCAGCGCCTTTAAGCGCGGAGATATCTTTTGATTTTTTATCCAGCATTACCTTTAGAAGCGACTGTTCCCAGAACCTCTCTATAGACTTGAGAAAGTCCTTTTTCTTATCCAGCCCCTGTCGCTGAGCTTCCTGCAAGACAAGTTTTCTGTTGATCAGATTATCCAGAAAGCTCTTCCTGGACTCTTCTGTATCAGAAACACCATACGCCGAATCCTTGAACTCCTCATTAAACTCCTCTTTTGTTATCTCGTAATTATTTATTTTAGCCAGAATTTGTTTATCCTTTGCCTGGTATTGGCATCCCGAGATCATCAATACAGCTAAGGTTATCAGCATATAGTTCCTCATATAGATACTCCTTTTTTCTTTATTTTCGTAAATTCAACAATAATACTAATTTTTTCTGCGTATTAACTCTGGCTTTTATATAAGGTATCTCCTTAGCCCAAATCATGGCTTTCTTTGAGCTGAAAGTCGAAGGCAAATGCAGTTCAGGAAAATATCCGAATTGTTTTTTCTTGCGGCTAGAAAGATACAGGCAGTCTATCAGGGCTTTCTCGGGCTGCGCAATTAAAAAGTTTCCGTCATCGCGATACCAGCCAAAACCTTTAAAAAATTTAGGCGAAATCTGGTGAATCATAAAAACGCCAAGCTTAGTCCTGATTATCCTGGTATGCGATGTTGAAGCAAGCATGATAACCTGAGGAATCTGCTCAATTATTCCATATAGATGCAATGCGCTCAGGAAAGATACATATGCCCGATGAGCGCCAGGCAGAAAAGGTATGACAGAATATTGACTTACCTCATTATTTCCTGTTTCTGCCCATATACCGCGGTATACTTTGAAGATCACTCCTTGTTTCGCGAGATAATTCAGAGCTTGCGTAACCAAAGAAGAAGATTTTCCTGAAAGGGCGGCTATTTCATGGCTGGTAAATACCGGCCGCCTCAGTTGTTTAATACACGATAAAGTACTTTGTTTCAAAAATGCCTTGCTCATCCCTTGATTTCCTCAATAAAATGCGCTGTCTTTAGCTTCACCTCATCCCATGCAGCGGGAACGCTATATGTCATTGCGTCATCTTCTGAAAGATACTCAATAACCGTATCTCTAAATTGCTCGAAACTAATAAGGAATATATTTTCATACGCTTTAGTAATTTTTTCTTTGGGTATTTCAGGTAATTTATGCTTGTCTGAGCCATATTGCGGGCTTAACACATAAAGGTCAAACACATCCCTGGCCTGGATTACTGACCGCGAGGCAAGCGCATTTACCTTTTGCGCTACAGCAGCATACACATCATAATGCCTCGCCAGTAACGGCAATATCTTGTAATCACGAAGAATACGCTCTGATACAGCCTGAATAACCGCATTTCCAGTGATTCCTCTGCGCGAAAATTCTATTTTAGTGAATAAATCCTCCCCTGAATAGGTTATAAGATGAAGTTTGAACCGTTGCGTGGTTTCAGTTTGTTTGGCCTTTTTTATATTAGGAAGCGTTATTTTTTCAATACCATATGGTTTAAGATTATTGCCAAAAGCGGGCGCGTTTAAAATCCCCATCACCATTTCTTTTAACGCATATACCCCTACCCCTTGTATATCCAGATCCATGTCCTCGGAATAACGTATGCTCTTATAGAAACAGCGCATATTTACCCCGCCTTTAAGGGCGTATTTCTCAGCTTTCAATTTCTTCCCCAGCCAGCGGAGGAATTCCAAATGAAATATTTCTCTTATCTGGAGAGGCGTGTAATTTTTCTCATTCATATTATGAATTATAGCTTAGTTATAACTAAATTGCAGTACATAATTAAATAGATATCATATAAAGTTTATCACAACTCTCCTGTTTGTCAATAGATACTGTGTAAGAATATGTCTACAAGATACACTATAAAAAGAAAACCTCGAAGGTTGCCGTAGGCATCCTGCGAGGTTGAAGTGGTTTAACTAATTTTTTTACTTCTTAATGCTTATTATATCGGCCGATACAAACGCAACAATCCATCATGTCCCACAATGCCGATACTTCCATCATCCATAAATTGATAAGCCCCGTCTTCTATTATAAGTTCGTCAAAGGCGGACATGTCCAGCTCAGCTAACGGGTGATAAAAATATACCGCTCCGGTAGTAGTATTGACCTGATATATGGTTAATTGAACTAAGGAAGGGAGCATTACTCTGTATGCCGTAACGTTAGATAGCTGGGATTCGGTAAACGCCGGCACTACTATGGTAAAGCTCAGCGATTTGGAGACGCTATTACCTGCTAAATCCGTCGCTGTCAAGGAAACATTATGAGTAACGGCAATATTATAATTCGTGCCGCTTGCAGGGCCTGCCATATCCGGATCAGCGTCAAGATTATCTGCTATTGTATATAAAAGTTTCTGGGCAGTGTCATAAGTAGCGCCATCTTCCGGGGCAGTTATGGTAATAGTAGGTGCGGTTTTGTCAAGTTCACTACAGGCGATATAAATGTTTTAGAATTTCCAGCCATATCAGTAACCGTAATATCCTGCGTAAGATTATCTCCTTCTGTAGCAAAGGATAAAGGAGTTAATGGCGTACTTGAGTTTACACCTGAAAGAGCGTCATTGGTGATATAAGGTAAAGTTACATTAGCATTATTCCAGCCTTCTGCATTAGGCAGAGTGCTTAGTTCACCCCAGGTTAGCCCTGGCGCAGTCTTATCCAGTTTTATGTTTGTATTCACGTTACCCTGGTTACCGACATTGTCAGTGGCGCGGAAGTAAACAGTGTATTCACCTTCGCTATTTATTAGTATTGAGTCCAAATAATCATACCAGGTAGAACTATTCCAGCTATATTCCACTGAAGCTACGCCAGAACCGCCTTCTTCATCAGTAGCAGTAGCAGTTATGGTAACATCAGAGTTATTCCACCCGTTCTCGTTAGCATCAGAGCTGACTGAGATCAAAATAGTAGGTGCTATGCTGTCCGGTGAAGGGTATATATAGGCAATACCTCCAGTAGTATAATTTAAGATGATTCTGTCTACTTCTAGATAATTATCATCTTCTCCTATGTTTTCAGTCGCTTCTAAAGTAACTGTTGCGCCAATTATGTTAGTCGTAGGATCGGCATCATCAGAAGTAGGAGAATTTGCATCTCTAATAAAGCCGCTTGCTACAATAATAGATACATCTCCGCGGTTATCTTCTTTGCCGGCAGTTATAACGCCTATTCCTAAATTATCAGCTTCATCAATGTAGATGCTTGCATTATCACCTGTAGTTTCTGCGTTTAAGATATTAACATCAGTGTTTAGGGGATTCTCGCTTTCGCCTATGCTGTTTACTGCTTTTAAAGTCAGGGCATCAGCAGTTATGGTATCTGATACATCTACTATAGTATTCCCGCTAATCAGCTTAACATCATTACCTCCAAAATCCGCTGTCCCTATAGTAATGGTGCCTGCAGTTTCAGAGCCAATAATAATCGTTTCACCAGCGCTAAGATAACCGATTTCTGAATCACCCAGTTCTATATCGCCACTTGCCCCAGAGCCAAGGGCAAAAGTTTTGCCACTTGAATTGTTTTTGATATTGATGTCGCCTAAGTCAGAGGTTATGGAGTTATTTATCGTAAAAATGTCCGCAGTCAAACTGATAGTTCCATTAGTAGTATTTAGGGTATCTTCAATATCTAAATAGGCGTAATTATAAGAGTAGTCGTAATAACCGCCTTCGTATCCCTCATCATCCTGCCCAATATGGTCAGCATTGATATCCTTAGTAATAGTATTAGTGGCAGAGATGTCTATATTGCCTGTAGTGGAGATGGTTTCGCTGGAAAGACTATAAACACAAACCTCAGCTTCATTGTCGGAATAATCATAATACTCGTAGATTTCCTCTACAGGGTCAACTCCTTCTCCTGCATTGATATTGGTAGTAAGGGTGTTGGCTGCTTTTAAAGTAATGTTACCGCTGGCTGATGTAAGTTCGGTGTTTTCTACATATATATAGGCGTAGGTATAGGAATAGTCGTAATAGCTATCGATATTTTCTAGGACTTCAAGGTTAGTAGTTAAATCGTTAGTAGCTAAAAGGTTAATTTGACCGCTACTTGCGGTGTCATAGAGGATAATTTCGTTCCCTTCATCCCGTAGAATGTTGCCAAATTCATCCCGGCCGTAAATCTGACTAGTAGTAAGGATATTATAGATATAAAGATAGGCTTCCTGGTAAGGTTCGTTGTCAAAATAATCGATGTAATCAGCAGTAATATCCAGAGAATAGCTATTAGAGGCATCAAGGGTAATTCCTCCATAGTCTATGATGTTTTCTAGATCGTCTGATACTGAGTGACCTTTAGTAGAGATAATATCGTAAATGTAAACATAAGCATAACTATAAGTATAGTAATCTTCGTAGTAATCAATTCCGCCATCATAGTAAGTAATTTCATCTTCATCATCATAAACCTGTTTAGATGCAATAATAGTAGTGTCTACAATATTATTGGCTTCTAATTTAATATTGCCGCTTTGAGAATAAATTGGATTATAGAGTTCAACATAGGCTTCGTTATCAGGATCAGCATAAAAATAATCAATATAGCCGGCTTCAATAAGCTGGGTTATATCGTTTTTAGCGGTAATGGTAACATCTCCGGAATCGGAGTAAAAAGCGTCAGATCCAGAGATATAAATTTCAGCGTAGTTATTTTTAGAGTAATTCCAATAATATTCATAATAATATTCGGCGATGTAATCGCTGATATTAAAAGTGTTATCTATGGTGTTTTCGGCAGTTAGGGTAATCGAGCCTTTGCTGTCTCCATCCGAAGAGCTGGTATTTAAAGTATCTTCAATATCTAAATAGGCGTAATTATAAGAGTAGTCGTAATAACCGCCTTCGTATCCCTCATCATCCTGCCCAATATGGTCAGCATTGATATCCTTAGTGTTCAACTTCAGCGACCAGTGGACACAAAGGGTTTGTTTTTAGTTTGTAGTTATTGATGTTGGTCTGGGTGGATAAGATGGTTTATAATGGTATCTATTATAAACCGCGAAAGGACCAAA
>Ga0172370_10008934_pt1 | contig 11873 bp, 9 predicted proteins | sample LakKiv5m_FD_114538 | JGI IMG/M metagenome (GOLD analysis project Ga0172370, IMG submission 114538) | Freshwater microbial communities from Kabuno Bay, South-Kivu, Congo - kab_022012_11.5m | ecosystem: Environmental > Aquatic > Freshwater > Lake | place: Democratic Republic of the Congo...
CGGCCCATAGCGCGCTTTGAGGCGAGCACCTACAATCCAACCTGTATGACCCTATCACCCAGCCCAGTCTCCGCCTTTGGTCCAGCCCCGGGCGCGCTTTCGTCAACGGTGCAGGATGCGGGCGAGACGGCATGTTTTCATTGCGGACTGCCGGTGATCGATCCCAGCCGCTACCGCGTCAAAGTGGACGGCAACTGGCATCCGGTCTGCTGCGCCGGTTGCGAGGCCGTGGCAACGGCCATCCTGGGCTACGGATTGCAGGGCTACTACGAGCACCGCACCAGCCTCGCGCCCACCGCAGGGGCAGGCGGCGCAATCGAGGATTTCCGCATCTACGACGAGCCCGAGGTGCAGCGCGGCTTCGTGCACGCGAGCGCCAGCGGCGAGTGCGATGCCGCGCTCATGCTGGAAGGCCTGCACTGCACCGCCTGTGTCTGGCTGAACGAGAGCGTGCTCGGACGCATGCCCGGCGTGCTCGGCATAGGCATCAACGCCACTACGCACCGCGCCCAGTTGCGCTGGGATCCGCAAAAAATCCGGCTGAGCGAGATCCTGGCCGAAGTCCGGCGCATCGGCTATCGGGCCCACCCTTACGACGTGCGCCAGGCGGAAGCCGCACAGCGCGCGGAGCAGAAGCAGAGCCTGTGGCGCCTGTTCGTTGCCGGCTTCGGCATGATGCAGGTGATGATGTACGCATTGCCGGTCTATCTGGCCGAACCCGGCAGCATGACCCCTGATATCGAACAGCTGCTGCGCTGGGCCAGCCTGATGCTTACGCTGCCCGTGGTGTTCTATTCCGCGGGGCCGTTCTTCGAGACCGCGTGGCGCGACTTGCGCCTGGGCCGCATGGGCATGGATCTGCCCGTGGCACTGGGCATAGCGGTCGCCTTCGGCGCGAGCCTGTGGTCCACGTTCAGCCGGCAGGGTGAAGTCTACTTCGACTCGGTTTCCATGTTCGTATTCCTGCTCCTGTGCGGCCGCTACCTGGAAGTTCGCGCGCGTCATGCCGTGGCACGCAGCCTGGACTACCTGTCGCGCGCCATACCCGAAGTCGCCTTGCGCCTGGATACCGCACAGGATACGGAGCAGGTACCGGTGTCCGCGCTGCGCCCGGGAGACCGGGTGCTGGTCCGTTCCGGAGAACGCGTTCCAGCCGACGGCATGGTCATCGGGGGCGAAAGCTACGTCGATGAATCCCTGCTATCGGGCGAGAGCCGGCCGATAGCTATGCAAGCGGGAGACAGTCTCATCGGCGGATCGACCAACCTCGCCGATCCGCTGACCATGCAGGTCGAACGCATCGGCGCCGATACGGTATTGTCCTCCATCCTCCGGCTGATGCAGCAGGCGGCAACGGAGCGCCCCGCGCTTGCCGCCAATGCCGAGCGCATCACCGGCTGGTTCGTCGCGGCGACGCTCGCGCTGGCGGCAGGCGCGGCGCTGGCGTGGTGGTTCATCGAGCCCGGGCAGGCGCTGTGGGTTGCCGTGTCCATCCTGGTCGTCACCTGTCCCTGCGCGCTGTCGCTGGCGACGCCGGTTGCCCTGACGGTGGCGACGGGAAGACTGGCGCGGCAGGGCCTGATCGTCTGCCGCGGCCATGTGATCGAGGCGCTTGCGCGCGCCACCGACGTGGTGCTGGACAAGACCGGTACGCTGACCTTCGGCCAGTTGCGACTGACGCGCACCCATGTGCTCGCGGATATGGGGGTAGCGGACTGTGTCGCAATCGCGGCGACGCTGGAGCGGGGATCCATGCATCCGATCGCCAAGGCCCTGATTGCCGCAGGTCCGCAGGCGCTGGCAGCGTATGACTCGAAGCACCATGCGGGACTGGGCGTGGAGGCGGAAATCGAGGGGCACGTCTATCGCGTGGGCCGGCCCGAATTCGTCCGGGCGGCGCACAGCGCGCCGGCCCCGTTTCCGCATCCGGTGCTCCCGCCGGGCAGTTCCATCGCCATGCTGGGCGACGAATCCCGCTGCCTCGCCTTGTTCGAGTTCGGCGACGATCTGCGGCCGGACGCGAGCGGATTCGTCGAAGCTCTGCGCCGGGCCGGCAAACGCGTGCATCTGCTGAGCGGCGACCGCGCGGAGACGGTCGCGCAGATCGCCGCAGCGCTCGGCATCGAAGCCGCCACCGGAAACGCTTCACCGCAGACAAAACTCGACTATGCGCAGGCGCTGCAGCGCCAGGGCAAGGTGGTCGCGATGATAGGCGATGGCATCAACGATGCGCCGGTGCTGGCGCAAGCCGGCGTTTCCATCGCCATGGGTGACGGCGCATGGATGTCGCAGCGCCAGGCTGACGCGGTGCTGCTCTCCGGGCGCCTGGCCGACCTGCGCGCCGCGTTCGATACTTCGGCGCGCGCGCTCGCCATCATCCGCGAGAACCTGTTCTGGGCGCTGGCCTACAATTTGACTGCAGTGCCGCTGGCGGCGCTGGGCATGGTCACGCCGTGGATGGCGGGCGTAGGCATGTCGGCCAGTTCGCTCGTTGTAATCGTCAATTCCCTGCGACTGTTCGGAAAAGCGGACATCGCCGCGGCAAAGCCGGTGCCGCGGGATCCGGCAGCGGCGGGCTGAGCGCGTGGACATCCTGTTCCTGCTCGTCCCGCTGAGCGTTTTGCTGGTGTTCGCGATCGGCGCGGTGTTCTGGCTTGCGCTCAGGGGAGGACAGTTCGACGATCTGGAAAGCCCCGGTCTCGATATCGTGCTCGACGACGACAAGCCGAAGCAGGTCTTGGCCGAATCTGGCGCCGGCTCGGATGACGGTGACCGCAGCCGCCCGTCCGGGTAGCGCTGCCGACTAGATTTTCAGTTTAGCCAGCCAGCGGCGCCATAAGGCGAACTTTGTTTCATCGGACACCGGTTTCGGCGCAATCGATGTTCCCTTGTCGTCCGGGCGATTGAATTCCATATCGAGCGCGGACGCCACACGCTGCATCACGTCAGTCCAATTTCCCCTGTCGTTCTGGCGAAATATCAGCATGCTTGGATACCAGGGGGAATCTTCGCGTTCCAGCATCCACGGCCATGCGCCGTCGAAGCGGCTCAGTAGCCACACCGGCTTTCCCAATGCCCCTGCCAGGTGGGCAACTGAAGTATCGACGCTGATGACCAGATCCAATTGCTCTATCAGTCCGGCCGTATCGAGAAAGTCCCGGCATTCGTCCATCCAGTCGGCCAAGTACCAGTCGAATTGTTCAATCTGCCTGGCTTCGTCGCCTTTTTGCAGGCTTAGGAATGTCGCTTTGACGGCGGAAAACAGGGGAGAAAAGGACGCCAGCGTCATGCTCCGGGTCGGATCGATCCAGGTGTGCTTGCCTCCAGCCCAGACCAGGCCCACTCTGGGCCGGGCGACGCCGGACAGTTTGTCGGCCCATTTTTGCCTCAGGTCCTCAGGCACTTTCACATAAGGCACGTCCTTCGGAATGGTCTCAAGGCGCGTTCCCAGCAGCAGTGGCAAGCTCATCGCCGGACAGTGGCACTGGAATTTTTCCGGAGCGGGGGGGCGCTCCCCCCAATAGACCTCGTCCACCCCGGCGACCGACTGCATGATTCGGGCAAGTGCGGGTTCACAATAGACAATCAGACGGCCTACGCCGTGATCTCCAAGGCGCGGCAGATAGCGCATCATCATCAGGCTATCGCCCAGCCCTTGCTCGGTCCAGACCATGAGCGTTGCGGATTTCAGGTCTTCGCCTTGCCAACGGGGCGTATCCGTGAGCGCGCCGAGTATGGCGCGGGCAGGGCCCATGATCCCGGGATCGCCAGCCGCGAATCGATTCTCATACAGGGGGAATCCCCGGGCAAAATCCCCGCGGACCAGTTGCAGCAGGGAGTAATTGAGTTTTGCCAGGGCATAATCGGGCTTGAGCTCGATCGCCCTGCGATAGTGCTGTTCCGCCTCGTCCAGCCGCCGCAGAGCCTTTAGCGCGTTCGCGAGGTTGTTGTGGGCCTCCGCGAAGCCTGGATCGAGCTGCAGCGCCCGGCGGTAGGGGACCTCGGCTTCGTCGGGCCGGTGCAGCGCCCGGTAGACCTCGCCCAGGCTGTTCAGAAAGTAGGGAGGGGAAGGCGCCGGGTGCAGCCGAATTGCGGTCTCGATCAGTTCGACGGCCTTCTCGCCGTCTTTGGCGCGGTGCGCAATCACCCCGAGGAGATGGAAAGCGTCCGCATTCTCCGGTTCGGCGGCAAGCACCTGGCGGCACTGGCTCTCCGCTTCCGGCAATCGCCCGGCCTGATAATGCTCAACGGCGATCAGCATCGCCTGCCGAGCCGAAAAAGACTGCTCCGCAGAGCTCATGCCGCGCTAGAAATCGGGCTCCTGCTCGACCTCTTTGGCGCGGCCTTTTTGCCGGCGATGTTGCCACAGCGCGAACATCACCGAAGCGACCGACAGCGTCAGCAGGAACCCGGAAATCGGGCGTATCACGAACAGCCAGGGATTGGGGTCGCTCATGATCGCGCGCAGCAGGTTGACCTCGATCTGGTCGCCCAGAATCAAGCCCAATATCAGCGGCGCGAGCGGGAAGCGCGCCTTTACCAGCGCGTAACCGATGAAGCCGAACAAAAGCAGCACCACCACGTCGCTCATGATGTTGTTGAGCGCAAAGGCGCCGATCACGCACAGCACCAACACGTTGGGGATGAGGACGGACTTCGGCACCGTCACCACCCGCAGGAACATGCCCGCGCCCAGGGTGCAAATCAGCACCATCAGCGGATGCGCCAGCAGGTACGCGGCGTAGATGCCATAGGCGATATGCGGGTGCTGGCTGACGAACAGCGGACCGGACTGGATGCCATGGATGGTCATCGCGCCCAGCATGACGGCGGTCACCGCGTCGCCGGGGATGCCGAAAGCCATGATGGTGACGAGCGAACCGCCGACATTGGCGTTGCAGGAGGCTTCGGAGGCGATGATGCCCTCTGGATTGCCCTTGCCGAAGCGTTCCGGGTGTTTCGAGAATTTTTTTGCCTGATCGTAGGCCATCACCGTCGCCGCGCTGCCGCCGATTGCCGGCAGCACGCCGATAACGATGCCGACCAGGGTCGACCAGAGGAGCAGGAATGGACGCGACAGGATTTCCCACAGCACCTTGAAGTGCGACACGGTGAGCGGCGGCGCTTTGATCGGGGCGCTGGTCCGGTCCGCTGCGCTCATCTTTTCGATATCGGTCATCAGCTGTGCGAACGCGAAAATCCCGATCAGCACCGGCAGGAAGGGAAATCCGCCGCGCAGGAACTCCGTGCCCAGGGTGAAGCGCGGCACGCTCATGATCGGGTCGGAGCCGACGATGGTGATGGCCAGGCCGATCGCGCCTGAGAGCAGTCCTTTGAGCAGCGACGCCTCGGTGAGCCCGGCAACCATGGAGAGAGCGAATACGAACAGTGCGAAGTATTCCCAGGGCCCGAACTCGAGCGCGATCGCGGCAAGCGGCCCGGTCGCCCCGATCAGGAACACGCCGCCGAGCAAGCCGCCGAGGAAGGACGACCAGATGCCGAGCCAGATCGCACGTCCTGGCTGGCCTTTCTGGGTCATCGGAAAGCCGTCGAAAGTGGTGGTGATGGCTGATGGGGTGCCGGGAATGCCGATCAGCGGCGGTGATCGCGCCGCCGGCAGAGCCGCCGACGTATACCCCGGTCATGGTCGCGAGGCCCTGCAGCGGATCAAGTCCGAAAGTGAAAGGCAGCACGATGATGATGGTCATGGTGATGGTGACGCCGGGCAGGGCGCCGCCGATCAGGCCGACCAGGGTGCCGAGGAACAGCGGCACCAGGTATTTCAGGTGCAGGACGTTTTCGATGCCGGCGAGCAGGAGGTCGATCATCGCCAATTACCAGTCGGTCCATAGCCCGCGCGGCAGCAGCACGGAAAGAAAGTGCTCGAACACGACGTAGGTGACGGCGGCCGAGGCAAGCGCCGAGACCAGCACGACGACCCAGCGCCGCGTGCCGCGCGGTGGATCGATCACGGCCTGCAGCGCGACCATGAACGCGAAGGTCGCCACGCGATAACCCACCAGCGGCAGTAGGATCACGTAGCCCGCGAACACGGCGAAGGTCGTGCCTACCAGCCGGTAGTTGCGTTTCTCCGGCGTCGATTCCGCCCCCGTGGTCGCCGCCTGCGACCGCTGCCGCCAAACGTCGGCGACGATCAGCAAGGCGGACAGCGCCGCCATGATGGCCAGCACGATGCGCGGATAGAAATCCGGTCCGATCGGAACGAACGAGGACTGCGGCAGTCCGCGCGTCAGCACCAGCAAGGCGATGGACAGCGCCAGACAGATCAGCCCGGCGACACCGTCACGACTCATTTACCGACGCACGCCAGCAGAAACGGATGCCGTCGCTCCTCTAGCGCTTCAGAATGCCAAGTTCGCGCGACAGATCCTTGTTGATGACATCGTTCTGCTTCAGAAACCCGGCGTAGCCCTTGCGATCGAGATAGCGCACGTCGGTGCCCTGGCTCTTCATCGAGGCGCCGAAAGTCGGATCCTTCGCCGCCTGGCCGCAGGCGCCCTCGAGCTTCGACAGGACATCCGCAGGCGTACCCTTGGGGGCGACCAGGCCGCGCGACACGGAATAGACGACGTTGTAGCCCAGCTCCTTGAGCGTCGGCACATTGGGCAGTTCCGGGCTGCGCTTCTCGGTGGCGATGGCGAGGAACTTGAGCTGGGCCGCGTCGACCTTGCCCTTTTGCGTCAAATTGCCGTCGGTCAGGTCGATATGGCCGCCGAGAATCGCGTTCATGCGCTGGGCCAGACCGTCGTAGGAGACATATTTGAACTTGACGCCCGCGGCTTTCTCCACCAGCGCCGGGAAGAAATGGCTGGTCGAGCCCAGCGTCGCGCCGACCGAAATCTGCCCGGGATGCGCCTTGGCATCCTCGACCATGTCCTTCATCGCGGACCACTTGGTCTTGGGGCTCGCCGTCATGATCGACGGCGTTGCCGCAATCAGGCAAACGGGTTCGAAATCCCAGTAATTCACGTCGGAAATGCCGATGTAGTAGGTGGAGTGGACATAGTCATGCACCGCGTACAGGGTATAGCCGTCGGGGGGGGAGTTTTTGGCTTCGCGCGCGCCCACGGTGCCGGAAGCACCGCCGATGTTGGCGATGACTACCGTGGCGCCGCCGAGTGCCTTTTGCAGCGCCGGCGCGAACGGCCTGAAAATATTGTCCGTGTCGCCCCCGGCCGCCCAGGGTACGATCATTTTTATCGGGCGCTCCGGATAGGCGGCGTGGGCAGTGGCGGCGGCGCAAAGCGCGAGTCCCGCAAGCGCGGCGGCAGCATGGTTTTTCATGTTCTCCTCCTCAGGAATGTGAACTTCAGTTCGATCTTAACAATCCGCGGCGGACTTGGCAATTTGGCTGTTGCCGGTCAATAGCCCAGGGCGCGCGGCAGCCACAGCGCAAGCTGCGGCATGGTCGCCACCAGGGCAAGCGCGACCAACATCGCCCCGACCATCCACATCACCCATCTTACCGTCGATTCCATGGAAACCCCCGCGATGCGCGTGGTTACCATCAGGTTGACCGCCATCGGCGGGGTGAACTGCCCGATCGCCATGTTCATGGTCATCAGCACGCCGAACCACACCAGATCCCAGCCGAAGGTCTTGGCGATGGGCAGCAGAATCGGCAGGAACACCAGAAAAATCGAAATCGCGTCGAGCAGCATTCCCGCGATCAGCAACATCACCATGATCATCAGCAACATGACCCACTCGGTCGAGGTAACGCCGATCAGCGCTTTGGCGAACGCATCGAATGCGCCCAGCGTGGAACCGGCATGGGCGAACACGCCGGCGAGCGAGATGATGATCATCACCACCGCAGAAATCTCCGCCGATTCGACCAGCACCCGGTAGATGCCGTGCCAGGTGAGCGTGCGGTAGACGAACGCGCCGACGAAAAAGCCATAGAACACCGCCACCACCGCGGCCTCGGTGGGGGTGAACATCCCCGAGCGCAGTCCGCCGAGAATAATTACCGGAGCGAGCAGCCCCCAGCTCGCGTCCTTGAAGCTTTGCCATAGCGTCTCCGAGCCCTCGCCGCCTTCGGTGCCCCAGCCTTCGCGCATCGAGAAATAAAGCACCGGGACCAGCAGCGACAGGCCGGCGAGAATGCCGGGTATCATGCCGGCGGCGAACAAGGCCGGCACGCTCGCGCCCGGCACCAGGATGCTGTAGACGATGAAGGCGATCGAAGGTGGAATCAGGATCGCGGTGGAGCCCGCGGCCGCGATGAGGCTCGCCGAAAACGCCCTCGGATAGCCTTGCTTGGCCATGCCGGGGATCATCACCATCGCCACCGCAGCGGCGTCCGCAGGACCGGAGCCGGAGATGCCGCCGAGGAACATGCACACCAGGATTGCCACCACGCCCTGCGCGCCGCGGCGCTTGCCCACCAGCGCGGCGGTGAAATTCACGATGCGCAGGGCCACGCCGGCGCGCTCGAAGATCATGCCCGCGAGCACAAACACCGGCAGCGCCAGCAGCGGATACTTCGCCAGGCCGGCGTAGGCGTTGGTCGGCACCGACATCACGCCGAGCCCCTCGATCATGATCACCGCGGTGCCGGCGACGCCCAGCGCAACCGCGAGCGGCGCGCCCAGCGCGAGCAGCAGCGCGAAGCCGAGGAACAGGATCAGGCTCCCCTCGGCGAGCACGTCTATGCCTTGCGGCGTGCGAGGCGCACGATCCGTCCGAGAATGCGCAGCGTGATCACCGCCGACAGCAGCGGCAGCCAGAGGGTGTAGATCCACTGCGGGATGCCGATGCCGGGCGAGGTGGTGTCGAAATTCCAGTCGTCGAGAAGCAGCTTGATGCCGTACCAGACGACGATGGCGAACAGCGCCGCGGCAACGGCCATTACCGCGATTTCAATCCGGGCGGCAATTCGCGGCGCCAGTTTTTCCACCAGGAAGCTCATGCGTATATGCGTATTCTTGGCGAATGCCGCGGAGGCGCCGACGAAGGTGAGGACGACCATCAGGAATACCGAGAACTCCTCGGTAAACGCGAACGATTCGTCGCTGAAATAGCGCACCAGCACGTTGGCAAAGGTGATCAGGCAGATCAGCGCCATCGCCAGGGCGGCGAAGAACTCCTCGATCTTGGCAGGGATGCGCGGCCGCTCGTCGCCCGTAGATTGGATCGGGTCCGGATGTTCACTCATGGCTGCCGTGCAGGAGAACGCCGCCACGCAAGCGTGGCGGCGTCATTCGCGGTCGGACGGATCAGGGCTTCTTGCGCGCGGCGACGGCCTTCTCGGCCTTGGTCACCAAGTCCTGACCGATGCTTTTCGACCATTTCTGGTAGACCTTGCGCGTCGCTTTCACGAATACCGCTCGTTCGGCGGCGGAGAGCTTCACCACGTTGACGCCGAGCTTTTCGATCTCGGAAACGGTGGACAGGTCGGGCGCGATCAGGCCCTTGCGCGCCATCTTGATCACCTGCTGCCCGGCTTCGACCGCCGCATCCTTGACGATCTTGCGCTCCGCGGGCGTCCAGCTTTCCCACACTTCCTTGTTGGCGACGAAAATCAGCGGGTCGGCGACATAGCCCCACATCGTCACGTTCTTCTGCCCCACGGTGTGCAGCTTGGCCGCGGTGAAAATGGTCAGCGGATTTTCCTGGCCGTCGACTGCGCCGGAGGCGAATGCCGGCTGCGCGTCAGCCCAGCTCATCTGCGTCGGGTTGGCGCCAAGCGCGGTAAAGGTCTCATTGTAAATCGGCGAGCCGACCACGCGGAATTTGAGGCCTTTCATGTCTTCCGGCGTCCTGATCGGGCGCTTGGAGTTGGTGACTTCACGATAGCCGTTTTCGCCCCAGGCAAGCGGCACCACGCCGTTCTTTTCCAGCAATTTGAAAATGTCCTTGCCCACTTCACCCTGGGTGAGCGCGTCGATGGCGGCATAATCCGGCATCAGGAACGGCAGCGAGAACAGGTTCAGTTCCTTCACCTGTGGCGACCAGTTGATGGTCGAGCCGATGGCGAGGTCGATCACCCCCTGGCGAATGGCGGTGAATTCGCGTGTCTGGTCGCCCGCGACCAGCGACGTGCCGGGATACATCTTGATGTTGATCTTGCCCTTGGTGCGCTCGCGCACCAGATTGGCCCAGATCTCGCCGCCCTTGCCCCAGGGGAAGGCGGTTCCGACCACGGTCGACAGCCGGTACTCGGCCTGATATTTTCCCTGCTGCGCGGCGGCGGGCAGCGCGAACGCCAGTGCGGCCGCGGACAGGATCAGCAACAAACTTCTGCGTTTCATTTTCTTGCTCCTCTGTAAATTGCCATTCAATTCAGGTGCAAGCGTAGCACGCCGCCCCGGACTAGGCCAACGCTTGCTTGCGGCCATCGTTGTTTACGAACAGATGCAGCTGCTGCAGCAGCTTTTCCACGGAGATGCGCCCCACGTCTTCCAGCGTGCGCGCATACCCGACCGGAATGCGCGGCGCGGCGACGCGCCTGACTGGGATGCCGAGTTCCTCGGCGACCGTGGCCGCGATCTCGGCGCCGAAACCGGCGACCTGCACCGCTTCGTGCGCAACCAGCAGGCGCCCGGTGCGCGCGGCGGAGGCGAGCACCAGTTCGCGGTCCCAGGGCCAGAGGGTGCGCAGGTCGATCACCTCGACCGAAACGCCCTGCCGCGCCGCCTGCTCGGCCGCGGCCAGCGCCGCGTGCAACAGCTTCGACCAGGTGACCAGCGTCACATCGGTCCCCGCGCGCGCGGCGCGCGCCTTGCCCAGGATTGCCGTGTGCTGCGGCGGAACCTCGTCCTCGAAGCCCCACAGTTCTTTGTGTTCCATGTAGATGACCGGATCGCCGCAGGCGATGGCCGCGGCGAGCAGGGAATAATTGTCGGCGGGCGTCGCCGGGGTCACCACCACCAGACCGGGAATGTGAGCGAACCAGGCTTCGAGCGATTGCGAGTGCTGCGCCGCCGATGCGCTCCAGATGCCGATCGGCAGTCGCGCCACCAGCGGCACCCGGCCCTGGCCGCCGAACATGTAGCGGTTCTTCGCCGCCTGGTTGACGATCTCGTCGATGGCGCACAAGGCAAAATCGGCAACCCGCATTTCGACCACCGGGCGCAGGCCGGTCAGCGCCATGCCCACCGCGGCGCCCATGATGGTCGCCTCCGAGATCGGCGTGTCGATAACGCGCGCCGCGCCGAATTCCTGCTGCAAGCCGCGGTACTGGCCGAATATGCCGCCGCGTCCCACGTCTTCTCCCAGCGCGACCACGCGCGGGTCCGCGCGCATCGCTTCGGCCAGCGCGCGGCAGGCCGCCTCGGCGTAGTTCATCACTGCCATTGGCCAGCCCCCGTGTCCTGGATGTCGGTATAGGCCTCGGCGGGCTCGGGCCAGGGCGCTGCGCGCGCGGCCGCGAGCGCGAGCTCGATTTCCGCGCGCGCTTCCGCATCGATTCGGGCGACGCGCCCGGCTGCCACGCCAAGCGCGGCCAGGCGCAGGCCGGCGAGTTTGAGCGGGTCGCTTTCGATCGCGCTTGCCACCTCATCCCGGTCGCGGTAAGCCGCCGCGTCCACGGAAACATGGCCTTTCACGCGGTAGGTCAGGGCATGCAGGAACTGCGGCCCGCCGCCGGCGCGGATGCGCGCCACCAGTTCGCGCGCCGCTGCGTCGACCGCGAGCACGTCGTTGCCGTCCACCGTTTCAGCGGGAAGGCCAATGCCACGGGCGCGCGCCGCAGCGCCTTCGCCTGCGGTCATGGCGTCGGTCGCCGTGGTCGCCGAATAGCGGTTGTCCTCGCACACGAACAGCACCGGCAATTCGAAAATCCTCGCCCAATTGAGACCTTCGAGAAACGGGCCGCGGTTGATCGCGCCATCGCCGAAGAAACAGGC
>Ga0172370_10008935_pt1 | contig 11873 bp, 13 predicted proteins | sample LakKiv5m_FD_114538 | JGI IMG/M metagenome (GOLD analysis project Ga0172370, IMG submission 114538) | Freshwater microbial communities from Kabuno Bay, South-Kivu, Congo - kab_022012_11.5m | ecosystem: Environmental > Aquatic > Freshwater > Lake | place: Democratic Republic of the Congo...
AATGACATTTCGGGCATTTTTTTATTTAACATAATAATTTAGATTAACTTTTTCTCTATACTACGCCAAAAATCAATGTTTTTAAACCCCCATTTTTTCTATTAACTCCAATAAAACAATTTTCAGAGGAAGAAAAGAAAGAGATTGTTTTCAAGGAAGTGATTGACGATAAACTTCATCACACAACGATTTTGAATAGCACCATTGAGCCAAATTATCAAAGTGTTGTTGGCTTTTTTGTGCAAAGAATAATGAAAGAACTGCGCTTGTTCGGTTGCTACGATATACTTTTTGGCAAGGTTAAAGAATTTATCGGCAATAAGTTATTTAATCGTCAAGTTAATCTAAATGACGCAAATATTTTGAGAAATTTATCCGAGCTGGAAGCGGTAAAAACTATCGCGGAAACATTCAAAAAAGAAATAAACAATTTAACAGTGCAGGATGTTGGCGATACGGAAATAAAAAATTATCTCAAAATAAGCAGCGCGAGGCCATTTGTCGTTACCGATAAAAAATATTTGTTATCCAAAAAGAGCGTATTCAATAAAATTGTCGGCGATAGCGATTTCGAGCTTGAATTTGCTGATTTTTTGGAAGGTGCGGACGATGTACTTTCCTTTGCTAAAAACTATTATGAAATTCACTTCAAAATTGATTACAAAAACGCAAGCGGGGCGATTTCCAGTTATTATCCCGACTTTTTCGTAAAAACAGACAGTAAGACAATTTATATCGTGGAAACAAAAGGGCGGGAAGATTTAGACGATATTGAAAAAATAAAAAGATTAGAGCAATGGTGCAAGGACGCAACCGAAAGGCAGAAAAAAATTGTATATAAAATGCTTTATGTTAAACAGGAAGAATGGGATAAATATAAGCCGGCTAATTTTAAACAATTAGTAGAAGTTTTTAGAAAATAACAAAGATTTTTAAAGAGAAGTTAAAAGAAAAATTATTGTTAGATAATTTTATGAAAAAACAAATTTCAATTTTTGACAAAATACCTATTTATTATCTTTACGCATTTTTTGCTTTATTTATAGGTTTAGGAATATTAGGTTTGCCAAAAAATTTATACGATGATAATTGGTTTTGGTTTAATTGGGAAATGATTGTAACTTCTTTTACCGTCGGTGCTGCTATTTTTGTTTTTTACTTTAATCAAAAGGATAAAATAATTTTTAAGAAAATTGGTTCATTAGCACTTTTATCCAGTATTTTAATGTTTTTTAATAATGGATGGATCGGTCTGAATCCAAAAGATCAATTTTGGATTAAAACAGTCGCTTATTCTTGGGTTGCTATTGAATATTTAGCTGTTTTTTTATTCGCTTTTTCTATCATTTTTTTATCTGTTGAATTGATAAAAAATATTTTTAAAAAACAATAATTTTATGCTTGTCTTAGGAATTGTTTTAATTTTAGTCATTATTATTGTCGTCTCAATAGTCGCTTCTTCTGATTTTAAGAAAAAGTAATTCGTGTATCGCATAGCGCGTATTGTGTATCAAAAATTACAAATTATAAATCACGAAGAGTGCGCGAAAATTCACGAACAGACACGAATAACCCGCGAATGGCACACAAATAAATCAGTTGGTTTTCGTGTAACATTTGCGCATCTTGGTGGATTTTTGCACTTAAATGGGTAAATATAGGTATTTTATGGGTAGATTGCTATATTTTTGAGTAGATTTGGGCTGGTATTGTGTAGATTTAGATAATATGATAATATGATAATATGAGCATATATGGAAGAAAAATTACTTACAATTGGCCAGGCAGCGGAATATCTGGGGATTTCCTTAAATACACTGCGTCGTTGGGATGAAAGCGGAAAATTATTGGCTATTAAAAAAGAGGGCGGAACCCATCGTTATTATCGGGAAAGGGATTTGGAAATTTTTGCCAGTGATTTAATGAAATTCGCTTCAGAATGGATTAGGGATGGAGTGGAGTTTCCGAGTAGATTTTATTGTCAGACGAGTTCGATTTTTAACGCCAGGCTGACAAAAATGGAGCATGAATTGATTCAGTTGCCGGGATTTGAAAAATTGTATTCTTTAATTGTTTTGATCACCGGGGAGATTGGCGATAATTCATTTGCTCATAATTTAGGCAAGTGGCCTGATACTTTGGGAATTTTTTTTGGTTATGATCTTATGAAAGGCGTTATTGTTTTAGCTGATCGAGGATTAGGCATCTTAGAAACATTGCGACAGGTTAGGCCAAATCTGCCGAATCATGTAGCGGCCATGGAAACGGCTTTTACCGAATTTATTTCCGGCCGCGCGCCGGAAAAACGCGGTAACGGTTTAAAACTTGTCAGAGAAGTGGTAATGAAACAGCCGATAGATTTGTTTTTTACGAGCGGTGACGCTGAAGTGCGCCTGAAAGGGTCGGCAAAAGCATTTCGGGTTATTCGCGGACAACGGATTGTGCGAGGGTGTTTGGCAAAAATAGAATTTAAATTAATTTAAAAAACATATGAAATTACAACTGGAAAAATTTGGTAAAACATTAATTTCACGGGAATTAGGTCGCGAGGCCTTTAACGCTTTTCAGCCTACTTTACGCGAACTCCCGGATGTTGAAAAATTGGAAATTGATTTTTCCGGAGTTTTAACTCTATCGCCTTCATGGACGGATGAATTTCTTAGCCCGTTGCTTGATCTTATCGGCGATCGCTTGGTGCTTTTGCCAAGCGATAATTTATCGGTGCAGGCAACTCTCAAAATTCTTCAAGAGGCAAATAAAAAGCCGTTTAAGTTTAAAATTTAAATTTAAAATTCAGACGCTATGATTTTACCGGAGTATGATTTGGATAAAATAAAATTTTCAACCGACGAGCCGACTTTTACAAAAGCGGTTAATTTGCACGATTCAGGTAAAGTCACGAAATTTAAAGAAGATTTTGGTGGTTATTCGGCAATAGTTTTAGGCACTCATCCTTATAAAGTTTATGTATCCGGACACAAATATGACGTCGGCTCTTGTGATTGTTATTTAGGACAAAATGAAACACTTTGTAAACATATGATTGCTTTGGCGATCTATGCGCTTAAAAGAGGAAAAGAATTAAGTTATGAAGAGAGAAAATTCACAGCCAGTCCGGTGTGTAGCGGAAAGATTGGAATTTTAACGGAAAAAGAATTATCGGAAATAAAAACAGAAATTACTTCAGCAATGAAATGCATAAAATCATACGAAGGGCCGTCACGGATTTGGTTTGCTTATCAGGCCTCTTTAACCGAGGGCACGAGGCGTTTGGCCGAGATAGTGTCAAAAATTCCTATTGGTTATGAATCGGCTAAAATATTGGTTGATTTATTATTGCGTCTCGATCATAAGCTCAGTCATACTGGCGTTGATGATTCCAACGGCACGGTTGGTGGATTTATTGAGGAAGTGGTAATGGTTTTGGAAGAATATGCAAAACATGATTCCCGTTGTATTGATGCTTTTAAAAAACTCTGCGCTGAAAACACTTGTTTTGACTGGGAAGAGCCACTCGTAGAAATGTTAAGTCAATTGAGGCGTAAATAAATCAGTTGGTTTTCGTGTAACATTTGTGAGTATTAGTGGACTGTTTGTGTATCTTCGTGGACTTTTTGTGTTTATTCTTGTTTATGAGTGAAAAAATATGACTATTCAAATGCATTTAGGTGACGAGGTTTTTGAGCTGATTAAAAATGGTGAGAAAACCATTGAAGCCAGAGTGAATGATCCAAAACGTCAAACGATTAAAATCGGCGACACGATTGAATTTATCAATAATCAAACTGACGAAAGATTAAAAACGGAGATTGTTGATTTATTGAAATTTGGGACTTTTGCGGAATTGTTTGCTAATCAAAAGGCAGAAGATTTTGGCGGAAAAAATCAAGCGGAATTAAATGAGGTGATTTATAAATATTATTCCAAAGAAGAGGAAACAAAATACGGAGTAGTAGGTATTAAAATTACTATAAAATAAGCTAATTTTATCCAAAACCGTGAAAATCATCGTTTTTTAACACTTTTTCACGGTTATGAAGCCAAAACTTAAAATATTTAAGGATAGTTGCAATTTTTAGAAAAACTGTTATAATAAAAATATGAATAATAAATTTACTACACTTCTAACAAGCATGAATATTGCTAAAAAGCATATTTCTAAGCTTACGCCAAAACAAAAGGCCGCCATGGAAAAGGGTTGGGATGTTGAGCATGCTTATTATTCCAGCGTTCTTGAGGGTAGTAAAATTGATCGAAAGGAATTTGAAAAATTAGCGGATAAGGTTAATTAATCTCAAATGATCAATCGTCCTAAAAATGAAGAAGAGTTGCAAAAAAGAGAGGCTATCGGGGTAATCCGAGCCTCTCGTTTTGTAAGAAAGCTCGCGCATTCTCATAAAGAAATTAAATTACAAACTATTTTAGAAATTCACGCGCAAATTTTTAATGATGCTTGGCCGGAAATTTCCGGCAGATATCGGGAAGAAAATTTAAAGATAACTTATTCAAAACATTTGCCTCCGCATTTTTCAAAGGTTAAAGAGTTAATGGAAGATAAGGGGCGAGAGTTGAGAGATAAATTACAAGAATTAAAATTAGCGGAGGGGATTATTAGTGAAGCTAAAAATAATTTGGAAACAACCGAAATGATTGATCGAGTTGCGCGTTTAGCGGCCTGGATGCATCATTTTATTACTTATATACATCCCTTTCGCGAAGGTAATGGCAGAACTGCTCGTTTGGCGACTAATTTAATTTTGGAACGGTATGGTTTGATTGGAATATCTATTAAAATTGAAAAAGAAAATAAAAATAAGTATCGTCAGGCATTGGCGCAAATCGATAATAATAAAGATTTTGAGCCACTGGTAAATTTTATTTATGAAGGATTGATTGATAGATATAATGGCGTGGCTTTGAAATTCTATAAAGTAAAATAAAAGTGATTAAATACACAATTAAAATTAATAAGCGTTGGTTTAGGATTGTTAGAAGAAGAGTGAGAAGATCCGGTTCGCTTGCGGGAACTAAGAAAGATTACGCGGAATATAAAGAGCAAGCGCTTTTATTGGTGAATTCTCGGCTGGGATATTTTAATGCTTTTTACGGATTTAAGTACAATAGGGTCTCGGTCAAAAATCAGAAAAGTCGTTGGGGGAGTTGTTCCAAAAAAGGAAATCTGAATTTCCATTATAAAATCGCAAAATTGCCGGCTAAAACGGCCGACTATATTATTCTCCATGAGCTCTGCCACTTGGGCGAATTTAACCATTCGCAAAAGTTTTGGAATCTGGTCGCCAAAATGATGCCGGATTATTTAATTGTCAGGCGTTCTCTTAGGAAGTCGTGTATCGAGTAATCGTGTATCGTGTAGCGTGAATTGTGATTGGTTGTTTGTGATTTGTAATTTGTAATTACCAACAACCAACAACAAATCACCAACAACGAATATGTTTTGATTAAATTTGATAAATTAGGTATTATTAGTTAGCAAAACGGGGTTATTTATTGGCACGGGGTCATAATTTAAACATTATGAAAAAGAATGAAATCGTGATTTATCAAACGAAAACAGGGGAAATAGAGTTCAAGGGTGACTTTAAAAAAGAAACCTTATGGGCAAATCAGGCTCAAATAGCCGACCTTTTTGGCATGGAAAGAAGTGTTGTAACGAAGCATATTTTGAATATTTTCAAGGAAAATGAGCTAAATAGAGCTTCAACTTGTGCAAAAATTGCACAAGTTCAAAAAGAAGGCGGAAAAGAAAAAAGACGTGAAATAGAATATTACAACTTAGATGTTATTTTATCGGTTGGTTATAGGGTCAGTTCAAAGAAAGCGACTCAATTTCGCCAATGGGCGACTAAGACCTTAAGACAGCATATTTTGAAGGGCTATACGATCAATAAGAAACAATTGGTAAAAAATTATGACGTGTTTTTGAAGGCGGTGGAAGATGTTAGAAAACTTTTGCCGGCAGGGGGACAGTTGAGAGCTGAAGATATTTTGGAATTGGTAAAAATGTTCGCTTCCACTTGGTTTTCTCTTAATGCTTATGATAAAGAATTATTGCCAAAAACGGGCGCGACTAAAAAACAGGTCAAGATAACGGCTGATAATATTACCGAAGCGCTTTTAAAGCTTAGAGAAAATTTACTCGCCAAAAAAGAAGCGACCGAGTTATTTGGCACAGAAAGAGCGGACGGTAATATCTCCGGAATTATTGGTAATGTATTTCAATCGTTTGGCGGTAATGATCTTTATCTGACCGTAGAAGAAAAAGCGACCCATCTTTTGTATTTCATGGTTAAAAATCACCCATTCGTTGATGGCAACAAACGCAGTGGCGCTTTTGCTTTTGTTTGGTTTTTACAAAAAGCCAAGATTTTAGATATCAAACGCTTAACTCCGGAGGCCTTGACCGCTCTTACCTTGCTCGTTGCCGAAAGCGATCCAAAAGATAAAAACCGCGTAACCGGTCTGATTTTGATGTTGCTCAAAAAATAAAAATAAAAACGTTTGGCAAGAACCATAATTGTCCCAATCGATCTTGCTAATTTTCGCCTTGGTCAATTTTGAGAATTAAAAAAAGAACGAGGTTGATGAGTTATTAAGAAATAACGAGAAATAACTATTTAAGAGTTTTTTAATTTTGTAAAAATATTTTTGCAAACACCGGCTAGATTTTGGCCGAAAAATAAACAGCCGTCTCTGTGTCCGCCCATTGCCAAATAAGCGGATTTTTTATTTTGTTTGAGAAAATCGCGCACGGCAAGAGCCATGGCCGGCGTGCCGTAATGGGCTCTTTTATTGCTGTTTAATTTTTTCGTTATGAGCTTATTCCAAATTTTTGAATTGTGAATATGAATCACGGCTTTGATATTTTTATCGGTTTGATAAAGAATCGCGTGAGTCAGTGACTCTGATGACGGCTCGGTCGTTCCTTCGTAATTGAGATTATTTTTTTCAATTTTCCAATTTTTTACAAAAGCGTAATCCGCAGGTCGCAGATTTTTTATTTTACCGGTATCGGTGCCGGAAATAATAAAGCCATTCCTGTGACGTTTGCTGATGTTGCCGAATCCGACTTTGCCGTTATCGCCGATCAATTCCGCTTTTCTCAAACGTTCACGATAAAGATTTAATTCTTTAATTTCGGTCACCTTCAAAATTTTAGCGCTTATTTTATTTGCTTTAAATTTTACATAACCATCATCAATTTTCGTCGATTTTTGATTAACCGGAAAAAATCGTAAAATTTCCGCGAAAGATTTTAAACTGTTTTTACCGATTGGACAGTCGCTAGGGTTTAGGTCAACGCTTGTCAGATTATTTTTTAGCGCTCCCTGATAATCTTTCGCGCAATCATCGCCAAACATCACGACTTCTTTTGGATTTGCTTTTGCTTTTTTCAGGGCCAGTTTAAAAATATCAGGATGCGGTTTATCATAACCAGCGTCTTCGGAAGTAACAATGAAAGAAAAATATTTTTTTATTTTCAGGGTCTCCAATTTTTTGATTTGAATTTTATGCAGATGATCCGTAATAATTCCAAGCTTTATTTTTCGTTTCTGTAATATTTGTAAAGTTTTTTCCACGCCCGAAAGCAATTTTAATTTTTCATTGACCGTTTGCCAGTAAAGAGAATTAAGTTTTTTAGCCAAAACCGAAGATTTTTTTATTTTCAAATCGTCGAACATTTTTTTGAAATAACGTTCCCGATCATGCGATTGGGCGGTTGGCCCGAGTTTTTGATGAATAAAAGCTCTTGCCTGATAATAAGCAGTTAAAAAATCCTGATATTTTAATTTTGGCAAATATTTTCCAAGATATTTAAAACACACCTTAAGCGCCGGTAGGTGAGTCGCTTTTGTGTTGCATAAAGTATCGTCAATATCTAAAAACAACCATTTTTTATCATTCATATTTTATCATTATTTTATTAATTTCCGTTTAATTATTATAGCAATTTATCCAAGTTTTAAGCAATTATTTGCCCTTTATTTGATTTTGACTTTTTGATTAGTTTGTGGGATTATTAGATGGTAAAATGGCTATTAGTTTTTAATGAAATAAAATTAAAATATGGGGAAAACTTCAAATAGAAATTTACATAAGATAAAAAAGAACGACGTTGGTGAGTTATTGAAAAATAACAAGAAGTAATGAATTATATATGTGTGGAATAACAGCAATTTTCAACAGTAAAGATGCAAAACAAAAATCTTTTGCATCACTTGATAAAATTCAACACAGAGGTGGCAGTATTTTTGAAATAGAAAATTTTGACAGTGCTTCAATGGGCGCAAATAGATTGCCAATTGTTGGTGGGCTTTCCGGAAAACAGCCCCTTCATAATGAAGATAAAACTATTTTTGTTATACAAAATGGAGAAATATTTAACTATAAAGAATTACGGGAATAATTAAAGAATTTTGGTCATATATTTACATCAGAATCAGATACAGAAGTTTTAGTTCATTTATATGAACAAAATGGAGTTGAAATGGTAAAAAAGTTGGATTCCGAAATGTTTGCTTTTGTTATTTATAATTTAAAAACAAAAGATATTTATGTGGCGCGAGATCCGCTCGGAGTAAAACCTCTTTATTATACAAAGACAAAAGAGGGGGAAATTTTATTTGCGTCAGAATTAAAACAATTAGCGCAATTTAAAGATGTTGAACAAATTTTTGAATTTCCACAAGGTCATTATTATTTTAATGGTAAATTCACAAAATATTTTGAAATTAAAGAATCAAAACAAAAATTTAAAGAATTAGAATCAATTTCGTTACTTGAAAAAAATATTGTTGAAGCAGTTAAAAAACGGGTAGATACAGATTTGCCAATTGGTGTATTTTTGAGTGGTGGTGTTGATAGTTCTCTAGTGATGGAGATAGCTACTCGTTTTCATCCAAATGTAACAGCTATTATTTTAGGTAATATCGGTTCCTCAGATTATGAATATGCGCTTAAACTTTGTAAAGAACGCGGGTATAAATATCAGGTAGTTTCTCCCGAGATTGATTATAAGCAAGAACTAGATGAAGTTTTGTATTATTTAGAAACATATGAGCCTTTAGTTATAAGACAAGGGTTTGCTAACTGGATTTGTTCTCGTGAGGCACAAAAATTAGGGATTAATATTATACTTGTAGGAGAGGGGGCGGATGAACTTTTTGCCGGTTATAATGAATTTTCGGCGTTATCAGTAAACACTATTAATAAGGGTTGTAGGTTACTCACAGAAAATCTTGGTGGCGGGCATTTAAAACGCATTGATCGTGGAGCAATGCGCTTTACCATCGAAGTGAGATCTCCTTTTCTCGATACAAAACTTATTCAGACAGCTTTTAAGATCAAAGGAGAATATAAAATTAAAAGAGAAAATCATCGTGTTACAACGAAATATATCTTTAGAAAAGTCGCTGAAAATTTTTTACCTGAATATATTGCTTGGAGATATAAAATGCCTTTTGCTAATGGCGCCGGAATGAATGTCGGATATAATTATAAATCCGGAGATGGCTTGCTTGGTGAGATTACAAAAAATTATAATGTTACGATTGAAAATATCATAGCGAAAAAATTTAATTTGGAGACCTCGGAAGAAAAATATTATTTTAAAAAATTTAATGAATATAAATACACAAAATTAGTTAATGCAAGTAAAAGAATTATTATAAAAGATATTTTACAGACATTAAATAATTATAAAAATCATCGTCTTGTTGTTGCTGAATTTGATAAACTGGCATTATATTTTCCTGTTTATTTAGCCGCTAAGAAAAAATATTTTAATATTCATGGAATTGAAGTAGATTTTATCGCAACAGGAGGTGATGATAAAACATATGCGACGCTTTTGAATAATTCTGGTCAAATAGGGATCTCTGACCCATTATTTGCAATGTTCGAAGGAGAAATAAATCCTAATGGTCATGGTGAAATTATTGGTGAGCTTGTTTCGGGATTATCACTTGTCGCAGTTACTATAAATCCAAATATTAAAATTAATAAAATGGAGGATTTTTCCAATTATAAAATAGGTGTTTTTCAAAAATATTCAACAACAAATACTATTATTTCTTACATCTTAAAAAATCAAGAAGTAAAAGATTTTTATTTTAACGAATTGCCAGGAAAACTTATAGGCAGGGAGATTGATATTGCAGTTGTGCTTCTTGAACAAGCTATAGATATGGTTTCTTTAGGCGCTAAAATAATTTTTGATTTTAGAAAAATATACCCGCAGTATCTTTTTTCCGGTTTTACGATTGCTTCTACAATTTCTAAAGAGCATAAACAAAAAATTTTCTCTTTTTTGTCAGCTGTGAAGGAGTCGATAAAATATATTCATTATAATGAGAAAGAGGCCATTGGTATTTTTAAAGAACTTTTTCCTGAAATAAAAAATCACGCTGAGATTTTAATTGAATATAAAAAACAATGGGTAAAAAGTTTAAAAGTGTCAAAAAAAGATTATTTAAGGTCGCATAATACATGGAAAACAGTTTATCCGACAATTCTTAAAAACTGTGATATCTCGTTCTATAGAAGCGTAACTTTAATAGATTTAATCATTGATAAAATAAATGATAGTAACATTCGTAGAGAATATCCATTTCTAGAAGATAAATTACGAGAGGTAGTTGATAAAAATTTGGTGAAGAAAACCCCTATTAAATTTTTTGGTTTTTGGGGCGTTGGATCCAAAAATAATATTGATAAACATGATATAAAAACAATAGAGCATTTACATAGATATGTAAAAAATCTACAAAAAATATATCCTTATGGAATTGAGGTGACTTTTATCCTTGCTGATATGCATGGGCAAAATAATGGTTATCCAAAGCAAGTTATTGATTTTTATTTACAGGCAATATCAATGAAATTAGATCAAGTTGGTTTTAAATATGTACGTCTTTCGTCTTTGTGGGCCAAATGGGGTATTGATATTGATCAGATAAAGTTAATCTTAAAAGATAAGAAACGTGGTTGGTGGGAATCCATTTCTATTTATAGAGAATTAGAAAAAAAATCGGAAAATAATTTTGTTGGAATAGATAAAAAACTAGGAGCACAAAGGTATTATGTCTTAAGAAAATTAGAAAAATTTTATTTAGAAAAAGAGTATTTTGATAGCATTTTCTTTGTGTATGGTGATAGTATAAATCAACAAATATATCCGACTGTTCCAACTTTATATTTATTTACGGAAAAGAAATATTTTTCTTCTTGCCCTTGGTTTTTTAATAATATTCATTAAAGCTTAGTCACTCCTTGCCAAAATTTTTTGATGTGCTAAGCTTAAATTATGAAATACGTAAAAAACGCCAATTTGAACGATAATAATGATGACCAACTAAAGCTTTGGCGCCTTTTTATTTAAAAAAATCAAGAAAATAAGAAAATAACCGCCAAAGCTAAAATAGGCGGTTTTTTAATAAATTCAAGCGATAGCGATAGAATTTATTAAACCTCGCCGTAGTCCTGAGCGAAGTCGAAGGATGAAGACGAGTTGGTACAAATTAGTGCTTTATTGGCGAGTAGTTCAAGGGTAGAACGCTACGCTGTTAACGTAGATGTTGCAGGTTCAAGTCCTGCCTCGCCAGCCATTCGACTCGCTTACACTCGCTCGTGGCTTTTAGCCAAGACGCTTGTGCGAGGCGAATGTCCCGAGCGCAACGAAGTGAAGTCGAGGGGCAGAAGATCCCCATTCGACTCACAAATCGTGTATCGTATATCGTGTATCGGGAATTACTAATCAACTAACAAACCAACAAACTAATCTCCGCCAAAGGCGGATCCACCTTTGGCGGAAACCAATAAACCAACAAACTTGAATTTTACAAAAAGCCATAAAA
>Ga0172370_10008938_pt1 | contig 11868 bp, 10 predicted proteins | sample LakKiv5m_FD_114538 | JGI IMG/M metagenome (GOLD analysis project Ga0172370, IMG submission 114538) | Freshwater microbial communities from Kabuno Bay, South-Kivu, Congo - kab_022012_11.5m | ecosystem: Environmental > Aquatic > Freshwater > Lake | place: Democratic Republic of the Congo...
ACGTCCCGTGCTCTGCTTGCCCACTTGGCCCCGAAACGCCGTCGTCGACGCCGGCAGCAGGCCCCGCTGTGGGTGGACGAGTTGCAGCGAGTGGGGTAGGGTGTTTTATCTTAGTGCCCATGACTTGCACACCTGGCCCTTGTCGGCGCAGTCTTGCTTGCTGAACCAAGTCCCGTCCGAGCCGCAAGCCGTGACCTGCGTGTTGTAGCAGCCGCTCTCGAGTTTTGCGTTCGCCTTGCAGGTCGCGCCCGGCTTGCCACCGCTTCCTCCGCCACCGCCACTCGCGCCTGCACAGGCTACGAGGCACGCGCAAGAGCCAAACAACACCGCAGCGGTCCAAACCTTCTCCATTTGAAACCCCCAATTGGTGCAACCACCGAATGGAACATAGCGCAGGTCACGCCATGCCACAAGGCCGCGCCAGAGGGCTGAGGCGTGCAGCGGTGCGGGTGCAGGGGCCCATTGGGCGCCGGACCGGGCCCGCGACGCGGTGGGAGATCGGCGCGCCGACGCTGCGATCGCTCCCTCGCGTTCGAGCCGCAGGTCGTCGATACTCGACAGGCGCCCAACGACGTCGGGCAGCATCCAGGGATGGCGACACCTTCTGAGACTACGAATCGCCCGAGCGACAACAGCGGCGCCGGCCTGCGCCTGCTCGACGTTCCAGGAGAATTCGTGCTCCTCCTGCTTGTGGCTGTGCTCCTCGGCGAGATGCTCGAGATCTCGCTCGGTACCTACACCGACCGGGCGATCTCGATGGCAGCCACGGCTTTCGTCCTCGTCATGGCCGCGTTCGCGATCGCCCTGAAGCGCGTCGATCGGTCCGTTCGGTGGCCGCGTGCCGTCGCCGGGATCGTGTGGGCCTCCGCGATCGCACCCGCATGGATCGCGTGGCATGACTTGGACTTGCCGTCCGTTCCGCGGGTGTTCTGGACCGCCCACATCGCCAAGCTCGCCATGCTGTATTTGCTCGTGACGTATGTGCCCGGCTTGCTCGGCTGGGTGCGAGAACCCCGCGAGTGGCGGCTCGTGAGGTTCGCGCTCCTCGGCGGCCTGCTGCTGCTCGCTGGTATCGAGACCATTCGCGTGACGCCGTCCCCATCGATCGACGTCTTCACGGTTCAGCAAGGCGGTGCCGAGGCGCTCTCGAGCGGGCTGAACCCCTATGGTTCCGTGCATGTGGCGTGCACGGGGCCGTCCGACAGTTGCCCCACGCTGGTGCCCTATGTCTATCCACCGACCCACCTGTGCCTGACGCTGCCGGCCTACTGGCTCTTCGGCGACATCCGGCCCACGATGCTGGCGGCCTTGTTGTTGGCGGGGTATTGCATGCGGCTCGTCGTGCGTCAGGCAGGGCGCACACTCCCCGCGATCGTTGAGGACGCTCCCGCGCTGCTCATCTGGTGCGCCCCCTGGCTTCCGTTCGTTGTGGGCCGGTCCTGGACCGACCCGATACAATTGGCTCTGATATCGGCGATGCTGGCCGCTCATTTCGCGAATCGTGAGAAGCTCACGGCCATCCTCCTCGGTCTCGCGATTTCGTCCAAGCAGTCCATGTTTTGGCTGGCTCCGATAGCGTTCTTGATCCTCAACCTGCGGCCACGAGCGCTGGTCCTCGCCGCATCGGTCGCGATGGCATCCGTGCTCCCATTCGCGCTCTGGGATCCCGGCGCCCTCCAAGACGCAAACTTTGACTTCTTGGCGAGCCTACCCCCGCGCGAAGATGCGCTGACGTTCCTGAACTGGGCGTCCGGACATCTGGGGTGGCGGCACGACGGTGCGCTCGGTTTCGCGTTGGCTGCCCTTGTCGTGGCCGTTACCGCCTTCCGCCTGCGAGGCCATGCGAACGCGTTTGGAATCGTCCTGACGGCCACCTACTTTTGCTTCTTCGCCTTCAACAAATGGGCGTTCATTAATTACTATTTCCTCATCTTCGGTCTGTGCTCTCTCGGTGCGGCTGCGGCCCTTCATGGTGGCACCGCGTTGCCGACCGGACGACGCCCCGATCCAACGGTGCCAAGCGAGACCAGTCGTCGTGTCTAGCTTCGTTGTGTCCCGAACACGCCTTCCGAGCGGGGAACTCGACTTTGACCGGACAGGTAGTGGTTTCGGTGGGGCAGGGGCTCTGGAATCTGCCCATCAACCTTTCGGTCCGGCGCGGGCGTGATGGTCACGTTGTTTCCCCGGGGAGACAACCGCCCGCCGACCCGCCGCCCGGTCCGGGCCACGGGCCTTCAGTCGAACCGGCTCTGGATCCGCTCGGCGAGCTTCTCGAAGGCCTCGATGTCGTCCTCGATCTCCCGCAGCAGCTTGCGCGCGTCCTGGTGTTCGAAGTGCACGAAGCAGTCGTTCGTGACCTTGGCGGCCTTGCCGAGCTTGCCCGCGTTGCGAATGGCGGTGGCCGCCTTGACGAACGCCGGCAGCGCGGGGCGGCCGAGCTTGACTGCGGGCGGGGGGCTGGTCGAAGAGACGGACGAACGGTTATTTGCGACGGCTCCGTTTCACAGGCAGTTTTCACCGAACGACCGCACCACCAAGCTCCGGGCGGTCTATGACCGGCTCCGGACATCCGGCAGCGTGGTCCCCGGGGTGTAGCGTCGGCGCGGGCCCATCAAACGTGACTTCGCTCGATCGACCTACACGTCCAGCAGATCAGCCAACGCATCGAGCAAGCGACGCGCGTCGAGGACGTGGTCCGGGTCCGCGGCGGCTCGTTGAGCAAGGAGAATGGCCCTCGGGATGTCACCCAGCTCGATGGCGCTAATCGCCGCGAGCATGCACAGCTCCGCGTTGGCGCGGCTGCCCGCGAGCGCGTTGAGTTCCAGCCGGCCGGCGCGTTCGTCGCGGATCCACCTGCGCGACAGCGCCTTGACCTTCGACTCGAGCGCGGTGTCCGTGTGGCGCTCGAGCCCGCGACCAAGCCGTGTGACGAAGTCGAAGCTCGGAAAACCACTCCCATACGCGAACGCGGCCGTCCAGGCCGTGATGTCGGTCGTCGGGCTCGCGGCGTTGCCGCTTTCGCTGGCTGTCGCGTTCGACGTGCGCAGAAGCGAGATGAGCGCGAAGAGGCCCAAAAAAAGAACCACGTAAAGGCGCGTGCGTGAGTTCATTCTAGCTCCCGGAGCGCGGGCATCAAGCCCAGCTACTACCGAGAGGCCCACGCAGCGGACGTTCTTACGGAGAAGCCGTCGACCTCTGCCAACCCGATCAGGCCCGTTGATACGGTTCCCAGATCAGCTTGCCGAGCCCCACCGTACGCAGGTTCTTACCGTCGCCTTCCACGTCGAACCAGACGTCGTGTTGGTTGCGCCCCGTTCCCTTCGCCAGACCGGTCAGCGGGCCGAGCGGGAGGTACGTCGTGACCTCGTCCGTGGCGTTGAACGCCCAGGCGAGCTGCCCATGGTCGAGGCCACGGGGTGCGTCTCCTTCGCGCTTGCTTGGCTGGTACCCGTTCACGTCGAAGACAGCCCCGTCGTGCGCGCTGATGAGGCGCAGCTTGCTGCCCTCGATCGCAGTGAGCCAGCTCTCGAGCCACCGCGCGGTCTCCGCGGCAAGGCCGTCGATCCACCGCTGCTCGCTCTCCGGATCACTCTCCCGATCACTCTCCAGCGGGCCGGGCGAGTGCTCGAGTCGCTCGAGCCCCGAGATGATCGCCCAGAGCGCGTCACGAGCAGCGGCCTCGCGGTACGCTTCCGTCAGTTGCCGCAGGCCAGGCGAGAGCCTCTCGGGCAGCTCGCCGGTCAGGCATTTCGCGAGGTTGAATTTCGTCAAGCGGTCGGGCATCGCGGCGCCTCCAGCGACCCGCAGCGGCAGGAAGCCAAGGCGCAGCACGACCTGCACCGCGAGGTCGGTAGCCGCAAGCCGCGCCAGGCACTCCGCGTTCTTCGGGCGCAGCTGGGTGACGAGCCGGCACAGCGGCGTGGGTAATCGGTCTCGCGCTTCAAAGGGCGGCTGGGTCGCGTCGGGCGGCCCGACCATGACTGCGCCCGCAGTGGGCAGCTTCCTGAGCCACTCGGCCGCCGGCAGGTCGTCCTGTGGAGGCGTGCATTCGAGGACCCAGGTCGCGCGCCCTGCATAGTCCCAGAAGCGCGCGCGCCCGTTCGAGATGCCGCGGTAAAGGGCGGTGCGTGTCTCGTCGCCCCCCCCGATGGTGCGTTCCAGCGGGGCGCCTGCCTGGCTGTGCAGGGCCAGCCAGTTGACCGCCTCTCGCGCGATGCGCGTTGCGTGGACCACGAAGTCGACAACGGCCTCCGTGGCCGAGTGCTTGGGGTCTGACCAGGTCCGCCAAGCGCCCGTGTGGTGCACCAGCGCATTCGCGCGTCGTGAAAAGGTGACTCCCTTCCACTCACCAGGCCACTCCTCCCAAGCCGCGGCGAGCATCTGGCTCAGGTCACCGATGGACGGACGCTTCATGAACTTGTCCGCCTTTTCTGGCGCTACCGGCTCGCCCGCGGCGATCATCCGAACCGCGCACAGGTGCATCGCGCACTCGGCGACGGCCTGTGCGGCCAACACACGCTCCAGGTCCGTCTCAGCCGAAAGGAGGGGACCGGCGAGCGCGGCGAGCGCCTCCGGACCTTCGGTCGCGACGAGCGCGAGACGGAGCATCTGCTGGGGAAGGGCGACAATCTTGTCGAGCTCGTCGCCGAGGGCGGACCAGAAATGGGGGTGGCTCGACCAGTGCTTCTCGGCCCGTGCGGACTGGAGGAACTGCGCGAGTGCTTCACGATCTGCCGCACCATTGCGTCTCGAGGCGTTGACGATGGTCTGCACGCCGTCGACGGACACGGCGAGCTCACCCAGCACGCGCGTCACACCTGCTGTGTCGGTCCTTCGCCAGCCGGCCCCGAGAGCGATGTCCAGCCAATCGTGGACGAGGTGACGCGTGTCGGGCGCGCAGAGCTGCGCCATCGGCATCTCACTTCGGACCGTCTGCTTCTTCGCGTCGACGACGGCCTTGTCCATCTCGCAAAGCCCGACGCGATGATCGTCGAGCACGCCGGAGAACACGAGCGTCCCGGGAACGGGGAGCCGGGTACAGTAGGACACGAGCGCGACCAGAGCGGCAAGGCCGACCGAACCACCCTGGAATTCCAGGTCGGCAGGTTCGAAGGCGAAGTGAAAATCGGTCGGGTGCTGGGCCCCGTCGCGGAGCAGTCCTTGGTGGACGCGGGTGGCCCGCTTCAGCGCGGACTCGACCCCGGGCCATTGCAGCCACGGCGGGTCGGTGTCCGGCCGTCCACGCCGCACGCAGACGCGCAGCACGGCACCGGCCTCGCCGTCCGGGCAAGCGGGAAAGAGCGCCTCGCCGATCCGATCCGGCGGGGGCGCCCAGAGCCTCAGGGCGACAGGGGCCACGTCGCAAGGCGCAATGGCGGCGATGAGCCGAGGCAGGATGCACCGATCCTCCGACGAAGACATCGAGCCCGGTTGCGCACGTTCCGCGGCGAGCCGGACGTGAAACGCGACGCGTTGCGGAGCCAGCAGATTGGCGTTTCTGTCGAGGATTCGGATCGCCTCGACGAACCGACAGCCTCGTCGCAATGAGTCCAACCTCTTTTCGAGCTCAGCGATCTTCATCGGGCGTCTCCCTCAGGTTGCTGCCTTCTCGAACCGCAGCGTGACAGTCCCGAGCTCACCCAGCGCCACGGCAAGGTCACAGGGCGCCGGCGGCACGATGACGAGGAGCGGCACCCCCTCCGCGCTCGTCCCCGAGTCGAGGGGGGCGAGCGGCTGCCCGTCGCACTGGACAGTCATCGAGCGAGGAACGTCGGTCACGGGTGCCCCCTTCGCCGCGTATCCCGCGAGCACGAAGCAGCCAGAGAAAGGCTCACCGCCCGGTCGATCGAAATCGACCGCGCCGTAGTAGAGATCCCACTTCCGGCCGGGGGCTGGCTGGCACTCGGTTGCGGCGCCCTCCCAGGCGTTGAGCGTGTCCTTGCGCCCGTCGTTTGCGTACAGGCAGCGGTAGGCGGTCGACACGCCCAGGGCCGAACCCGAACCAAGCCACAGAATAGGTTCTGCCTCGACCCACTGCCCGCCCGAATGAGTGGCCGCTGCCTCGACCCACCCGGCGCCCCCGCCTACGCCCGCACCGCGGTCCCCTTCATGGAGACTTCGAAAGAGCGCCGCCGCCTGCTGTTCCTCCTCCCACTCGGCGGCTTCGTCCACCGCTTCCGCCTTCAGCGCAGACCGCAGCGGCTCTAGCCGAAGCGCGGCCTGGGCGAGCCTCGTCTCATACGGCCGGCGCAGCTCGGCGTCGCCAGCCATGAGATCCTTGACTGCGAGGCACATCGCCGCCAGCCGCTCATGCGACGCCTGGGCCTCGGTGACCAGGGCCGCCTGCTCGTCGTCGAGCTCTTCAGGGTCGGGAGGCTCTTCGGACAGCTCCAGCGCCTTTTCGAGAAATCCCGCCTCACGTTCGAGGAGCCATTGCAGCAGGCCTGAATCGGCCTCGACGACGCGCTCGAGCGCGAACCACACGCCCGGAGGCGCTGGCGCGAACCGCTCGGTCGCGCGCCCGAGCTCGACGAGCGCCTGCCCGATGACGTCCCGCTCCTCGTCGAGGAGCGCTTCGCCGCCATCGGCCACGAGCTTGTCGCAAGCCGCGGTGAGGGCGTTCAGCCAGGACATCCCGCCCTGTGCTCGATTGCCGTTCATGGCACTTTCCTTCGCGACAACGGTGCTTCGTTTCGCATGGCGACCCTCCGCCGACCGATTCGCCGGCCGGTCTCAAGTCGAGAGGCGTCGTGCACCGGCCGTCTTACAAGCATGTCTGCTCCAGCGCCCGATCCGCCGACCTAGGCGCTCAACTCCAGCGGATGCCACGGCTGGGCGGGTATCGTCCGCGTCGCCCTCGCCCACTCCGCCAGCCTGCCGAGCCTCAGCCGCGCCGATCGCGCGGCCCACAAGAACGTATCGTCGATGGGATATTCAAGCCAGGACAGGGTCTCTGCCCGCGCCACGATGCCGTTGGAGATCGCTTCCAGTCGCTGCGCCGGAGCCGGCATCGGGAGCCAACTCGGTTGCCGCGCGCGCGGGAGCTTCCAGGTCAGGTGGCGCGGATGGAGCACACCGTCGGCGAAGGTCGCGCACGCGATGCCGGTCAGAAGCTCGATGAGCGGGACCAGCTCCGCCGCGATCAGCCCGTCGAATGCGAGATTCCCGCTCCGGTAGGTGTGGCTCGCTCGCTCCGTGGCCCTCGACAGCGCCGCGCCGAAGGCCTGGCCCAGCTCATGCGGTGTCACGAAGTTCAGGTGCGCGATCCACTGCTGCCGCAGGTCCAATGGCATCATCACGAAGTCGCCGAGCCACAGGCGAAGCGCCCTCGCGAATGGCTGGACGCGAAGCACGACCGGCGTGCCGTCAAGGACAGGCTCGAACGCGAAGAGCGTTGCAGGCCGCCAAAACCTGGCGCTGCCCAGCCGCGCCGTGTCCACCTCCAGGGCGATCGGCACCAGCGCATCGCGCATCCCGCCCGCGACGGCGAGGGCGTAGGCGCGGCGCTGGTCGGGCGGGCTCTTGCACCACGCGCCCGGCTCGGACAGGAATGGATGGGACCCCACGACGTCCTCGGCCGAGATGCGCACGCGCCGGGTCGGCTGCGGTCCGGCCGCAAGCTCGACCAAAAATAGCCTGCCGCTCGCGGCGTCGATGTCCCGAATCCGCCACCATTGCAGGGTCCGATTTCCGATGACTTTCATGGATGGATAGGCCTCCTCACGCGAGGTTCCGGGGGGCATCGCGGTCGAGCCGACGCACGAGCTGCCGCGCTTCATCGAACTCCGCTGGAAGCGCGGCGACCGCGGCGCGAAGCTGAAGCTCATGCTGCCAGAAGCAATTCGACGCATCCGGGTGAGTCCCCTTGCTGGGACATTCCTGGGCCACGAACGAGGCGGGAACAGGATCGAGATCCCACCAGTCGACCCACAGGCGGGTGGACGTCCGGTCCGGGTCCAGGCGCAGCAGGTACGCATCGAACCAAGCGCGGGCCCGCAGGTCGGCGGGCCCGGGGTAGCGGATCGCGCGCGGATCGTAGGTTGCCTTGGCGAGGTCTGCTTTCGCCGGATAGTCAGGCGCGGCCGTCCTCCCGGCGGTGCGGAGCGTGCCCATCTTGAAGTAGGTCCACCGCCAGCGCCCACCCTCGAGCCGCGCATCGCGCGTGAGGGCGTCAGCGTACTCGGCCAGGCAAGACGCGTGCTTGTGCAGACGCGATCGATCAGGCCCGCTCGGCATTGAGGCGACCTCGTGTCGCGCCTGCCTGCTCGCACGACGGAAGGCGTCACCCAACTCCGCGGCCGGATCGGCGAAGGTCTTCTTTTGCCACGCCTCGGCCGAATCGGGGGCCTCGCTGCGAGGTTCGACGTCGTCGAGGTCCACGAACCCGGCCGCGGCCTGGTCCGCCTTGATGCCGATCCGCTTGATGATGGCCTTCCAGTATCCGGCGACGCTCGTCGGCACCGCCCGAAGACCCCACTCGATGTCGAAGAGCCAGCCGGCCACAGCCTCCGCGTCGAAGTGGGCCATCTGATCCTCGGTGAAGATCAGAGCAGAGGCCGCTTGGTGGCTCCGCAGATCGGCACTTGGGTGGAGTCGGAGCCGGCATACGCCGAGCCTCGCCATGGCTTCGTTGTCCGGCGACGCGATCGCGACCTTCGCCGCCGCGAGGAAGGCGTCGAGGTCTTGCCGAGCCCAGTGGAGCGCGAGGGCGTCGTCATCGAGTCCCAGCGAGTCGCAGTACATGTGGTGCGCGATCGCCTCGGAGCGCAGGCGCTGAACCCTCTTCGACAAGCCCGGTCTTTGGAGACCCTTGTAGAGCAACGCGCAAAGCGCGTGGACGTCGGTCGAATCGCCGGGTATCGCGGCCGCGGCCTGAAGCGACTTCAGCGCGCCGTCCTCGCTCGGGTCCAGCACAGGCCGGTAGCCTCGAAGCCGGGCGCTGGGTCGCGCCACGCGAAGTCTTTCGAGATCGCCGAGATAGCCTTCCAGGCACTTCTGCGCCTTGGCCGTGGACTGAAGGCTCGTCGCGAACGCCAGCACCACGTCTAGGTGGGCCTGGCGATTCAAGAACGATCCGCTTGCGCGTGCCATCGAAACCCCGGCGAGGACGTCCGACTCCTGCGTGACAGGAGGCTACCGGTGTCTCCGCGAGGGGTCAAGGCGCGGACTCGGTCGCTGTCACCCACTCCGAACGGAGTTGTTTCCCCGGGGAAACAACCTCTGACCGACCGCCGCGCCCGCTCCGGAACATGCCCTTCAGGCGAGCTTGCTCCGCAGGCGCTCTGCGAGCTTCTCGAACGCCTTGATGTCGTCCTCGATCTGCCGCAGCAGCTTGCGCGCGTCCTCGTGTTCGAAGTGCGCGAAGCAGTCGCTGGTGACCTTGGCGGCCTTGGCGAGCTTGCCCGCGTGACGAATGGCGGTGGCGGCCCTTGCGAAGGCCGGAAGCGGCGGCCGGCCGAGCTTGATGTCGGGAGCCGTCGCCTCCCGGACCCCTTTGACGCGCTCGCCGAAGTCGCGCTTGCCGAGCCCCTCTCCGACCGCCTCCTCAGCCAGGCGCAGCTTCAGATCTGCGTCCTTGATCGGCAGGAGCAACTTGTGGTGCGACACGGGGAGCGCGTTGGCGACCGTCGCGGGCAGGAGCCTGAGCTGGTCCAGCACTGCGACGGAGTTCCAGATGAACTGGTAGCTCATCTCGAGATCCTTGCGCTCGGCCAGCTTCCGGAACGAGACGTGCGCCCGGCCCCGCGTTCGGAAGTTGTCGACATCACCGCCGAAGAACGTCTCCAACACGAGCTCGCCGACCGCCCGAATGGTCTCGAGGCCCTTGTCCCGGTAGAGGCGATTGAGCCTGACGACGACCTCGTCGACACGATCGGTCGCGATGTCGTGCTCACCGGGGAGCGGTCGCACCGCCAGCGCGGTTCCGGTGTCGTTATTGTCGCGGCGGTCCGTGTGGCGCTTCGATGGTTCCTTCATGGTTCCTCCTTAGATTGCAAACGTATGCGGCGACGTTCGTGCGTTGTCAAGGGGGACGTTTCGCCGTTTCGCCGTGTTTCAACGCGAGGAACGAGAGCCGAGCGCTTGCCTGTAAGCAGGGCGGCCGCGGCCTCCCCTCCTCGGTGGCTGCAAGACACGGACTCCGGTGCCGGCCACCGGCGCGGGAGCAAGCCGGTCTATAGGCCCACACACACCCTGGGAGGTGCCCCATGATCGCGAAGATCTACCTGACGTTCGGACTCAGCGTGGCAGCCTTGCTGACCTCGGCGCAGGCTGAGGCGACGCTCGTGACCGTGACCGCGGAGGCCACGACCTCGGCGGCCGAGCGTGCCCAGTACTGCAAGGGGGCGCCGACCAACGCGCCCTGCCAAAAGTTCGCAATCTACCTCGACAACGCCATGGTCTGGCCCGCGGCAATTGCTGCGACGAACACCACCGCCACCAACAAGGCGAAGGTCGTCAGGCAGTTCCGCACGCCGATCGCGGTCGAGAAGCTCGAGGACTACCTGTTCTGCGAACTGGACGATGTCTGGGCCGGTGAAGCCTCCTTCGCGATTGCGAACCGTTTCATCGACCCGATCGCCTACTACATGCCGATGGCTGAGCTCATCTCCCTCTTCGGCGGCGGGCGCGCCGTTTCGAAATGGCTGTGGAGCCGCGGGCCGTTTGGAATCATCGTGAGCGGAGAGGCCCATGGGTCGTGCTTGGCGCTTCTGCAGTAGCGTGGCGTGCGGCTTGCGGCTGGGCGGTGCGGGGGCTGGGATGGTCCGCGCATCACACACGGGCCGGGAGCAACTGGGCTTTCGCCGGCGAAGGGTCAGCGGGAGCGAGGGACGAGCATGCCGCCGACCAACTGCCAGCCCGTTCGCTCGGCCACGATGCGGGCGATCTCCTCGGGCGTCCGGGTCATCGCAGGACCCGTCCGAGCCCGCACACCTCCCTCCCAAGCCCCTGGGGCCTCACGCACACGCACCCGCGTGGTCCGGCCGAACGCCAGGGGCCCTGTCGCTCACAACTGCGCCACCGGGATCCGGATGCTTCACGGCCACGCGTCGTACCGGCGCCGCGCCCGTCGGCGGCAGCGTCGGTCAAGCGAGGTCACGCTCGGGCTGGGGCCACCCGCGACGGGCACCCGACGGCGTAGAGGTGGACTAGGCTCGACGGTTGTCGCGCCTTTCCCGGACCGTCAGTAGCCGCCGCATTTTTCCAGCAGGCTTTGCATCTGTATGGCGTCGCCTGCGTCAGGGTATGCGGCAAGGTAAGCCTTTGCGTGCCTGGCACAGTTGCCCTTGTCGCCTTTCATGAAGTACTGCCGAGCGAGTTGACCGTGCGCCTTTTTCTGCCCTTTCCCGAGCGCCAACTTGTATGTCGCGATCGCCTCGTCGATGCGCCCTTGCGCCGCCAACTCTCGCCCTTCCTTGTAGAGGTCGGCCCCCGATTTCTCGGTCGGCGCCGGCGGGCGGAGCTGCGGCTGCTGCGGCGGGGTTGCGGCTGGCGGCGGCGGGATGAGCCCTCCTTGGATGTCGACACGCACTTGGCTACCCTTTGGACGAGCGCGTCGTGAAGGACCGTCCTGCGGTGGCACACCTCGTCCGGTTGTCTCCGCCACCACCTTCGACTCCTGCGCTCGGGCCGAGGAGACCGATGCGTCCGCCCCCATCTGCTCCGGCTTCGCCGGCGGCACCAGCGGCGGCGCTCCGCCCACTTCGTCGGCCCGCGGCTCCTGCTGCGCGATGGACACCGGGCCGATGGCCGTCGGCGCGAGCGCCTCCGCCGCCTCGCCGACCTGGCGTACCGAGGCGCTTCGCTTCGGAGCGACTACCGACTTGACGCCGACCGCAAGGAGTCCGGCGACCAGCAACGCCAGGATGA
>Ga0172370_10008940_pt1 | contig 11867 bp, 8 predicted proteins | sample LakKiv5m_FD_114538 | JGI IMG/M metagenome (GOLD analysis project Ga0172370, IMG submission 114538) | Freshwater microbial communities from Kabuno Bay, South-Kivu, Congo - kab_022012_11.5m | ecosystem: Environmental > Aquatic > Freshwater > Lake | place: Democratic Republic of the Congo...
CGAGCCTGCTCGTGCAATACTTCCCGGACATCGAGGTGGCGGGCCGCGCGCTGGATCTCGGCGTGACGCTCTTCGACCTGATGGCGCGCGACGGGGTGACCCCTGCGGAGGCGAAGCAGGCCAAGGACTATCTCGGCGCGGCCCACGCCTTCCGCATCGAGACGGCCGCGCGCAGGCTCGATTTCACGATGTCGATGGCCGTCGCGGGCCTCGACGACGAGCTCGCCGAGCGTTGGGTCGACAAGGTCCGCGCGGTCTCGCTCGCCAAGGTCAACGACGCGCTGAAGCGTCACTTCGTGGCCTCCGCGCTCGTCGGCGTGGTGGTCGGCCCGGCGGCGTCGCTGGGCAAGGCCCTCGCGAACTCGAGCGCCGCGTTTGCCGTGCAGGTCGCCAGGCATACGGTGGATCCAGAGCGGACAGAGGCGCGCGAGCAGCGCATCGAGCAGCCCGGGCCCGCCGAAACGCCAAGGACGACGACGACGACGACGCCGCCGGGCGACGACGAAGGAGAAGAAGGTGAGGAGGAAGAGTGAGCCCGCGCTGGATCTCGCGGAGGTCGAGGCCTTCGCCGAGGCCGCGCACGCAGGCCAGTGGCGCCATGAAGGCCTGCCCTACATCGTCCACCCGCGCGCCGTCCGCGACATCCTGCTGCACGAACACCCCGACCAGAGCGCGCGCACGCCGCTCATCCTGGCGATGGCGCTGCTGCACGATGTCCTGGAAGACTGCGACGTCCACCCCGACGAGCTCACCGCCCGCTTCGGATCGAGCGTCTCCGCGGGCGTGCGCCTGCTCTCGAAGGGCATGCGCGCCGTGCCGAAGGCCCCGAAGGAGCCCGCCATCTACAAGGCCCAGATCCTCGGCGCACCGCGGCCCATCCGCCTCGTCAAGGGTGCGGATCGATTGGACAATCTGCGCGCCTGCCTGACGTGGCCGAACCCGCGCATCGCCGCGCGCTACCTGGAAGAGACGCCCGAGTACATCCTGCCCGCGCTCCACGACGATCCGTGGCTGACGGCGCGGATTGGGGAGGTGATGGGGGAGTTGGCGGAGTTGGGGTAGGTATTACGTTGAGTTATATGATATTTATGTTTCTATGGCTGGCGCGGGCGCAGCCCTGTGCGTCGCACGAGGCGTTGGATGGGACGTCGCACGAGGAGACATCGAAGCAGCGGAATCTGGGCGTCCCCCCTCGCGCAGAGCGCGCTCGGGGTCGGTCCTCCACAGGGCTCGCGCCGCGGGCGCTCGGTCGCTTCGCGACTTCGGCGCTGTGCACCTCACGCTCCGTCCGACCTGACGCGGTCTGGGCCCGCGTGGCGCTCGGGATGGACGCGCCAGGGTAGCCTCGTCGCCGCCTTACCCCTCGACGGTGCCGGCGCGGTATCGAAGCGATCGGGCGGGAGATACACGCACGGGACGGGCCTATGGGTCCGACCGAATGCCCGCGCGCGGCATCACGAGGCGCGGGGCGACTCGCGCGGCCATAGGAATTCCGTGAAATCATCGCGGATCGTGATATTCCTCTTTCGAGCCGAGACGCGCATGCGTCGATCCAGTTGACGACCACGCGCCGGATCTCTAGCCTCCTTGCCAACAACGGGGTCTACCAACAGGAGGCCACCCACATGTCCGATAAGCCCACAGGGCCCGCACACGCGTGTACGCCCTACGCATCCGCTGCCAATACCCCCGACAAGAAGCCCCGCATTCGCACGACGTCGCTGCTGCATCGCAAGCAACGCGGTGAGAAGATCGTCGCAGTTACTTGTTATGACGCGACTTTCGCGCGGTTGCTCGATGAGACTGTGGACCTCGTGCTCGTCGGCGACTCGCTCGGCATGGTCATCCAGGGCCACGAGTCGACGCTGCCCGTGACGCTCGACGACGTGCTCTACCACACGCGCGCCGTCGCACGCGGGCTGCAGCGCGCACACCTCGTGGCCGACATGCCTTTCATGACCTACCAGGTCAGCCCCGAGGAGGCGCTGCGCAACGCCGGCCGGCTCATCGCCGAGGGCGGCGCACAGGCAGTCAAGCTCGAGGGCGGCATGGCGACGGCGCAGACTGTCCGACGGCTGGTCGACGCGGGCATCCCCGTGATGGGCCACATCGGCTTGCAGCCGCAGTCGGTCAACGCGATCGGCGGCTACCGCATCCAGGGCCGCACGGACGAGGCCGCCCGCCGCATCCGCGAGGACGCCCGTGCGCTCGTGGAGGCTGGCTGCTACGCCATGGTCATCGAGGGCGTGCCCGCGCGCCTCGCAGAGGCTCTTACGAAGGAACTTCCGATACCTACCATCGGAATCGGAGCCGGGACAGGCTGCGACGGGCAGATTCTGGTACTCTACGATCTCCTCGGCCTCGACGAGCGGTTCAGCCCGAAGTTCATGAAGAAATACGCCAATCTCTCGACCATCGTGCGGGAAGGCGTGGGGGCTTACGCCGCGGACGTCCGGGCGGGCCGCTTTCCGGGCCCCGAACACGCCTTCGAGTGAGCCCGCCGGCCATGCAGATCATCCGTGATTCCAATGAGATGCAGGCGACCGCACTGGCCCACAAGCGGGCGGGACGGCGAATCGGTTTCGTGCCGACGATGGGGTTTCTGCACGCGGGGCACGTGTCGTTGATGGCGCTGGCGCGGCCGCGCTGCGACGTGCTGGTCGCTTCGATCTACGTCAACCCGTCGCAGTTCGGGCCGAACGAGGACCTCGCGCGCTATCCGCGAGACGAGGCGGGGGATCTCGACAAGTGCGCTGCGGTCGGCTGTGACGTCGTGTTTCTGCCTGAAACCACAGACATGTATCCGTCGAGCCATCAGACCTGGGTCACGCTGGAGGCGCTACCGAGCCACCTGTGTGGCGCGAGCCGGCCCAATCATTTCCGCGGCGTAGCCACGATCGTCGCGAAGCTTTTTGGCTTGGTTCAGCCTGATCTCGCGGTGTTCGGCGAGAAGGACTGGCAGCAGCTCGCGGTGATCCGGCGCATGACGCGCGATCTCGCGATGCCGGTCGAGATCCTGGGCGGGCCCATCGTGCGGGAGCCCGACGGTCTCGCGATGTCGTCGCGCAACGCATACCTGTCGACTGAGGAGCGGACGCGCGCGCGCTCTCTCTCGGACGCGCTCGGCCTGGCTGCGCGGCGCGTGCAGGCGGGTCAGACCGGCGCCGACGTGTTGCTGCGCGCGATCGACGCTCGGCTCGCGATGAGGCTCGATGCGGCGATCGATCGCGTGGACTACGTCGCGATCGTGCATCCGAACACGCTCGAGGCAGTCACGGAGGTGTCGCAGGGCGCGCTCGCGGCGCTCGCCGTTTTCGTGGGTCGCACGCGGCTCATCGACAATCGGTTGTTGGTTCCATTGTTTTAGAAGGTGTTATGATGTGTTAGAGCGTGTCAAGGCGCGATAGATGGTTTTATAGAGCAGTAGATTGCGTGAGTCGAAATTTATATGATAAATGAAATATGAGCCAGACGCTTCCAGGGTCGGCGTGGCGAAGCCGGTGCGGTCAAGACGGTGCGCCGTTGGAATCCGGGCGTCCCCCTTCGCGCTTCGCGCTCGGGGTCGGTCCTCCTCTGGGCTCGCGCTGCCGCGCTCGGTCGCTTCGCGACTTCGGCGCTACGCGCCTCACCCTCCGTCCGACCTGACGCGACTTCGGCGGGCGTGGGGGGATCGGACGCCGCGGTAGGACGGGCAACGCGCGTTGGCAGGCGTGATCTCGGGCACTGGCGTGACGCTCCGAGCGGCGCTCGGAGGGCTTGGGAGTTCCCGCATGCCGACGCCCTTCTCCGGCCCGAATCCCCGGGGGGCGAGGACCGACTACGGCCCGGGGCGCCCGGCCGCTCAGAACGCTCCCGGTAGAGCGCCACGATGGCCGCAGACCGCGTCAGGTCGGACGGAGTAGGGGTAGGGACGACGCCTCACCCCACCATCCTCGCCACGTCGCCCCTGCAAGTGCTTGGCTCATTTGCCACATCGAGGGGCACGAAACAAAATTACTTTATAATCTTCTCGCCTTGCCCTCGTGGCGGCTTGCATCGCAGGCGGTGCTCGGCAGGGCAAGTTGACCCATTCCGGCGCCTTACGCAAACACCCTCCTGGCCCGATCGCTCAGTGCTTGTGCGCTGGCGCCGGCGGCCGCGTGCTCGGCAGCCTCTCCACCTTCGCGTCACGAAGCACGAACGCGCCTTCTCCCCGCGCCGCCTGTGCGAGCACGCCCTCCACGAGCAGGCCACGATCGGTCACCAGGACGCGCTGCCCCGCGGGCAGCGAAACGGTGATCGTGGCGTCATCGAAGGCCTCGCTCTCGAGGTGTACGCAACCCTCGTAGAAGGGCCCGAGCTTGAACGTGCTCGGATAGGCCTCCGACCCGACGAGCACCATCTTGCCCTCGACGAGGACCCGCCGGCCGACGAGCGCACCCGGATCGGCCCGGCGCGCCTCGGCCCACGGCGCCTCGGAGACCTGCCACAGGTGCCGTCGCAGCTTGCCGCCGACCTGCTCATTCGCTTCGTCGTAGCGCAGCGTGGGAAGCGTCCGCTCGACGTTCCGATAGCCCGGATCGTCGGGCAGGCGGGGCGTCGCCTCGATGGGCGTGAATCCCCGCGGCAGCGGGCGCGGCGCGGCGGGCGGAGCGGAATCGCACGGGGGCCGCGTGCAAGCGCCAGCGACAGCCATGGCCAAGCAGAGCGCGACCCGCTGCGCCCCTCGACCGAGCGCGGTACGCCCACGTTCGCGAACGGTCCTGGCAGGCTGTGAGACTCGACTCGCCGGAAACGCCTGTCGGCTCCCACCGGCAACGAACACAACCCGGCGCAGTGCATGGCTCACGGCATCTCCCCGCCCTTCTCCGCAAACCCCTCCGACGCGTCCACCGCACACACGCGGCCGGCCTTCGGATGCGCCGCGCAGCCGACACCGCCACCATCGAGCGCCGCGCCGAGCGTGGCCTTGCTGCCGTGCAGGATGAGGATCGCCGCGGCGAGATCGGGATCGTCGGGCACGGCGGCGAAGACCTCTTCGTGCGACCTGCCCGGCTTGCCGTAGCTGTCCGGCCGGCGCCACGTCCACGAGCCGCTCCCGGGCACCGCGCCCTTGCGCGCGGCCTCGAGCACGTACTCGATGGCCATGCGCTGCAGGCCGCCCGAGAGGCGCAGCGGCTTGCCAGGCGGCGTCTTGTCGAGCAGGGCCGCCACGTCGTCGAGACGCCGCCGTCCGCCGTCGAGGCGCACCTTGTGGCCCGCCACTTCGAGATCGTCGCCCACGAAGCGATCGGCGAGGCTGCGGAGGTGCTTCGCCTCGGCCTTCGGATTCGCGCGAATGCGCTGAAGGCGATCAAAGACACGACCTGAAAATAGCAAGTCAGAAGACATGAAACTTGTAAAATCATAAGCCCAGACGACCGTGCACACCTGGGGATAGCTCGGATGCGGCGCGCAGGCGAGGCCGAGGACCGCCGGCCGCTCGCGCAGGAAGTCGATGGGCGGGTTGCCGCCGGAGACCGCGACGTAGGCCGCCATCACGAACGCGTCCTCCATGCCTCCCGCAAGGGTGCTGCCGTAATTCGTGCCGTGGCCGTAGCGCGATGCCGCCGCGAGCGGTGTGTAGTAACGGTCGTTGCCGGTGTGGCCCTGCGGCGCGCGGATCGCCAGGTAGTCGCGCGCACCGGCGCTGAGGGCAGGCGAGAACGTCAATGGTGACATTGGCTGGACAGCCTTCATCGCGGCGATGATGCGCTCGGTGCCCGCGCGCCCACCCGGCCAGCCCATGGCCGGCTGCCCCGGCATCCGCAGCGTGCCCGTGGCGTCGATGCGCGCCGCGAGACCCTCCAACTTGCGCGCCCAGGCCTGTGGATTCGCCCGCATCGCGATGATCTCGGCCATGATCGCCTTGTCCATCTCGCTCGGATTGCCCGTGGGCAGGCGCGCCACCGGCACGCCGAAGGGCGCGTGGTCGAGAAAGCGGACCTCAAATTCTGCTGTAACTTTACCAGGTTCTGTCTTGCTGGCCTCCAAGTGACCTCTGAACTCCCGCGCCAGGTCGAGCACGCACATGCTGCGCCACTTCGCGTGTGGTCCACACGCCCCGCCCGCGGCACCCAAGTTCGCGTAGAGCAAGGCATTTCGGTGCCCCCGGGCCGGCACGCCGTCGTCGATGAGCAGTTGGGCCACGATCTCTCGCGCGGCCACCTCGGGCGCCGCGCCGAGGCTGGGACCGTACGCGATGGTCTCGAGCGAGATGCCCAGGCAACGACCGTGCCGCATCATCCGATCGATCGGCTTGCTCTTGTCCGTACCGATGTGGCCACGCGCACCTTTCGGCCCAAGATCGCGGACATGCGCGCGAGCGGCCTCCACGAGGCCGGTCTCGAGCGTCACGGGGGAGAGCTTCGGCGCCGCCCGCAGGGCCGCGATGGCCTCCCTGACGGCCGCGGGTCCCTCCTCGGTCGCGATGTGCCGCCCGTCGGGATCCGCGTAGGTCGAGCCCGAGAACCGCGGCAGCATCGCCTCGATGTGGCGCGCCCAGGCGGCCGGATCGGCCCGCATGCGGGTGACCTCCGCGACCAGCGCCCGCTCGAGCGGCGTCGTCCCGGTCTGCGCGGACGCGACGGAGGGTAGCAGGATCGCAGTCAGAACCAGGAGATGGGTGCGCATGGAGGACTCCGCGGGCGATGGTCGGGTCGCAGGATAGGGCGACGACGCGCGCGCCGGCAACCCTGGCCGCGTGACGGCGAAGGTGCTACATGCCTCGTACCGGATGACCGGCGAGCGGGGAGCCCCATGCAGCAGCCCAGCACCACACCCAACATCGCGATATTCGCTGACTTCGAGAACGTTGCGCTGGGCGTACGGGACGCCCACTACGATCCCTTCGACGTGGGCCTCGTGGTCGCGCGCCTGCTCGACAAGGGCAAGGTCATCGTGCGCAAGGCCTACTGCGACTGGGAGCGTTACAAGACCGCCAAGAAGCCGATGCACGAGGCGGGCTTCGAGCTCATCGAGGTCCCGCACGTTTCGTATTCTGGCAAGAATTCCGCTGATATCCGCATGGTGGTCGACGCGCTCGACATGTGCCACACCAAAGCGCACATCGATGTCTTCGTGCTCGTGACCGGGGACAGCGACTTCTCGCCGCTGGTCGCGAAGCTGAGAGAGAATGATAAGACTGTCATCGGGATGGGAGTGAAGAATTCTACGAGTGATCTGCTCGTGCAGGCCTGCGACGAGTTCATCTACTACGACGAGCTGGTGCAGGGCCGCCGCAAGGAGTCACACAAAGTACCTGAAAGGACGAATGAAAAGACGGGCGAAGCGACGGCGGACAAGCCAAAGGAACCCGAGCACCCGAAGTCCAAGGCGCCCAGGTCGCCGCGCGAGACGCCCGAGGCGAAGGCCGCGCGGTTGGCCGCGGACGAGGAGGCGCTCGCCGCACGCCGCGCGCAGGGGCTGGAGATCGTGCTCGACACCGTCGAGGCGATGTTCCGCGAGCACGACGATCAGGTGTGGGGATCGACCGTGAAGCAGACCGTCAAGCGCAAGCACCCGACGTTCACCGAGTCCTCCTGCGGCTACAAGACCTTCTCGCAGCTGCTCGAGGACGCCCGCGACAAGGGCTTCCTGGAGATCAAAAAGGACGAGAAATCAGGCGGTTATCTCATCCTGTCGTTTGGTCCGGAGGGGTAGCTGCGACCGGTCGCGCGCGATCGAGCCATCGATCCCGCCACCGCTGCGCGTTGGACGCGACGAGCGGTGCGAGCAGCGCGACGGCCGGCAGGCGGATGCGCTCACCCTGATCGGGCGCCATCACCCCGAGCCCCACGAAGTACAGGAACCACAGCCACGCAAAAAGCGCATAAGCGCGCAGCTCCGGCGTCGCGCGTCCCGGCCCGCAGAGCGCGAGCGCGAAGAAGGGCAGCAGCGCCACCGCGAGCGCCACGCGCGGCCATCCGCGCGGTTCCCAGGGCCGACCCGCGAGGCGCGCGATCACGGCGGCGGTCCCCTCCGGCGGCGCGAACGTGTACTTGAGCAGTCGCAAGCCCAGGATGGACGCGAAGCGCGCCGGGCGGGCCAGCACGTCCAGCCGCAGCGCGTCGCGCGCCTCCCGCTCCGCGACGTTCGGATCGGCGGGGACGTCACGCGGAAGGGTCGGGTCCATCGTGCCGGCCTCCACGCGCAGCAACTCGATGTTGAAGGTCACGACGTCGCTCGGCCCGTCGTAGCCGTGGAGGTGGTGCTGGATCGCGATCGAGCCGGCCGTCGCGCAGCCGCTCATGGCGGCGACCAGACCCCACTGCCACCACGCCGCGCGCCGGCCGACCCGCCCGAGCAGCCAGGCCGTGGGCACGAGGAGGAGCGGCGCCGCGGTGAAGCTCGGCCGAACGAAGGTCGCGGCGCCGAGCAGCAGCGCGGCGGGCAAAAGGCTGCGACCGGACGTCCCGGCGAGCAGCAACGTCACGCTCGCGAGAAAGCACAGCGACGCGAGGAAATCGCTCAGGATCACGAGCGCAAGGTCCAGCCCGCACAGGCCCACGTAGAGGCCGGCGAGCGCGAGCGCCCAGGTCGGGCAACGCGGCACGATTCGCAGGATCAGGCGGCCCGTCGCCCAGATGAACACGAGGTTCAACACGAGCTGCGTCACGAGCGCGGTCTCGATGACGTTGCCGCCCGGCACGAGCCCCTCGCACAGCGCGAGGAAGATCGGGTAGCCGAGCGTGCGGCGCGTCAACGACAGCGGGAGCCCTCCGATGAGCTCCGCGGCAGGCGTGAGGTAGGTCCAGGAGTCGCCCGACGTGACAGCCTGGACGAACACGGGCCGCTCCACCGCGAGGGCCGCCACGACGAGCGCCAGTTCGGCGAGAGCGAACGCCACGAGCGCCGGCTGTGCCCTGAGAACGCGTCGCAGCATCCGCTCTCCACGTTGTGCGCGAGGTGGCATCGGACCCGTGCTGCCGTGCGGGAATTCGCGCGCGGCCCGGCACCACGGAGGCAAACATGCTGCCACGCCGTCGCCGCCGAGACCAGGGCGCGCCGACCCCGAGCCACCGCTTTCGGCGCAACTCAGCGTCGCCGCGACCATTTCATCGCACAGGGCTCGATTTGCATCGCCTCCCGACTCGCGCCAGACTGCGCCCCTTCGATCCGGCCCTCGCGCCGCGCCCACGGAGGCCAATGTCGAGCCCACTGCCAGCTTCCCGCCCCGCCATCGCGATCATGGGGCTCTCCGCGTCCGTCTTCCTGCTCGAGGTGCTGCTCACGCGCATCTTCTCCGTGACGCTGTCGCACCACTTCGCGTTCGCCGCGATCTCCATCGGCATGCTGGGCCTCGCCACGGCCGGCGTGCGCATCTCGTTGTCACCAAAGCGTTTCACGCGCGAGCGGGCGGAGGTCGACATCCCGCGCGCGGCCCTGCTCTTCGCGCTCGCCACGCTCGGCGCGCTCGTGCTGCTCGTGCGCTTCGGCGTATCGCTCGAATTCTCCTGGAAACGGGTACTTATCCTCGTTTGCATCTACTGCGTCGCGGTCGTGCCTTTCTACTTCGGCGGCCTCGCGATGACGCTCGTGTTCACGCACCACCGCGACCGCTTCGCCCGCCTCTACGCCGCCGATCTCGCCGCCGCTGGCCTCGCGGGCCTGCTCGTCGTGCCGTTGCTCGTCTGGCTCGGCGGCCCCGGCGCCGTCGCGGCCTCGGCTGTCCTGTCACTCCTCGGCGTGCTCGCCGCGTTCCCGGCCTTGCCCCGCAAGGAGCGGCTCGCCTCCTTCGCCGTCGTCGCGCTCTGCGTGGGCCTCGTGGCCTTCGACGGCCAGATCGGCGCCCTCAAGCTGCGCAAGCCCAAGGGCCGCATGGGCGACGTCGTGCTCTTCGAGGCCTGGAACGCCCTCTCGCGCCTCGCCGTCTACGATACGCCGATGGGGCCGTGGTCGCTCGGGCCCAACTACAAGGGCCCCGTGGCGATGGGCTACGCCATGGACATCGACGCCAACGCGGCGACGCCGATCGTGCCGGCCGGCGACAAAGAAGGCAATCAATACCTAAAGTTCGAGCTCACTGCCGCGGGCTACAGCGTCGCCCCCAAGGGCCGCGCGCTCGTCATCGGATCGGGCGGCGGCCGCGACATCCTCACGGCCTTCCTGCACGACATGGCGCACGTCAACGCGGTCGAGATCAACCCCATCATCGTCGACGACGTCATGCGCGGGAAATTCGCAGACTATTCCGGGCACATCTACGAGGACCCGCGCCTCGACGTCCACATCGGCGACGGCCGCACCTTCGTCCGGCGATCGTCCGATCGCTTCGACATCATTCAGCTTTCGCTCGTCGACACCTGGGCCTCGACGGCAGCCGGCGCCTTCGCCCTCTCCGAAAACAACCTCTACACGGTCGAAGCCCTCGTCGAATACATCGAACACCTCAACGACGGCGGCGTACTCAGCCTCATCCGCTGGGACGGCGGCGAGACCATGCGCCTCGTCGTCATGTTCGAGGAAGCCGCCCGCCGCCTCGGCATCCGCGACTTCTCCAAGCACCTCGCCATCGTCTCGAGCCCGCAGACTGGCCTGCCCGAGGCCGTCGCCACCAACACGCTCTTCCGCCGCACGCCCTTCGACGAAGCCTCGATAGCGCCCCTTCGCCGCCAGGTCGAGGCGGCAGGCTTCTCCTGGAAGCACGATCCCCTCCAAGCCATCCCCGGCCGCATCTCCGAGATCGCCCGCTCCCAAAGCCCGCTCGCCGAGACGCAGCGCACCGATCCCATCGAGCTCAGCCCCTCGACCGACGACTGGCCCTTCTTCTTCTACCGCCCCGCCCACGACACGCTAGGCGAACTGCGAGCCCACCCACAGCTCCTCTTCCTCGGCGGCAACTATCTCCTCCTGGAGCTCCTCGCCCTCGCCACGCTGCTAGGCGGCGCATGCCTCCTCGTCCCGCTCGCCCGCCGCGGCCGTGAAGCCCTCGGAGCCAAGCCCCTCGGCGCGCTCCGGGCCATGCCCTACTTCCTAGCCCTCGGCGCGGGCTTCATGCTCGTCGAGGTCAGCCTGATGCAGCGCTTCGTCCTCTACCTCGGCCACCCGACCCACGCCCTCACGGCCGTCCTGGCCGGCCTCCTCGTCGGCGCAGGGGCGGGCTCCTTCCTCTCCGGCCGCTTCAGCCGAGCCCAGGGCGGCGCGCCCGACCGCACCATCGCCATCGCCTCCCTCGTCGCGGCAGGCGTCGTGCTGCTGTCCGACCCGCTCCACGCCGCGCTCTTTGCCGCGACGCAGGACCAGTCCATGCCCGCCAAGCTCGTCCTCACCGAGCTCCTCATCCTCCTCATGGGAGCGTCACTAGGCACCCTCATGCCGCTGGGCATGTCACGCATCGCCGCCACGGCACCCCGCCTCGTCCCGTGGGCATGGGGCATCAACGGCTTCGCGTCCGTCGTCGGCTCGTGCGTCGCAGCGCTTGCGTGCATGAGCGTGGGATTTTCCATGAGCTTCAAGATAGGCGCGGCGTGCTACGTCGCGGCTGCGGTGCTGGGGTATTGGGGACGGCCGGTGGGGGAGTGAGGTAGTGCGAGTGGCGTTCGACGTAGTTGCCTGAATCGACTTCCGATCTCGACGCTCGACCGGATCGAGCTCGACGTGCGACTCGCGACCTTCGAGTCTCGACCGGCTCGAGATCGAGGTCGAGATCGCGCCTCGCAAGTCGGACGTCGCAAGTCGGACATCGAATGTCGCCAACGTCGAGACCGCCGCCAATAGCGCGCCCGATCGGTCACGGTCACGGGCACGGGATCGGGGACGGGATCGGGCACGGAGACCGGGGGAATGGGCATTAGTGCCGCCAGCCTACGCCCGCACAGCGCTCGCCAATTCCCCGTCCGCAGTCAGCA
>Ga0172370_10008942_pt1 | contig 11866 bp, 10 predicted proteins | sample LakKiv5m_FD_114538 | JGI IMG/M metagenome (GOLD analysis project Ga0172370, IMG submission 114538) | Freshwater microbial communities from Kabuno Bay, South-Kivu, Congo - kab_022012_11.5m | ecosystem: Environmental > Aquatic > Freshwater > Lake | place: Democratic Republic of the Congo...
GCTCAAACTCTCAGCAATAGACAGAAAAACAGCATATAACACGGGTTTGGTGCAATGCTTTTTAAAGTGCTGACAGACAGGTAAGTGCTGACAGCACGCACTGCACCAAGCCCGGTACCGTTAGCTACAATTTGAAATGAGAAAAACAATCATCTTATTATTATTGATAATAATTAAGTGGAGTTATTCACAAACTCCAATTTTTGGCATTTATGAATTTGACGCAAGAAATTCTATAAATAGAATTCAACTAAATCTAGACTATACCTATGTTTTATATGAATGTAGAGATAATAAACTTTACACAGATTTTAAAGAGTTAGGAACATTTAAAATAATAAATGATACTATTTATCTTGAATCTGATTCAGAGAGATTGAATAGCCGTTTTGTAATTATGAAGTATAATGAAAATGAGTTTTTTTTAGATAGTTTTAAGGTGCTTGTTGAAACCATGAAGAAGGATTCTATTTTTGAGAATTTTTATTTGAATCAATTATCGGCTAACAATGCCCCTTACTTTGGAGATTATATAAAGCAAGTTAAATTTTACAACAACGGAGAAACTGAATATAAGGTAAATAGTATTAAGAGCTCAATAATCATAAGACATTATCATGACAATGGTAAATTGCAAAGTATAAGAAGCTATCAGAATAAAAAAAGAAGTGGGACATGGTATTATTTTGACTTGCAAGGAGAACTGATTAAAATAGAAACTTATAAGAAAGATAAATTAATCAAACAGTAGCTAACAGGCTGCGGCCTTCAGCGGCAGGGACATCTTTTTTGGACATTTTGGGTGGTTAATTGTAAAGTTTAGTATATTTGTGGAAAGGTTGGTGGGTCAAGTGCCGCCGAAAGCCCAGCAGCCAATCGTTACCAACAAGGCGATGAAACTTTCAGCAATGAAAGAAAAAAAGGAATGGCTTGAAAGATTATACTAATTTAGCAAAATGACTGACAAAAGATTTAGTTTTTGCCGACGCACAGAAGAAAGGAATAGAAAACTATTACTAATTTGCACATTTGGCTGCTTGCTGACACACAAGCCTACACAGGAATGCAGCCAAAAGAGCAAATATTTCATTTAATACCTTTACTAAAAAAAATTAAAACCAAATACATAAAAATGAAAACAAGAACCTTATTTTATACACTAATTGTTTTTTGCCTGTTAAGCTTCAGGACTACAATACAGGCACAAACTCTCGACCGTGTGGCTTTATCATCCGGTGGTATTTCTAGCGACACCATTAACGCCACTATTGGTGAAATCTTTGTGTTTTCGGTAAATGCATCCGGTATTAGTCTTGATGCAGGTGCACAAAGCGACCAAAACAATACAGGTGGCATGACTACTACTGTAACTAAGACAGAAATAAACCTGACAGAATTATTAATTTATCCTAACCCTGTTGAAGATTATCTAAACCTGCAAATAAACGGTCTTAGCAGCGAAACTGTTTCGTTTCAAGTTTATGATGTCGCAGGTAATTTAGTTTTGCAGCTTAATAGTGTTGGTGCAAATAACCTGCACCGCTTACAAGTTAATCACTTACCACAAGGTAATTACTTTGTACAAGGTTATACGCCCAAAGGTGAAACAATCGGACAAATTAAGTTTATAAAATTATAAAAATCGAAACAAAATGAAAAAACTATTTACAATTTCAATTTTCGTGTTCATTAGAGTATGGCTTTATGCACAAGTGCCACAGGCAATAAACTTTCAAGCAATAGCTAGAGATGGGTTTGGTAATCCGATGATTAACACCAATATTCAAATCAGATTATCTGTATTAGACAGCACATTAGGAGGTTCGACTGTTTATCAAGAGTTACGTGCCTTACAGACTAACGCCTATGGTTCATTCTCATTTCAAATTGGTGTTGCTCCTGCATTTACAACTATTGGTACATTCCAAGGTATTGATTGGGTTACAGGTGACAAACATCTGAAAATTGATTACGACCCAACAAATACTTTTACTTTTAGCCTTACGCTTGGTGTAATTAAATTTGTAACCGTACCCTATGCTTTTGCTGCACAGGAAGTGGTTTATATTGATGCTACAGGCGCACAAAATGGTGATGCTTTAGTTTTCAATGCAGTTACAGGAAAATTTGAACCCGGACAAGCAACATTAGGTACTGTTGACTGGAGCAATGTACAAAACAAGCCAAGTAATGTCAGTACATTTACCAATGATGCTGGTTATTTGACAACAGAAGTGCAAGCATTAAGCATAAGCAACGACACCATTTATTTAACAGGTGGCGGTTTTGTAAAACTGCCTGCTTCATCATCTTCTACACTTTTGCCTCCAACAACCACAACTCAAGCAGTAACTAATTTGCAACCTTATTCTGCTACTTTAAACGGAATTGTAAATGCTAATGGTCTTAGTTCAGCAGTAGTTTTTGAATGGGGCTTAACTATAGCATATGGCAGCACAACTACAGCAACTCAAAGTCCCGTTACAGGAACTTCCGTTGTTGCTGTAAGTGCTAACCTTACAGGTCTGCAATCTAACACAACATACCACTATCGCATTAAAGCCTCCAACGCTGTAAATGTCACTTACAGTAACGATATATCTTTTACAACTCCTGCATCTGCACCACAATTGACCACTACAGCAATAAGTTCAATTACTGGCGTCACAGCAATCAGTGGTGGTAATATAACTTATGATGGTGGTTCTACCATTACTGCTCGCGGTGTTTGTTGGAACACAAATCCTGCTCCAACCCTTACTAATAGTTATACCAGCAATGGAACAAGTATTGGCTCATTTATTTCAAATATAACAGGTCTTACTCTTGGCACTACTTATTATGTACGTGCTTATGCCACTAATAGTATAGGAACTACTTATGGCAACGAGCTTAGTTTTATCACCATAGCCTTACCTACTGTTACCACATCTGCTTTCTCAGATGTAAAAGGCAACTCAGCCAAAGCAGGTGGCAGCATAACTAATAACGGGGGTAGTACCGTTACTGCACAAGGCTTATGCTGGAGCACTAGCACTAACCCAACTACTGCCAATAGTTTCAATAGTTCTTTTACAGACGTTATGTCCGTCTTATCATCCAATACTCTTTATTATGTTCGTGCTTATGCCACTAATTTAGCAGGTACAGGCTATGGCAATCAGATTAGTTTTAACTCTGGCAAAATTATAGGCTCTACTTTTGGCGGTGGTTTAGTATTTTACAATGATGGGGCAGCTCATGGTTTGGTTTGTGCACCTACTGACCAAAGCACATCTGCTCAGTGGGGTTGCCAAGGTACTGCAATTGGTGGCACGTTAACATCACTAAACACAGGTTTTGCCAATACTAATACTATTGTGGCAGGTTGCACAACGCCGGGCATTGCCGCTAAATTATGCGACACACTCACATTAGGAGGCTACACAGACTGGTATCTGCCTGCAAAAGACGAATTGAACCTAATGTATGTAAACTTGCATACACAATACCTTGGAGGTTTTGCAAATCTCTACTATTGGAGTTCTAGTGAGTACGACGCAATCTATGCATGGTTACAGCATTTCAATTCTGGCGGTCAGACTTACTTCGGTAAGGCCAATTACGACATCTACCATGTACGGGCTGCTAGGGCTTTTTAATAATTTTTTGTGATTAACTTAAATTCTAATAATGGGATAATAATTGAATTCTAATTTTTAAAAAGAATGAAAATTGCAATTAATTTTAATCAAAATACTTTAGCAAAAGATTTTTATTTGAAAAATAAAAGTCTTTTGCTAAAAAGTATAAAAGAGTTTCTAAAAGAGTCTGAAAATCCAGTAACTCCAGGTTCAAAATTCCAAATTCTAACTGACAGCAGACATTTTAATATACATTCAATTAAATCGCTAAACTTTATAGTTGACAATGTGAGTGTACTTATAATTAACAAAGTGAGTGTTCAGTATATTAAATTATCTTTAGTTAATTTAGAAAATTAAAATTGAGTATAATAGATTTTTTCATTCCTATTGAAAACTTTGTTTTTAATATATAAATACAAGTTATAACATTGTAACTAATAATAAATAAATAATAAACATTTAAATTATGATAAATTTCAGAATTGGAAATTGGTTAATTGATGAAACTGGAATAAATTATACACCCAGAGATTATTCTATTGGAAAGGATGAATTATTAAAATCAGAATATGAAGATGAAATATTTGATTGGCCTATTCATTTAGCTACAAAAACTTGGATGACAAAAGAAGATTTATATGCTTTTAATTCTGCATTTATCTATGCTATTGAAGCATATAATTTAAAAAAGCCATTAAACATGTCATTTGTAAAAACTTTTTTTGAACAAGATGTCTTATTTAAATCTATTCAAAAAAATAACTTAACAAAATAAAGCAAACCCACAGCCAAGCACAATGTCAGATCACACCAGCCAACCCTGCAACCAAAACCTGCCATAGAGCTTGTCTCTTTCCAAATAAGTTTTGTTACTTCCCGACCCTAAAAACTAAATCTTTAAAACTCACGGTTTGACAATAAATGAAAAATGACAAAGACACAGAATGTATTCTCTTCAAGCCATTGACGAAAGGAATCGCCCAGTTGGTAACATCGGCTTGGCGTCAGTCGGGCAGACAGTGCCTATTGAAATATTTGTTATATTTGCAATCGGAGGTGGTATCTTGACTGGAAAAGTGCTATTAAAGCCCGCCCGTCGCCAAAGCCTCATCCGTTAGCGTTCATGCAAAAAAGACACATAAATATTTAAGAATATGGATAAAAATAAAATTTACGAAAAGAAAGCACGTCTTTATCCTGTGATAATTGCTATGCTATTACCACTTATTTTGATAATTTTTTTGAGTAGCAATTTAATTGCGACCTTTAATCAGATTGAAAAAATATGGAATATTGTAATATCAATTATTCCTGCAACTTTAATTACTGGAGCTCTAACATATGGAGTAAAAAGTTTGTCACGTTCAACTTCAAAAGCATTATTCCAATTTCCATTATTCAAGGAAGATGAATCTCGAATGCCAACTACTGAGTATCTTTTATGGGAAAATAATTCTTTATCAAAACAGAATAAGATACTAATAAGAGAAAAAATAAAAGCCACAATTAACATGGATTTACCAAGTGAGGAACAGGAAAAATCCAACGAACATGAATCTAGACTAATAATTGCTGATGCAGTAAAACAAATTCGTGAAAAAACTAGAGATAATTTGATTTTGTTTAACTATAATTGCGATTATGGGTTTATACGTAATTATATGGGAGCAAACGTATGGGCATTAATCATTACTTTTGCCTTATGGATACTGAATTTTTATAACCCCTTTATCAGTAATAAAATAATCATTATAGCAGTTGTTTTTATTCTACTTTCTTATCCAATATCAATTATAATTTTAAAATATAAAAGTAGAGAATACGCTCGACAATTATTCACAGCTTTTTTAGAAATTAATTAAATAAAAAATGAGTTTAACAACCGACAAATACGAAATAGACATTCTAAATGTTAATGATGCAGATGCAATAATAATACGTTGCATTTTAAATGGTTATCAGTATATTATACTAATTGATGCGGGTAACACTTCAGACTACGCAACAATTAAAAATCACCTAAAAGATGTTTATAATAACACCTATATTGACTTAGCAATATGCACTCACCCAGATAAAGATCATATTGGTGGTTTTTTTGATTTATTGGAGGATAAGGAAATAACATTTAATGATTTTTGGTTAATTGACCCTGCTGAATATTTAGATGATACAGATATTAAATATTATGGAAAAGATAATGCACCAAAAGCCGTAAGGAAAGTATTTAATAAGCCTAATGATTCAAAACAAAACCTAATTGACATTTTGAAGTCTAAGAAAGTTGAATATACATCTGTTTATGCAGGTTATGAGCATCCAGTCATTCCAATTAAAGTTCTCGCTCCAACGAAAAAATACTATGGAGAAATTGTTAAAAACATGGTTGCGGACTATGGTGTTAAAACTTATGACGAATCCGATACAGAAAAATATGATAATGTTGCATTACCTGATAAATCTGCTGTTAAAAGTGTAATTGATTTAGATGATGACCCATCTTCATTTAATGCAGGTAGTATTGTTTTGCTATTTGCACCAGGGGATGGGAAAAATTTTCTTTTTACTGGTGATGCAAACTGTGCATCTTTATATAAAATGGTGCAGACTTATGAAAATGAACTTCAAAATATAACTTTATTAAAAGTTCCACATCATGGCAGTAAACACAATATGACAACTGAAATCATTGATGGCATATCTCCCAAATTGTCAATAATTTCAGCTGTTGGGACAAAAAAGCATCCTAATTCGGGCATTGTTTATTGGTTGAGTAAAAAAGGTAATGTGTACTCTACACATACAAACGGAAGTTTACATTACAGAAATAACGTTGATAAGCGAGATGGATATTCAACTGCAAACCCATTGAAAGAAAAGGAGAAGAAATGAAGCACGAAACGCTAACAAAGGCTATATACAATAAGGGTTTCAGTGGTAATTCAAGCATTCTACCCCGCATCAAATTTCGTGTCGGTGGACAGGAAAGTAGCCCGCAATCCCTTACTGCACATAGCCTCAACCGTTAACAGCCATATTAAAAAAATGACGAAACAAGAATTTATTAAAAATATTCAAGAGGCAGACCGAAATAAAGTAAAGCTGTACTTGACACGTAACGATTTTGCATCATTTATGAATATAAGTGTTAGCAAAGTTCAACGAATAACTACTTTGTTTTTTGACAAATGGTCTGATGCATGTAGAGAAGCTGGAGTGACTTCAGGTCCAAATGATGCTACATTGTTAATTCCAAATGTTGGTTTTTCGGACGAAGAATGTATTCAAGAATTATTAAGAGTTACAAAATTAATAAGCAAACAAAATATTTCCCAAAAAGAATTTAAGCTACATTCTAAAATGCATCCTTGCACTTTAATAAGAAAATTTGAATCATGGGAAAATGCACTTGCAAAAATAGGGTTAAATGTGGGCGAGGGTTACAATAAAGCAATAACAGAAAGTGAATTTGCACATGACTTTATTAATGTGGTACTTCAAATAAAAGCAATTCCTTCACTTGCTCAAATGACCAATAGAGGGAAATATAGTAGTGGTACTTATGAAAAAAAGTTTGGTAATTATTCAAATTATAAAGCAAATATTGCTAAGATTATTATTGACATGAACTTAAGTTCAGACCCAGGGATTATAGAAATTCTTGAGAAAGAAAAACTAAAAATAAAACCGACGGTAAAAGAAAATGAGATAAGACCTCATTTTGAGGGACGTATTCTTGGGTTTAGGTCATTTGCTTATATTCCGACATATGAACAGGAAGTTGTTGCAATATTTTCTAATATTTCTCAAGAAATAGGTTTTGAAATAGTAACAATTCGAGAAGAGTTTCCCGATTGTAAGGCAAGACGAAAAACATCCCAAAACAGAGACAGATATAAGGATTGTTTAATAGAATTTGAACTTAGTGCATCAGATTTTATAAAACATAAGCATCCAATAAATGGATGCGACTTAATAATTTGTTGGGAAAATAATTGGCCAGACTGCCCCTTGGAAATTTTAGAATTAAAAAGTATTATAAGAAAACTTGACGGATGGAAATAATACGGCTGTTAACAGGCTGCTGCTTTCAGTGGCGGCGCAGAGGCACGGTGGACATGAAAGTAATAATTTAAACGGCAGTGCATCATGGAAACGACAGTAAGTAAAATCGCCACCGAAAAGCAGCAGCCGGAACGTTATGCACAAGCGGAACAAACTAACAACACAACGAACAGACAGTAACCCATTAAACAAAACTTGACAGACAAGAAAATTAATCTCATATCCCGACACACAATGCCAACCCGAAGTGTTTAATTTTTTTTTGCCGACACACAAAAATTTTGAATGAAATATTAATTAAAAATGCAAAATATAAGTTACGTTGACAGCCTTATGCTAAATGGCACATTTGCCTTTTGCAAACACACAAGCTGACGAGAAAAGGCAAAAGAGCCATTTTGGGGCAAACACACAGCTAAACTTCAATCCACAATAGTTTATTTTATAAATAAAGATTCAAAACTTACTCAAACACAATCTTCCCAGTATAACTCTTTTTACCATTGCTTAATACTGCTGTATAAATGCCTTTGGCTTCGGCTTCTAAATCGAGTTTTATTTTATTTTCACTCATCTCCAGCTTTTGCTGCTGTATGAGTTTACCGGCGTTATCAAATATACTTAAAGTTAAATTGGTTTCATTTAAAAACTCATCAGGCACTGTTATATTGCACCTGCTGGTGGTGGGGTTGGCGTAGATGAGTAAATTGTTGTTTGCTGTTTTATGCACCTCGCTTATGCCCGTTATCATATTTGATTTTGCAGTAAATATATTATAATTATCGCCAGCAAGACTTGTTAATATTGTTGAACCAAAATTTGAGGATTCTTTAAACCCACCAGTTACATAGCAACTCCCGCCTACATCCGCAGTAACAGTACCACCAAATGCGTTTCCTGCTGTATTTACGCCTATACAAACACCTGCAGCATTGTATTTAGCAACAAACATATCTGATGAAGTAGAAGCAGTAACATTAAAACTTCCGAACCGTGCGCTGCCCGAAAAAGCTCCTGTTATATATATATTATTTTCTGTATCTGCGAATACACTACTTCCCCCCGCTATTAGTGAAGCACTATCCTGCTGCACCCATTTGAAATTACCATTGGCATCATATTTAGCTAAGAAAAAATGAGTGCTGTCAGATGAATGAATAGTATCAATATTATTGTTAAATGTTGCAAAACCATTTTTAAAATTACCAATAATATAACAATTCCCATTTTCATCCAAAGACATATCTCCATTACCAATAGCTGATGGGCCACCAATGTATGTATTGACCTGTAAAACACTGCCGGTTGTATCGAACCGGGCTAAAAAATACCCCCTGTAATTATTTGTTTGAATTTGCATAGTATCAACATAAAAACTATCCATAGCATTAAACCCTAATATTAAAATATCAGAATTATATGTTTTAATAGATGTTCCACCGGCACTATATCCAACAGTAATTTTTGCCCATATACAATTACCATTATTATCATATTTTGCAATTAAATTACCTTGTGGTACTGATATAGTGCCAATGATACCACCGTTTGGAGTACCTCCTGTTACATATATACTACCGTCAGAGGCAACTGTTAACGGCCCGAAAACATCATCACCACTGCCACCGGCACTTTTAGCCCAAGTGCAGTTGCCATTCAAATCGAATTTTGCAATAAACGCTTGTACATCATTTGAGCCTGCATTGTTTAAAGTAAACGAACCGAAAACACAACTTCCCACAAACCACCCCGTCATATAAAGTGAATTTGTGTTTGCATCGAATACAAGATCACCAGCGCCTTCAAATTTTGCAGAACCTGATACCATAGTATTATACCCCCCGAATTGCTTTGCCCAAAGTTCATTACCACTTGTATCGTACTTGGCAAGAAAAAGATCATTAAATCCATTTATGGTAAAAGTATTTGTAGAAAAAGAACATGTTGGCATTGACATCAAGCCCGCCACATAAACATTTCCATTATTATCTTTACAAATAAATTGCCCGTAATCAGCGAAGTAGGTATAACCGCCTGCGTTTTTTGCCCAGAGCCAGTTCTGAGAGAAACAGTTGAAAGTTAAAAGTTGAAAGTGAAACGTCAAAAGGATTGCTAATATTAAAAATTTTGTTTTCATATTATTATGTTTTTAATTAATAATTATTTTTTTGTTATATTGTATATTTGCATCTGTGGCATGCAGAAAATAAATTCCTTTTGGCAAGGTCGTTAAATTAAGTATATATGATTTAACATCAATTTCAACAGCCATTACTTTTCTGCCGGTAATATCATATACACTTATTGTTTTAATTAATAAATTGCCATCATTACTGTTTAATTCAACAAGAAAATTACCGGTACTTGGGTTTGGTGAAACAGTGATTGAATTTAAAATATGGTTTTTAAAATTAACTTCTATACTTTTTGCTGTTTCTTTTTCTAATGCCTGAGTAACATAAGGATTAGTCAATCGTTGTTTCACTTGAAAAAGAGAAAATGAATCACAGTCAAAAAAAACAGGAGCACAATAAATATGCACTTCGCTGCCGTAATGAGCAATAAAATCTGGTGTAATATGTACTTCTTTTGTAGCTTTAAATTCCGCAGTAGCACCGAAATTAATTTCAATATCTGAGGTTGTAAGAATATGCTTTGCCTGATAAATTTCTGAATGACCAAAACTTACAGTTTGATTACTCTCTAAAACATCTGGATTTATTCTTTTCAGCGTGCATAAAATAATATCGTTTAAAGGAATAGGATTTTGAATATTCCAACCATATTCAATGCTTTCAGCTCCTAATGCAGATATTTTTATATCAACAATATCTCCTGTACCAGCCGGGTAACTCGGTTCAGGATAAGGATTATTAATAGCTGGAAGTGTATCGCCATATGGAATAAGGTCAAAGGTCCCATCTTCTTTAGAAAAAGTATAATGCACATCTGATTGGTATATATATACATGTGGTGTGACGGTGGTATCATATAACCACCCTAATTCAGTCCACCCTAAAAGGTAAGCACCATTTACAAGAGCATTATCCTGATCAGAAATTGTTCCTGTTATTGTTTGAGAGAGGTTTTCAGGATGATTATACGGGTTGTAATAATAATCAGGTTGTGTACATGATGTTTGTACATAATTGGTGTCAAAAGCCAGAAATGCATTAACAGCGGGATTTTTAAGGCTATCATTATAGTCAATCAGGCCTAAATTATTATTTAGAATATCTATAGGTTCAGTTCCCCAGTTTACATTTTGATATTGCCACCATGTGTATCCTGCCGCACCGCAAGAACGTGCCTTTGCTAATGTAAGTGCTGCAAAATTTCCCTGATCATTATAACTACCATCAACATGGCTTGTTGGAGAGAGCGTACCATCCTTAGCAGAAAATCCTATTTCGCCAAGCATCCATGGGAGACTTACATTATTGGCATACCAAAATATTTGGCTCAACACCCTGTCAATACCCAAAGTTACTTCGGCGCTGTCAGTTGGGTCAGTAACCACCGGGTAAGGATGAAAAGAAATAAAATCTAAATGCATAACATCAGGATCAAATTTCATTACATCTTCGGCATAACGGTCACCAAAAGTTACCAACTGACAGGGAGCGTAAGTTTTTATAGAATCATACCAAAGTAAAGTAGCACTGCAAACATCTTCCTTATAAGTCACATAACCACCGTCATTGCCAGTGCCACCCGGTTCATTAGATACATCATAAGCAAACAATGTTGTATCATTTGCAAAATTAGCTGCGAATACAGCAAGATAATCTGCATAATCTTCACGTCCACTGCTAGAAAAAATGCCACCACCGCCTGCTAATAAAATTACCCTGATACCTATATCCGGCTCGGCTGCAATGGCTAAAATACTGTCAATAAAAACAAAATACTGAGCACAAATTGAATTAACAGCTGGATTGGCTGAATATGGCGGAGAAAAAGAAACTGTATCAACACTGTCCTCATGAAGTGAAAGTAAATTAATATTTGCTTTAAAATAAAATCCATTACTACTTGGATTTCTTAAAGGACCTAAACCAAAAAGACGAATAGAATTCATCCCCATTTCATTTTTAATTCGGTAAAAATCTTCACGTATTTCCTGTAATGAACTTGTGGCATTAAAACTTTCATAGTTATTTGATGTTCCATAA
>Ga0172370_10008943_pt1 | contig 11866 bp, 7 predicted proteins | sample LakKiv5m_FD_114538 | JGI IMG/M metagenome (GOLD analysis project Ga0172370, IMG submission 114538) | Freshwater microbial communities from Kabuno Bay, South-Kivu, Congo - kab_022012_11.5m | ecosystem: Environmental > Aquatic > Freshwater > Lake | place: Democratic Republic of the Congo...
AGGACAAGTGGGCAGGAAGAACGTCAGCGCCACCGGCTTGCCAGACAGATCGGAGAGGCGGAAGCGTTCGCTTGCGCTCATCCGTTCGGCTTCGAACGGCGGGGCTTTCGGTTGCTGATCCAATTCTCCGCTGGCGGCGGCGCCGGTGCGAGGAAGGCGCAGGTACTCGCGCACACGCGCTTCGACGGCAGCCGCCGGCAGCGCGGGCTCGTGTTCGTACGCGACCATCGCGAGCCCGACTCGGCCTTCGGCGTCGGTGCCGAGCAGAGTCAGCGGTGACTGCAGGCCGAGCCGTTCCATGATGCCCGCGTCGGAGTCGTCGAAGATCGGGAAGTCGAGCCCGAGCTTGGCGGCGAAGGCGCGTGCGTTGGCCGGGTCGAGGCCCATCGCGACTCCCGCGAGCGCGAAGTTGTAACGGCTTCGCTCCGCGGCGACTTTGGCGAGCGCCTGCGCGTACGCCGTTGCCTGCTCGACGCCCGGGTTGAAGCACAACAGGATCAGTCTCTTGCCGGAGAACGATGCGGTTGACAGCGACTTGCCGTCGAGCGTGCGCCCGGTGAAGCTGGGCAGGCGCGGCTGGTCGGGCTGCTCGGGCGCCTTCGCGCCGGTCGGGCTCGAAGCAGCGGGCGCGCCTGCGGCGTTGGCCGGAAGGCTTCCCGCGTACAGTGTGAGCAGCAGCGCCGTCAGGCACGCAGTGCCCGCAGCGACTGTGGCCCTGACAAAGCGCTCGAGCGCCGCACAGGAACCGCCGTCACCGCGAGCTGTCATGACGTCTCATCGCAGACCTTCCACCTGCCAGTGCGTTGAAAAAACCGTCCATCAGCCTGTTCAAAATGGTCCAGATGCAAGGCGCGCGCGAAAAGCCGCGAGCGGAAGCGTACTTCCGTACGCTGTAGCGAGCGGTTTCGCGCGCAACGCAGCAGATGGGCCATTTTCAACAGGCTGCTACGCCTGACCGATCGCCGGTGCCTGCGCTGCGGTTGCGGCTTTCGTGTAGCGATCGATCTTGTCGAAGCTCAGGTAGCGATAGACGTCGGCGGCCATGGTGTCGAGGTCTGCCGAGTACTTCATGTATTCTGCGACGCTCGGGATCTTTCCCACGATCGCGATGACGGCGGCCAGTTCCGCAGAGGCCAAGTAGACGTTGGCGTCATCGCCGAGGCGGTTGGGAAAGTTGCGGGTCGATGTCGATACCACGGTGGCCTTGGGTGCAACGCGTGCCTGGTTGCCCATGCACAACGAGCAGCCCGGCATTTCCATGCGCGCTCCCGCCTTTCCGTAGGTGTTGTAGAGGCCTTCGCTGACGAGCTGGGCCTGGTCCATCTTGGTCGGCGGCGAAAGCCACAGGCGAGTCGGGAGCGGACTGCCGGCCTTTTCGAGCACTCGCGCCACGGCGCGGAAGTGGCCGATGTTGGTCATGCAGGATCCGATGAAAACCTCGTCGATCGCGACACCCGTCAGTTCCGAGAGCACCTTCACGTCGTCAGGGTCGTTCGGACAGGCGAGGATAGGCTCGGTGATCGCGGCCAGGTCGATCTCGATGATCTTGGCGTATTCGGCGTCGGCGTCGCGCTCGAGCAGCCGCGGGTTGGCGATCCACTGCTCCATCGCCTGCGCGCGGCGCTCGAGGGTGCGGGCATCGCAGTACCCCTCGGAGATCATCCAGCGCAGCATCACGACGTTGGATTTCAGGTACTCGGTGATCGATTTCTCGCTCAAGCGAATAGAACATCCCGCCGCCGAGCGTTCCGCAGAGGCGTCGGAAAGTTCGAAAGCCTGTTCGACCGAGAGATCGGGAAGCCCCTCGATCTCGAGGATGCGTCCCGAAAAGATGTTCTTCTTTCCTTCCTTCGCCACCGTGAGGTCGCCCGATCGGATCGCCGCCAACGGGATCGCGTTGACCAGGTCACGCAGAGTGATGCCGGGTCGCTTCTCTCCCTTGAAGCGAACCAGCACGGATTCGGGCATGTCCAGCGGCATCACGCCGAGTGCCGCGGCAAACGCCACGAGCCCCGAGCCGGCGGGGAACGAAACGCCGAGCGGGAAGCGAGTGTGAGAGTCGCCGCCGGTGCCGACCTGATCCGGGAGCAGCATGCGGTTGAGCCACGAATGGATGATGCCGTCACCGGGACGCAGAGCCACACCGCCGCGGGTCATCATGAACTCGGGCAGCGAGGCGTGCATCGCGACGTCGATGGGCTTGGGATACGCTGCCGTGTGGCAGAAGCTCTGCATAACCAGGTCGGCGCAGAAGCCGAGGCAGGCGAGCTCCTTGAGTTCGTCACGGGTCATCGGGCCGGTGGTGTCCTGCGAGCCCACGGTGGATATGCGCGGCTCGCAATAGCTGCCCGGGCGAACTCCCTCGACGCCGCACGCGCGCCCGACGATCTTTTGTGCCAGCGAAAATCCCTTGCCCGTAGCCGGCGCCGACTGCGGCCTGCGGAACACCTGCGAAGTCTCGAGCCCCAGGGCCTCACGCGTCTTGTCCGTCAGATTACGGCCGACGATCAGCGGAATGCGGCCGCCCGCCCGCACCTCGTCGAGCAGCACGTCGGTCTTGAGGGCGAACTTGGCGATGACTGCGCCGGTCGCGTGGTTCTTCACCACTCCTTCGTACGGGTAGATGTCGACCACGTCACCCATCTTCATCGAGGTGACGTCGCACTCGAACGGGAGCGCGCCGGAGTCTTCCATCGTGTTGAAGAAGATCGGTGCGATCTTGCTACCGATGCAGACGCCGCCGTTGCGCTTGTTGGGGATGTGGGGGATGTCGTTGCCGAAGTGCCAGAGCACCGAGTTGGTCGCGGACTTGCGTGAGGATCCCGTCCCGACCACGTCGCCGACGTATACCAGCGGGTGTCCATTCTTTTTGAGTGCCTCGATCTGCGCGAGCGCGTTGGTGATGCCTTCGCGGGGAATCTTCAGCATCGCCTGGGCGTGCAGCGGGATGTCGGGACGCGACCACGCGTCGGGAGCGGGCGAGAGGTCGTCGGTGTTGGTTTCTCCCACTACCTTGAACACTGTCACGGTGAGTTTTTCCGGGACTTGGGCGCGGCCGGTGAACCACTCGGCGTTCGCCCACGAATCGACCACGCTCTTGGCGTTGGCGTTTCCGGCTTTGGACTTAGCCAGGACCTCGCCGAAAGCGTCGGCGACCAGCAGAGTGTGAGAGAGCTGCCGGGCAGCGACCGCACCGAGCTGCGCGTCATCGAGGAGTTTCACCAGCGGCGCGACGTTGTAACCGCCGAGCATCGTGCCGAGGAGTTCCACCGCACGTTCCTTCGAGATCAGCGGGGAACTCGTTTCACCTTCGGCCACCTTGGCAAGGAATGCCGCCTTTACTTGCGCGGCCTGATCCACGCCGGCAGGGACGCGATTGCTGAGCAGGTCGAGGAGGAAGCCTTCTTCACCGGCGGGCGGATTCTTCAGCAACTCGACGAGCGCAGTGACCTGCGGCCCATCCAGGGGTAGGGGCACGACACCTTCGGCGGCGCGTGCTGCGATGTGGCTGCGATATGCTTCGAGCATGGCGAGACTCCTGTTGGTTGCGAATCCATCCTCCGCCGACACGCGCCGACACGCACCGTCGACACCGCACCGATTGGAGCTTCCAAGTTCGTTCGTTCGTTCAGATCTGCGGCTTCTTGCCGTGGGCCTGCAGGTAGCGGTCGAAGTGCGTGGACCGCCGAAAAAAACGTTGCGGGAACCCTACTGAAAAACGACTAGAAAGTTAATCCGGCCTGGAGGCGATCCGGTGCTTCGTCACATGCCTGCGCAAATTCGCCGTGAAACACCGGGGAAACAGGCGACCAGGAGGCGAGGGGGAGCCGCTGATTCTTGCTTCGAGTGCGCTTTCGCGGCAGTAGGTGAGCAGCGAACCGAATCTCATGAAGATCCTCGTCAGCGGCGCGACCGGCCTCGTCGGACAGCACCTCGTGCGGCGTCTCCTCGAAAGCGGTCACGAAGTGGTCGCGCTGAGCCGTGATGCCGCCGACGCCGTACTGAATCTGCCGGTGCGGTGCCGCGTTCACGAGTGGACGCCGGAGAACGGACATCTCGACGTCCGCGCTCTGGAGGGCGTCGAAGCGGTCGTACACCTGGCCGGAGAAGACGTCGGCGGAGGTCGCTGGACGGTGGCTCGCAAGCGTGCCATCGCGCGCTCGCGCATCGACGGTACGCGAACGTTGGTAGAGGCGATTGCCGGGCTTGCACCAGCGGCGCGCCCGCGCGTTTTCGTGTCGGCCTCTGCGATCGGCTTCTACGGCGACCGCGGCGACCAGATTCTCGACGAGACCGCCGAGGCGGGCTCGGGGTTTCTCTGCGACGTCTGCCGGGTCTGGGAACAAGAGGCGAGGCGCGTCGAAGCGGCCGGTGTCCGTTGGGTGTCGCTGCGTACCGGTGTCGTGTTGGCCAAGGAAGACGGTGCGCTGCCGCGCATGCTGCCGGCGTTTCGTCTGGGTGTCGGCGCGAAGTTCGGCAGCGGGCGCCAGTGGATGAGTTGGATACACATCGCCGATCTGGTCTCGTTGCTGGTGTTCGCGATCGAGAACCGCGAACTCGAAGGACCGGTCAACGCGGTGTCGCCGACTCCACTCACCAACCGCGACTTCACGCGAACGCTGGCAAGGGTTCTGCGGCGCCCGGCTCTTTTACTGATTCCCGGTACGCTGCTTCGCTGGGCGCTCGGCGAAATGTCGTCGGTGGTGCTGGACAGTCAGCGGGTGGTCCCGACCGCTGCCGGCGATGCCGGGTTCTGCTTCGACTACAGCGATCTCGCGCTGGCTCTGACCGACCTTTGCGCCGATGCGTCCAAGGAACTGCGGCTCGAGATGTGGATCGACCGGCCGCCGCAGCAGGTCTTCCCGTTCTTTGCAGACCCGGGCAACCTCGAGTCGATCACTCCGCAGACGCTCGGCTTCAACATCGTGCGCGGAGCCGACGCTCCGGTATGCGAAGGGACCGTGCTCGACTACCGCCTGCGCCTTCGCGGGTTCCCTATTCGATGGCGCAGCCGCATCGATGTCTGGGATCCGCCGCGCGCTTTCGTCGATGTGCAACTTCGCGGGCCTTACAAGGCGTGGAGGCATACCCACGAGTTCGAACCGCTCGACGGCGGCACGGTGGTTCGCGACGTCGTGCGTTACGAACTTCGCTGCGGAGCGCTGGGGGAGTGGATCGCCGGCCGCAGGGTCGCAGAGGAACTGTCCTTCATCTTCGCCTACCGGCGTACTCGTCTGGTCGAACTGCTGGCCTGACGCGAGACTGCCTGAGCGGCCGCGGCAAATCCCGCCCTTCGCGGGCTACTTCTTTTCCGCGAGCAGTTCGGCGAGCATGCCGAGGTCGGCGCTCTCCATCTGGCGGGTCTGCCCACCCTTGGCGAGGAACTCGGCCATGCGCCGTTTGGTTTCGGGAACTGGCAAGGTCTGGTTGAACGCGTGGGCTTCGTCGAGCAGGCCGTCGATGACCCCGACCTCGGCCGAGTTGACGCAGGCCTTGGCCAGCGCGATCGCCTGAGCGGGAAAGCTCGCGATCGAGAAAGCCAGCTTCTTGACGAATCCGTCGAGCTCGTCGGCCGGTAGCGCGCGGTTGACGTAACCGTAGCGCTCGGCGATCTCGGCGGAAAAATCCTGGCACCCCAGGACGATCTCGAGTGCGCGCCCGCGTCCGCACAGACGCGGCAAGCGCTGGGTCCCGCTGCCGCCCGGAATGATTCCCAGTGCGACCTCGGGCTGCGCGAACACCGCTTTGCCGAGTGCGGCGAAGCGCATGTCGAGCGACAGCACGAATTCGCTGCCGCCGCCGCGCGCGCGCCCTTCTATCTTGGCGATGCTGACTTTGGACATGGTGCGGAAGCGGTCTACCATTGCGTGGAAGAAGCTCGGTTCTTCACCCCTTGCCGGCACGTTGTCGGGCAGTTGCTGGATCAGCGAGACATCGGCGTGAGCGATGAAGAACTCCGGGTCGGCGCTGTCGAAGACGACGACGCGGACCCGGTCATCGCCTTCCAACTCGCGCCCGAGCCGGTCGATCTCCTGCATGAGAGGGAGGTCCAGCAGGTTGATCGGAGGGTGATCGATGGTCGCGAAGCACACGCCCCTGTCGATGCGAATCCGCAGGCACTCGTACCCCTCGTAGGTTCGGTCTTCCATGCTGTCCTCCGTTGCCGTTCAACTGCCGGCGGATTGCGGGCCAGGCTGTCGTTTAGCGGGCGTCCCCAGGGCCTGCAAGGCACGGCGTTGGCGGAGGAGACGGGAATTCCTCGATGACCGTTCCCACTCCCGTTAGCAGCCCCTATGGGAAATGGCCCATCTGCGGCGTTGCGCGTGAAACCGCTCGCTAGGGCGTACCATTGACCGAGCCCCTCGCCAGCTCGGCGCTCGCGCCTCCGCTCGTTGTTTTTCGCGCGCGCCTTGCATCTGGACCATCGCGGACAGGCTGATGGTCGGTTTTTCAACAGACTCTTAGAGGCGGAGCAGGCCGACTTGCGGTGATAAGTTGTTGCACCTCTTCACTGCCTGAGGTTGTCTGAGGGTGGTCCGAGCCGGCAATTCTCGAAGCCGCGTTGGCACGGCCCCTGTTTGTCCAGGGATAGCGTCTCACGGAGTAAGAAGATGAAACAATTCAAACACATCTTGGCGACGACCGACCTTTCGCCCGAATCGTTCGCGGCGGTGCAGTTTGCGGCCCATCTCGCTCTGGCCCAGGGTGCGAAGCTGACGATCCTGCACGTTCCGCAAACGACGACGTTGTTGTTCACCGATTTCTCCCCGCCGGTGGATCTGCTCGCGCTCGACCGTGAGATCGAGGCCGCGGCCCGCGAGAAACTCGACGGGTGGGTGCAGCGTCACATCAAGAAGCAGCCGGGGGTGCGGATCGTCGTACGCTCGGGGGTCACACACGAAGTCGTTAGCAAGGTGGCCACGGATCTGGGCGCCAGCCTGATCGTGATGGCGACTCACGGTCGCAAAGGGATCGGTCACGCCATCCTGGGCAGCGTTACCGAACGAGTGCTGCGCGAATCTCCGTGTCCGGTGTTGGTGGTGCGGCCGCCGGCACCAACCAAGAAGCCCAAGGTGACGAGGTCGTCGGCCAAGTAGAAGTAGCCGCTCGCAGAGCGGTTTGGACGCGGCTTCGTCACTTCGCGATGCCGCCCGAGGATGGCCTGGGCCTTGCGCTTGCCAGCGCGGGGGCGGTTTGGACGGGGCTTCGTCACTTCGCGATGCCGCGGGGGCTGTCCTCGTGTGTGGCGAGTTCGGCGGCGAGCGCGCACTGCGGCTGGTCGCCGACACCTATGGCGCTGCGTCGTCGTCGCTCGGCGATTAACCTTCTTTAGTAATTGCTAAGCTTCAAATCGTTGTCTGCGCGGCATTTTTTTGCTGGACGGACGCGCGAAAATCTGCAAAATGGCGTCGGTCGTTCGGGAGCTTGGGGGATCAGGTTGGAGGGCTCGCGACTGTTCGTTTTGGGGTTGCCTCGCCTTCGGTTCGTATAGCGAATGTTCGGATCCGTCCCCGCGTCCCTTCCGGCACGCCGTTTGGACCGCCGGCTCAGGCCGGGCTGGTCCAGCCAGATGGATCCTACACTTTGGCGGAGCCCACCTCTCCGTCATGGGTGGCCCGGACGAACTCAGTCGACGGTTCGTTCGGGCCTCTCCCGGTCTGCTCCCACCGCATTCTCCTCATTCGATCGGCCCTGATCTGCCGAGCGGTTCGATGTTGCGAGCGTCATCGCGGCGGGCGTCGCCGACCGCGGCGCTGACCGCGTGCGACGTCAGCGATTGTTCCGGCGCGGGTACCAGCAGCGATTGGATTTCGCGCGCGTCACGGATGTCGGGGTCGAGCCAGCGTCCGTAGTCCTGCCGCCGCAGCAGCACCGGCATACGGTCGTGGACCGCCGACAGCAACGCGTTGGCGGCGGTGGTTAGCAGCGTGCAACTCTCGAGCGCCGTTCCATTCGGTGCCCGCCACATTTCCCACAGCGCTGCGATCGCGAGCGGCGCGTGGTCGGGCGCGTGGAAGTACCAGGGTTGCTTGCGTGCGCCTTCGCGCTTCCACTCGTAAAAGCCCGACGCCGGCACTATGCAGCGCCGCCCGGCAAGCGCATTGCGGAACGACGGTTTCTCGGCCGCGGTTTCTGAGCGCGCGTTGATCATGCGGTTGCCGATGGCGGGGTCTTTCGCCCACGATGGAACCAGGCCCCAGCGCAGCATTACCAGCCGCCGACTTCGCTGCTCGATACGGACCGCGACCACTTCCTGGGTCGGGGCGATATTGTAGCGCGGCGCGAGAACCAACTGCCCGGCCCACGCTTCGAAGTGCGTCGCCAGAGCTTGCGCGGGAGTGGTAAGGACGAAACGTCCGCACATGATCGATCCGCCTCCTGTCGGTGCCGACCGTCGCCGCGAGCGCTGCGCGCGCGAGACGCCGTCCCCTTCACATCGTCGGCGGTGCCGGCGCGGTTGGCGCTGGTACCCGCGGCGCAAATTGCCCACATTGTGCGGCATGCATCAATCGCGGTGGCAGAAAGCTTCGCAGCACCGGTCTATTTCGCGGGTGGAGCTTGTGTGGGTGGCGAGGTCTCGAGAGGCAAGCGTTGGATTTATATCGACAATTCGGATTCCGGGACGGCTGTCCTGCGGGCCTCGTGGTGTTTGCGCGTGAGCGTGCGGCAGTGCTGAAGTCAATCGGTGTGGCTCGCCCTCGGAGCCGTCGCTCTCAGTCGAACCGTTGGGGCCGTTGCCGAGCGCCGCGGGGGCGCCATCGCGAGCCGTCAACGGCGGTGGCCGCCTCGCGACGGTGCCGCCCACGGCGCAGTCACGCACATCGGCGCCATCGCGAGCCGTCAGCGGCGGTGCCCGCTTCTGCTGTTTTGTTGGTGTTGCGCGGTAGTGACGGTGCCGGCTTGGAGGGCTTGCGGCGATTCCGTCGGAGACATTACGCGCTGGCTGGAGTGCGAAGATTGTGGTTCCGAGAGCCTGGCCGCGGTGGTCGCGCTCGGGGATCAGGCGGTGCCGTTACTCGAGCAAACTACCGCCAGGGCGCTGAGGCAAGCCGCAGGCGAGTGGCCGGCCGCTGACGACTGCGAAGCCGAGTCCTGCGCTGCGCGAAGCGAGCCGCGCGGCGCCGTGGGTTCCGGCGTGCGGCCCTCGCTTTCTCGCAACCGATCGCCCGTGCTACGAGAGCGAAACGGTGCCGGCGAGATGGCCGTATCCGGCAGAAGAGGAAACGACTACATGAGTTGGAATCTCGGAGATGTTTTCGACTCGCTGGGCCCTGTGCTCGGCGACGAGCCGGCCCTCATTCACGGCAGCGGCCGTGACGCGCGGGTAGTGACTTGGGCCGCACTAGACCGTCGCTCGAATGCGCTGGCCGCAGCCTTGATCGAAGCCGGTCTGAACCCCGACGACAAGGTCGCGATCTACTCGTACAACCGGCCGGAGTGGATGGAGACGGCGGTGGCCTGCTTCAAGGCCAGGCTGGTTCCGGTCAACGTCAACTACCGCTACCGCGACGACGAGCTCGAATACCTGCTCGACAACTGCGACGCGGCTGCCGTGGTTTTCGAGGGCGGTTTTGCCGACAACGTCGCACGGTTGGCGCCGCGGCTCCCGCGTCTGCGGCTGCTTATCCAACTCGACGACGGCACTGCGCGCTTGGCCGCCGCCATCGACTACGAAGAATTGGCGAGTGGATCCGCGGCCGCGCTCGGGATCGAACGCAGCCCCGACGACCTGATGCTGCTCTACACCGGCGGCACCACCGGTATGCCCAAGGGCGTGATGTGGAGGCAGGACGACGTCTGGCACACCCTCGGCGGCGGCGGCGATCCGCTCACCGGGCAAGGCCGTCCGCGCGATCTGGGCGAGCACGCCGCCAACGTCGTGGTCGGATCGCAGCGGCAGAGACTGCTGCCGGCCTGTCCGCTGATGCACGGAACCGGCTTGTTCACCGCCATCAACGTGTTGATGAACGGCGGCTCGATAGTCACCACCGAGAACCGGAAATTGGATCCTCACGCGCTGTGGTCGGCGGTCCAGTCGAGCGCCGTCACCAGCATCGCTATCGTAGGTGACGTGTTCGCGCGTCCGATGGCCGCGGCCCTTCGTGAACGCTCATACGATCTTTCGAGCCTGCGGCTGATGATCTCATCCGGTGTGATGTGGTCGATCGAAACCAAGCGGCAATTGCTCGAGTTCCACCCGTACATGATCCTGTTCGATTCGCTCGGGTCTTCGGAAGCCACCGGGCTCGGCGCTTCGGTGATGGTCGCCGGGATGGAGATGCCGACCGCTTCGTTCAAGGTCGGTGAGCGGGTCAGGGTTTTCACCGAGGATGGCCGCGAAGTGGCTGCCGGCAGCGGCGAACGCGGCTTGGTGGCCCGCAGCGGTTCGATCCCGATCGGCTATTACAAGGATCCGGACAAGAGCGCGCGAACCTTTCCAACCATCAACGGCGTGCGCTGGTCGATGCCGGGTGACTTCGCGACGGTGGAAGCCGACGGCACCCTGCAACTGCTCGGGCGCGGGTCGGTGTGCATCAATACCGGCGGTGAGAAGGTTTTTCCGGAAGAGGTAGAGGAAGTGCTAAAGCGCCACCCGCTCGTCGAAGATGCCGCGGTGGTCGGATTGGCCGACCAGAAGTGGGGCCAGGCCGTTCACGCGCTGGTGGTCCTGAGGGAGGGACGCGTCTTCGCGGAAGAGGAACTGCGCAGTCACGTGCACGGCTTGCTAGCGGGCTACAAGGTTCCCAAGAGGATCTTCGCTGTCGAGTCGCTGGGGCGCTCGCCCTCGGGCAAGATGGACTACAAGGGTGTCACAGCGAGGATTCTGACTCTTTCAACCTGTTGAAAATGCCCCACGAACGCGGAGCTGGCGACGCGCGAGGATCACGCTTGTCGGGTGGGGCTCGACCCTCGCCGGCTCGGGGCTCGTGCGCGCGAAACCACTCGCTACGGCCTACTGAAGTACGCCTCCGCCCGTGGTTTTTCGCGCGCGCTTGGCATCTCGACCATTCTGAACGGGCTGATGGGCGGTTTTTCGACAGACCGCCAGGGGTTGTTCGAACATTTTGCCTACACTCGCTGCGCGCCGCGGTCGGCCTCGCGCTTTCGTGCGCGCTCTGCTGCGGTATCACGCCAGCATTTCCCGCACAGGCCGCTGCCGCCGAACTCAGTCTTGCCTACGACCTGCGCTTCGAAGGTCTCTACGGTCAACTCGAGACGCGGCTGCGAGCGGTCTCTGGGCTGGTCGCCAAGAAGGCCGAACCGCCGGCTACGCTGCAAGGGCTGAGGCGCCGCGTACAGGCGGACCGCGACCTGTTCCTTAGGTTGCTGCGTTCGCGCGGGTTCTACGACGCCGAAGTTCACTGGGACGTCGACACGTCACGTACTCCCGTGCAGGTGGTGGTGCGGGTCGAGTTGAGTGTTCGCTACAAGATCACCCGTTTCGATCTGCCGGGGTTGCCCGAGACGCTCGCCGACCTTGGAGGCGCGCGCGGGCTCGAGGCGCTCGGTGTCCGGCTCGGCGGCGCGGCTGTCGCCGATGTGGTGATCGAAGCCGAGAAGAAGCTGGTGGCGCAATTGTCGGCACGCGCCTATCCGTTCGGGAGGGTCGCCGACCGCCGCATCGTAGTCGATCACGACGCGCACACGATGGAAGTGACGTTGGTCGTCGATGCCGGGCCGGAGGCGCGTTTCGGCGATGTCACCGTCAAAGGTCTCGAACGTCTGAAGCCGGTCTACGTCGAACGCCGTCTGGTTTTCGCACGCGGTGACCGCTTCGACCCGCTGCGCATCGACAAGAGTCGCAAGGCTCTGTTCGACACCGGTGTGTTTTCGTCGGTGGTGTTCTCGTGGGGTAAGCGCGAGG
>Ga0172370_10008944_pt1 | contig 11866 bp, 10 predicted proteins | sample LakKiv5m_FD_114538 | JGI IMG/M metagenome (GOLD analysis project Ga0172370, IMG submission 114538) | Freshwater microbial communities from Kabuno Bay, South-Kivu, Congo - kab_022012_11.5m | ecosystem: Environmental > Aquatic > Freshwater > Lake | place: Democratic Republic of the Congo...
CGCGATGTTGTTACGCGTCGTGAGCGTGTCCGGGTGATCCGCGCCCAACACCCGTATCTGGTCGGCGAGCAGCATCTCGAACAGGCCGATCGCCTCGTCGACCCGCCCGAGCTCTGCGAGCGCGCCGAAACGATATGAGCGCAGCGCGAGAGCGATGCTGTTACTAGGATCGGTGCCGGTGAGCGCGGCATCGGTCAGAGCGACGATCGAACGCAGTTCGTCTACGCCGGGCGTTTCGGCCAGGAGCGAGCAGAGCAGCCTCGCTGCTCGCAGCGGAGCGTCGTCCCAGTCGATGAAGCGCTCGGATGCGAGAGCGACGAGCAGGCGCGCACCATGGACGCGCACGGCCGGGCTGATCTTCTCGTCGTCGAGAGTCCCGGCGAGATGAGCGGCACAGGCACGGTAGAACTCGGCGCGCTCATCGTGACCGATTCCCCCACCGTCGGCCTGCTGGGCGGCGAGCTCGTGCTGGCCGAGGTCATGGAACTTTCGTAACCACTCGTCAACGGTGCGCACCCACGCGTACACGTCACTGCTCTGCAACAACACATGGCGGAGATCACCGACTTCGCCCGCCAGCCACCCGACGGTCGCGCTAGCCGCGCCGAGAAGCTCCGCGTCCCAGCGGCGATCACCGAAACCGAGCTTCACGCTCACCTGCGCCGGCGCGGCTATCGCGCCGAGCATCAGCACCGCCCGCACGTCCTCCGGCAGCTCGTCCCACAACAGTCGGAACAGGCCCTCGATGTTGTGAGGTAGACCATCGGTCAGTGCCCGCGAGATCACACCGGTAGCAGCGGCCCGCCGGATAGCGGGCACCTGACATGCCAGTTGCAGCGCGTACGGGTTCGGGTACTTGTTTGCGAGGCGAGCAGCGCTCTGTGCGTCGATCGTGGCAAGGACCGCTTCGACGATCCGCACCCGATCGTCGACAGCAAGATCACCAACCGTGTCCTCACAGAGAACTCGGTGCGATCGTTCGGCCGGGACTCTACCCAACAGGTCATGCGCAGCAAGGTCCGGCTCGTCGAGCAGCCCACGATGCGCAGTCGTGACCACCAGCAGAGGGCTCTCAGAAGCCGTAGCGAGCAGGCGGGCAAGAAGCTCCACCAGAGACTCATCCGCGAGATGCAGGTCCTCCACCACGACCACCACAGGGCATCCCACCGACGTCAACATCGTCACAGCCGGCGCCAGCTCCCCCACAAGATCTGTGCGCGCACCACCCGTCGCGTCGATCGTCGCGGGCGCATCATCGCCGGCAGCCACGCTCTGGACTCCCCACTTCACGGCCAGCACGAGGAGCCCGAGCCCCGGGACAGCAAGGTTCGCCGTCCCCGCAGCAGCGGAGACGACCTCACCCGCCACCGTCTCACCCACCTCGCCGCCATGGCGCTTCACGGCCCGGCGGAACCTCGCCGACAGCGGCGCGAGCTGCTTCCAGCGCGCCTCCAACCCGTAGGAATGGTTACGGACCTGCGTCAGATCATCTGCCAGGGCCTGCATCGGAGTACCAGCGCGCGACGCGCACGCGATCCCCCACCAGAACCACTCCAGCACCGAGCCCTCGGGCGGCTCCACGCTCTCGGGGTATACACGGTTACGGCGAGCATCCAAGAGCTTCCCCGGGTCCCCACCCGGCTCGCCGCCCGGCTGCACCGACGACGGCCAGTAGCGCGGAGCCGCCTGCCGCTCCGCTGCGAGCCACCCATACAGCTCCTGCACCACCCGCGTCTTAGGGCCCGCCGCGGGATTAGTCGCGCGGTTCATGCCGCGATGGTGTAGTTCCACTCGCCGTGCCAGTCGTGTGGTGTGATCGGGATCGTCTTGTAGTCGCGGTCGTTGATCTTGACGCCTTTCGGATACCAGTTCGGGTCGTATCCGCATTGCACGGTGAGCCCGGTCGTGGTCGTTGTCGCGGCTATCAGTTGCACGATGGTGCGCATGTCTGTGAGGGCCTTGCCCCGCCAGTTGATCGAGATGAAGCTGAAGAGTCGATGCTCGATCTTGTTCCACTTGCTGGTGCCAGGCGGGTAGTGCACGACGACGATCTCGAGGCCGGTCTCCGCTGCGATCTGTGCGAGGTGCCACTTCCACGCGCGGACCCGGTAGCCGTTCGAACCTCCAGCGTCCGCGGTGATCAACAGGCGAGTCGCGTCGGGGTAACGCGCCTTGCCGAGCGTGTTCCACCACCGGCGGATCGACTCGACTGCGAACTCGGCCGTGTCCGCTGTGTCGCCGACGCTGACCCAACCTTCGTCGTTCGCGATGTCGTAGATCCCGTACGGGATCGCCTTCGCGTACTCCCCCAGTTCCCGGTCTGCGAAGTCATGCACGTTCACTCGATCAGGTTCACCCACACGTTGCCATTCGCGCCCGCCGTTGCTGTAGTTCCCGATCAGTTCCTTCTTCTTCGTATCGACACTGATCACGGGCTCGCCCGCGGCGAGGAACTCGTCGACCAGACCATTCAGATACCGGAACTGGCCATCACGATCCGGATGCGCCACACCCTCGTTCTGCTTCGCAGGAGCTTGAAGCGAGTAACCCAGCTGATGCAACAAACGCCGCACCGACTCCGCCGACGTCTCGAACCCACGCTCCTTCAACTCGCGTGCCAGTTCGTACGTCGACTTCAACGTCCACCGCAACGCCGACATCGGCGTCCCACGCGTCTGCGGGTGCACCAACTCGTCGAGCGACTCGAGCAGACCCTGCTGCTTCTCGATCGCGGGCTTGTCGCCACCCCCCGCCACACGCTGACGGTCCGAGACCTCCACACCCGCACGGACCTCGCGCACCGCGGTCGCGATCGTCGACGTCGACATGCCCGACGACTCCGCCACCCGCGCCTGACCTCCACGCCCCAACGCCTCACACATCGCACCAACAACCACCCGCCGCTGCCGCTCCCCCAGATGCGGCATCACCGTCACGAAGAACCCCGACAAGCCCACCACAGTCAGCTCCACACACCGAACACTACCCCACGCGAGTTATCCTGTGGTGGACCCTTACCCCAACCAACATTCGCCTCCAACGACCACCACTGCGGCACCCCCGACCGCACCACCTCGTCATACGCGTCCCTCAACGACGCCAACAGCTCACGGCGCCCCTCACCAACGAACGGCACACCCCCATCAGGCACAGCGACCACCCCTCCCGTGCTCCCGTACGGCGAACCCGACCCCGAACCGGCCACCTAGAGCGCCCGAATCCACGGGTGCCAGGCTACCCGGACTGTGGCCATGCCTAGGCCACTAGCGAACGATGGTCTGCACGACGAGTCCGAGCTCCTGCCGGTCGTCAACGAGCCGAGATCAGCAACCCGATCACCGACCGAAGGGCCGCCGTTCAGGCCCGTCGCTGTCGCCCTGGCTAGTCGTTCTCCCAGATGCCGTAGATCGCGGCCCGTTCGAAAGCCGCTGCCCAAATGTCGTCGCCGTATGCCCAGTGCCACCACTCGAGCTCATATCCAGCGAAGCCGCTGTCTTCGAGTACCGCGGCCAGAAGCCTCCGCAATCGCCGAACCTGCCCGTCTCGGTGCTCGAATGCGTGAAGGTGCGCCGCGTCGCTGAACGAATCGAAGTCGGTCCCAAGCGCGAGCGCCTGCCCCTTCCATCCGAGGGTGAGGTCCACCGCCCCTCCCGTGGTATGCGGGGGTCGAATGGCGTCGGGGTCAAGTGACGCGACGAAGCCCTCGGTCGGGCCCAGCGCCGAGTAGTGGGCCAGTAGGGCGCGTTGCTCATCGGGCGTTCGCCACGCGTCGAGGACCACGAGATCGAAGCCATCTGGGAGCAGCGCGCGCGCCTGGCGGAGACGGTCGAGTGCGCCGCTTCGCAACTTCAGTGATCGCGCGGGTAGCAGGCCGAGGTGAGCATACGCATCGTAGACGGACACGCCCTCGACGGCGACGAGAGGATCACTGCGCGCGTCGCAATTCGGTCGCGCCCGAGGCACGGGCCCGCCCGGCCGGATGGGCCTGCCGACCGGTAGCGCAATATCCGGCACCTCGGACGGATCACTGAGCAGCACTGCGGCGTCCTCGAGCTCCCGGATCATCGCGATCCTTCGGCGCGTTCTCCCACGAGAACACGACCCCGGCGCCGGGAGGCAGAATCGTCCCCGCTGAGGCCCGAATGCGGTAGCCCACTGCACGAAGTGTCCTTGTGGGGATCACAGTCACCGAGCGCGCAGCCGAGGCAAGGTACTCGTCACACACGACGTCGGCGTCGGGATCGCAGACCTCGAAGGTGACCTGAGTCGCACCCTCGACGAAGTAGGCACTGAACTTGACCGGGAAGCGCCGCTGTCCCATGTCAGCGTGGAACTCGACCACGATCTCCACGGGCACGAACTGCTCTCCGAGCTTGCCGGCCTCGAAAGGAACCCGCAGCACACGCCAGCCCTCACCCGACACCTGCTCGTGTGCGTAACGAGCAGCGGCCTTTCCGTCCACTGTTAGATCGATCTGGTAATCCGATACGCGAGACGCCCAGGATTCAAGGCTCTCCCCCGGCGATCGGTCGATCAGCTCACGTCCGACGCAGCCATTCCCATGTTCCGAGAACTCGCCCGACAGCGCCTCGAGGTTCGAGCAGAAGCTGAACCACACGCGTCCGTCCTTCGCCTGTGGAACGCAGCGGGTCGAAGAGATCGACGTCACGACGACAGGCGGTGAGTCTTCCCCGGGCGTGACCTGAATCCTGTAGCTGAGGTCGAGCAGGATGTGCGAGGGATCGTCGATGACGTCGCCGATCCCGTGGAGGGCGTCCTCCCAAAGAGCAGCGATCACCGTCTCCGGCAGAGGCCCCTCGGCCTGAAGTGCAATCGCTTCGGCCACGGCTCGGCTCGCGTCGAGCAGGTGAGGCGATGGGACGGTGTCGGCCAGATCCCTCGGTGTCACGTTCCACAGCCTGTGGGGCGTGTCGGGTAGGACGACCACGGAAACGAGGATGCCGACCAGCACCAAGAGCACTTGGCCCAGCGAACTTCCGGGATCGACCGTCGCAGCGCCCAGAGATGCAACGGCGGCCAGCGCGATGGCCGCGAGTGCGGCACGCCTCGTGAGGTGGCGCACGACGCGCAGTGCGATCTTCGCGGGCCAACGCGGTGACGGTCCCTCCCAGCTTGCTCCCTTCACCATCTCGCCCCCGACCGAACAGCCATCGTCAGCCGTCCTCCGGCTGAAGCACCTCGATGAGGCGACCAACGTCGATGCGGAACGCGGCTGCGAGGTCGGCGACGTACTGCTCCTTGCGCTCGTCCAACGCTCCGACCAGGTCGCTGACGAATCTCCTCAGATGTTCCTGATCGGCGGCGTCAAGGAAGCGCGAGGTCTCCTCATCACTGCTCGCGACTGCCGCGTCGAGGACCGCGCCGGCGGCTTCCAGTGCATCGGGTACACGAGCGGCATCGCGAAGCCGCGCATCGAGAGGGCGGACCGCCCACGGCTGGGTGAGCACGTCACCGAGCATGCCACCGTGCGCGTGTGCGGCGCGTGCCGCCATGGCGATGAACTCGTCGAGCGAGTCGGCCACGATCGCGCAACCGCGCAGCTCGCCGTGGAGATCGGCCAGACGGTCCTGCGGCGCACCGACATTGAGCCTCACGGAACCTTGGCGGGTCCGGAACCTCCAGATGATCGTCTCCATGCGGTCGACTCCTACGCGAGCTTGGCGGCGATCGACCCCGACATGCGCAGAGCCTGGCCGTCGCTCGTCGCCGCCCACTGCGGTAGCAACGGTCGTGCTGCTCGGGCTTCGGCGACGAGGTCGCGGTACAGGACGACACGCGGCACGCCCGATGCCTGCCAGAGGTGGTTCCCCCATGCGCCCGGAATCGAGTTCACCTCGCAGAGGACGATCTCGCTCTCCCCGTTCCACAGGAAGTCGATCCGTGGGGCGCCGGTCAGATCGAACGCAGCCACGAGAGCCAGCGCGTAACCGACGACGGTATCGCGCACCTTCTCGGGGATATCGGCCGGCAGCTCGCGTGGTGCAGCATCCATGCCGGCGCCGCCGGTCAGGTACTTGTCGCGGTAGCCGTAGATCGCGGTGTCGCTGCGAATCGGTCGCTCGATCGCCGATACCTGCACCGCCGGGTAGGTGCGCACCGAGACGTTGAGATCGGTCCATCCCTCGAGGTATGGCTGCACCAGCATGCCGGCGCGCCCGACACCGCTCCGCCCGAGGGCTCGAACCGTCTCGAGATCGTCGATGCCGGCTTCGACACCGATGGACGACCCGCCGAACCGCGGCTTCGCAACCCATGGCGTCGCCGGCAGGATCACCTCGATCCCGTCAGCTACCGGCGCGGTCTCGATCGTCGGGACGCCAACGATCCGAGCCACCGCCGCGGTGGCGAGCTTGTCCATCGCCAGTGCGGCGGCTTGGGGTCGCGGGCCGGTGACCTTCATCCCGGCGAGCATCACCAGCGCGCTCAGCGACCCGTCTTCGCCGGGCCCGCCGTGACAGCAATTGAGGACGACGTCGACGTCGACTGGGGCGGACCGCATGCGACGCCGCTCCACGAAACCCCCGGGAACAGTCAACTCGACCCCCACTGAGCCGTCGACCACAGGTTCGAGGAACGCCGCGGCCTCGGTCGAGGGTGGCACGCGGCGCCACTCGCCCGTCTTCGTCCAGTAGAGGCAGCACACCTCGGCGCCATCGTCGTGCAACGCCCGCGCCGCCTGCAGCCCGGTGAGGATGCTGATGTCGTGCTCTGGCGACGGTCCACCGAAGAGAACGCCGATCATGGCCACACCCCGACTCTAGTGGCCGGGGGCGCCGCGGCCCTTGCCTCGAAGACGCCCGACTGCAACCCGCGACCCGTTCACGCGTAGTGATCGGGCAGGTCGTTCTCCCAGAGGACGCCGTCGCCCTCACCCAGGTTCCCGCGAACCCAGCGGCGCGCATCCTCGCGGTCGCGCACGACGATCGCCTCACCATTGGCCCCGGTCACCAGCTGCCGACGATTCGTCCAGCCGACCACCACCAAGGTTGCACCTGAAGCGACGACCGCCTCGGCAAGCTCTCGGTTCTGCTCGTCTTGCAGCGCGCCCATCTCGACCATCCCAGGCGTGACGACCGCGCGCCTCCCGGAGCTGAGCCGTCCGAGTGTCGCCAGCGCAGCTGCGGCGCCCGCCGGATTCGAGTTGAACGTGTCGTCGATGATGACGACTCCCGAGTCGCTCGACTGCACGGTCGCCCGGTGAGGAGGAGCAGAAAGGGTCGGTAGCCGTTGAGCGATCTGGCGCGGTGTCGCTCCGTATGCGAGGGCGGCAGCCACAGCGCAACCGACGTTGGCAGGATGCACTCCGGCCGCGAGCGGACACGCTCCGATCTGCCCGCCGGCAACCCACACGATCACCTCGTCGGCAACGACCTCCACCTCGACGTCGAGCCGGTCGCCTCCGCGAGCCCCGACGCTCCACACCTTCGAGACGGTGGCAGCGTCAGCGAGCGCCGCGAGATTCGGATCGTCGACCCACAGCACCGCTGCGTCTGCTCTCTCCAGGATCTCGGCCTTTCCCGCGACGATCGCGTCGATGCTGCCCGCGCGCTCCAAGTGCATGGGGCCGACCGCGCAGATGACAGCGATGTTCGGCTTCACCCACGAGCAGAGCTCTCGGATCTCACCGGGCCGGTACATGCCCATCTCGACGACGAGCACCTCGGTGGAGTCGGTGAGATGCTCATTCATCGTACGAGCCAGCCCGGCGGTGTTGTTGTACGACGCCGGTGACGCAACGACATCGGCCGAGCCGGCGAGGAGATCACGGATGTGGTTCTTTGTCGAGGTCTTACCCCAGCTGCCCGTCACTGCGATGACGAACGGACCAACTCGTGCGAGGCGCGCCTCCGCCTTGCGGCGATGCCGTTCCAGTGCCATGCGCTCGAACGGTGACGCCACCGCGGCTGCGCCATCCACGATCGCGGGGGCAGCGCACGCGACGACCGCCATCGCGACCGCGACGCTCATCGCCGATCCGAGTGCCGCCGCCGCGCCGCCAGCGATCACCACCGAGGTCGTGAGGAGCGTCACCGCCCGCCGAGTCCAGCGGAGGCGGGGCCGGCCCAAGACGCGCATCGGCCAAGGGAACACCGCCGCGATCACCACAAGCAGGCACGAAGCCACGATCGCCACAGCCGAGTGCCCAGCGATGTCAACGCCGACGGCTGCACCGATCCCCGCGACGACGAGAAGCGCGAGCGCACCGTTCGGCGGGCGTACTCGGATCCAGCGCCACGCTGCCGTGACACTCGAGCCAGCGAGGTAATGCTCGCGCTGTGCTACGCGCAGCCAGCGCAGCAGCGCGATCGCCGTCGCCGCGGCGCCGAGAAGGATGGCCGTGAACGTCATGTCGCGGCGTCCGCGACCGCGTCGACCGCTGCGTTCAGCCGCTCCGGAGCGTCGCGATGCACGTCGTGCCCGGCTCCTTCGACGACCTCTACTCGCACGACCCGCGAGACCATGCCCGCCGCCTCCCGAGCCATTGCAGGAGGGGCGGCGGTGTCGTTCGCGCCCCAGCAGAAAGCGACCGGGCACTCGATCCGGCCCAGCTCGGCGCGGTAGTCCTCGTTGACGACCCGCACCAGAACGTCTCGCATGACACCGGTCGCGGCCTTGTAGTCGGCCGATCCGTACCTCTGGCGAGCCGCATCGAGACGGCTCTGCGGCACGAGCCCGAACCGGCGCGCAGCCCTAACCGCGCGGTATCGCAACGACGGGCGCCGGCCGGCGATACTCCTGAACAAGGGAACCCCGGCGAGGACGAGGCCGGCCACCAGGCCCGGGTGCTCCGCAGCGAGGCATACCGCCACACGCCCACCGAAGCTGTGGCCCACGACCACGTAGGGTCCGCCGCCCATCTCGACGATCGCGCTCGCCGCGCGCTCCGCGTACTCCCTCGCACCCCAGGCGCCGGGCGGCGACGGCGACGATCCGAAGCCCGGTAGGTCTACCGCGACTACCTCGCGTCCCTGCAGCGCGGGAAGGAGATCGTGCCTGTCGCGGCCCCAACCGTGCAGAGCGAGAATGGCAGGCACCCGGCCCGACAAGTGCTCTGCGAAGACCGCTCCGTCGAGGTGTGTGCGTAGGGTCATCGAAGTCGCCGTCTGGACCGACGCGGCGGCGCAACGAGCGCCAACCGCCAGGTGCTGATGCTAGTCGCCGCTCCTGTCCGAAGCGGGCCTCGCGCAAACGGGCCTCATCGGCGCCGGACATAGCTGCGTGAGGTCCGGGGCCAGAGGACCGGGGCCGATGCGACGGTAACTCATCGGAATCTGCATCCGACTCTGCTCCGAGGATCGAACCACGGCGTGTAACTTGATAAGTGATCAAGGTGGCGTGGGCGGGTTGATCTAGGGGGAGCACCAGCGTTGGCGAGTCTCACGGAGGTCTTCGGAGCGGCCAAGGTCGCGCTGCCCGTCATCCACGTCGAGGATGAGGCACAGGCGCTTCGCAACGTCGAGATCGCAAGTGTCGCAGGGGCTCACGGGGTGTTTCTGATCAACCATTCGATTGCGGGCAGCGAGCTGTTGCGCATTGCGCACTCGGTGCTCGCCGAGCACGACGTATGGGTCGGGCTGAACCTCCTCGACCATTCCCCTGCGCACGCGTTCGGTGTTCTTCCCCACGGTGTCGCCGGATACTGGTCTGATAACGCCGGCATCAATCCCGGAACGCGCAATCCGACGGCGGAGCAGTCGGTCGCTTCAGGCGACCTCGACGCACGGGCCCGAAGCGATTTCACGGGCCTCTACTTCGGCGGCGTTGCCTTCAAGTACCAGACCCGGCCCGTCGATCTCGGCGCGACCACGAGGGCTGCGGCGCGCTTCATGGATGTGATCACGACGTCCGGTGCGGGCACGGGGCAAGCCGCTGATCTCCACAAGATCCGGACGATGCACGAAGCGGCAGGTGGACATCCACTAGGCATCGCGTCAGGGGTCACCCCTGACAACATCGACGCCTACCTGCCCTACATCGACGCGTTCCTCGTCGCGACGGGAATCTCCAAGGCCTTCACGGAGCTCGATCCAACGCTCGCGGAACGGCTGTGCGAGCGCGTCCGCGCATTCGGCTGACAACGGCACACCTTCTTCCCCACGAGGCGCTGAGGTCACATCAGATCGAGGGATCACCGCGAACGCCCGAACAGGGAGCCCCGGGTGGAAGACCGACGTCGTTGGCATCTTCCCGAACCGCCCGCGGTCATCCGTCCCACCGGCCCGGCGGTCACCACACAACACGATGCACGGCTTCCATAGAGCCTCACCATGCCCCACCGCCCATCGCCTACGAGACGGCTACCCTCCCAGCGCTCCGAGCCGCGTAGCCAAGCCCTCCACGATCCTGGGGGAGGCCCAGATGGATGGTTTCGAACACGACGCCCTCAGGCACCTGGCTCCCCTTCTCGATGGTCCCGCGTGCTACGAGTCCTGGAGGCAAGGCTCCGCTCGCCTCGTGTGCCAGGAGGCGCGACCAATGGGCGATCTTCGGGCGCCGTTCCGTCCGAGTGACGTGGCCGATGTATTCGCTGCTGCGTGTTCACGAGGCAACCGAGGGTTCGCTTGTGCGCTCTTCCGCTTGGCCAATGGCACGTGGGCGACCATGAACATCTCCACAGAAGACACACTCGGTCAGTTCATCTTCATCGGGTCGCGTGGCCATGCCTCGACTGAGCTCAGCGACGCCGTGCTGTTCGGACTCAGCGACAACGCCCGCTACAACCTCGGAATCCCGAACGACGTCGAGCGGACCCTCGACTGGGTGCGGTCAGTGGAGCGCGACGAGATAGCGGCACGAGCGGTCGTCCTCGGGATGCTTGGCGATCCCGACCTTTGGCGCGAGGTGCTAGAGGAGCCCGCTGGCGCGCACGAGGAGCATGGCGGCGGCCTGCCGGCACCGTTCGCTCCTGCGGACATCGTTGGTGTCGTCGCCGTCAGTGGACTGCATCCGACGGCGAGCCGACCCGGTTGGGCCGCAGCCGTGGTAAGGCTCCGCGACTCCTGGGTCTCCCTCGAAGCCGATGTGGAGACGGATGCCGGTGACGGAGATGGATACCACATTCGCCTCGTGCGACCTCAGGTCAGTTCCTGTTTGGCCCAGGTCGCCTGGTGGGGGATCTCGGAATCACGGCGCCAGGCACTCGGGTTCCCGAGTGCCCAGGACGAGTTCCGGGCATGGTCGGCGTTCGTCGAGCAGGGCTATCCGGCTACTGCTCACAGCTATCGACGTTGGTCCGGACCATGAGCTCGCAGCGCACCGCCACAGTGAAGACCCTTGCACGTCGGCGGAGCATTCGCTGGCGCCGATCGAGTCGATCGACGTGTCTGCGCCGAACTCGGCGAGGCCTTTGCCTCAACGGATGCTGGTGAAGCGCGAACCAGCGTCGGTGACCTGCTGCCGATCTGGCCGGTGAGATTGCAGACACATTAGGGACTGCCTCGCGAGACCGTTCAGCGCGTCGGCAGGGCATCGAACCCGCCGTGTCAACACGCCCGCCGTTTCGGCGTCACACCGCCGTCGGCAAGCACCGCTCCCAGCGTGGGCTTGGCGAGCACCACTGCATGCTCACGGAGGAATCGACAGCGCTCACGCAGTCCCCGCCGTCAGTGACCGCCGTCGTCCTTCCCAAGCCGACGCGCTTCCTCCTCCAGTCGCTCAGCCTCTTCAACGCGGCCCTGATCCCGGCGCACAACACCCAGCTCATACAACGTGAACGCGAGACTGCGGCGGTTCGCTGGCGTCGCATCCTCGTCGTACAGGGCCCGGCTGTGGCCGAGCGACTCCGTCAAGTACTCGTCAGCTTCGACCAGCCGGCCCTGATCCCGGCGCACAACACCCAGCTCAC
>Ga0172370_10008946_pt1 | contig 11865 bp, 10 predicted proteins | sample LakKiv5m_FD_114538 | JGI IMG/M metagenome (GOLD analysis project Ga0172370, IMG submission 114538) | Freshwater microbial communities from Kabuno Bay, South-Kivu, Congo - kab_022012_11.5m | ecosystem: Environmental > Aquatic > Freshwater > Lake | place: Democratic Republic of the Congo...
CCCCCGAATCATGATGTGATGCAACACACCGGGAGCGTCTAAACGGGCTTGTCTTGGCATGTCGTATTATCCTCACAACGTATGCCATCTGTCAACTTATTTTCTTACCAGCGTCCCATGGGACAGTTAATTCACTTTTACTTTTTACGAGACCATCAACTATGTTAATGAAGAGAGGCTGATCCATCCTCCAACCAATTGCCTTGCGAATCAATTCAGAGCGCCTCGGCAATCGCCCTCCCCAGTTCCGCAGTGGTTGCCTTGCCCCCCATATCCGGGGTCCGAAGGCCAGGCAACTCAAGCACCGTTTCAATGGCCCGCTCTACGGCCCCGGCGGCCTCTGGATGACCAAGATGGTCCAACATCATGGCCCCGGACCAGATCTGGCCAATCGGGTTGGCGATCCCCCTCCCTGCGATATCAGGGGCCGACCCATGGACCGGCTCGAACATGGAGGGATATTCACGGGTCGGGTTGATGTTGGCGGACGGCGCCACGCCGATGGTGCCGGCAACGGCAGGACCCAGGTCCGATAGGATGTCGCCGAAGAGGTTGCTCCCCACCACCACGTCGAACCAGTCCGGATGCAGGACAAAATGGGCGCTCAGGATATCGATGTGATACTGATCGGACCGGATATGGGGGTATTGGGCAGCGATGGTCCTGAAACGCTCATCCCAGTAGGGCATAGTGTGGATAATGCCGTTTGATTTGGTGGCCGAGGTCACGTGTTTGGCCTCGTGCCGCTCAGCCAGTTCAAATGCGTACCGAAGGACCCGGTCCACGCCCCTTCGTGTAAAGACCGATTCCTGAACGGCCATCTCGGCCTCGGTCCCTCGGTAGAGCCGCCCCCCGATCTCAGAATACTCCCCTTCATTATTCTCCCTGACCACCACAAAATCGATATCCGCGGGTCCGCGGCCGCGCAACGGCGAGACCATCCCCTTTAACATGCGCACAGGCCGCAGGTTGATATACTGCTCCAGCTCTCGGCGAATCGGGATGAGGAGTCCCCATAACGAAACAGGGTCCGGCACGCCGGGAAATCCTACAGCGCCCAGAAAGATCGCGTCGCAACTTTTAAGCTGATCCATCCCGTCCTCAGGCATCATCCGACCGGTTCGGACATAGGTCTCGCAACTCCAGTCAAATACTTTCCATTGGAAGCTGATCCCATATCGCTCCCCTGACCTCTCCAGTACGCGGATACCTTCAGGTACCACTTCTTTGCCGATCCCGTCTCCGGCAATCACCGCGATTGTGTAGGTTGACATCCTAGCCTCCTGTGTTGATTTCTACCCTATTCCTTTACACCCTTACCTCCTCTTTGACAACCTTGTTTACGCCATTTTATCAAACCACCATCATATGTTACTCTTTCGAAAAGACCTGGGTTAGAATGAGATATGACACGAAATGGAAATTGACAAGCAGGGGAACTTGTAGGATTATGAACAAAAACAGGGAGGAATCTGGCATCAATCATTACCCACCAGAGGAAAACGACGATCTGAGAAAAGCCTATTGAGAAAGAGAGGAAAAGAATGCCCCATGAAATCGATATGGAAGCAATGAACGCCAACATCGAGGTCATAAAGGCTGCGGCAATGGAACTGCATCAGATGGCCGACGCCTTCCCGGCCATCGCCAGGAATTCGGCCCGGATCCTCTCCAGCACCAAGATGCTGGAGATCAGCCTGTCTGACATCTTGCATCTTGAGGCCGAACAACATCAAGCATGGACTTTGTTGAGAGAGTAGAGTTCTTCAGAGGGGCGCTCGGATTTGAGGGACTCACCCAGGGACAACTGGAAGAGATTGCCGAAGCGGCCTTTCAGCTCAATGGGTGACGATCCAGTGCGGAATAATCATGTGGATGAGAGCGAAGGAAATCCAAGCGGAATTTCAGTTTGCCAAACATTTTGTTCCATTGTAGGGTACAGCCGCTAAAAGGCATCTGATCATGGGAAAGGTGGCTTTTCCTGATGAGATATGGGTGTTAGCCCCAGCCGCGCGTTCCGAGGGTAAACCCTGTGGGAATTTTGCTTGACAAGGGATTGTTTTTTGAGAAGAATCCTAAAAAGAAGGATTAGAAAAACTAAAAAGAAGAGTATTTTTAATTAGTTACTTAATTCCATCTTATTTTTGTGTGTCTGAATTAGGCTAAGAGGGGGGGTGATACCAACATATCAGGGGAAGTGGTGGTAACATATCTTAGACTCACATCCGTTGGTTAGTCACCAAAACTCTAAAGGAGGGTTAAGATGAAACACTGGAAATTGGCATCGTTGGTTTTGTTTTTATCCGTTGTTGGGCTCCTTTTCATCATTCCACCCGCCTATGCGGCGGAAAAACCTATTGAATTAACCTATTCCAATTTTTTCCCCGCTCCGCATAAGAACGCCGTTCTCTCCGTAGAATGGGGCAAAGAGGTAGAAAAGAGAACAAACGGGAGAGTGAAGGTGACGGTTTTCCCGGGAGGCACCCTCACACCGGCAGCCCAATGCTACGACGGCGTGGTTAAGGGACTGTCTGATGTGGGACTGTCCGTTCTCGGATACACCCGCGGCAGATTCCCCCTGACCGAGGTTATCGACCTTCCTCTCGGCTACAAGAACGGTCTCGAAGCCACGAAACTGATCAATATTTACTACAAGAAGTTCAAGCCGAAGGAATTCGATGATGTAAAGGTGATGTACCTTCACGCCCATGGTCCTGGCATCCTCCACACCAAGAAGCCCGTGGCGACCCTGGAAGAACTCAAAGGCTTGAAGATTTCGTGTCATGGTCTGAGCGCGAAAATCATAGGCGCCCTTGGCGCGGTGCCGGTCGCCATGCCCATGCCCGATAGATACGACGCCATACAGAAAGGGGTTGCTGAAGGGGGCGTGTTCCCGGAAGAAGCCCTGAAAGGCTGGAAACTGGCGGAAGTGGTCAATTATACCACGCAGAATTTCGGATCCGCTTACACAACCGGCTTTTTCGTTGTTATGAACAAGGAAAAATGGGCTTCCTTGCCCCCAGACATCCAAAAGATCATTGAAGAGATTAATAATGAATGGATTCTCAAGACAGGGCAAGGCTGGGATGAAATCGATAAGATAGGGTATGAGCTGGCTGCTGCCAAGGGCATAAAGAATATCGCCCTCTCAAAGGCAGAGGACGAAAGATGGCATAAACAGGTGGCGCCCGTTTTGGATGATTACGTAAAAGCCACGAATGAGAAAAAACTCCCTGGCGCGGAAGCCTTAAAGTTCTGCCAGGAAGAGCTCAAAAAACTTCAGAAATAAAGCAAATGGGGGGAATGGATGATGGCTCGCGTCTCATTTCCCCCTTTTTTTTGTCAAAAGCGCGGGAACGTCAAGCGGGGGTGCGTCATGCAGTCAATAATCAACAAAGTGCGAGAGCTCAGTAAGTTTCTCAATGTTTTTGCAGGGATAGCCATTACCTTTATCATGCTTTTGACGGTCATTGATGTCATCTTGAGGTCCTTTCGCATGCCCATTACCGGAACTTATGAGCTGGTCGCATTCTCAGGGGCCATTGTCATCGGCTTTGCTGTTCCGCTCACCACCTTGCTCAAAGGTCACGTGCTTGTGGACTTTTTTGTCCTCAAGTTTCCGAAAGGAACACGGAATACCGTCAACATTATTACCAGACTTCTTGGAATCGGACTTTTTTCCTTGCTCAGCTGGAATCTCATCAAAATGGGGATGGATTTTTACAGATCAGGAGAGGTATCGCTCACGCTGCAGTTGCCATTCTACCCTGTGGCTTTTGGATTAGGCTTCTGCGCCTTCGTTCAGTGCCTCGTCCTCATCGCCCAAATCTTCGAGGTAATCGGAGGCACCTATGAGTGAGGTTACGATTGGAATCATCGGACTAACTACCGTTCTCATTCTTTTCCTGACCGGCATCGAACTGGCATTTGCCATGGCCCTGGTGGGATTTATCGGGTTCGGTTATCTTGTTTCGTTTAATGCCGCTGTGAATCTCCTGGCCAAAGACTTTTTTGACACCTTTGCCTCTTATGGCTTCACCGTCATCCCTCTGTTTGTGCTCATGGGTCAGATCGCCTTTAATGCCGGCATTGCGAAAAGGCTCTATGACGCTGCATACCGATTTATCGGGCACATACCCGGCGGTTTGGCCATGGCCACCGTGACCGGGGCAACGGTATTTAAAGCCATTTGCGGGTCTTCACCCGCCACAGCCGCGACCTTTGCAAGTGTAGCCGTTCCCGAGATGGACCGGTACGATTACGACAAGAAGCTCTCCACAGGGACCGTGGCAACCGTCGGGACCCTCGGTATTCTCATTCCGCCCAGTGTGACGCTGATTGTCTTCGGCATCATCACGGAGCAGTCCATTGGAAAACTCTTTCTTGCCGGGCTTGTTCCGGGATTGATGATCGCCCTCTTCTTCATCCTAACCATCTATTTTTGGTGCAGGATGAATCCAGCACTTGGGCCTAAAGGCGAGAAATCGACATGGAAGTCCCGGATTGCCGCCCTGCCTGAGGTGCTATGGGTCGTGGGTGTGTTTCTCCTTGTCATCGGCGGCTTAATGTACGGCTTCTTCACGCCTACCGAGGCGGGAAGCGTCGGCACCTTTGCTGTTCTGGTTTTATCCGTTATCAAAAGGGATATTAATTTCAAGGGATACATTAAGTCGGTGGTAGAGTCCCTTCGCACGGCCTGCATGGTCCTCATGCTGATTGCAGGCTCCGCGGTGCTGGGCCATTTCCTCACGAGAACCAAGATCCCGATGATTGCAGCGGATTGGATTATATCCCTTCCCCTCAGCCCGGATATGATTATGGTTATCATCAGTGTGGTTTACCTTATAGGGGGCTCTTTCATCGACGATTTAGCCTTCATGATCCTGGCCACGCCCATTTTTTATCCGGCCATCGTTAAATTGGGCTATGATCCCCTCTGGTTTGGCATGATCATCGCCATCACCGTCATGATCGGCGTGGTCATTCCCCCTGTGGCGATCAATGTCTTTGTGGTGAGAGCGGTCACGAAACAACCGTTCAGCGTGATTTACAAAGGGGTCTATCCCTTTCTCATCAGCTTGGTAGGCGCTGCGGTCTTGTTGTTTATATTTCCACAGATCGCTATTTTTCTCCCTTCCGTGTTGATGAAGTAGAGGTAGAGGGTCGTCATCGTGATTTCTGAACAAAAATACTGGAACCCTGTTCTCGAGACCATCGCTCACGAAAAGATCAGAAAGCTCCAGCTTGAAAAATTTAAAGAGATTTTCAGTTGGGCCTATGAGCGATCCATATTTCACAGGGGGCTCTATGAAAATGCAGGGATAACACCTGAAGACATCCGCTCCTTCGAAGATATTCGGCGCATCCCTACCGTAGAAAAATCCATGATGCGAGGGATTCAGCGCAAGGATCCCTTCCCTTATGGCGATGCCCTCTGCGTGCCACTCGAAGACGTGGCGGAATTCCGTCAAACCAGCGGCACCACAGGTCAGCCCGTGTATCAGCCCGATACCTGGCAGGACTGGGAGTGGTGGGCAGAGTGCTGGGCATATATCCTATGGGCACAGGGCTATCGTCCCCGGGACCGCGTCTTTCTCCCTTTTGGATACAATGTTTTTGTCGCCTTCTGGGCGGGCCACTATGCGGTGGAGAAAATCGGCGCCGAGGTGGTTCCGGGCGGGGTCCTGGACACCCAGGCAAGGATCCTCAAAATCCAGGAACTCCGATGCACCGCCATGATGGCGACTCCCACCTATGTCCTGGGCATGGCCGATACGGCAAGGCGCATGGGCATTGACCCGCGCTCCCTGTCCATCCGCAGGATCACCTGTGCGGGTGAGCCCGGTGCTTCCATCCCGACCACCAAGAAGCGAATGGAGGAGGCCTGGAACGCCAAAGTCTATGACCATGCAGGCGCCACCGAGATCGGGGCCTGGTCCTATGAATGCACGGCCCAGCCCGGGGGATTGCACGTGAACGAGGCCTTCTTTCTGGTGGAAATCGAGGACATCGAGACCGGAGAGATCATCGAGGAACCGGGGAGACGGGGGAAGATGATCATCTCCGCCCTGGACCGCGAGGCCCAGCCCTGCATCCGGTTTGATTCCAAGGACGTGATCGAGTGGGACGAGGCGCCCTGCCCCTGCGGACGGACCTTCCGGCTCATCAAGGGCGGGGTCCAGGGGAGGGCCGACGACATCACCAAGGTAAAGGGGGTTCTTCTCTCCCCGGGGGCCATTGAGGAGGTCGTGCGGGGGATCAAGGGACTGGGGGATGAATTCGAGGTGATTGTTGACAAGGTGGGAGACATCGATCGCATCACCCTGAAGGTGGAACTGGTCCCGGAATACAGCAAAAGGCGACAACAGATAGAGCCCCGTCTCAAGGACCAGCTCCGTCTCAAGACGAATCTGGGCTACGTCCTTGAATTCCATGAACCGGGGACCCTGCCCCGCTACGAGGTCAAGGCAAAGCGGTTTAAGGACCTTCGAAAAAGTCACTGAGGGTCTGCCGGGAAATCATGGTCGGGACGACGTTTCGACTGCCACACAGCGCAGCTTTCATGAATGAAGCCCTTTTAAACCGGGTCATCCAGGCTATATCACCGGGCCGACCATATAGATGTCCATGGCCTTGGTATAGCCGGATATCTCGGCCTTGGTGAGCTTCCCCGAGGCCACCTCCAGGATCTCCTGAAAAATGCGATGGCCTGCCTCGGGCAGGGTCTCCGCGCCCCCCATTACGGCGCTGACATCCAGATCCATATGGTCCCGCAGCTTTTCCCATGTCCGCCGGTTGCCGGTGATCTTGACCACCGGGACAAAGGGAAACCCCTGCGGCGCCCCCCGGCCGGTGGTAAAGGCGATCACATTGCATCCCGCGGCTGCCAATCCTGTCAGGATCTCCGGCTCCCTCCCGGGCGAATCCATCACCACCAGCCCCTTTACGGAAGGGGCGACCCCGTACTCATACACCGCCCGGACAGGGGCGGTTCCGGCCTTTGCAATGGCCCCGAGGGACTTCTCCTCGATGGTGGTCAGTCCGCCCTTGATGTTTCCCCCCGTAGGCTGCCCCCCTCGAATGTCGGCTCCCACCGATTTGGCCCGCTCCTCCATCCGCTTGACCAGATCGAGGATCTGCTGCCCGATTTTCGGATTCTCCGCATGTCGCGCCAGAAGATGCTCGGCCCCGATAAACTCCGTGACCTCTCCCAGGATGGAGGTGCCTCCCCCTTCTACGACCCGGTCCGAGGCAATGCCCAGTGCCGGATTGGGCGCCAGCCCCGAGGTGGTGTCTGAACTGCCACACTTGAGCCCCAGCACAAGCTCGTCAATCCCGCAGGAAACCCGTTCCCATCGGGATGCCTCCTGGACCATTCCCTGGACCGCCAACACCCCTTCGGCAATGGACCGCGCGGCGCCCCCGGTCTCCTGAATCACGACCGTTTCCACGCGTTTTCCTGTGTCCCCAATGCACCTGGCCACCTCTTCCACGGCCGTGCTCTCACACCCCAGACTGACCAAAAGCACCGCGGCGAGATTGGGGTTCCTGCCGAGACCGGACAGGGTATCGTTCACCCGCCGGATGTCTACCGGCGTCTGGCAGCATCCCTGCTGATGCATGAAACATGCCGTCCCTCGGACCTGGCTGGAGATGGCGTCGGCCACCTCATTGGCGCACACCACCGTAGACAGGATCCCCACATCATTCCGGGTCCCCACGCGGCCATCCGGCCGTCTGTATCCCTTGAATCCCATATCAATGGCCCCCCGATGTCAAATCCCCACGGCCCCTGAGGCTCTCGATGTTCTGGATATGGGCATGGGTCCCGATGGGGATGTTCTCCGTGGCCCTTCCGATAACCTCTCCGTATTTCAGGACATCCTCACCCCGAACGATATCGTATACCGCAAATTTATGGCCGTATGGGATAGCCCCCTGAATCCGAACCCGTTTTACCGTCTCGCCCATACCGACCGTCGCCTCTTCTCCGGGCTGGATATCCCGCAGGGCCGTGGCGACATTGTCGACCTCCTTGATCACAATCGCGTCTGTCTTCATCTCAGCACCTCATCCCCGCCTTCCCGTCGGCCGCCGCAACGACATCGTACCTTCCCTGGATCAACATGACACACAGAAGTTCCCGGACCGAGGGTTCGTCATCAATGACCAGAAACCGCGCCATATATCGTCTCCTTTCACCACCTGCGCTATAGTAGTGCCAAGAGATGCCCAAGGTCAATCCCATATTTCTCGGGCGCCGTCTCCCCTGAAGACCGAAGACCCACCCCGATTAACCCGAATCGGACGGACCCTGCAACTCTGCTTGACATGGGCACCCCGTTTCTCTAAACTCCGTCAGCAAAGAGGAAAAGGGTTCGTCATTCCCGGGGATGAAGAAAACGAAGGAAGAAAGGGGACATCGAGCGTCCAACCTCGAACGTCGAATGTGGAAAGGGGAAAGGGTAACGCCGCCACTTGAACCTTTGAACCCTGGAACCTGACTTTCATGGTAAATGGATATGAATATTGCATCGCTCATAAAACGTCGCCTGCCCGAGACCTACGACCTACACCGGCAGTATGTGAACCCCCAGTTTGTGCGCGTACTGGAGGTCATCGGTTATAATCGCAACTATTGCAGCGCCCAAGGGGCCCGGCTCATCGATGAGAAAGGCAGAGAAGTACTTGATTTTTTAGCAGGATTCGGCGTGTTCAATATAGGCCGAAACCATCCGGTCGTTGCCCGGGCATTGCAGGACATGCTCCATGGCAGCGGGCCAAACCTGGTCCAGATGGACGTCGGGGTCATCTCAGGCCTCCTGGCCGAGGCCCTGGCCCGCATCGCACCGGGCGACCTGGAAGCGGTGTTTTTCACCAATTCGGGAACCGAAGGGGTGGAAGGGGCCCTCAAGTTTGCCCGGCAGGCCACCGGAAAACACAAGGTCGTCTACTGCAAGAGGGCCTTTCACGGTCTGACCCTGGGGGCCCTCTCGGTCAATGGCAACGAGGAGTTCCGCACTCGCAACGAACCGCTCCTCCCCGGCTGTATACCGGTCCCTTTCAATGACCTGGAGGCCTTAAAGGCCGCCCTCTCCGGAAGGGACGTGGCCGCGTTTATTGCCGAGCCGATTCAGGGGAAGGGGGTCTTTGTCCCCGATGACGCCTATTTCCCCGGGGTGCGGCGTCTGTGCGATAAATATGGCGCCCTCTTTATCGCCGATGAGGTCCAGACCGGTTTCGGCCGCACAGGCCGAATGTTTGCGATCAATCACTGGGATGTGGTCCCGGACCTGATGGTCGTCTCTAAGGCCCTCTCAGGGGGGTATATCCCCTTGGGGGCCATTATTACCAGACGGGCTATCCATTCAAAGGTGTTTGACTGCATGGACCGGTGCTTTGCCCATTCCAACACCTTTGGGCAAAACGACCTGGCCATGGCGGCCGGGCTGGCCACCCTTCATGTGATTGAAGAGGAAAAATTGATCGAGCGATCGGCCCGAATGGGGGCGTACCTCATGAGCGGTTTGAACGAGCTGGCCGGACGCTACGAACTCCTCCACCAGATCCGGGGCAAGGGCCTCATGATCGGGATGCAGTTCGGGGCCCCCGAGTCTCTTGCCCTCAGAACCGGATGGAAGCTCCTCCACAAGATGAATGAGGAACTTTTCTGCCAGATGATCACCATTCCCTTGCTGGAAAAACACCACGTCCTGACCCAGGTGGCCGGCCATGGATTAGATACAGTCAAGATACTCCCCCCGCTCGTCATTGATACCGCCGATGCCGACCGTTTCCTCGAGGCCATGGACAGTGTTCTGAAAGATGCCCACAAATTCCCGGGTTCGGCCTGGACAACCGTCACAAAGTTAGGCCTCCGCACCGCAAAAACCGCATGAGTGCTCTAAAACACATCCAGGAAGGCCTCTTGAATTCGCTCTGGCGACTTGTATCCCGCCATTCCGGGGCGGTTATAGGGGTCGGCCTGGCGCTGGCCATCCTGTCCGCGGCCGCATCCTTTCTCTTCCTGGATCTGAACAGCGACCAGGACAAACTGGTCTCCCCGAACACCCCCTTTCATAAACGCTACCTGGCGCACCTCGACAACTTCGGGGATCAGGAATATCTCTACGTGGTCATACAGACGGGCGAGACCGAAGAAGGCAAGAAAAGGGCCATCCAGTTTGCAGAAGACCTCAACCGCCGCCTCACCCAACACCCGGACCTGATTCATGCGGTTTATTTCCGCATTTCTCCTGCGGATCTGGGTCCCGGCGCCCTCCTGTTTGCCTCTTCGAAGGAGGCAGAATCCCTTTGCGGGGCCATCCGCTGTCTCGCCCCTTTTATGGACGCCTGGATGCGGGATGGCTCCTTATCCGGCTTCATCGACATGGCAGCAAAACTCCTGAAAGGCGAGGGAGGGGGCGTCGGCGAAATGGACCCGACGATGATAGATCAGGCCCTTGGTTCCCTGAAGGGTCTCCTTGAAAACATGAACGGCATCCTGGCTGAAAAGGCCCCATACCGCTCCGTGCTGGATCTGTCACAGGCCGGGAGCGAGTATTTTTTCACATCCTCGGGCAGCCTGTTAATCATGCGGCTTCTGCCAGCCAAAGATTTCGGGACCATGGACGTCATCGGAAAACCGCTCGCGACCGTTCGGCAGGCGCTGCATGCCGCCCAGACGGCATATCCTGACGTTGAAGCGGGTCTCACCGGGAGACCGGTGCTCCAGGCCGATGAGATGACCACTACCAACCGGGACATGACCCAGGCCACCCTGATCTCCATGATCCTGATCGCCTTCCTCTTCATGCTGATCCTCCACGGCTGGCTGCGACCGCTCATCCTCCTGATCTGTCTCATCATGGCCATGGCCTGGAGCTTCGGGTTTGCCACTGTGGCGGTGGGGCAATTGAACCTCCTCTCGATCGTCTTTGCCCTGGTCTTAGTGGGCATCGGCGTGGATTTCGGCGTTCACGTTATCATGCGCTATGTCGAAGCAAATAAGACAGGGGCAAAGGCGGACGACGCCGTCCGGATCTCCATTTTCAGGATAGGGCCGGGCATCATCTTAGGGGCCTTCACCTCGGTATGCGCCTTCTACTCCGTCCTCTGGTCGGACTTCGTCGGATTGGCTGAATTGGGCCTGATCGGGGGAACAGGGATACTCTTCTGTCTCCTATCCATGATGACGGTGCTCCCCGCCATGCTCCTGATCGCCGGGAGACGAAATCTATTCCCCTCGTCCGCGCCCCGGATCAGCGCCATCCCTTCCTTAGAAGGGCTCTCCACAAGGCCCGTGTGGGCTGTGCTCATCCTCCTGATCATGACCCTGGCCGGACTCCCAGGCGCCTTCAAGGTCCGCTTCGACTATAACCTCCTGGAACTTCAGGCCAAGGGCCTCGAATCCGTGGAATATGAAAGGATGCTGATCGAGGCATCGGGCGAATCGACCTGGTATGCCATTTTCTCGGCCGACAATCTGAGGGAGGTCTCGCGTCTGAGCCGGACCTTGGAGGCCCTCCCCTCTGTGGGAAAGGTGGAGAGCATCCTGGATTTCATCCCGAAAGATCAGCCCGGCAAAGAGGCCATGTATGAAAAGGCGGCGAAAGATCTGAAACCCATTGCTTTCCATGACCTCCCCTCCCCCCCCCTTGATGCCGAGCGCCTGATCCAGTCCCTTTCCCGTCTGTCCCTGTCATTGGAGGGGTTAGAGGAAAGGCTTTTTGCGGCCGGCGCCGGCTCTGAAATCGCACTCATCGACCAGGACCTGGCCTCTATCGATTCCATTACCGGGCTTCTCAGACAGGACCCTGAAAAGGCGCACCGGCTCGAGGCCCTCCAGACCGGATTGGCCGGGGA
>Ga0172370_10008949_pt1 | contig 11857 bp, 10 predicted proteins | sample LakKiv5m_FD_114538 | JGI IMG/M metagenome (GOLD analysis project Ga0172370, IMG submission 114538) | Freshwater microbial communities from Kabuno Bay, South-Kivu, Congo - kab_022012_11.5m | ecosystem: Environmental > Aquatic > Freshwater > Lake | place: Democratic Republic of the Congo...
CAAAAAATCCATTGTCCGACAGTTTTTCGTTCTGACTGATACCCACCATCTCCTTCAGCTTTTTTGTTAAAAGAACAGTCAATGGGCCTTCATATTCCGGTTTAAAAAGATCATCCATTGTCAGAGCAAGCCCACGTTTCGTATCTGCCACTGTGAACTCAAGTGTTTCAAGCCCATGGGCGCCACCTGTATAGGCATAGTTCAATAAATAATAGGAAAGAAGGTTGTTGTCATTGTAAAGGATATGCATGAATTTCAGGAGGGTCCAGTTGAGGCTTCCTGCATCAGGCATGCTTCTGTACAGGCTTTCATTGCTTGACAGATAATTGCTGATGAATTGTTGCTGGACGGACTGGATTGCCTTTTCCGGATCCCTTTGCCAGTCTGCCTCCCTTGTAAAACAGGAGATCATTAGGATTTTCAGAGAGTCTGAAAGTACAGGGTTGCTGGATTCGCCCGGAACAATCAGGCAATAGCTGGTCTCGGCTTTTGGCGAGTCTGGTTTATCGACCAAGTTAAGTGTAAAGTGATTGTAGTAGTCCAGCAGGGGAATGGATCCTTCGGGATAGCTTTCAACCACAACAAACGGGTTGCTGGTTTCTTTGTCACACGGGGTGAAATTCCCTGAGAGGGACTGCCGCGTGATAAAATTTCCTTCAAATACCATTCCTGTATCACAGAAAGGATATTTCAGGGAAAACTTGCCATGAGGATCCATTGTGCCCGATAGCATGGAGAATCCCGACGGCTTCCCGGCAAAAACAGCATCGACGTAAAGGCTGTCGTTCAGCTTCACCAGGTTGAAGGTGACCTCCTGATCAGGATCAATCCTGCCAACAAGATGCATATACGCCTTCTTGGGAAGGAAAACCTGAGCTTCCATTGTCATCACTATGGCAAGGATCAGGATTCCTTGAATAAACAATACTCTACGCATGATAACATCAATTTAAGGAACATTTACACTCATAAGCCGTGGCCCGAACAGCATGGTGCCGATACGGATCATCGTACTGCCCTCTTCAATGGCGATCTTGTAATCGTTCGTCATCCCCATGGATCGTACGGAAAAATCAAGCGAGTCCTTGAAAAAGATCTCTTTAAGTCGGTTAAAGATGGCGCTGAGTTCATGAAACTCCCTTCTGATAAGCGCCTGATCCTCTGTAAAGGTGGCCATCCCCATGACTCCCCTGATATTCACGTGATCCATGCTGCGGAATTCATCGGATGATAAAATAGTTTCTGCCTCATCCCATGAAAGTCCAAATTTGGACTCTTCCGTCGCTATATGAAATTGCAGAAGGCAATCGACCCTGCGCGATATCCTGGCCGCCTCCTTATCAACCTCCAGCAATAACTTCAAGCTGTCGATGCTGTGGATCATTGAGACCACCGGGACAAGGAATTTCACCTTATTTCGCTGGACGTGACCGATAAAATGCCAATCTATATTTTCAGGCAACAACGGCTGTTTTGTCAATAGCTCCTGCACTTTATTCTCTCCGAAAAGCCGGTGGCCGGAGTCGTACAAGGCCTGAATCGCTTCCACAGGCTGGGTTTTTGAAACGGCAACCACGCTGACCTCAGAAGGGATCTCCTTCAGTAATTGCTGCAGGTTGGTTTTCGGGGTCATAAATTATTTCTCCATAGACTAAACAAAATTAGTGATTTGATCGTTCCTGTCAATCATATACCTTTGTCTTTTCGTTACAATGAAACAGATTCTCGGCTCTTTTTTCAGGCAATTCTTATTCTGGGTCCTCTTTTTCAACCTTACGAGATTCACTTTTATCCTGTATCATCTCCGTCTTATCCGCGTTGAGAAGATCCCCTTTCAGGAGATTCTCCTTATTCCATACCATGCCTTTAAGCTGGACCTTGCCACTGCCTGTTATTTCATGCTCTTCCCATTTCTGGTGCTGGTTATCCAATCACTCTATTCACCGCGCTGGATCAATGTGGTGAATAAAGTGTATGCCATCATCATGATTGTGTTCTATTCCCTTACGGCAGTGGGGGAAATGGGTATTTACAGTGAATGGAAAACGAAGATCAACTACAAGGTGATCAAGTATCTCGAGCATCCTGGCGAGATCTATAATTCGGCCGGAACTGCCGACTTTTTTATTCTGCTCCTGATCCTGACCATGCTGGTTGGAACTGGCATCTTTCTCTATGTCAGGTGGTTCTACCCAAATCTCGTTAAGGTCAAGCGGTCCTGGTTTTCTATCGCGTTCTTCCTGATCACTCCGGTTTGTCTCTTTCTGGGGATGAGGGGTGGGACCCAGGCCATTCCGATCAACCAGAGTGAAGCGATCTCCTCGAAATACAATATCCTTAACGTTGCGGCAGTCAATAATGCTTTTAACCTGTATATCAGTGTATTCGAGAATCTGAAAAATTTTGACCAGAATCCGTATGTATTCATGGATGATGCAACGGCAACTTCACTTGTAGACAACCTGTATCACATCCAGAAGGATACCACGATTCAAATCCTGACAACTCAGCGACCAAATATAGTCATGCTGATCCTGGAGAGCTGGTCGGCCGACCTGATTGAGGATCTCGGAGGAAAGCCGGGTATTACACCGGCTTTCAGGAAACTGGAAGAGGGAGGGATTCTGTTTACGAATATCTATGCGTCAGGAGCCCGATCCGAACAGGGGATGGCTTCCATCTTCGGGGGATTTCCTGCGCACCCGATTTCCTGTATTACGGTTCAACCCGATAAGTACAAAAAGGTGCCAAGTCTTCCAAGCGAACTAGAAGAGGCAGGATATTCCTCTGCTTTCTATTTTGGAGGACAGCTGATCTATGGCAATATTAAAGGGTACATCTTTTATAACGGGTTTCAGAAAGTGATGGAAGTATATGATTTCCCATCTGATTTCCCTAAAGGGAAACTGGGGATCCACGATGAGTTTACTTTGGGGTATATGGCAAATGACCTCTCTGGCATTCAGAAGCCCTTCTTTGCCGCCTTGTTTACGTTGAGCACACATCCTCCCTGGGATCAGCCATTTGAGAAACCATTGGAATGGGGTGACAACGAACAAGAATACATCAATGCAGCATATTATACAGATCATTGCCTTGGTGAGTTTTTTAAAGAGGCAGCCACCAAAGCATGGTACGACAGTACGCTTTTCATCCTCGTGGCTGACCACAGTCACAATTCCTACTATAACTGGCATCCATATTCACGTGAATACCACCGTATTCCATTACTCTTTTATGGAAATGCGATCCGTGAAGAGTTCAGGGGAACTACCTGGGATGTCATGGGCAATCAGCATGATATTGCCGCGACAATACTGGCTCAGCTTCATCTGCCGGCGGATCGGTTTCATTGGAGTAAAAACCTGTTTAACCCTTACGTTCCTGAGTTTGCTTATTATTCCAACGAGGATGGGGCAGGATGGATTCGCCGGGACGGGTATTTTTCCTTCGACAAGAACATGCCATATTTCTACTTTTTCGAACCGTCTGAAAAAAGACAGGATACCCTTGTTATGGAGGGGAAAGCATACCTGCAAAGGGTTTTCCAGGAGTATTTGTCCGACTGAAAAGGTTCAGTCCAGGAGGTGTACCACCAATCCGCTTCGGAGTTTTGGTTCAAACCAGGTGGTTTTAGGAGGCATGATGTTCCCGGTATCGGCAATGTCTATCAGTTGTTTCATGGATACCGGATAAAGGGCAAAGGCAACCTTCATCTCACCTGAATCAACGCGTTTGACAAGTTCGCCAAGTCCACGGATCCCGCCCACAAAATCGATCCGTTTGTCTGTCCGCAGGTCTTTGATCCCCAGGATGTGATCAAGAACAAGCCGGGACAGGATCGTGACGTCAAGCACCCCGATCGGATCCGAATCATTGAATGTGCCCGGTTTGGCTCTCAGAGCGTACCATTGCCCTCCAAGGTACATCGAAAAGGTATGAAGGCGGTCTGGTTTGAATGGCTGGCTGCCTTTTGGCTCAATGGTGAATACCTTTTCCAGTTGTTCCATGAATGCTGCGGGGGTCATTCCGTTCAGATCGGTCACCAGCCGGTTGTAATCAATAATGGATAGCTGGTTGTCGGGGAAGTGGACTGCCAGGAAGTAGTTGAACTCTTCGTTCCCGGAATAGTGTGGATTAAATTTTCTCTTTTCATTCCCCACCAGGGCAGCGGCGGCTGTCCGGTGATGCCCGTCTGCGACATAGGTATATGGGATCTTCCTGAAGAGTGAGATGAGTTTGTCTCTGGTCGTGTCATCTCCGATCACCCAGAAGTGGTGACCGATCCCATCGGGTGCAGTGAAATCATAGACTGGAGGATGAGCGGTGACATAGCTTTCAACAATCGCATCAATCTCCTTCACAGCGGGATAGGTGAAAAATACCGGCTCCATGTTGGCATTGGTGATGCGAACGTGCTTCATCCGGTCTTCCTCCTTTTCCTTCCTTGTCAGCTCATGCTTTTTAATGATCTCGTTCATATAATCGTCCACGCCCGCACATCCTACAATCCCATATTGTGTCTTGCCGTTCATGGTTTGGGCATAGATATACAACCGTTCTTTTTCATCCTGGACCAACCATCCATTTTTTCTGAAAAGGGCAAAATTCTCCTTGGCTTTTTCGTAAACAAGGGGATCGTGTTCGTCGATTCCTTCCGGGAGGTCGATCTCCGGCTTTATGATGTGTAGAAGGGAATGTGGATTTCCTTGTGCTTCCAGCCTTGCCTCTTTGGAATTCAGAACGTCGTAAGGGCGGGATGCCACCTCTTTTGCAATCCCCACCGGGGGACGAAGTCCCCTGAATGCTCTCAGTATCGCCATAAAATAAAATTTAAATGATGCTTTCGTGCAGATCAATCCATGTCATCATCGGCGTCAGAATCATTGGTCTTGGTACTGCGTTGCAGACTTCCGATCAGCGCTCCGATCATCTTTGTCATCTCCATCAGCTGGCTTTTCGAGTAATCATAATCGGCTTCATTGATAAAGGATCTCGCCTGACCAATGGTGGATATCACCACACATTCTCTGACTGAGCTTTTGGCCATTTTCAAGTAATAGACAAACTGGCTCTTGTTACGGGAAGATCCTTCGGCAATGTTCAGGGTGATATTATGTGCCGAAGTCAGAAAACGGTCAAAAAACGACTTGCCAAGCGGGTCATCCTGAATCGAAGCAGCCAGGGAATACAGCCAGTTGATGTAACCCAGGGATTTGTGATAGATTCTCAGATCTTCAAACCGAAAAAAAGTGGTAGACTTGTCCTGTTCGTTTTCCATGGATGAGTGATTTTAAAGCATGAATGTACGAAGAATTATTTATTTACCTGGAATGTCTTATCTCCATTTCTCAGAAAGCCGACAATCTGTTTGGCTGCAGCGATGCCGGCATTGATGTTGGCTTCCTGTGTTTGTGCTCCCATTTTCTTCGGAGTGCAGAAGATCCTGGATGCATAGGCCTCTTTAAAATCGGCCAGGTTTGCCGGAGCAATGTCCGATAAGTAGGCCAGGTCGTCCCGCTCGGAGAAGATCTTCAGCAAGTCAGCCTCATTGATCACCTCTGCCCGGGCGGTATTCACCAGGACTCCTTTTTTAGGCATCAATGACAGCAACGCATGGTTAATAGAACCTTTGGTCTGGGCATTTGCCGGAATATGCAGTGAGATATACTGACAACTCTTGTAAAGCTCTTCCACTGTTTCGATCCATTGCACACCGTCTTTTTCAATTTCCTCACGAGGGATGAAGGGGTCGAAAGCAACTACCTGCATGCCAAAACCTTTTGCGATCCGTGCGACATTTTTGCCCACATAGCCATAGGCATGGATGCCCAGGGATTTCCCTTTCAGTTCAGTGCCGGATTTTCCGTTGAAAAACCCCCTGGCGTGATAGACCATCATGCCAAAGGCCAGTTCAGCAACGGCATTGGAGTTCTGACCCGGTGTGTTCATGACCACGATGCCTTTCTCCGTGGCAGCCTGAAGGTCGACATTGTCATATCCGGCTCCGGCCCTTACAACGATTCTCAGGTTTGTGCCGGCACCGATCACCTCTCGATCGATGATATCGCTCCGGATGATCAGGGCATCGGCATCAGCCACGGCTTCGAGCAACTCCGTTTTACTTGTGTATCCCTCCAGTAATTTCAGGGCAAACCCTGCTTCTTCCACCACCTCCCTGATCCCTTTTACAGCGACGGGGGCGAAGGGTTTATCTGTAGCAATCAGTACGTTTGTCATCTTCTTTTTTTTTTCAGGCGTTCTCTTGTTCAAATTCATTCATGCAGTCAACCAGTGCCTGGACACTTTCAATGGGAAGTGCATTATAGATGGAAGCGCGGAAACCACCAACCGAGCGGTGCCCTTTGATTCCCACCATACCCCTGCTTTTTGCAAATTCCATAAAGGCATCCTCTTTCATTTTGTACTCCTCTTTCATGACAAAGCAGACATTCATAACCGACCGGTCTTCCACCGCAGTAGTGCCGACAAAGAGTTTACTGCTGTCAATGGTATCGTATAGCAACCTGGCTTTTTTCTCATTCATCTCACGGATAACGGTAAGACCGCCCAGTCCTTTGAGCCATCTCAGAGTTTCCATGCAGGTATAGATGGCAAAACAGGGCGGTGTATTGTACATGGACCCGTTATCAATCTGGATCTTGTAGTCAAGCATGGAAGGGATCTTGCGGTCCACTTTTCCTAGGATATCCTCACGGAGGATGACAAAGGTCACGCCGGCGGGGCCGAGGTTCTTCTGCGCACCGCCATAGATCAGGGCGTATTTGCTGACGTCCACAGGCCGGCTCATGATGTCGGATGACATATCGGCAACCAGCGGAACGGGGGAATCCATGTCGTACTTTATCTCTGTTCCGAAGATGGTATTATTGGTAGTGATATGGAAATAATCTGCAGAGGCAGGGATGGTATAACCCTTGGGAATATAGGTGAAGTTTTTATCTGCAGAGGAGGCAACAACGTTGACATTTCCCATGATTTTTGCCTCTTTGATTGCTTTTTTCGCCCAGGCGCCTGTTTCCAGGTATGCAGCTTCGGTTTGCAGGAGGTTGTAAGGAACCATGATGAACTGGGTGCTGGCGCCCCCGCCAAGGAAAAGAACATGATATCCTTCAGGAATGTTCAACAACTCTTTAAACAGGGCAACAGCTTCGTCAATGATGACTTGAAAATCTTTATGACGGTGGGAGATCTCGAGTAGGGACAATCCGGTCCCATTGAGGTCCAGAATGGCTTTTGCAGAGTTTTCCACGGCAATTCTCGGAAGAATGGAGGGGCCTGCATTAAAATTGTACTTTTTCATAGAGAAGAAATTTGACGTTGTTTGACGAGAGAAAATTCATGCAATATTAAAGCAAATATTATTGGTTTCCTAACAATCAAGGGAGATCAAAAATAAAACATTTTTTAGGTAAAATCAAGTCATGCCTGCCTTTGAAACATTATTTCTCAAGAGGATTTCTGGCATCGATATCCCGGATGAAATTCCAGCAACCATCCCTGAAAAGAAACCCGTCCATTACATCACCTGCGGGAATATAATACTCGTATTGTCCCTCTAGTTCCGGTTGGGAAGGGATCAGCCTGTCAACTACGATCAGCCATACCATTTCGCGTTTGTAAGTGAATTCCCTGCGCCTGGCGTTCCATTGTTTTTCCAGTACGATGGATTGTTCTTCATACCGAAGGGAAATTGTTACGTTGGCACTGTGGGATAGAATGATCCTTGCCGGATGCTCAGCAGGGTATTCGCAGAATACCTTTTTCCCGAAGTGAACCTCGCCGGAAGGGGAGATGGTAAGGATTTCAATGAGTTTGGTGCTCAGTAAATTACTCTCCCCACGCCAGCCAAGCAGCGTATAAAAGTGATCTCCATGAACCGTACGACAGGGGACCATTTGAAAATAGACAGCTCCAAGCCATTGGTTTTGCGAAAGGATCTCCTGTTGAAGCGGGCCATCACCTCCAGGCTGGTCCGCCAGTTCTATTATTCGGGCAGTTTCACCAGGCTGGGAGGGAAATTGGATGAGTCCGTAAAACCTGTTAATTCCCGAATAGAGGGGAATGTTCCAGGTGAAAATCCGGAAAGTGCGATCCGGAGAGGTAAGTTTGGACACCTTAGAGAGGAGAGAGAACGGATAATCAAAAGACCCATCGAGGGCCAGGGTTTGATGCACCAATCCGGTGAACCCGGCAGCCGCCTCCATCCGATGCTCATCATCAGGCAGGGAGAGGATTGAATCAAACATCGCTTTCAGCTGATTTTCGACATCGGCAAGATCCCGGTTTGATTGTGCAGAAAGAGCAGGGGATATGGCCAGGGAGACACTCATCATGATGATGACTGTGAGAGTGCGCATGAATTGTGACCAGGGCATCAGCAGCGGGATCAAAATTATACCGGTTGGGTTTGATTGTGTAAATTTGCGAAAAATCATCAACATGGACCTTCAACAGCGGATTTCTTCCTTTGCGAGTCTGGGTGCAATGCTTCGTGCGTTTGTCACCGGGCCCGCCGTCAGCCGGCCCGGGCCCGTTTCCGTTCAGGGATGGGAGGCTGACCTTCTGGATGCAATGGAGGCATCTGGGAAGGATAACGGATGGTTTACCAGGGATTCCATGCTCATGGCACTGTCCTATTGGGGCGATATGCTGGATCTGACTCATATTGAGACATGGTTGGCCAGGTACAACCCGGCACTGGAGAAAGCATCAGCTGCAAAAAAGGTTGGTGTGATCATGGCGGGGAATATCCCTATGGTGGGCTTTCATGATTTGCTTACGGTGTTGCTTTCAGGAAACCGCTTAGTGGGCCGGCTATCCTCACAGGATCAACGGATCATCCCCCATCTTGTTTCTTTACTTGAATCGGTGGATTCCGGGTGGAGTGAATTTATCGAACTGACTACGCGTGAAATCGAGAAGCCGGATGCGATCATTGCCACAGGAAGTAACAACACGTCAAGGTATTTTTCCTATTATTTTTCGAAATACCCCCATATCATCCGGAAGAACCGTACCGGTGTAGCTGTTCTTGATGGGAAAGAGACAACCACAGAGCTTGAGGGGCTGGCCTTGGATATCTTTTCCTATTTCGGACTGGGATGCCGGAACGTTTCCAAACTCTACCTGCCTGAAGGATATGATTTCAACCCGTTGCATGAAGCGTTTCTTCCCTATCAGCAACTCTTCCATCATCAAAAATACCGGAATAACCTGGATTATTACAGATCCATTTACCTGGTGAACCGGACACCCATTCTTGACGGCATCTTCTACCTCCTGGTAGAGACGCAGCAGTTATCAAGTCCTGTTTCAGTCCTGCACTATGAATATTACAACGATCCTGCACAAGCGGAGGAAATGATTAGCATACAAAAAGAGCAGATCCAGTGTGTTGTGTCCAGAAAGGGCTTTCTGCGGAACGACCTTTCAGAACCGGTCGTGCTGCCGGGCAGAACGCAGTTGCCGGCTCTTTCTGATTATGCTGACGGGGTGGATACCATGCAATTCCTTCTCGAAAAAATTTAACCTGACTGCTTATATTTAGAGAAAAATCATTATTTTTGCACCCTCATTTAAAAATTCTGTTGCAATGAAGAAAGATATTCATCCGAAGGATTACAGACTGGTTGTATTTAAAGACATTTCAAACGATTACGCCTTCATTTCGAGGTCAACTGTAAAGACAAAAGAGACGATCGTCTGGGAAGACGGATTGGAATATCCTCTCGTTAAACTTGAGATTTCACATATGTCGCATCCCTTTTATACAGGCAAGATGAAATTTGTGGATACGGCAGGCCGGGTCGATAAATTCAAGAGCCGTTATCAGAATTACCTGGATAAAAAAGAGGGAAAATAAGTTGTTGAAAAACTGTGAAAAAAAAGCCTCCGGTTTTGCAACCGGAGGCTTTTTTTACTGTCATAATGCTTACATTTGTAAGTAAAATCAAGGTTGGCATCATGAACTACATTCTTTTCGATGAAAGCATTGTCCGGACCAATCTTTTGCCGTTAACATTTATGCGGCCGGTGGCGGATATCCGGGTTGGGATCCTGACGATCAGGGAAAAATGGGAAAAATATCTGAATGTGAAAACCTCTTCATTAACAGAAGGGTATCTTTCAAAGAAATATCCGCTTGTGAAAGAGGAACAAAATATCCTGATCAATGGTTCCATATGTCCGGATGCTCCGATGGTGAAGGCGATCAAGAACCTAAGGCATGATCAGACACTGGTTTTCAATGACCACATTGTTGCCTTGCACATTTCGGACAAGGACCTTGATTCTCTTGGTGAATCCTCATCCGAAGGAATTGAGGAGATCGTGATAAAAGAGGCCCCCCTCAAGATCAATTATACCTGGGATATCTTCTCGAAAAACGATCTGGCTATCAGGAATGATTTCAACTTGGTCACCAAAGGGAGAAAATCCCAACCCATCAGCAAATCCAATATGATCATTGGTGAAGGAGAGATCTTCCTGGAAGAGGGAGCCATTGTGGAAGGAGTTACCCTGAATGCAACCAAAGGGCCCATTTATATCGGTAAAGATGCCATCGTGATGGAAGGGGCTATGTTGCGCGGTCCGATTGCTGTTGGCGAAAAAGCCCAGATCAAGATGGGAGCCAAGATTTACGGACCCTCCACGTTTGGTCCTCAGTGCAGGATCGGTGGAGAAGTTAATACTTCTGTGTTTTTTGGCTACGGGAACAAAGCGCATGATGGGTTCATCGGACATTCTGTCATTGCGGAATGGTGCAATCTGGGTGCCGACACCAATACATCCAACCTGAAAAACACCTACGACGAGGTACGGCTCTGGAGTTACGGAAAAAAGACCTTTATCAATACACATCTGCAATTTTGTGGCCTGATCATGGGAGATTATTCCATGAGCGGGATCAACACCATGTTCAATACAGGTACCGTTGTGGGGGTCAACGCCAACATCTTCGGAACTGGGTTCCCTCGTAACTTTATCCCCTCCTTCACATGGGGAAGCACGGCTGGTCATACCAACTACAAACTGGACAAAGCCCTTGAGGTTGCTGAAGCCGTTTACAAACGCAGGGATCGCGTGTTTGATGAGACAGAACGGGACCTGTTGCAGAGTATCTTTAACATCACGCTGAAAAACAGGCGGATGTAACATCATTTATGGCAGGTGGCATAATACTTGTCAACTGCACATCCTGATTCAATCTTTTATCTTTTGTGACAAATTGACGTGTCTGATCATGGTGAATTCACTTGAAAAAAAAATATTGACCTTTTCCGACCTTCTCGACTCTGAAACAGAATTTATACCCTTGCTCTCCTCAGAGGATGAAGAGCAGATGAATGCTGAAGATGTTCCCGAGATCCTCCCCATCCTGCCATTGAGAAATACAGTGCTGTTTCCGGGTGTTGTCATCCCCATTACGGTAGGCCGTGATAAATCGATTGCCCTGATCAGGGAATATTATAAAACTACCAGGATTATCGGGGTGGTTGCACAAAAAGATGCTTCAATTGAAGATCCTGAATTTGAGGATCTCAATGAGGTCGGAACCGTAGCGCAGATCATTAAAATCCTTCAGATGCCGGATGGAAGCACCACAGCGATCATACAGGGAAAGCGAAGGTTCCGGGTGACTGAGCTTATCCAGTCTGAACCCTTTATCAAAGCCAGAGTGGAAGCTTATGGAAAAGCCGAAATGCTGGTCCAGGAGGATAAGGAGTTCAGCGCCCTGATCTCCTCACTGAAAGACCTTTCGGTACAGATCATCAACAAATCCCCAAACATTCCTTCCGAGGCGGCTTTTGCGATCAAAAATATCGAGAGCACC
>Ga0172370_10008952_pt1 | contig 11856 bp, 7 predicted proteins | sample LakKiv5m_FD_114538 | JGI IMG/M metagenome (GOLD analysis project Ga0172370, IMG submission 114538) | Freshwater microbial communities from Kabuno Bay, South-Kivu, Congo - kab_022012_11.5m | ecosystem: Environmental > Aquatic > Freshwater > Lake | place: Democratic Republic of the Congo...
CGGCGGCCCTCGTCATCGATGCCGCACTGCTCGATGGCACTCGGTTTCGCGACCTCTCACCGCATCCGTTCTGGCTCTTCCAACTCGTCATCGCGGCCCACTACGGCACGGCGGCCGGCGTGTTTGCCGCCGTCTTGGGCACGTTGCTGGCATTCCTGGGCAACCTGCCGCCGCACGACCCGCTGGTCAACCAGAGCGCCTACCTGCTGGCGGTGCTGGGCAAGCCGGTGCTGTGGTTTGCGAGCGCGGTCGTCTTGGGCGAACTGCGCACCCGCCAGGAACGGTTGAAGGCGGCGCTGGCGGCGCAACTCCACGCAGCACACGCGCACAACGCGGAACTGTCTCTGGCCAACGAAGAACTGGCGCGCGCCAATGACCGGCTCAGCACGAGCGCAGCCGGCCAGATCCAGACAGCCGTGTCTCTGGTCGAGGCGGCGCGTACGGTCGACACGCAAGCGACGGGGTCGGTGTTCTCCAGCGTCGAGAGCCTGATCCACACGTTGCTGACACCGACGGCCTATTCGATCTACCTGCACGCGACCGATCACCTCGATCTCGTGGTGCACACGACGGACGGAAAAACTCCCGACGCTTTGCAGCATTACACGAGTGATACGCCTCTGTACCGCGCCGTGGTGGTACACAAACAGGTCGTCCACATCGCGACGCAGGAAGGGCTCGAAGCGCTGGGGCGTGACGGCGTGCTCGCCGGGCCCCTGTTGGATGTGGAAACGGGAACTGCGTTGGGCATGCTGAAGATCGAGGCGATGCCGCTGACGATGCTGCGTGCCGACGCCCTCCACGCGTTTCGCGCCCTGTGCGAATGGATCGGCAGTGCCTACCGCAGCGCGCAGCGCTACGAGGAGGCCAACCGCTTGCGCGTCTCCCCACCCGGCAGCCAGCTCTTCACCGATGCCTACTACCAGACGGTGTCGAGCTTTGTCATCGCATTGGCCGAGAGGGCGCGTTTTGAAGTGACCCAGCTCACCTTGCGCGTCTCCAAAGAATATTCCCGGCCTGGCGCAGAGGTCGGCGTGGCCGCGGTCCTCGAAAGCGTCATCACCGGCGGCCTGCGCTCGACGGACCTCGCCTTCGACTACCACCAGACAAGCGGCCAGTACCTCGTCATCCTGCCCATGACGCCCGCGGCGAACTGCCAGATCGTGTCGGATCGCTTGCGCGCCCGGATCGCCGACCAACTGGCCGAGCACGGTCACAGTGCGGAAGTGGCCATCACCTTCGAAACGCTCTATGTGCCGACGCCCGATGACGTCAAGCCATGGCACCGTCCCCTCTTTCGCCGCACAGCCCCGTACAGCATCTGATGCAGCCAAGCCAACCTGCCTTGATGTCGATGGCCTTTGCCGCACTGGCCGTGGCCTTCGATGCCCTGTTCGTGGTGGCAACGGGCTGGCAGGGCCTGACCCGCGACCCCAGCCTGCGCGCCGTGTTTCGTGTGGCCATGGACCTTCCCTGCATGGTTGCGCACGTATCGCTCACGACGCTGCTGCTCGTGGCTTGGCGCCGGATGCGGGTGCGGTTTGCGCACGCACCGGGCATCGCGCTGACGCTGGCATTGATGGTGTTCGCGGGCGCCCTGGGCTCGTTGCTGGGTCTGCTGGCCGCGCTCCTGCGCTGTCTGCTGCCGCCGACGTCGACCCCTGCAGCACCGCTGGACACGGCCCGCGACCGTGCAGCGCCGACGCGGATCGCGCTGGCAGCGAGCGAGGCCCAAAAGCCACAAGCTCTGTGCGATGTCTTTCGTCACGGCACGTTGGCACAACGCAGGCGCGCCGTGGCGCTGATGGGCAGCCACTTCAAGCCGCAGTTTGCCGAGGCCTTGCGCATGGCACTGCGCGACGAGAACAATGCGATTCGCGTGCAAGCGGGCATGGCTTTGCTGCAACTGGAGGACGAGTACGGCCGCCTGCAGTCCAGCATCGAGGGCCGCGGCGAGGACAGTGTTCTGGCAAGCCATGGCTTCGGCACGGACAAGACGTGTCTGGAGCTGGCACAGCTGCATGACCAGCAAGCGTATTCGGGACTTCTCGACGACGACCGCACGCGCACGGCGCAACTGCAAGCGTTGCGCGCCTACCGCGACCACCTCACCGCAAACCCGGGAGATGACGAAGCCATGGCCGCCGTGGGCCGCCTGCTGGTGCGTGCGGACCAGCACGAACTCGTTGCGGATTGGTTCGGCGAACAGGTGCAGCAGGGCCATGCATCGGGTGCGATTCTGCTCTGGCTGGCTGAGGCCCTGTACCGGTCGCGCCGCTATCCGGAACTGCAGGCATTGCTGCGCGAACACCGCAGCCGCATCGCGGCGCACCTGCCGGCGGACTCGCCCTTGCGCGCAGTGGTCCAACTCTGGCAAGCAGCCGAACGGGGAGGCGCCGATGCCCCATCCGGTTAAAGCCCCCGTCGCCGATGTGTGCCTGATCGTCGAAGGCGCGTATCCGTACGTCCAAGGCGGCGTCTCGTCCTGGACCCAAGACCTCATCAAGACCCAGTGCCACCTGCGTTTTCATCTGCTGGTCATTGTCGCGCCCGAAGCAGAGCGGACGTTGCGCTACCCGTTGCCGCCCAACGTCTGCGGGTTGACCCACGTGCTCGCCGCGCAAATGCCTGCCGGCGTGCGGCACCTCCGTGATGCGCACAAGCTGCTGCCAGCCGTGCACGCGGCGGCTGCGCAAGTGATGCGGCAAGGCGACGCGGCGGCGCTGCAGGCGCTGTTGACGCTGCTGGAGCCCTATCGCGGTCGCATCGGCAGCCGCCTGCTCCTCGACTCCAAAGCGGCATGGGAGGCATTTACCGCAGTTTATACATCAAGTTGCGATGGCGCATCGTACCTCAACGCGTTTTGGGGATGGCGCACGCTCGTCTCGGGCCTGTTTTCCGCCGTCCTGAGCGATCTGCCGCGGGCACATGTTTATCACTGCATCTCGACCGGCTATGCGGGCCTGTTGGCGGCGCGCGCGGCCCTGGCGACCGGCCGCCCCGCCTTCGTCACCGAGCACGGCGTCTACACCAACGAACGCCGCCTCGAGATCCTGAGCGCACCGTGGCTCGCAGTGGACGACTCGCACTCGCTGTCCATAGAGGGTAACAGGAACAAGATCAAGGAACTGTGGATCAACACCTTTGTTTCCTACTCAAAGGTCTGCTACCGGGCCTGCTCGCACGTGATCACGCTGTTCGAGGGCAATCACCCCCTGCAAATCGAAGATGGTGCCCGGCCCGAACAACTCTCGGTCATTCCAAATGGAATCGATCTGGCTCGTTACCAGGACATCGTGCGGATACCACACCGCAACGAGGGCGGCTCGCGGCGCCCCGCCATCGCCCTCATCGGCCGCGTCGTACCCATCAAGGATGTGAAGACCTACCTGCGCGCCTGCGCCATCCTCGTGCGCAAGGTGCCGGACGTGCTGTGTTATGTCCTGGGCCCGATGGACGAAGACCCGGACTACGCCGCCGCCTGCCTCGCGCTGACGCAGCAGTTGGGCCTGGCAGAACATGTTGCATTCTCCGGCATGGCAAACCTGATCGACTACTTCGGCCGCCTCGACGTGATTGTCCTCACGAGCATCAGCGAGGCGCAACCGCTCGTGATTTTGGAAGGTGGGGCGGCAGGCGTGCCGTCGGTGGCAACGGATGTCGGCGCCTGCCGCGAACTGATCCTGGGGCGCGCGGACGAGGTGCCCAACCTCGGCGCCGGAGGCCGCGTCACGCGCATCGGCCATCCCGCGGACATTGCCCATGCTTTGACTGAGTTGCTGCGCGACGAGCCGCTGCGCCAACGCTGCGGCCAGGTGATGCGCGCGCGGGTGCGGGCAGCGTATGACAAGGTCGATCTGCACCTGCGCTACGCCACGCTGTACGACGAGTTGATGGCCCGCCCCGGCCAACTCGGGAGCCGCTGACATGGCCGGAATCGGCTTCGCCTTGCGCGATCTCATGCGGCGCGACGGGCTGTGGGCCCTCATCGAGAGCCAATTGCACGGCATCATTGCTGTCGCCGGACCGTGGTTTTTCACCATCCTCGCCATGGCCCTGCCCGGTCTGCTGTTCGACGCACAATCTGCCCAAGCCACCACATCGGGCTTTGTCACGCTGCTCATGTACATCTTCTCGATTTCACTGACATTGACCAGCCCCATCGCCATCGCCATGACACGGCACGTCAGCGATTGTCTGTTCGATCAGCGCACGGAGAAGGTCGCCGCCAGCTTCATCGGCGCGCTCGTGCTCGGCCTTGCAGTCGTGCTGCCGATCGGCGCGATCGGCGTTCGTTTCTTGGACTTGCCGCCATCGACACGCGGCCTCGCGCTCCTGTGTGGCGTCATGGTCACGATGAATTGGCTCGCCGCCCCGATGCTGTCGACGATTCGGCAGTTCCGCGCACTGACCATGGCCTATGCGGTGGGAGTCCTCCTGTTCTGGCTGATCTTGAGGTGTCTGCCGGCCCCCAACCTCGATGATCTGCTCATCGGCTTCACGCTCGGCATGGGTGCCACCAACGCCGGAATCTGCGCGCTGGTCTTGCACAACTTCCCAGGGCAATCCAGGCCCTTGACTGCCGTCGTCGGCGCCCTCCTGCGCTACTGGGACCTCGCCCTCGGTGGCCTTCTCTACGGCGCCGGCATCTGGGTGGACAAATGGCTGATGTGGACGGCACCCGAGCACGTCGCGATGCCTGGCGGCCTCTACGCCTATCCGACTTACGACACCGTGGTCTTTGTCGCGTATATCTCCACGGTTCCTGTGCTCTCGCTCTTCGTCATCAAGGCAGAGACATCCTTGCACGAGGCCTGCGACAGCCTCTACGGCGCCATCGTGCAGCATGCCAGCCACCAGCGACTGCGCAGAGCTCAAGACCGCGTGATCGCAACATTTCACGCCGCCGGCCGCGATGTGGGCTTCTTGCAGCTGTGCATCACGGCGCTGGTCGTGCTGTTGCCAACCCTTGTGCTCGATGCTGTCGAGGTGCCCCAAGCCGGCGTTTTCATGCTGCGGTTTTGCACGATGGGAGCCGCCTTCCAATCGGGCGTGCTCATGCTGACGATCGTGCTGCACTACTTCGACTCCCGGCGGGCGGTGCTGACCATCAACGGCCTGTTTCTTCTGAGCAACCTCGGCTTCACGTGGCTCGGCTTGCGTCTCGGCCTGGCGTGGTACGGCTTCGGCTACTTCCTCGCTTGTCTGACCACATTTGCCACGGCATACCTGCTGGTGAACCGATCGCTGCGCGACATGCTCTATCTCGCCTTCGTGCGGCAGAACGCCGCCGTGAACGACGCCCAGACCTTGACGCCGCCCGCGACGGTGCTGTTCGAGGCGGTCACGCGGCCGGGTCCGCTGGCTGAGCCGCGGCGCGAACGTGTGGCGGCTCTCCCCGCGTCGCACAGCTCGTGACCGTTCAGGATCGGCCTGGCCGCCTGCCATGTCTCTGAAGAATTCACAACTTCTGAGGCGCCACAAAGCCCGCCACAGGGGTATTTTCTGCCACCCCCGCAAAAGCCAAGGTCACGACAGAACCCGGCTGCAAATTGGCATGCTTGCGCGTTGCCTCGTCGGCGAAGTACACCTCGAAACGCTGGCCGCCATAGGGCCGCAGCGGGTCGCTACATGCAACGTCGAGGGGCGCCGCCGCCATCTTCGTCGCAAACAACCTGGCGCCCGGCCTCGGCGCGCCCGGTTCGCCCACCATCCTCGGTTCGAATTCGAGCTTGCAGGTCACGTGCTGGCCTCGCAGCAGTTCATCCAACAAGACGAAACGGCGCAGGTCGGTGGCCCGCGCGCTCGGAGGCGTCGGCGCAGCCAGCACACGCTCGAACAACACATGGAAGCCGTTCGCAGTCCCACCGAGCAGCCTCAATTCGACGCGCGTTGCGCGCACGATGTCCAGCAGTTGCTCCTGATTGCCCTCGCGGAAGAACACGGTCAGGCCGAGCGGCGGCCCCGACGGCAACTCGCAGGTCAGCCATGTCTTGCGGTTTGCCAACTTGCCGGCGACGTGCGGCGCCGTCGTGGGCTCTCCCGGTTCGATCGATTGCGCCAGCGGTATGCCCAAGCTCGTGCAGGCAAAGAGACGACCTTCATGGGCTTGCGGCTGCAGCAAAGCAAGGCGCAGGTCATCTTGCGCCGGCTCCACGCCGCCCGCCGCGATCGCCTCGCAGGTCGCCAGCAGGCGGTTGCCGGCCAGCCCCCGCAAGCGCAGCCGCAACCGGGTTCCATCGATCACCCGCAGCAGGTCGGTCGCGCGCGTCGCGGGCCATGCTGCCAGAATCGGTACGGCGATGTCGCGACGATCCGTGCAACGCAGCAGAGCAAATGACGGCGACGCATCGGCGCCAAGCCGGGAACGGCTCTGCGCATCGACCATGGCCGGCAAGACCATCTGTGCCGCGCCACGACTCAGGCAGGTGACGCGTTGGTCGGCGAATTCCTCGGGAGCCAGCATCGCGGCCAGCAAGTCCGGTAGATCCCTCGACAAGGACGCGACGACGGGACGGGCCTGAACATGGATGTAGCGGGCCAGCAGCACCCCCTGAGGACTGGTCCCCAAGAATTGCAGCGTGACGTCCGTGTCGCGACCGATGAAGGGCAGCGCCGCCAGTGTCTGCGCATCGAAATAGACCTGGACGGGCACGGCGCGCAGGTCCGCCGCCCGGCACGACAGCGACAGGCGGTAGGGCGCAAACGTCTTGCCGATCTGCCCCAACAACTGCGCGAGCGCGTCCGCCTGCTGCGCGCCCGCTGGCGCGGGCTGCCACGCGATTGGCAAGGCATCCACGCCGTTGCGGCAAGTGAACAAGCGGCCGCGCGACTCGCTCGGCGTGGTCAGCACTTCGCCGAGCTCGACCGCTTGCGTCGACGCGCCTTGCTCCATGGGCACGTGGGCGATGGTCTGCACCCACGCGGGCTGCTCCGCTTGCGCCGTCGTCGACGTCGGCGGTACAGGCAAGAGCGGCCGATCCACGGCGAGATTCGTACTCGACGCCTGTGGAGCAAGCGGCGGGTTCTGCATCGGCACGTGCGGCGCATCGTGCAGCACGACCAGCAGCACCACGACCAAGGCAGCGAGGCCAGCAACGATGACGGCGCGGCTGGACGGATTCACGACGACGCCTCGCTCGGTGGCAACAATGTTGGGGGGCGCCGCGCCCTACGACCCCTGGCTGGTCCGCTTGCGCGGCCCTGAAGTTGGCGCGCGAGCATAGCAGGGCTCGACACGTGAACTCCAGCGCCGCCCCAGCGCGCCGTGGAGCGCCGCATCGCCTCACAGGATCGTCAGTAATGGCGCCTGGCGTGCCGTCGCTATGACTGGCGATCCTGTCAGCGGATGTGCGTCCCCCAGGGCTATCGCGAGATCCGCGCCCGAATGAATTCGGGCGCTTGGACTTTGTACAGTTCTGTGAGTCCCCCAGCAAGCCCATGGCTGATCGCGCGGATTGTGGTACAATGTGGCGCGCTCATGCAGCACGCGTAGCCGTTGCGGCGCGCAGGGAGTCCCGCGTTCCATGCACATGCTCGTCACCGGCGGCGCCGGATTCATCGGCTCGAACAGCGTCGACCTGCTGCTCAGCCAGGGCCACCGCGTCCGGGTCCTGGACAATCTCTACTCCGGCAGCCGCAACAACCTGCCGCAGCACAAGGACTTGGAATTCATCGAGGCCGATATCCGCGATGGCGCGGCCGTCGAGCACGCGCTGCGTGGCGTGACGCATGTGCTGCACCTTGCGGCGCAGGTGTTCGTGCCGACTTCCATCGAAGCGCCCACCTTTTCCGCATCCGTCAACGTCGCCGGATTCCTGACCGTCCTCGAAGCTGCCAGGCAGGCGAATGTCCAGCGTTTTGTCTACGCATCGAGCGCGGCTGTGTATGGCGCACCGACCGAACTGCCGTTGACGGAAACCTCCGCGCCCGCGGCCCTGTCGCCCTATGCCCTGGAAAAGCTGATCAACGACCAATACGCGTCGCTGTTCCAGCAGATGTACGGCATGTCCTGTTGTGGGCTTCGCTATTTCAATGTCTACGGCCCGCGCCAGGATCCGCGCTCGCCCTATTCAGGCGTGATCAGCAAGTTCTGCGACCGCATCCGCGCCGGCGCACCCCTGACCATCTTCGGCGATGGTCTACAAACCCGCGACTTCGTTTCTGTAGCTGATGTCGCCATTGCCAACATGGCCGCCCTGCTCGGTGACGCCACGGGCGTGGTGAACGTGGCATCGGGTCACAGTGTCACGTTGCTGCAATTGGTCCAAGCGCTCGGCACAGCGGTCGGCCGTCGCATCGAGGTCACGCACGAGGCCGCGCGCGATGGCGAAGTGCGGCTGTCATCTGTGAATCCAGTGCGTTTGCAGCAGGAACTGGGCCTGCACCGCCCCGTCGCCTTGGAACACGGCCTGCGCCAGCTGCTGCACAGTCTGGGAGCGTGACACACCCATCAGAAACGCATTGCCGGGTGAACCCATGACCCTCACGACCCTGTCGTCAAGGCACGGTAAAGCCGTTCAGCTGCAGCATTTTCTGCACCTTTGACCGTCGTCGCCTCGCCGCGTGCGCGGTGCACCATGCCTGCCATGCACGTCTCGACCTGCATGCGAAAACGCCGCGCTTCTGGCGGACCAAGCTCGCACAAGAGCTGATACACCGGCGCATCTGCGCGCGCCCGAGCAAGCCATTCCTGCAATGCTGTCTTGTAGTTGTGCGTCTTGGCATGCAGCGCAGTGGTGCTCGCCGCCGCCGCAGCCTGCCGCGTCGCCGCGAGCAATGCCTCGAGTGGCTCTGCCAGCAGCCTGCCGATGAGCGCACGCGCATGATCGTAACCGGCATCCAAGAACACTGCGCCCAGAATCGCTTCCATCGCGTCGGCGAGGATCGCCGGCCGCTGCCGGCCACCGCCCTGCTCTTGGCCGCGACCCAGCCGTAGCGCCGGCCCGACGCCGAGACGCTCTGCCAGTGTCGCGAGCGCACTTTCCCGCACCAGTTGCGACTTCAACACCGACAGTTCGCCCTCCGCCGCCTGAGGCAGCCGCTGCAGGAGGATGTCCCCGACAGCCAGGCCGACGACGAGATCTCCTAGAAACTCCAAGCGTTGGTTGTCGGCCGTGACTTGTGGTCGTTCATTGCGCCACGAGGGATGTGTCAGCGCCACGGCCATCGGTTCGGCCGTCACGAAGCGATGCCCGAGGTTGCGCAACAGCGCCTGCTCCGCTGCCTGGATCTCCGCGCTTGGCTGCACGCCGACACGACCGGAACGCGCGAGACCGGGACCGGATCGCACGTCGAACGTATAGCTTGGTCCGTCTGCAGCTTGGTCCGCGACACCGTTGCCTGCCGCAGCCACGGGAGCAGGCGCGAAGCCATCGCTGACCGGCCTGCCGCCGTCCGGATCGAATCCGCCGCTGCCGCGTCGCCGGACGATCGTCGGAGCCAACGGCGTCTTGGCATCGAGGGGCTCGACTGCGAATCCGTCGCTGTCTGCGGAGCCGGCGCGCCGGCCGCCCGGCGTGCCCGGATCTTCAGGTGGTCGGCGAGGTTCAGTCATGGCCAACACTTGCGGCAGCTGGCGCCACCAACCACTGCGCACGCACTTAGGGCACCAGCGAGAACAGGTCGATCAACTTGTCCGCTGTGCGTCGCCGCGAATCCGCATCGGTGAGCTTGGCGACCAGACAAAAAGCAAACGAACGGCCGACGAGTTGTTCTCGTCGGTGTTCTTAGAGCGGCGTCACGACCGCGAGCGACTTCGCCAGCAAGGGCTTGACGGTCACCCAATTCGACCGCTCGGTGCCGTAGAGTTGACCGTTCTTGTAGCCGGTAACGGGCACTTGGACTGTCTTGGAACTGGCCAGGTAGATGCGGCCGGCCATGTAGTACGCAGAAACACCAGAGGAATCTGCTTGCCACGCGGCGAGACGCCGCATGATCTGGCCCGCCTCACGGAACGCCGGCTGGACGATGGGCAGCTTGACGTACTGGGCATAGCGGGCCAAGACGCCATCGACGATCGGGTACATCGTGCCATCTTCCGCCAGGTTCGATTGGTGGAAGAAGTGCGGTCGCGGGTCGTTGCCCAGCAAGTGCCTGAACATGATGCCGACTTCGCTGGCCACATACTCGTCCCATGTCGCCGGCGCCGCCAGGCAAGTCGTGTACGCGGTGTTGACGCAATTGTAGAAGTAGATGGTGTTGTATTCGTCCAGTTGCTCGGCCTTGGTGCCGACATTGTAGTACACATTCGAAGGATAACGCGGGATTGTCGTCGCCGGTCCAATCACATACGGCAGCGGCTGCTTCGAGTTGTCCGAGGCAATCCAGTCGATGTTGGTCTGATTGAGCGCGATCGGCATCGCCGGGTTGGCCAGGCCAGAGTGCTCGCCAGTCACCAGCTCGGTCCTGTTCACCGCGATCTTGTACTTGGTGGCAAACTGGAAGTTCTGCTTGATCTCGCTGAGGATTTGCGCCGCGGTCAATGTGTCCAGGTTCGGATGCGAATACGTGTGGTTGATCCAGTAGAACTGCGACTTGTTCGCAAGCAGCGATGTGGTCAGCGGGTCGCTGCCGTTCTCGGCGATGGCGTCGACGCTGCCAGCGCCGTTGAACACGAAGTCCATTTGCAGGCCCGTCTTGTTCTGCCACGCCTTGGCACGCTCGACATCGGCCGGAACCATGCGGATGAGCGGCAACGTCGCGCCGTCGTCTTCATGCGTCACATGCGCGACCGTATCCCAGCGATCGTCCGGCAGGAAGATGTCGTCGATATGCATGGCAAAGTAGGTGCGCTGGTAGCCCAGACGGATGCCGTGCGTCGCCCAGCCGATGAGACCGTGACCGAGCAGCAGGGACTGGATCTGGTAAGCATTGGCGTCCATCGTCACAACGAGTTCGTCAAAGCCATCGGGGCGACTGTAGACGCCGACGAGCGAGGCAGCCGTGCCGTTCGGGCCAACTGGCCCAGCCACGAGGGTCGTGAAAGAGGAGGTAGCCGGCGCAACGGCGGCGATGGGTTCGGCGTAGTAGCCGTACGTGCCACTGTCCACGGGAACGGATCCGACCAGGCCGCTGAACGTGGCAGCGCCGGCCGCGGTCAGGTCCGCCACAGTGCCCGACAAGTCGCCGGATGCGAAGGGGTAGTTGAGGCCGTATTCGGGGTTCGGCCAAGCATACGCAGTGACGCGGCGCACGCCAAAGCGCGTCTGGAACGCGTTGAGCGCCAGCCATTCGGACGTGTCGAGGGCCGACAGACAGCCGGCCGCACCGCACTCGATGAGGCCGCCGGTGGCGAGGACGACGGCCTGGTAGCGCGCATGGTTCTCGGCCGACGCGAGCGTCGCCGCGTCAATCGGCGGCGCCGAGTTGGCGATGATCACATCGAAGGGAACGCCCTCGCGCGCAAGCGCCGCAGTCCACGCCGTGAAGGAAGGCTCGCTGCCGTTTGCCGACAGGACCAGCACTTTGAGGTCGACCCGATCGGTCGCCAGCAACGCCCAAGCCGGGGTGGACAACGCCGCCATCGCCACGAAAAGCGAAAACGCAGTCAGCGCGCGGCGATAGTGGGTGATGGTCAGGGTAGCCATGGACACCTCCGAAGGGACAGACGCTCTCGTCCTGTCCTGGGAGGGCGCGCGGCGAAATAAGAAGTGCAAGTGAGGCAGCCCGTTGTCTCCTGCAGAACGCGCTTGTGGAGAACGCGTGGAGAACACGGACGACGCTTGCAGTGCTTATCTAGTTCAAATGCCTCCGGCACCCGGTATCCATGAAACGCGGCTGCGGTAAGCTATGCGGCGGCGCCGGCACCGAGGTCGGTCATTTCTTGGTGTTTTCAGCCCGTTATCTAGTTGGACC
>Ga0172370_10008961_pt1 | contig 11850 bp, 7 predicted proteins | sample LakKiv5m_FD_114538 | JGI IMG/M metagenome (GOLD analysis project Ga0172370, IMG submission 114538) | Freshwater microbial communities from Kabuno Bay, South-Kivu, Congo - kab_022012_11.5m | ecosystem: Environmental > Aquatic > Freshwater > Lake | place: Democratic Republic of the Congo...
AAATCTGAGCATAAATTTGAATTGACTACCGGATTTAATTTTACAAGCATTAGGCAAATTGAAAATTCCAACTCAGCGAAACCCTTTCTTGGTATTCAACTTCAGATGCCTCTAAACGATGAGTTCTCCCTTAAATCCGGGGCTGAATTTGCTTATTTTGACTTTAGTAATTTTACGGCATATCCTAAAATCAGAAACAGCTATTTGCGATTAAGATTAATTCCTCAGGTAAAGATTGCCAACTTTGTAAAATTTGGCGCAGGATTACAGGGTTCTTTATTACTAAACTCTGCAGAATTAACACTTGGCAATAGTTGTTATAACGCATCAATCTACCAATTTGAATCGAGTTTTAACTCATCGCTTGATTATTGGATTGGCTTCGACATCGATCTTTACAAACGGGTAAGTATAGGTTTGAACGCTTCAGCGTCAGTAACAGAACCTTCTTACGCCCTGCATACATTCCAGTTTTCGGTAAATTACAACGTTTTGGGAAAATCAGAAAAGCTGCCATCAGCTAAAGATATTGCACGACAACAGATTCTGGATTTAAGAAATGGTGTCCTGCTTGTCAGATTAAAGTCCCCCACTTCAAACTTTTTGGTTTTGGAAAAGGCAAAAAGTAAAATGAAGGTTCAAAAAATCGAACTTTCACAGATTGAAGAAAACCAAAAAATTATGAAAGCGTTTCGGGAGAATTTTACTTTTTGCCCGGTTTATTTCTTTACCAGTGATAAAACCCTACAAGTGAAAAACGGTTTTTTTTCAAACGCATTTTTAGATTCCACATTCAGTATTGACTCCTCGATTTCGCTACCTCAGAATGCAAAGATTTTTATTGCTGAGTTTGGAAATGTTAATGATGATGGTAATTATGGCAAAACAGGTTACAAAATCAGAAACCCAGGCAATATGAAGGAAAGAATGCCCACCTGTCAGGGAGGAACTGAAATGCAGTTTTCGGCACTGGTCCTTTATGATAGCAGTTTTGTACAATTAAAAAATCCATTTCCATATTATGTACGTACCTATTTTAAATCAATCAGGAAGCATCCCGAAATGATGATCTTCATGTTTCCTTATGCACTGGATTCAAATATATGGTCGTATGAAAAAGCTGTGAAAAAGATGAATAATAATCTTGGAAAGTTCTTTGCAGAATCAAAATCTGTCAGATAAAAAACAAATTGAAGATGAAAGGTTTAAATACAGAGTATCAATTTTAAGCCTCTTGATTGTATTTTTTTTTGGTAAAACCAGCATTGTCACATGAGAACGATAAAATTATGAAACACAAGTTTGAATTCGGAATTGGTTTGAAAGCAACATTTTCAAAAGCCGATCCTGATTGCAAGTCCAGGTGTTTTCGGTTATCAGTGAATTACAATATTCTACGATCATGGAAATAAAAATGATTTTTACATTTTGTCAATAATTTAATAAAAGTGACAGTGTTTGGGCCAACATAAAAGAGCATTCCAGACAAAGTTGAATCTTTTGTTCGTTAAAAATTCTGAAAATACCCCTTCAATGTAGCAGGCGATCAACCCGCTTCCAAATCATTTCGGTTTACATTTGCCCCTGAAATTCAACCTAATTATGACAAAACAGGTTTTTGAAGCGGAAATTCTGGATGCTGACAACGGAATGGATGCCGCCTTTGTGAAGATTCCTTTTAATGTTGAAAAAATAATGGGTAGCAAACGCCCAAAAATAAAAGCCATTTTTGATGGAAAGGCCGAATACCGCGGCTCGCTTGTCAGAATACAAACGCCTTTTCACATGCTTCTACTTCGCAAGGATGTAAGGGCTGCGATAGGTAAAAACATCGGCGACATCATCGAAGTTTCGGTTGAGCTGGACACCGAACCACGGGAAGTGGAAGTTCCGCCGGCTTTGCAGCAATGGTTGGACAAGGAGCCAGATATTAAAGGGTTTTTCGGGAAGTTGTCGTTTACGCACCGGAAAGAATACGTTAATTACCTGAATGAAGCCAAAAGGGAGGAAACCCGCCTGAAAAGGCTTGAAAAAGTGGTTGAAATGCTCAGAACCAAGAAAAAGGGAATTTAACGATGTCAGATAATGATGAAGAAACCATTTATCTTGCGCCGATGCAGGGTTTAACGGAAGTTGAGTTCCGACGGGCTTATTCCAATCTTTTTACAGGAATCGATTTCGCGGTCAGCCCATTCATTCCACTCTCACAGGGTATCCGTTTCCGTATCAACCACCTGCGCGATGTAATTCCTGAGCACAACGCACGCATTCCGGTCATTCCGCAGGTTTTAGGCAACGATCCTGTAAAATTTTTACATCTGGCTCAACGGCTTCACGATCTGGGTTATAAAACCGTGAACTGGAATTTGGGTTGCCCAAAACCAGCAGTTGCACGTAAACTGCGCGGTTCGGGCATGCTACCGTATCCCGATAAAATCAGGGCTGTCCTCGAAAAACTGTTGGTTAAATTACCCATGAGCCTTTCGGTTAAAACCCGGCTTGGTTATTCCAAAACCGAAGAATTTTACGAAGTTGTTAAGGTTTACAACGATTTTCCTTTGGAATCTGTCATCATTCACCCGCGATTGGGTGTACAAATGTATGAAGGCGATATGCACCTCGATATTCTGGACAAAATCATTGGCAGCATAAGGCACAGAATCGTGTTTAGCGGCGATATTGCAGACCTTGAAACCTACAATCATCTGCGGGAAAGGTACCCCATAATCAATCACTGGATGATTGGACGGGGAGTACTTACCAATCCTTTCCTTCCCGGGCTGATAAAAAACAAACTACCAGCACCAACGCCCGAAGAACAAAGCAGAAAGCTGTTCCATTTTTATGATGAGCTTTATTGCGAATTGCGTGATAAACTCCACCGTGATTCGGCCATACTTGGAAAGTTGAAGGATTTCTGGTCGTATTTTGCCCGTTGGTTTGCCAGAGACGAAGAAATTTTTAGCGCCCTGGCCAAACAGAAATCCTTGTCCGATTTCATGGCACTATCACGATCTTACTTTAAAGATGCCGAACTTTCATCCTTCTCCGGAAGGCTAAATACCAACATAAAACTGTGAAAATAGCGGGCTGAAAATTGGTTTTATAACAAGATTTTTCATCTATCACCACCATCCTACTCATACCTCAGGGAGTCCACCGGGTTTTGCCGTGATGCCTTTAACGTTTGCCAGGCTACGGTAATAAAAGTAATGAGAAAAGAAAAGGTCAAGGCAATGGCAAAAATCCACCAGTGTAGTTGGATTTTATACGCATAATTATTCAGGTAACGGTTCATGATAATCCAGGCTATCGGCCACGCAATCAGGTTTCCGGCCAAAACCAGAACAGAAAAATCTTTTCCAAGCCAAAACAGAATATTCAACGAAGAAGCCCCAAAGGTTTTTCTTACCCCGATTTCTTTGCGGCGCCTTTCGGCTAAAAACGAGGCAAGTCCAAACAATCCGAGGCAAGCTAAAAATATGGCCAACAGGGTGAACGATATGAAAAGTTGCCCGAATTTCTGATCGTCGGAATATGCCGATTTCATCGAATTGGCCAAAAAGGTGTAGTTGAAAGGTTCCGATGGAAACAATTGCATCCAGGTTTTTTCGATGGACTCAATGGCTCCGGTGTTGTGCCCCGGTTTAAGGCGGATGCTCAGGTAATTATAGCCAGATTCGGTTTTTCGGGTAATGATAAGCGGCGACACAGCCACATGCATGGGTGCAAAATGGAAATTATCAACAACACCAATTACAGGATGTTCGCCATCGCGGCTGATCCTTTTCCCGACGGGGTTCTGCCACGAAAGATTTTCGGCAAGAGCCTGGTTGACAAGAAAAGCGTTATCATCCATTGCTGATTCCTTGTTAAATCCTACTCCCTGCACAACTTCAATATCCATCGTTTTCAGGTAATCGTCGTCAACTTCCAATACATGAAACATCTGTGCGCTGCTGTAACCTTCGGGAAAATAGCCATTACGGGTAAAGTCAAAACCCGGAACTTCCGAAGAAGCCCCGGCCGCTTCCACAAAAGGAAGTTTTGAAATTTCCGATTTCAGAAGTTCAATACCATTTTTTGAATTATCGCCTTCAAGACTTAAAACCAGGACATTGTTTTTTTCAAAACCAGGTTGTTTGTTGTTAACAAATCGGAGTTGCAGGTAAATGGTGATGGTGGCAATAATGAAAACTGTGGAAATGATAAATTGTGCAATAACCAGCATGTTTCTGAAAGCTTTGCCTTTGTTAGCTGAAATCAAGTTCCCCTTAATAACACTGATGGGTTTGAACGACGACATAAAAAATGCAGGGTAACTGCCTGCGAGAAATCCCACCAAAATGGCCAATAACAGCAAAGCCGGGACGATTAAAGGTGTTGAATTGAAAAGAGATATAGAAGTCTGGGTCAGAATATTAAATTCAGGAATAAAAATTTCAGCAAAAAATAAGGCAAGAATCAGCGCTGCAAAACTGAGAATGATGGATTCGCCTAAAAAATGTGTAATCAGCATTTTCCGGTCAGCGCCCAACACCTTCCTCACTCCAACTTCCCTCGACCGGCTGGTGTAACGGGCTGTGGAAATATTCATAAAATTGATGCAGGCGATCAGCAGGATAAAAACAGCCACAGCGCCAAAAAGCCACAAATTACCGGGATTTCCCGATCGTGGATGTCCTCCGTGAGCGGATGAGTTCAGATATACATTTTTCAATGGATCGAATTGCATGCTCAACTCTACACCAAAGTCGCGGTATTTGGCATTGATGTGCTTCTCCAGGAAGTCGGGCAGTTTGGCATTGAACTGCTGCCAGTTGATGTTTTTGGCCACTTTCACGTAAGTGTAATAACTCCAGCCACCGTCCCAGTCAAGGTAATAGCCTTCCATGTTGTAAAGCGAGGAAAACGACATGATGGCGCCAAAATACAAATGCGAATTGGAGGGTGGATCTTCTGCCACTCCGGTTATCCTGAAGTTGTACTTTCCATTGTATTTCAAAACTTTGCCAACCGGGTTTTCATCTCCAAAAAGTTTTCCAGCCTCCGATTCGGTAATAACACAAGTAAAAGGCTCCTTGAGTGCAAGTTCCGGATTGCCCGACAGCAAAGGAAAACTGAAAACATCAAAAACCGATGAATCGGCAAAAACCACATCTTTCAACATTTTTGTTTTACCATCGACCAGTACGAACACATCCCAGGGACTCGAAAACCGCACCATTTTTTCTATTTCAGGAAACTCCTCAACCAGCGAAACTCCCATTCCTGCCGTAGCCTGTGCTGCTTTTTCGATAACATCACCATTTCGCATGGTAACAATCAGGTTATAAATCTGGTTGCGGTTTTTATGAAACGAATCATATCTTAACTCGTGCAAAATGAACAACATGATAAGCAGGCTGACGGCCAACCCAATGGCCAGTCCAAGCACCTTGATAGCCATGTACATCTTGCTGGTAACAAACTGGCGGAGGATGATTTTGAAAAAGTGTTGAAACATAATTTTTTAAATATCAAAAGACAAAAAGCAAAACACAAATAATTATCAAATATCAAAACTTTGAAATCTCAAATCAAAAAACGCGGCGTGGCGGAACTTTGTAAGAGAAAAAAGCAAAATTTCAAGAATAATGCCTTTATTTTTTAACCCTTTATTTTCAACAGATTAATAAGATTGCCCGGAAATTTATTGTGTTTTAATTGTACAGTTTTGGACAGACAGGTGTTTGATGATGAAACATTCTTTATTGCCTTATTATCAAAATTGATGTTTTTTGGCAAAAATTACAAAAATCAATCCCGCAAGGCGGGACAAAAAACAAATAAATCCCAAGCTTAAATAATCAAATATCATACAGAAAAAATTACATTTGGAAATCACATTTGGAGTTTTAATCATTGAAATTTCGACATTATTTGAGTTTTGCTTTTTGTCTTTTGTCATTTCTTGTTGACTCAGTTAGGTTTCCTGAAAATGACTGTAAAGAAAGTGCCTCGTTATTGTTAAAATGCTGTATCTTTGCAGGCCGCAGTTTAGCGGAGATGTTCTTTAACATATTGGGGCTGACCGGTTTTGACAGCAAGGAAGTGGTAATGTAAGCATGTCGGGCATTGAGAATGTGGCCCGTTAATAACTATTCTCACCGCCAATAACTGGCAACACAAATTATGCTCTCGCAGCTTAATCGAAGTTTAGTAGATTAAGCCTATCCGGGCTCAAGGAGCCCGGACGAGACGCTCCGCAGGCGGACAAGCCTTGTTCCTGCCTGAGTACGGGGTGAAGCAAAACAGGGCTAACTGTTGGCGTGTTTCGGGCCGATGGTGAAAACAAAGAAACTACGGTTCAGATTGGGTGTTTGCCCCCTGCCTGTTCCCGACAATCAACGACAAACTAAACATGTAGAAAGCCTTAGTGCTGCTTGTTTGGACCAGGGTTCGACTCCCTGCAGCTCCACAAATACCATTTAAAAAAGGTTTATTAGGGTAAAATCTGGTAAACCTTTTTGTGTTTCTGTCCCTAAATGATTCGGATAAAAATTGACAATTATTTACTTATTGTTTAATGATTGTTTTTCAATTATTTACGCAAAATTTTCTAATTTTTCACAGGCAAAAATACATCATTTCTCTCATTTTTCACAGGCGAAAAAGTGCCATTTTTCTCATTTTCCACAGGCGGAAGATAAAACCTTACCAAAAAGTCAATCCTTTTGGTTTACTCCCAAGGGCTGAGGAAATGAAAAATCATTTACTTTCGTAAAAAAAACAGACAGGGCAACATGTCCGAAACCGTCAGTAACCGGAAAGTTTACACATTATTGGAAATCTCGGAAAGCATCAGCCGGGCATTTCAGAAATGGTATGCAAGCCCATACTGGATAAAGGCTGAGATGAACAAACTCAATCATTATCCACATTCCGGACATTGTTACCCCGACCTGGTGGAACGACACGAAGGCAAAGTAGTGGCGCAAATCAGAGCCAACCTGTGGGCTACCGATTTTAACCGGATCAACACCCAATTCCTTCAAATTCTGAAAGAGCCGCTGAAGGACGGGATAAACATTCTGTTTTTGGCCAAAGTAAACTATCATCCCGTTTACGGCATCAGCCTCCACATTTCTGATATTGACCCATCTTACACCCTGGGCGACCTCGAAAGGGAAAAACTCGAAACCATCGGCCGGCTGAAATCTGAAGGCGTTTTCTTTCAGAATAAATCGCTGAAACTGCCGCCGTTACCGCAAAGAATCGCCATTATTTCGGTAGAAACCAGCCGTGGATTTGCCGATTTTAAAAGTGTAATTGAGGGAAATGCATGGGGTTACAGTTTCTTTTATATGATGTTCCCTTCATTGTTGCAAGGCGAAAAGGCTGTCGATTCCATCATTTTTCAACTGAATAACATCAGAAAAGTACTTCATCACTTCGATTTGGTGGCGATTATCCGTGGCGGTGGTGGCGATGTTGGCCTTTCGAGTTACAACAATTACAGGCTTGCTTACGAAACCGCAACCTTCCCTATCCCGGTTCTGACGGGCATTGGCCATTCGACCAACGAAACCGTTAGCGAAATGGTCGCCTGGAAAAACGCCATTACACCCACAGAATTGGCCGATTTCCTTATCCAGCAGTTTCACAATTTTTCGGTGCCACTGCATGAAGCTGAAATGAAACTTATGGAGTTACCAAAACAAAAAATCGAAAACGAAAATACCCGGCTGTTCGACAAGGTAAGATATTTTAAATCGCTCACAATGAATGTTCTGGCTGTACATCACAATCAGTTTATTAACCAGACTTTTGGTTTCAGGCAGGCAGTATCCAGGACAATTTACCAGGAAAAGGCGAATCTTAATCAATTAGGATTAAACCTAAAAAATGTGGTTAGACATTCTGTATCCACAAACGTAGAGCAATTAAAAACCCAAACCGAACAATTAAACAAAGGCTCAAAGTTGTTGCTAAAAAATATGTTTGCAGGGCTTTCACTTACCGAGAAGCAGGTAAATTTGCTGCATCCTGCCAATGTGCTGAAACGTGGATACAGCATAACACGCCGGAATGGAAAAGCTGTGACAAATATTTCAGAAATCGGGGAAGGAGAACAAATTGAAACCACCCTGTTTGCAGGAAAAATAATCAGTGAAGTTAAAACCACCGAAAAAAATTAACAAATGGATAAAAAAACAGATTACACAAGCGCTTTCGCTGAATTACAGCAAATAGTCGGCGAAATAGAGGAAGGTGAAATATCGGTTGACGACCTGGCTGAAAAAGTAAAACGGGCGGCATCCCTCATTAAAATTTGTAAAAACAAACTAACGTCCACTTCCGAGGATGTAAACCGGATTTTGAAGGAGTTGGAGGGTGATAGTGGGGAAAAGGACGAGTAGAAATTTTCAGTTAAAATCTTTAATGGTTTAATCTTGTTGAAAAACTCATAAATGTAAGTTTTGATGAACATATTGAAACCTTTTAAAAAAGTGGTGCGCTTTTAATCGATCGCTGTGCATAGTTGATGTAAAGGTTTCATCTTTTTTCATTCACTAAAAGCCAGAATACGCTAATAAGGTTATTTAAATTCAAGGGAATCCGTTTTCTAATAAGGTTAAAAGGCAAATAAGGTTTTCGTTGTTAAAACAAGCTGATCACCTGAAAAAGAACCGTATTTCCTCGGAAACAAACTTAGTTCAAACCGCAATCACGGCCTGCAACCCAACCTTATTACTTAATTTTTTTGCGAGGGGTTGCCATTCACTGGGTGACTTTGAGTCACCCAGTGAATAATAAACCCGTTCCACTAAAACCTTAAATTTACCCCTGCCAGAAAATGAACCGGCGCTTGCGGGAAGTAGCCATCTTCTTTGTATTCAATACCTTCGTAGTAATACCGGTAAATCCAGGCATTGGATTCGTACTTTTCGCTGAAAATGTTGTGGATGGCTAAATTCATTTCTATCTGGCGGATGAAACTTGTAGCAATGCTGTAGTTTATAATCAAATCATTCACAAACCAGGCATCAAGGATACGGGCATCGCTGGATGTGTTGTCGATGAACTGTTTGCCGACATATTTCGAGTTGAGTTTAACATTCAGATTTTTTATGGGGTTCAGATTTATCGAACTATTGGCAACGATTTCCGGTGAAAAAGCCAGGTCGGTGTTGCCCAGGTTTTTCTCTGTCTGGCCGTAGGGTTCGCTCCAGTTATCCACAAATTCGGTAAAATCGATGGCTTTGTTCCTGCTGAATGATACGTTGGCTTCCCAGTTCAGATGGTTTGCTATTTTCCAGCCGGACGAAAGTTCAATACCGGCACGACTACTTTCAGGAATATTTGTAAAAATGGGTGATCCAACGTTGTTGATTTCACCTGTTAACACGAGTTGGTCTTTGTAATTCATGAAAAAAATGTTGGCCTGGAAAAGTAATTTTCCAGAATTAAGTGAATATCCAAGTTCATAGTCAAAAAGTTTTTCGGGCTTAGGAAGGTGCTCAGCATCAGCATCGCGGTAATCGTTGCGGGTGGGTTCGCGATTTGCAACTGCCAGCGAAAAGTAAGCATGTTGATGGTCGGTGATATCATAAAACACTCCAAATTTCGGATTGAAAAAAGTAAAATGATGCTTTTGTGAAATGTCCTGCAAATTATCATGTGTTCCTTCAATTTTGTAATCAATACCACGCATTTGCAAATCAGCAAACAGACTCAGCGGCCTGGTCAACTGATAATTAATTTTTCCAAAGAAGTCAAATTGCTTTTTCGTCCCTGTGTTGTTGTACCATTTGGTATCAATTTCGCTGTTTGAAGCATACTGCGCCCAGATGATATTTCCAAAATGCTCGCCGTCGTAATAATTGTAACTACCTCCAACATTCGCTTTCAAATTCCTGAAGTTGTTGTAGTTGGCCGAAAATGTCAGCCCATGAAAATCGTTATCCAGATATTTTCTCCTCACCAGGTCGGTTTCTGTAAGTGTGTCTCCTCCAACAATCACATTATCCAACCCATATTTACCAAAATCCTGGTCTTCCTTATAATTCTCGTAATAGCCTTTTCCTTTTACATAAAATAAGGTAGTGTTAACATTCAAATTCTGGTTTATGGCTTTTGACCAGATAAGTTGGTAATGATCCTGCTGATAGTTGTCGGTTTCGTTGTCGTAATATTGGATTTGCCCGTTTTCATCATAATAAACACCAGAGGGATTGAAAGTCCGGTTTGTGAGCAAACTATCTGAAGGCACGCCATTCCAGGCCTGGTATGTCTTTTCTTTTCCAGAAAAAATATTGAACCTAAGGGTTGATTTTTCGGCATAATAACCTCCTGAAACAAAAAAGGAATACAGACCGGATGATCCCCGATCTATGTAACCATCCGAGGTAATTTTCGACAACCTTCCGTCAAGGCTAAACTTTCCATCAATCAATCCTGTTCCAAAAGAAACATTATTTCGCCAGGTGTTGTAACTCCCAAAAGTGCTGTTGATTTCAGCAAAAGGATCAGGGTTTAGTTTTTGAGTCTGGATATTAATGCTTGCTCCGAAGGCAGCAGCGCCGTTTGCAGATGTTCCAACCCCTCGCTGAATCTGAACATTATCGACCGAAGACATAAAATCGGGCATATTCACCCAATACACGCCCTGAGATTCAGGATCATTCAACGGAACTCCGTTTACAGTAACATTAATTCTTGTTACGTCGGTACCCCGTATTCTGATGCCTGAATATCCCACTCCGGCACCTGCATCGGAGGTAATTACTGTTCCCGGGCTCATTTCAAGAAGGTACGGCAAATCCTTTCCAAGATTCTGTTCCTTAATTTCCTTTTTATCGATATTTACAAAGGTCTGTGGCGATTTTGCGGAGGCGCGGGCAGCCATTATCACAACCTCATCTTCCAGGACAACCTTTGGTTTCATAAGAACTAATAACTCCACATCACCCGTTAAATCCACGGTTTCATAATAATTTTCGTACCCTACGAAGGTGATTTTCAATTGGTAATATCCTAGATTCAGATTTTTTAACCGAAAAACCCCATCACCATTTGTTACTGAAAATAAATAAGAATTTTCAATCAGGACATGTGCTCCGGGCAGGACTTTGCCCGTTTTTTCATCAGATACTTTCCCCGTTAAGAAAAACTGTGCAAACAAGAAAACCGGCAAAATTGCCATAAATGCCAACATAATTGACTTCTTCATCGCTTCAATTGATTTTTAAGTTCAACAATAGTTTTACCAAAAAATCAATAGAGGAAAAATTAAGGTCATTCGAACCATCTGTCCCTTCGCCGGCATTATCCGGTGCAGGTTCAATGGGTATGATCTCAGCCCGAACTTATTCCGGAAAACCGGATTGGGCACCCCTATTGGTATTGTGGCTACAAAAATAATTGAAAAATGGAACTGTGAAGGCAAAATTTTCTTTTGAATGAGGATGGGGGGATTGATGGTTTTTGATTGTCATTGGTGGTCATTGATGGTCATTGATGGTCATTGATGGTCATTGATAGTCATTGATGGTCATTGATAGTCATTGATGGTCATTGATAGTCATTGGTAGTCATTGGTAGTCATTGATAGTCATTGGTAGTCATTGGTAGTCATTGGTAGTCATTGATAGTCATTGATGGTCATTGATAGTCATAGGTGGTCATTGGTGGTCATTAGTGGTCATTGATGGTCATTGGTAGTCATTGATGGTCATTGATGGTCATTGATAGTCATTGATAGTCATTGACGGCGAAGCTAAATGATGGAGAAGCTAAATGACAGCGAAGCTAAATGACAGCGAAGCTAAATGACAGCGAAGCTAAATGACAGCGAAGCTAAATGAC
>Ga0172370_10008962_pt1 | contig 11848 bp, 11 predicted proteins | sample LakKiv5m_FD_114538 | JGI IMG/M metagenome (GOLD analysis project Ga0172370, IMG submission 114538) | Freshwater microbial communities from Kabuno Bay, South-Kivu, Congo - kab_022012_11.5m | ecosystem: Environmental > Aquatic > Freshwater > Lake | place: Democratic Republic of the Congo...
CCATCTATTGCCGTAAGCAGCACAACGAGAAAGTCAGCATAAAACGGGTTAGAGAGCTTCGCATCAAGATACAGAATGAGACCTGTATCGCCAATCGGCGTAAGACATGCCCAAATCCCGAGCCTTGTTTCGAACATCACCAAATATCAAACTGTTATGCAAGTACCTAACCGGAAATCACTGGAAAATAATAGACATATTCCGCTATGCGGACATTTTCAATGGTCCCCAGCAACTCAATAGTCTTATAGGTCTCACAGTCTAAGGCATTGAAAAGATGTGCATATACCACATTGACTAAGAAGTGATCCTGCAGGATCAGGCATATTCGGCGCTGGTAATCTTCTATCCGTTTCTTCTTGTGATTGACGATGGCGTATACGAATTTGGCGGCCCTGTCCTCCTCGATCCGGTCAATATTGTACTTTTCAATCAGTTCAGTGGCCTTCTGCATGGCAGAAAACGCCTCGTTTTCATTCCCGGAGCGGGCCAGGGACAAGAGCTTTCTGACCTTGTCGAGCATCCGCATGTTTTCCGAGTCGATCGGCTCATCCCTGAAATCCCCGATCCTTCGGGGGGCGTCCCCCCTGGCCCCCCGGAAGGCCTCGGGCACGCCGATCATCGTGCAGGCCCGCTCAAAGAGAGGTCCATGACCCTCGGCAGCCCCGAAGATATCCGTGACGATCTGGTGGGCCATTTCATGCTTGAAGACATTGAAGGTCGCGTCCCAGGAATGCTCCGTTATGAGGGCCGCGGATATCCTGATCGTCCGGGAATCGGAATCCCATGTCCCCCATTCCCTCCTGGAGCTGGAGATCTCGATCATGGGCCTGGGCAGATCGACCTTGTAGCTCCAGCAGATCGCCTCGTGCCCCTGATAGAGTTCCCGTATCCAGGCGCGTTTGAGATGTGTTTCTTCTTGAATAGGATTCAACGGTTATACTCGTCTGCGGGTCTCTCACAGAAATGGAAAGGAGGGGTCATCTTTCTCCTTGTTGACGCTGCACGTTCAGGTCTTCCTCCCCACCCGTTCACCCGTTTCAAGCCTCGGGGGAAACCGCCGTGCCCTTCATCTGGTTCAAGACCCGTCTGATCGTGGGTCCATGGTAGAGCATGGCCACATGGCAGATCGGATCGGTCACTTCCTCTCGCCATCCGGATGGGGGCTTGAGGGACGCTGCAGGGAGGACCAGATTGTCCACCGGCGAGCGGAGGGCAATGCACGACACCCCTGAGGGGACCTGTTTCCCTTCCAGTTCCTGGATCAGCAAACTGCCGCAGGCCAGGCTCTTCGCCAGATGGCCGACCCCGAAGACGACCATCTTGCTCCCGCCGTAGGGCGTTCCCAAGGTAACGAGCGCTTTCACTGCAGGGCCCCGGGAACGATCATCTCTTGCGGCATAGGCCTTTGCCAGGAGCCCGCCCATACTGTGCCCCACCAGGATGATGCCCTCTCCGGGGAAGTGGCGGCTGATCTCCATGAGCCATCGCTCCAGTTGCCCGCAGATCTCCTGAAAGTCGGGGCGGAAGCTGTTGTAAGTGAAGGCATACATCCGGTCATATCCTGCCCGTCTCAGCGACCCTCTGAACCGTATCCAGGCGCTGGCATTGTGGTAGAGACCATGGATCAGGATCACCGGCGGAGAAGAGGCCCTAACTCCAGGGGCCGGCCGCCAGAAGCTCCTGACCAGAACGAGCGGGTAGCAGCCGATGGCCACGATATGGCTCAAGACGCTCGAAACAAACGCCCTGAAAATCCAGCTTCCGGTCCTCCCATTGGATAGCCGTGCCAGCTCATCCTTATAGGCCGAGTTGGCCGTCTCATACCAGAAGAGGATGTATGTGGTCAGGGGAAAAAACAGGAAGACCGTGATCACCATCAGAAAAAGAATGAATCCCATACCGAACTCCTCATTTGCGCTTCAGTCCACAGATTACCCCGATGAAATAGAACACAAAAGGCATTTCATCCCAGTTAAATAAGGGCTACGAAGATTTAACGGGATAAATGGCGCAGGCGCAGATTTCACAGATACCCATCCCAAATTCCTCAATCCCTAAATTCCTCAATCCCTCAATCCCCCGATCCTACACCGTATACAGCATGACCAGACAGCGGGTCGGCTCGCTGGACAGGCTCTTGAGCTTGTGGGGGATATCCGCGTTGAAATGGATGCATTCCTCTGTTTTGAGGACATGGATCTTCCCCCCCAGGGTCAACTCCAGGTCCCCTGCCATGACATAGATAAACTCCTCGCCCTCATGCCGGTATTCCACGGGTTTGTGGTCATGATGAGACTCAATGGTTACCATAAAGGCGCGCAAATGGCTTTTCTCGGCCCCAGGCGTCAGGGTCTGGTAGGAATAGCTGCGGGTGCGTTTGACAAAGGCCTGAACGCGCTGATCCCGAATGGCGGCCTGTTCTTCTTTGTGAAGGAACGTCCCCGGATCCACGCCCAGTGCCCCTGCCAGGCGCACCAGAAAACTCACGGGAGGGGAGGTCTCGCTCGATTCCACCTGGGCGATGAATTCCGGGGTCTGACCGGTCGCCTCTGCCAGGTTCTCCAGGGACCATCCCTGGGCCTTCCTCAGCTTTCCGATCTTCTCTCCGAACCCTGAAACCGTTGCCTGCACACCCTTGGCAGATGTCAAAGCGTCCGCCAGTCGACGCATCACCGTCTTCTTGGCCCGGGCAGTCAGGAGGGGTACAAAGGTCTTGGCATCCGCCACAATCCCTATGTCCGCCACCTGGAAGATGGGCGCATTCGGGTCACGATTGATGGCCACCACGGTTTTGGCCTCGGCAATGCCTGCCGTGTATTGGACCGCCCCGGAGGTCGCAATGGAAATGAGGAGATTCGGCCTGACGGTTTTGCCCGTCTGACCGATCATCCGCTCTTCCTCCACCCAGTGCTCCAGTACCGGCGGCCGGGTGGCCCCCACCTCGCCCCCAAGGGCCGCGGCCAGTTCTCGGACCAGCCCGAATCCCTCCATGCTCCCCATGCCGGCGCCGCCGACGACCACCGTTTTGGCGGTTTCCAGCCTCAACCGCTCAGTGGGTTCGGGCGAAGAGGAGAGAAGCTTGAGTCCCCGTCCTCCATATGTCTCCTTGACCAAAATCCGTTCCACCGTGCCCGGATCGCCTTCGACACGGACAGGTGGGCGCACATGGGGCTGAACCGTGGCAAATCCGGTCGTCTCGCTCTCCGAAAAGGTGATTTCAGCCAGGATCTGCCCGCCCCAGGCAGGACACAGCCCCACGATCCCCCCTTCATCCATCCGGAGGTCCGCACAGTCGGCAATCAGGCCTCCATTCCGAATCCGGGCGGTTCGGGCGGCCAGTTCCCTTCCAAAATCAGTAAGGGGAAACAGCACAAGTCTGGGGAGCCGTTCCCCCACCAGGTCCGCCAGGATCCTTGAATAGACATCAGACTCCGGCACGCTGAAGGCCCTGTTCTCGATGCGGTAAACCCGATCTGCACCATGCGCGATCCACTCTCTTTCCGCGTGGTTTATTGAAACCCAGGGCCCGCTCAACCGGGGGTCTTCGGGTGTATCTTCCGGCGGACCCAGACAGACCACAACGGCCTTTCCGCCGACCCGCCAAGACAACTCCCGAGCCTTGGCCAGCACATTCAGGCTGAACCCGAACAGCCGTTCATTCCTCAGGTCCCCGAAGACCCAGATATCTTTGGTGAGGTTTTCAGTCATATTCGATCGTCAACAAAGCGCAAGGCCAATAAGAGCTGAGTGTGAAGTGTGAAGTTAAAAGTTGAAATCAGAATTCTTCCTTTTGTAACTTTAGGCACTCCAAACTCGTCACTCCAAACTTCCATCATCCAGTATCCAGTCCCTACCCCATCATCCCCGCCTCGGTCAGTTGCCTCATGAGTGCGTCCGCCTGTTCTAGGGCGCTTCCTTTTAAAAACTCGCATTTTTTCTGTTGGATCGCCCTCGAAACAGACAGGACCCGCGTGGGCGACCCGGCATCGCCCACCTGTTCCGGGGAAAGGCTTAGGTCGCCGAGATTCCAAAATGTGATCTTTTCTTCTTCAAAGACCGGACCGATTCTCGCCAGGTGGATGTCCCTCGGCTGAATGGCCCCCGGATGGATGGTGAGCGCTGCTGGAAACTCGATTTCAAAGCGCTCGGTAAAGTGATCTGCGGTCCGTTCAACCTGGAGACCGTTGTCCGCAGGTTCAATCGAATGGACCAGGCCCACCAGGGGGATATCCAGGAGAACCGCAGTCTGCGGGCCGACCTGACCGGTGTCGCTGTCGGCTGTGCGCATTCCGAACAGGACCAAATCAAAAGGACTCAGCTTTTCTATGGCCGCAGCCAGCACCGTCGAGGTGGCAAGGGTGTCCGATCCGGCAAAGGCCGGGTCACAGGCCAGGACGCCTCGATCCACCCCCATAGCCAGTGCCTCTGCAAGGGTGGATCGGGTCGACGCAGGCCCCATGGAGAGCGCGGTCACCGTGCCGCCCCTGGCCTCTCGCAGGGACAAGGCCGTCTCGATGGCTGGCCGGTCGAACGGGTTCACCTCCACGGCGTCGTAAGAGCGAAACGCGCCTTCGGAACCAGCGGTCAGGCTCACCGACTTGATGCTCACGATGATATCCATATTACCCCGTCAACCCTCTGGCAATGACCATTCGGTGCACCTCGGAGGTGCCCTCGTAGATTCGCGTCACCCGGGCATCCCGGTAATAGCGCTCCACCGGGTATGATTTGGAATAGCCATACCCCCCGTGGATCTGGACCGCCATGTCGGTGACCTTGCAGGAGGCCTCAGAGGCATAGAGCTTGGCCATGGCCGAGGCCTGGGAAAATGCGCGTCCCATATCCCGAAAGGCGGCGGCACGGTACGTCATGAGCCTGGAGGCATCCACTAAGGTGGCCATATCCGCCAGCATCATCTGGACGGCCTGGTGCCTTTCAATAGGGACCCTGAACTGACGGCGCTCCCTTGCATAACGGAGGGTCTCGTCCAGGGCCCCCTGGGCAATCCCGGTGGATTGGGCGGCAATCCCCATCCTTCCCGTATCCAGGGCTGCAAGGCCGATTCTGAGCCCCTGGCCCTCTTCTCCCAGAAGGTTGTCCAAGGGGACCCGGCAGTCATTCAACCGAATGGAGCTGACCGGGTTTGCCCGCATCCCGCATAGGTCTTCCAGGTCCCCCACCACAAACCCCGGCGTGCCCCGCTCGGCCACCACCACGCTGATCTCCCTCCCTCCGGCCCCCTGTTGGGTTCGAACAAACATGAGACAGGTGTCGGCAATGCCCCCATTGGTCACAAAGACCTTGTTGGCATTCAGGAGATAGGTCGCCCCGTCCCGAACAGCGGTCGACTCGATCCCGGCCGCGTCCGATCCCGCATTGGGTTCGGTGAGACAGAAGGCCCCGATCTTTTCCCCGCGGGCAAGGGGTGGCCCCCATCTTTGTTTCTGCGCTTCTGACCCAAAGGCCAGGATGGGGTAAACCGCCACGCTGTTGTGGACCGTCACGCACAGCCCGAGGGCCGCGCAGACCCTTGAAATTTCCTCGATAACGATGGCGTAGCTGATGGAATCCAGGTCTGCGCCCCCCAGTTCCCGGGGCGCCTGTATTCCGAAATACCCGAGCCTCCCCATCTTTTCTGCCGCTTCCCACGGGAAACGGGCCTCCTGGTCGATCTCCTTTGCAATCGGCCTCAGTTCGACCTCACAGAACCTTCGGGCAGAGCGCCGCACCACACCGTGTTTTTCTGACAGAGCGGTGTTCATGAATGTCTTCGCTATGCCGCCGTCCTGTAGACGCCCTTGCTCACGTTCTCAACCCTCCCCTGTTTCTTGAGCTTAAAGAGGGCGTTGTGGACCTGCTTCTTGTTATAGCCGGTCTTTTTTGCCAACAGATCGATCTCCACAGGCCCATTGATGCGGCTCATGGCCTCATACACCCTCTCGCACGTTGGCCCAACTTTTTTCCCTTTCAGACCCGCTCCTTCTGCGGCCTTTCGGGGCGCTTTTTTGGCAGACGTCTTGAGTCGTACCTTACGGACCGGAACAGCTTTGCCCCTGGGTCGAGCAGCATCGCGTTCATCCTGCTCTGCAAAGGTCTCCAGCTTATCGGCGATGACTTTAACCCCTTGGGCCAGAATCTTCAAACCATCGCTCACCGTCTTCAACAGCATTTCCATTTCTTTCATCGCGTCCTCCTTGGCATGGGTTCACTCCATCTGGACATCCACCTCTCGATCCGTGTCCGGAACCCAACGGATCCGGCACAGGGGAAGCGTGTATGTCCGAGCCTTTTATCCCTTCAGGTTCAGGGTCTTCTTACCTTAACATACCTCCTCCCAATGGGCAACGTGTTCGCACTGTTACCACAAAGGCCGGTTGAATGCAAACGCCCGATGGCCTATGCGGCGGATGATACCGTCATGTTTTCGCGAATGCTTGACATCCGCAGATCCGAATATTATACGCTCTGTTTCACACCATCCGGCTCGCACAACGGGGCCAGGGGAATCGACTTCAATACACTCGATGGCATCTACATGGGCATTTCGGGCCCGGGCGGGAGGTCAATCCACTCATATGTTTTCCCTTGAATCCTTTCAGCGCCGACACGAAACCGATACGGCAGATCTGGTGATTCGGGACCGGCGCTTTCGGTTTTTTGTTCCAAGATCCCTGGATACATTCGTGGATCAGGGGGATATTTTTCACGAGTTTCCCCTGTGGGCCAAGATATGGGAGGCATCCATGGTGCTGGCCGATCACCTGGCCGCCATGCCGGTGGATCCGGAGCGGCGCCTTCTGGAAATCGGGTGTGGCGTAGGGGTCGTGGGCATCGTGGCGGCCGCCTTTGGACACCGGGTCACCATGAGCGAATACAATTCGAATGCCCTCGATTTTGCCAGGGCCAATGTCCATGCGAATCTTTCCGCCAACAATGGAACCAGCATTGAAGTGATGCGACTGGACTGGAACCAGCCGAAATTAGCCGGCCGCTTCGATGCCATCGTGGGGTCGGAGGTGATCTACAAGGAGACGGATTTTCAGTCGATCCTGAAGCTCGTTGAAGCCTGTCTGAGGCCTTGGGGCGAAATTATCCTGGCCGAAGGATTCAGAAAAACGAGCATGGCCTTTTTCAGTCAGGTATCAGAACGTTTTGATATCACGGCCCAGAGAAAAACCCTTCGCTCCAAGGGGGAGGCCTTCCCGGTCATCCTGGCTAAGATGCGGTTCAAGGTCCATGAGTAACTGAACGTCACTGTGATCTTTTTCAATTTTCCTCCACAAAAGGGACAGTTCATCGGTCTTCCACCTCATACTTGACACACAAGGCGAAATCACCTACACTCGGGCACGAAAGAAGGAAATTCTTATCACGTTCACTCAAACTGAAGAGAAGGAGGTTTCACCATGAAAGCAAGTATTCTGATTTTTTGTGCGGTTGTCTTTTTCTCCACCGTGGCGCTGGCAGGTCCCGTCCAATACCAGGTGACAGGGCCGGTGCTGGAGGTCAGGCCCGACGTCATCGTGGTGAAGAAGGGAAATGAGAAGTGGGAAATCGCCCGCGACAAGGATGTGGCCATTACAGGCGACCTCCAGGTGGGATCCAAGGTAACGGTTTTTTACACCATGCAGGCGAAGAAGATCGAGGTCAAGGAGCCGCCCAAGGCCCCCGCGGCACCCCAGAAAAAATAATTTCAAAGGAGCAGATATGAATCCAGCCCATGTAATTTCAACCCCTTTGCGGTATCTTGACAAGGCCCTGAATGGTCTGCGCGACCTTGGTCTGATGCCCGAGAAACCGGATGAGATGCCGGTCGTTGCACTCATCAACCGGATCAGCGACCTGGACGAGGAAAAAACCATTGCCATCGCCCGCACCCTCAGCAGCGCCACGGTGTTCAACGAGGTGGTGCGCGAGCAGATTACAGCCATGAACGTGGGCGAGCGCTACGAAACCATCACCAATGCCTTTAACAGTATCCGCGACGACGCCAAGTCCATGGTTGAACAGCTTGGGGACGGCAAGATCGACACCCTGGAGCAGCTCTCCAACTTTTGGATGAAGGTCACCCGCGGGGATATTCCCAGCCGTTTTCGCAAGATCAAGAAGACCTACCTGGAGGTAGCGGCCGACACCAAGGACCAGATGGCGCGCGAGGGCCAGATCCTGGAGTCCTACCGGGATTTTCGAGGGGCGCTGAAAGAGTCCCAGGTAATGGCCTTCCAGGTGCTCAAAAAAGCTGAAACCGTGGTCGAGGTGGCGAAAGGCCGCCTGGAAGAGGCCGCCAAAACTCTGGAAACTTACACTGGACAAGACCGAGAGCAGATAGCGAGACTGGAACTCACGCGCGACGAGCGTTTGCGCGAACTACAGGAACAGGACAAACGTTATCAAATTGCCAAGGACCTGGCCGAGAATCTGTCGGTAAGCTATAACACCACCGAGGTGGTCATGGCGCGTCTGGCTCAGACTTCCGATGTCAAAGAGCGTGTTTACTCCCAGGCGGTCTCTTTCTTCGGGACCAACGAAACGGTGTTTACGGCCTTAAACGCCTCTTTTACCAGCCTGCAGGGGCTGCACGAGAGCACCGAAACCCTAAACGCTATGAAAGAGGGTATCAATCAGAGCCTTGAGACCCTGGCCGATGTAGGAGGCCAAGTTCAGGAGAAGGCTTTGCGGGCCGGATACGGGCCCACCATCAAGGCTGAGAGCGTTAAAAAACTACTCGACTCGGTGATTAATTTCCAGGAAAAGTCCCGGTCCCTGATTGCCGAAATGCGCGAATTGAGTACCCGCAACGAACAAGAGATCCGCCAGGCGGTGGAAGACGGCAAGCGGCGCATGGTGCAGTTGACCGTCGCTGGAAAGCAACTGACCCATGAGTGAGGCCCATCAAGCCCCGAAGAGCGATCTGAACGAAGTCATGTTGGCCATGGACGTGGTCGACACGCTGCGGCACCAGCAGTCAGTGGTCGACCGGGAACTGCGGGCCGACGACCACGACCGGGCACTGATCGAAAAGGTCCGCACTATTTATGCCGGACAAGGGCTTACCGTATCCGACGACGTCATCGCTGAGGGCGTGAAAGCCCTTCGCGAAGAGCGTTTTACCTATCGTCCCCCACAAAAGAGTTTCCAACTGACCATTGCCCGCTTGTATGTCAACCGCGGGCGTTGGGTTAAACGGGGGGCGTTGGTGTTTGCGGCCCTGTTGGCGATTTACCTGGTCTACCAGTTCGCCGTAGTGGCGCCCCAGAATCGTGCCCGGGAACAGCAGCAGCAGACCCTACAGGAACTCAAGGCCATGCCGGCAAAGCTGGCCGACCAGCGGGACCGGGTGCTGGCCGAGGTTCGTGAGGATGCGGCCCGGAAGCAGGCTGAAGCGCTTTACAAGGATGCCATGGCGGGCGTGTTACGTCAGGATGTCGAGGCCGTGAACAAAGGGTATGCGGCCCTCCGGGAGCTTTATGCTCAGTCTATCCTGGAGTACCAGTTGCGTATCGTCTCCCGCCCAGGCACGCCCAGCGGTGTATGGAGGGTCCCCCAGAACAACCCTAGCGCGCGCAACTACTACGTTATCGTTGAGGCGGTTGCCGCCGACGGCAAACGCCTTTCTCTTCCCATCACCAGCGAAGAGGATGGCAAGACGCGTACCGTTGAACAGTGGGGGTTGCGTGTCGAACCCGCCGTTTTCGAGCAGGTCAAACGCGACAAGATGGATGACGGCATTATCAATCGCAATGTGTTCGGGGTCAAAAAACGCGGATACTTGACACCCCAGTATATTACCCCGACCACTGGTGGCGCCATTACCCAGTGGTAGATCTGCGTTGCGGATCTCCGATAGTTTGTTTATGAGGAGTTTCATCAAGTGATCAGCGGCAGAGATACGCTACAGGAAATCAACAACCATGTGATGCAGGCCCAGTCCCGGATTGCAGACGCCGACCGTGAGATGAACGACCTGAACTCGCAGTTAAACCGGTCGCACATTGAAACGGCAGAGCAGTACCGGGAACTGGCCAAGTTCAGGCTTGATGAAATCAAAGCCGGCACCGTGACGGACCGGCTGAATAAGGCCCATTTGGCTGTACCGGCTTTCATGGACCAGCACAAACAGGCTTTGGAAGCGCTTGAAAAGGATATCATCAAGGGGCAACAGCGCCAGCAGATGCTGAATCAGCAGCGCGAAACCTGTAGAGACGCACGCGATCGGGCTGCAGACGCCTTCCAGAAACAGCTCCAGATAAGTAAATCGGCACTGGAAACGACCGAAGAGTACATGCGCCAGCACGAAAAACTGGCCGCTGCCGTTCTCATAGCCCGGCGGGCTGATGAAAAAGCGTCCCAGGCCGAGGCGGACCTCTCCGCCAAGGGGAAGCCTTACCAGGACGATGAGCTTTTCATGTACCTGTGGGACCGCAGGTACCTCACACCCAACTACCGGCATAGCGGTATTGTACGCATGCTGGACGAATGGGTGGCCCGGCTCATCAGCTTTAAGGAAACCCGTGCCGACTATCATATGTTAAATGAGCTCCCACAGCGTTTAAGAGAGCATGCCACCCAAGCGGCCGAGGAGGCCGATAGCCAGCGGCAGTCCTTGCTGAGCCTGGAAAAACAGGCAGCCGAAAAAGATGGCGTCGTCGCACTCCAGGCTGCCCTGGATAGGGAGGAGAAACAGCTTCAGCAAGTCAATGACGACATCGAAACCGAGGAGAAACGATACCGGGAACTCCTGCGCCAAAAAAGCGACTTTGCCGCTGGGGAGGATGAATATACACGCAAGGCCGTCACCATGATGGCTGCCGAGCTGGAGTGTGAGGATATTATCGCGCTTTTTCAGCAGGCCCAAAGCACACCCCGGCCTGAAGACGATGCCATCGTGATGCGCCTTCACGAGTTGCAGAAGACGCAAAAGACCTTAACCGATCGTATTTCTGAGCTAAAAATAAATCAGCAGCATCAGCGAGATGCATTGGAAGAGCTTGCCAAGCTACGCGAAAAGTTCCGTCGCAGCAATTACGATGCCCAACATTCCTCTTTTCCCTCTAACCTCGGGTTGGGCATCCTATTGGGAGAGATCCTCCGCGGCAGTTTGTCGTCGGGCAACGCCTGGGACCGCATCGACCGCGCCCACAAGTGGGATTTACCCGATGTTGGGCGATCCGGGCGGGGTTTCGGCGGGTTCGGCGGCGGCGGTTTTCACGGCGGCGGCGGATTTGGCGGGGGTGGTTTTCGCACTGGCGGCGGTTTTTAGTCGGTCACGCGTGAAGATGGACACTTAATGGAAAAAGAGGGATATACCCCATGTTCCGGACTCAAGGCGTAAAAAGCAATGATAGCAACTACTTGCCAAATTGTTTTCTGTGACTACATGCCTTGGAGCAGCCATCTGTCGGGTCATTGGCAAAACGGAAGAGTGATCAGCGGGGAATTTTCCTATGCCAGAGTTAATGCGCAACACCGGCTTTATTTACAGCCTGGAGAGTGCATTTAAAATGCTCTTGGAATATCACGTCATCTTCCTTGGGGAGCAACATGAATCCACGGCTGCCCACCAGGCCGAACTGGGTCTCCTTATGGGCCTGTACAGCCTGGACCCGAACCTGGTACTGGCCATGGAAATGTTTGAACGGGATGTGCAGGATATTCTGGATGCGTATCTTGAGGGGAAAATCTCGGAGGCGGCGTTCCAGGAACAATCTCGTCCCTGGCCCAGCTATCAGACGGCTTACCGGCCTTTGATTGAATTTTCCAAATCGAAAGGCATTCCGATCATTGCCGCCAATGTACCTCGAAGGGCCGCAGCGGCAGCGGCCAGGGCCAACAAAATTTCCCCGGA
>Ga0172370_10008965_pt1 | contig 11846 bp, 8 predicted proteins | sample LakKiv5m_FD_114538 | JGI IMG/M metagenome (GOLD analysis project Ga0172370, IMG submission 114538) | Freshwater microbial communities from Kabuno Bay, South-Kivu, Congo - kab_022012_11.5m | ecosystem: Environmental > Aquatic > Freshwater > Lake | place: Democratic Republic of the Congo...
ATAACTGGTGAGATACGACAAATACAGTAATAGCAAGACAATGACCATGTGCAAGTGGCTATCATGTACCAAGTAATCCAGAATGGGTATCTCTCCACTCAGCATGATGATGGGGAACAAACGCAACAAATATGCAGACATCCCTTAAAATGCCTTTCGCAGGCAGCCGTTATTGGAGTAATGGTGCTTTCGGCAATGGAGGTTCTTACGGATACTACTGGTCTAGTTCACCTATTGGCACTTACGGATATTACTTGGACTTCTATTCTAGCGATATTAATCCTAGCTATAACAGTAATCGTGCTTACGGTTTCTCTGTGAGGTGTTTCAAAAACTAGGAAAGATACAACCCCGGGGTTGTTTTCATTTCCAAAAACTCCCCCTGCTTCGCTATCGCTCAAATTCCCCTCAATTGAGGGGACTTTGCTTTGTCATTCCTGCGAGGGCAGGAATCTATGGAAAGGGAAAATCCTTTTTTTAAAAAGCAAGGAGCTAAAGCCACCTTGTTCAAAAAATTTCTCGGTACCAAATCGTTGGAACGGGAGTATCAACCCCGGGGTTGTTTTCATTTCCAAAAACTCCCCCTGCTTCCCTATCGCTCAGCTTCCCCCTCAATTGAGGGGGGACTTTGCTTTGTCATTCCTGCGAGGGCAGGAATCTATGGAACGGTAAATCCATTTAAAAAATCCACCCTATAATATTTTATTTTCTGATAAATTTTTGAGGAATAAGGCTTTTTAGTTTCTTATTTTTTATTTTTCCTATTCAAGCAGGAATTTCTCAGAGAAGTATTTGATAGTAACCATCTTTTTCTTGAAAATCTACTTCGTAACCTTGCATCAAAAGTGAAAAATCTTCTTCCTCTATTTTTAGAGTTCATTTTTCAAAATTCTTCAGAGTTCAAGCAAAAAAAATTGGCTCAAATATTCAATCTTTTATTTCTCCGATTTGCACTCAAGCCTTATAAAAGAAAAAATCATCCCAGAGATTTTCTCCACTTTTAGAACACATATAAATATTTTCCATAAAAGAAAAAAAGTGTTTTTTTTCGGTTTCAAATAAGAAAGTTTCTCTTAAAAATTTTTGAACCATTTTTTCAGTTTTTGAGCTGAGTTTTTCTATATTTTGTATTACTCTTTGTTTATTTTTTTCTTTTTTTATTGGGGAAGAATCTGTTTTTTTTATTTTTGCGACAAAAAATCATCAGGTATTTTCTCTATGAGGCCAATTTCTTTTAAAATAAAATTCTGAAAAATTTTGTCTTTCTTCATCAGAAAAAATTTTTTTTCCTTGCAATACTTTTTTTTGAGGGCTTTCAAAATTTCACTGAGAAGAAATAGGAATTATTTCAATAAATTCTCAATATTCTGCAAGTATTTTTTCTATCACACCTTCATTTTCTATAGTATTGAGAGTGCAGGTAGAATAGACAATTTCTCCTCAAATTTTGAGGGATATGAGAGCGGATTCAAGCAATTTATATTGGAGTTTTGCAATATTTTTTATATTTTTTATATTCCGATATTTGAGAGCATCATCAGTTTTAAATGCTGTTCCTTCTCCACTACACGGAGCATCAAGCAAGATTTTATCAAAAACTTCTGGAAGAGTTTGAAAAAATCTTCCATCGTAATTGGTGATGACAACATTTTCATTTCCCATTCTATCAGTATTTTCAAAAAGAGTTTTGAGTCTTTTTTTATCTAGCTCATTTGCAACAATCAAAGAATTTGGATAATATTCGCTCAAACTACTTGTTTTTCCTCAAGGGCTGGCACTCATATCAAGAATGAGATATTCTTGCTCATTGATGGTATCTCCAGAAAGAAAGAATGGAGCACTTGAAGCGGCAAGTTCTTGGATATAAAAATATCCGTTGAGGTGTTCTATAGTATTTCCGAGAGGAATTTCAAGGTCATCAGTTCTATCAATGTAGAACATATTTTTTCCATAAGCAGTTTTGGTTAAAATCCATCATTTTTTTTCTGCAATTTTTTTGAAATCTTGGATAGAAATTTTATTAGTATTGATTCGGATAGTTTTTTTAAGTCCTTTGGAAAGGGATTTTTCAAATAATTCTTTTTCTTCTTTGGAAAACTTAAATTCTTTTTCTATATAATTCAGAAAATCTTTTTTCATTTAATTTGTTTATTTTTTAAAGCTTTCAAGAATTTCATGAGCAACTTCTTTTCCACCGAGTCAAAAAGCAATAGCACAACCAAGCGATATACTTGATACAAAACCAATAATAAAAGTACTAATGATAAGCTGATCAACTATTTTTATATAGTGAAGCACAAGCATAATCGTAAAAAACAAGATAATTATTTTTGCGAGCATCGCAACGATTTTTCCTGTTTTTTGTCTTGATATTTTAAGAGTATGGTAGATTATATCATATACAGTATCAGCAAAATCGAGTCAAAAAAATCCGATAACAATTCCGATAAAAAGACTTGGAAGATAATTAAGAACATCGCTTAAAAAAGCTTCTATTTCGACTATTCCTATGGCAACGATTGAAAAACGAAAAAAAACAAGAAATACATAATAAGAAAAAGATTTTGCAACTATTTTATCAATCTCTAATTGTTCGGCAAGTTTTATTCTTCTTACTCTTTTAATGACTTTTCCGTTTACTCCTTCTTTTATTGCTGTTTTTCATTTTTTTATTTCTTCATTTTTTACGATAGGATTGAACTCTATTTTATTTATGAGATCGCCTATTTTAAATTTTCTAAAAAGATAAAGAGTAATTTTATAGATACCAATAGAAATAATTATTCCAAAAAAAAGTATAATGAAAGCAAAAAAGACCTTTGGAGCATAATATTCAAGACGAGAAAATATTTCTATAGAAAGGTCATTTGTAAACTGTTCAAAATTAATATTTCCATTCATAATTGATATATTATTTTTTAAAACTCTTTCATTATATGGAAGTTTATTTATTTTTAAAGAGATTTTATACAGATTTTTGCAAAATAAAAAAATAAATGATATTATGAAATTATATTTAATAAATAATAATACAATTTTTATGACTGAAAAATTAAAATTACCTTTTGAGGAAAGAATACAAAATTTGAGAGAAAAATGGAATAAATTAAAACTCAATCCTTGAGTGCTTCATTGAATATCAGAAGATCCAAAGACAGATCAAGAATTATTAAAATTAAAGGCAGAAATTAGTGAATTAGCAAAAGAAGCAAAAAAGTCTCCTAATCAAGCTATAAAAGAACAAATATTAGCACTGAGGCAGGAAATAATATGAAATATAAATCCTGAAGATAGGCATATTTTTCTTGAAGATATTATGGCTTGAAAAGCAGAAAAAAATCTTGTAAAAAATCTTAAATGAAAATCAAAAGATGCAGTAAGTGATGCATTGAAAAAATGATCAAGAAATATATCAGTGGGAGATATTTATATGATGAAAAAAGAATGAGTTGATCTTGCCCAAATGTTTCTTTTATCTGAAGATTGAAAGCAAGTATCAAAAAATGAAATGTCTTCTTGAGATATATTTACAGTAAATTTTTGAAAAAATGCGAGTATAAACTATACTATTGGAGCATGAGACTTACTTCCACTAGATAGGTTTTCTCGAGTAAAAATTACTTGAAAAAAAGATTGAAAAGGAGGAGAATTTGAATGTGTAAGAGGATATATTCCAAGACCTTGATATTATATTCCTGATTCACAAGGGAAGCCTACTTGAGATTATATAAGAATTTATGATGGCTATACTATAGAAATTTTAGAAGAAAAATGATTTGAACAAACAGAAAAAGAAGACTTCAAAAAAGCAGAAAATAATAGATATGAAATTATAAGACAGGGAGATTTTAAAACTTTTATTCGTGAAGCTGGAAATACAAAAGAAATAGAGATTCCCTATAAAAGTGAAGTAGATTTAGCTCTTCTTAAAAATTTCATCAAGAAAAATTTTAATGAAAAGATTGAAATTGATGGGAATAAATTAAAAATCAAGGGGGAGCAAACTTTTTCAAAAATTTTTCAAGAAAGTTTTTGATTTGATAGGTACTATAATGATAAATATGCAGGAAGAGGAGGACCATTTGTTTCTATGACTGATGCACAAGCAGATAATGAAAAATGAAGAAATTCTTATTGGTGTGCATATATTGCTCGTATGAATGCACAAGAACAATTTTGACTTAATCTTGTCAGTGGTGATGCTGATGTAGCAATGAATAGCTATAAAGGAACAGAACCTTGAGTTATTAAAATTTCAACAACACTTGATTTTTTAGAAGCAGAATGAATAGATTTTGCTGATTTATACTATAGTGGAAAAGGTTGATTATGAAAGGAGCTTGAAAAAAGATGAGGAGCTGGACATAGGGTTGTAGCATATAAATGGTGATGAGAATGGTTTGTGCTTGATGCCTATGCAAATAATGGGAAACCTATTCCTCTTGTAAACTATGCAAGTGAAACCTGAAGAACACTTAAAAAAGCAGTACTTTTTGATTCTCCTAATATTTCTGTAACTCAGGCAAAAGAATTAGCAATTGTTACAAGGACGAAATTTGAAAAAACTCCTGAATTTATGGAAAAACTTACGAGTGTTTGTAATAATATTTGATGTTCAGTAGGAGATATGCTGACGGTTATGGAGGCAGAATCATGAATAAGTACAAGTATACAAAATCCTTTATCTTGAGCTACATGACTTATACAATTTATGCCAAATACTGCAAGAGGACTTGGTACAAGTAAAGAAGCTTTAGCAAGAATGTCTTGAGTTGAGCAACTTGATTATGTGGAAAAATATTATAAACCATATAGATGAAAGTTTCATAGAGTTGAGGATTTATATCTTGCTACTTTTCATCCAGCATCTCTTGGAAAAAATGAAGATTCTAGAATATGAGTGGAAATAGGTCAGTGAACATCTAATAACCCTGATTATCAAGCAATATACAATCAAAATCCTGCAATAAAAGAATTTGCTTGAGGAAAGTGATATATTACAGTCGGAGATTTTTATGCTTATGTAAGAGCAAAAAAACTTCATACAATTTAGACTTTTTAGAACTATCAAACAAAAAAACCAAAAAATATTCATTTTTTGGTTTTTTTGTTTGATTTAAATCTATAAATAGTACAATAAAGAAAAATTTTATAAGAAAATTATTTTTCTATGCAAACGATACATCTTCCTTGATCTAAATCAATTAGCAATAGAGATTTTATCCTTGCTTCACTTGTGAGAGGGACGACAATATTGGAATGAATTTTGTTGAGTGATGATACTCAGTCTATGATAAATGCTTTAAAAAATATTGGTATAGAAATAATCTTAGAGTGAAATACCGCAACAATACATTGATGAACAGAAAAAATACATTGAAATAACAAAGAATTATACTTGGGGCAATCAGGAACTTGTATGCGATTTTTGACGGCTTTAGCTATTTTAAACAAGGTTTGAACTATTATTTTGACAGGGGAACAAAGACTTTTACAAAGACCGATGTGAGATTTGCTTGATGCCTTGAAACAATTATGAGTACAATTTGAATCAAATGGAGATTATCCACCGATAAAAATATATCCAAGTGAACTCATTACAAACAAGATAAAAATGAGCTGAACTATATCAAGTCAGTTTTTTACTGCACTTTTACAAATTGCTCCACTTTTGGAAAATTGACTAGAAATAGAAGTCCTTGGTGATTTGGTGAGTAAGCCATATATTGATATAACTATCAATGAAATAAAAAAATTTTGAGGAGAAGTGATACATAAGGATTATAAAAAATTTATTGTGCCTCCTTGAAAATATAATGCTCAAAAATTAGTTGTAGAATGAGATGCTTCTGCTTTGTCATATATTGCTTGTTTTTTTGCTCTTCATTGAGGAAAAATAAAGATAGAAAATCTCGGAGATAATACCAAACAAGGAGACTATAAATTTTTAGATAAGATGAAAAATTTTTGACTTGAGTTTGAAAGTGATGGGGAAACGACAATAATACAAGCTCCTTGAATAAAAAATATTGATTTGAGCAAATATAGAGATTACAAAATTGATTTTGAAAATATGCCAGATGTCAGTCTGAGTTTTATGATTATGAGTCTGTTTTTGCCTTGAAGCACTCATATTACTTGACTTCAGACACTTAATATCAAGGAATCAAAGAGAATAGATGCGATGCGAAATGAACTTGGGAAAGTTTGAGTGCAAGTGCAAAGTGATGAGAAAAGTATAAGTATTTGAGAAATAAATACTTCCTCACCCCTAGCCCTTCTCCTAAAGAGAGAGGGAAAAACTGAAAATATAGAAAAAATAAATATTGAAACCTACAATGACCACAGAATTGCAATGTGTTTTGGGATTTTAAATACATATATTGGAAATCTTAATATCCTCAATCCAAATTGTGTAAACAAAACCTATCCAAATTTTTGGGAAGATTTGAAAATAATGAATAATAAATAGATCTTTTTCACTTTTTAATTTTTATACTTTTAACATTTTCCCCTATGAACACCCACGGAACCATTTTTAAAATCACTACTTTTTGAGAATCTCATTGAGGAGCTCTCGGAGTTGTGATAGATGGATTGCCATCAAATTTTGAAATAGATTTAGAAAATATTGCTCACGAACTGGGAAGGAGAAGACCATGACAAAGTGCTATTACGACGGCAAGAAAAGAAAATGATGAAAATTTTGAGATACTTTCTTGAGTATTTGAGGGAAAATCTACAGGACATCCAATAACTATAATTGTGAGAAATGAAGACCAAAAATCAAAAGATTATGAAAATATAAAAGATATTTATAGACCAAATCATGCGGATTTAACTTACGATTTAAAATATGGGATACGAGATTATAGAGGTGGGGGAAGAAGTAGTGGAAGGGAAACAGTATCAAGAGTAATTGCCTGAGCAATAGCAAAGCAATATTTAAAAGAAAAATTTTGAGTAGAAATAAAAGCCTTTACAAAGCAGGTAGGAGAATACAAAGCAGAAAATGTAAACTATGACTTTATAGAAAAAAATATTCTCAGAACAGCTGATGAAAAAATAGCTCAAAAAATGATAGAGTATGTGGAAAATATCAAGAATGATGGAAATAGTGTTGGCGGAATAATAGAATGCCATATAAAAAATTCTCCTAGCTGACTGGGAGAGCCGGTTTTTGATAAAATAAAAGCAAGACTTGCATGAAGTGTGCTTTCAATTGGCTGAGTTTTGGGATTTGAATATGGAGCTTGATTTGATACAGTACATCTCACTTGAAAAATATATAATGAGTGATTTATAAGCTCACCTCTCCTACAAGGCGAGGAGAGCAAAAAGGAGAAAAAAGATTTTATCCATTCGCCACACAATAAATATGGATGAATTTTGGGCTGAATTACGACCGGAGAAGATATAATTTTTAGAGTTGCAGTAAAGCCGACTTCTAGTATTTACTCACCACAAAAAACCGTTGATAAATATTGAAATGAAGTAGATTTCATAATAGAGTGAAGGCATGATGCTTGTATACTACCGAGAGTTGTCCCAGTGATTGAGGCAATGAGTGCCATAGATACACTTGACTTTGTGCTTATAAATAATGCAAAAAAGTAATTATTTTCAAAAAAAAATGAAAAAAATATTGCAAAATACTCTAAAAAATCAAAAAGTAAAACTTTTTTTGTTTTTTTGCTTGACTTAAAATAAATAAAGTATTAAAATAGAAGAGTAAATATATTCTATAATTTATCAAAATTTTATGGTAAATTCTCCAAAATCTTGATTAGATAAAACAGATGGAATAAAATTAGATTTACTAGGTATTTTTGCTAGAAAATATGAGAAAATTAGAAGTTCTGTTGCAATAGCTTCGAAAGTTTCTTTATTAGCTCTTGCTATGTGAACAAGCACTCTTTGACCTCAAGAAGCACAAGGAGCAGAGAAATCTTGAAATAAAGAAACAACATCATCAAAAACTACAGAAATACAAAAAGGATTTGAGGATTTTATTACAAAAATACAGGATCCTTCATTAATAAAAATAAATCCAAAATATTTAACATTCTTTTATAATTCAGTACAAAATAACTGAACTGAAAACATGTTTTCTTCTACTCCATGGAAATGAATAATCTCTAAAATTAATCCAAAAGATATTCCTTGATTAAAGATAAAAGTTGAAAATTATTTTACTGAAAATCCTCCAAATCAAAAAAGGATTGATGAAATGAAGGCAAGTTATACAGCTGTGAAAGAATCAGAAGAAAGACTAAGAAGATCAGCAGAATGACTAAGAATATCTCAACAAATAGCGGAAGCACTTGAGAGAAGAGAAAAGTAAAGAGATACTAAAATAAAAAAATTAAAATTCCATTTGTTGTGTTTTTGATATTATCAAAAATATATGATAGACTAGAGTTATTATTATTTATAACTCTTTTTTTTATGTCTTTTGAAGAAAAAAGTTCATTAGAACAACCAAAGAATAATTGAGATAGAGAGAAAAATCAAAATCCTTTTGATCTAAAGATGAAAAAATATTTTGAAGAGAAATGATATAAGTGAAAAGAAAATTTTGATATATTTATCACTTCTCTTAGCGATGCTGAGAAAAATATATTCCTTATCATCGAGAAGCTATGATGACTGGATATTTTTATGAGTAAAAATAATGCTTCTTTTCCAAAAGAGGATAAAGAACTGCTTATGCTTGATTTTATTACAGAATCACAAGATAAATTAGTATCATATATACGAGAAAAAGGGAATAATATAGAAAATCTAAAAAAAGAAGAAAGGAATATTTTGTTAGATCAATATATCCACCTAAAAAATCTCTGACTCCCTATAAAAGATCAAGAATTACTGGAATTAGGATGAGAAATAAAAATATTAAATAATAAAGTAGAAGAAAAAAATATTCAGAAAATAAAGAAAAATAAAGAAATAGCAAAAAAAGCACTACAATATATACACAATCAAGAATTAAAACAAAAAATAAGTGAATATATACTTGAAGATGATATAGAAAAAAGTAATAAATTAGGATTGGAAATTATTTCTTTTCTTAATAAATGAAAAAATTTAGAAAATATATTGAAAGAAGCTAAAAAACAATGAAATGAAGGATTTAAAAGTGTCTATAGATTTGTAGAAAATATCTCGAGAGAATATCCTAATAACTATAGGAGTCAAGAAATTCTTGTCAAACTCCATCAATATGATGATTATTTTGAGGAGGAGGATATAAAAAATAATTCCCTCGTGTATTGAAGATGAATAAAAGATATTTTTGAAAATGGTAAGGGAAGAAAAATTTCTCCTAATAAGTATATAAAAGAAAATTTGCTTTTAGATACTTCAGAATATCCTCCTCAAGCCTATGTACTATGAGAAGATAAAGAATATAAACTTGAAATAGACTGAGATTTATTAAAAGCAACATGAGAGGAAATTAGCTTAAAAAAAGACTTATTAAAAATAAAGTTTACTCTAAAATGAAAAGGTGAAGAAATAAAAAATAAAGAAGAAGAAATAAATATTCTCATAAATAAAAAAGATAAAAGTGGCGATGATAAAAACAAAGTAGAAGAGTTAAAAAAAGAGATAAAAGAGATAAAACAAGAAATAAAAAAACTCAAGGAAGATTGAATATTGATTTTTAAAGAATTAGATAAACTTAGACAAATTTGAAGACAAAATTTAAAAAAAGAGATTGTAAAAACAAGAAAAACTCTTTCTCTTCTTCACTCTACTTGATTTGATTTGATTCCTCAAGAAATTACGGATACTATAATCTATGAAATTAACTTAAGTGAGAAATGAATTATTGATTTATGATGAGGAAAAAGTTTACAGGAAAATATCAATATAAAAGAAGGGAAATTTTGAAATGGTGTGCTTGAAAATGAGGAAGAAATATTTATCAGATTTTTTAATAAAATGATAAGTGGAAATCCAACGGAACCACTGAATATAGAGACTTATAAAAATAATGAAAGAAATCCAGAACAATTTACAAGAGAACAAATACTTCAAGAATTTAGAAGATGATGAATTTTGAAGCAAGATGGAAATTATAGCAAAGAAAAAATGAGAATTAATCTCAAAGCTCCTATAAATTCACAAGAAAAACAAACCCAATAAAAATATTATTCATAATCTTTTTTTCGTGAATATTTTATAATCTTGGATTTCCAAGATTTTTTTGTTTTAAGCGGAAAGAAGCTAATTTATAGGCATTATTTTTTAACTCAACTGTTTTTTCATAATAGAAAAATTAAAATACGGAAAAACAAGTTTTTTTGTTTTCTTGAGATTTTTGCTATTTTTTTGAAATTTACAAAAAAATAACTAATTGTCAATATTATTTTTTTCCTTTTTAATAAATGTTATGATATTATTAAAAAGTTAATTTAAAACAAAAATAATTTATTTATTAAAAAAACAAAAATATGTGGCAAATATACAAACAAAATAAAAAGCTTTTTTTAAGCTTATGTGTTACGAGTTTTGGTGAAATTGCACCAAAATTTCCTTCCAAGGAAAAACAAACACAAGATGCACTTAGAAAACTAAGAGAAAGTTTAGAGCTCCCTGCGGGGATTTCTACTTGAGTTGGAAGCAGAAATAATTCTATTTACGGAACAGCATGATTAGAAAATTATTGAGAAAAATGAGATTGGTGATATATGTTGAGTTTGACTGCTGGAGAAAGACAGAGAGAAATATGGGGAAAATATGCTCATGCCCTTGGTGGAAATTTTGAGCTTGCTGTGGAAGCGAATTATCTTATGTCAAAAGAAAAATTCAACTTTTCTCAATATGGAAGTGTTGATGATTTTATCAGTCAACTTTGAACAAGATGAGAATTAAGCTATAAAAAAGAGAAAACAAAAATAAATATTGCTGCAGAGTATGTAAAAGTTTTTAAGAAAAATTTTTCTGACAAGACAACAACTTGGGAAGATACTGATTATACTTATGTAGAAACTCTTTTTGCTTGATTTTCTTGAGCTGAAAGATATAAATTTGTACTTGAGTTAGAACAAGCAATTACATCATGAATTGTCATAAAATGAGGAATTTTATATAGTCTTCTTAAAGAACCAGAATTATATAGTTTTTGATGAAGTACAAAATCAGCACTTTGACTCAGTGCATCCTTGAGAGTTCCTCTTAGTAAAGCATTTGTACTAGAAATAAGAGGGGAAAAAGATGTGAGTGGAACAAATTATGTATGAAAAATTAATTATGGTAATAAAAATGGTATAAATATTTATGTAGAATGAGGTTATTTTAATAGAACTAATAAAACTAGTTTAACAAACCCTTCACATGTATCTATTTGAGTGCAATTTCCAATAGGATGAACTTCAAGTGAAGAAAGACAAAAAAGAAAAATAGAAAAATTTAATACAAGAGAAGTTGAATGGGAAAAACAACAGTTGTTGAAAAAACTTAGCGGTTCAAGTATTCAAGACCAAATTGAAGCATCAGGAGTAAAGAATCCAGTTGTTGTTGTTTCCTCTCTTAGTCGTGTTTTACCAGACTATATTGTATGAGGAAGATTTTGAGAATGATCTAAAATAGAAACAACAGAAAAACCAAAAGAGGATTTATCAACAATAAATAAAGCTCCAACAATTTCAAATATAACAGAGACAGGTGCAACAGTAGAAAATCAGATAAGTGATGCAGATGGAATACAAAAGATACGATATTCCTTAGTTGATCCAAGTGGAAAGATAATTCAAAGTGAAACGGGAGACTTTACATGACTTACAGCAAATACAAAATATTCAGCAAAAACAAGTGCAGAAACATTAAATAAGAAAACTTGA
>Ga0172370_10008967_pt1 | contig 11846 bp, 10 predicted proteins | sample LakKiv5m_FD_114538 | JGI IMG/M metagenome (GOLD analysis project Ga0172370, IMG submission 114538) | Freshwater microbial communities from Kabuno Bay, South-Kivu, Congo - kab_022012_11.5m | ecosystem: Environmental > Aquatic > Freshwater > Lake | place: Democratic Republic of the Congo...
CTGATTATGCAGGACAAGTAGCTTGGGTATATCGTCATTTTCCTCTTGACTCTTTGCATCCAGAGGCAAGAAAAAAGGCAGAAGCAGCTGAGTGTGTAGCAGCTCTCGGTAACAATGAGGCATTTTGGTCGTACATAGATAAATTGTATGCTGAAACAAATGATGATTTAAGTGCTTTTGCTGTTCAAGTGGGGATTGATAAAAAAGATTTTGATAATTGTTTAGCAAATGGTACGTATGCAGATGCAGTTGAAAGTCAGTATCAAGATGCAGTAGCAGCTGGCGGGAGAGGCACTCCTTATACAGTAGCGCTTACTCGCGATGGCAAGCGGTTACCAATTAGTGGTGCTTTGCCAATTGATCAAATCAAAACGACTTTAGATCCATTATTAAAATAAATATTAAACCCGCCACTTAGGCGGGTTTTTTGTTTGGTATTATTTGCTATAATAGTAGTAATGAGTATATCTACCAACAATATAAATAATTCATTCGCAGAAACTGATATCAATACAAATGTGAAACCATTTTATAAAAAATGGTGGTTTTGGATTTTGTCTATATGTATTATTTTTTTTATTATTTGGATTTGTGCATCTATTTTATTTGCGTATATTACTTTCAAAAATCAAAAGCTTAATCCAACTGATATTAATAAAGTGACGTCTGATTATGAATTAATTTATACGAGCGACGATCCAAATTTAGGCAATCCACAAGCTGGTATTCAAATAGTTGAATTTTCTGATTTTCAGTGTCCTTATTGTGCACAGGCACATACGATTATGCGTGAGCTTTTAAATAAATATCCAAATAATTTTTATTATATTTATAGAGATTTTCCTCTTGAAGATATACATCCCCAGGCGCGACTCGCGGCCGAAGCAGCAGCTTGTGCACATGAACAACATAAATTTTGGTTATATCATGATTTATTATTTAAAAATCAGAGTAAATTAGAATTAGGAAATTTATTAAATTACGCGACTCAAGTAGGTATTAATTCTGAGAATTTTACTGAGTGTCTAAAATCTGGTAAGTATCAATCGGAAGTGAAAAAAGATCAAGCTGATGGACTGGCTGCTAAGGTGACTGCAACGCCAACATTTTTTGTAAATGGAGAAAAAATAGAAGGTGTAATTTCACTCGGAGATTGGGAAAAAATATTAAACATTTATCAACCCTAATATGTCAATGCTTGAAACCATACAAGTTTTTCCACAACAATTTAATTTTAAACCAAAAATTGAATTTGAATTAAATTTACCGAAAGTCGATACTTATATCATATGTGGAATGGGTGGGTCGCATTTGGCAGCTGATATTGTCAGAGATTATTTGCCAAGTTTAAATATAAAAATTTATAGTGATTATGGATTGCCAGAAAATATATCTCAAAATGAAAGTAAAATACTCTATATTTTTAGTTCTTATTCAGGAAATACTGAAGAGATTATTGAAGGTTATAAACGAGCTCAAGAAAAAAATTTACAAAGAGCAGTTATTGCGGTCGGCGGCACCCTATTAGATTTAGCTAAAAGAGATCATATACCTTATATTCAACTTCCAAATACTAAAATACAGCCACGGAGTGCTTTGGGCTATAGTTTTTTATCATTACTAAAAATGTTACACCAAGACAATGTGATAGCTGAATCAGCAAATCTCGCAACCGCGATACGCATAGATGAATTAAAAATTTTAGGAAAAGATTTAGCTGATGAAATTGTTGGTTTTGTTCCTATTATCTATACTAGTCAAAGAAATCAGGGGATTGCCTATAATTGGAAAATAAAGTTCAATGAAACAGGAAAAATACCTGCTTTTTATAATGTTATTCCTGAGTTAAACCATAATGAAATGTCAGGATTTGATATGAAAGAAACCACAAAATATTTAGCTGATAGATTTTATATTTTAATGTTGGTTGATGAACAAGATCATATACAAAATAAAAAACGTTTTGAAGTACTTTTTCAAATGTACCATGAAAGACGACTGCCAGTTAAAACAATTATGTTAAAAAGTGGGACTAGATTGGAAAAAATATTTAATAGTTTATTACTTGCTGATTTTACTGCTTTTTTTATAGCCTCCCATTATGGATTAGAATCAGAACAGGTACCAATGGTTGAAGAATTTAAACATCGTATTGCAAGATAATCACGGTTATATGAGTATCCGCGCGACAAAAATCGCGAGTTTTAGAAAGAAGATTTTTAATTTTTATTCTCTTCAGCAACGTGATTTACCTTGGCGACATACTAGAGATCCTTTCAAAATTTTTGTTTCTGAAATAATGCTACAGCAAACCCAAGTAGAAAGGGTACTTTATAAATACAAATTTTTTTTAAAAAGATTTCCTGATATAAAAATTTTAGCCCAAGCTTCACTCGCTGATGTATTAAAAACTTGGCAAGGCTTAGGCTATAATCGTCGTGCTAAGTATTTGTTAGACACTGCACATATCATATATCACAACAAATCAGAATGGCCAAAAAGTCATACAGGACTTATGAGTCTGCCTGGTATTGGACAATCAACAGCTGGTGCTATACTCGCATTTGCGTATAAACAACCTGTAGTATTTATTGAAACTAATATTAGGCGTGTATTTATTCATGAATTTTTCAAACAGCAAAAATTAATTACTGATACTGAGATTCTAGGTTTAATTAGACAAACTTTACCAGATCACAATATAGACATTTGGTATTGGTCTTTAATGGATTATGGTTCAAAATTAAAGAAACAAAAAAGTAATCCAAATCAAAGAAGTACTACGTACCATCGACAGTCATCTTTTAAGAACTCACAACGATTTGTCAGGGGTAAGATAATATCTTTTTTAAATATTCATCAGAAAGGTAAGGAAGAACATTTTTCTAAATTACTAAATAGTGAAGCACAAAAAAATTTACCAGTCGCTCTCAAAAATTTAGAAAAGGAAAATTTAATCATTAAAAAAAATAAATATTATTTTATTAAATAAATATATGTGGATAATTTTTGCCCTACTGGCTGCGGTAAGTGCAGCATTGGTAGCAATTTTTGGAAAGTTAGGTTTAAAAACTATTGATTCAACGTTAGGTACGACCATACGTTCAATTGTAATGGCTTTATTTTTAATTTTGACAAGCTTGGTATTGGGGAAGTGGAAACATTTTACCTGGACAAGTTTATCAAGCAAAGATTGGTGGCTTATTGTCCTCGCGGGAATAGCTGGTGCACTTTCATGGTTATTTTATTTTTTTGCTTTAAAAAATGGAGACGCCACAAAGGTCGCTGCGTTGGATAGGTTAAGTATTGTATTTGTTATTATACTGGCAGCAATATTTTTAAGTGAAGGCTTAACTTGGAAATCATTACTTGGCGCAACTTGTATGGCTATTGGAGCAATTTTAATTAGTCTTAAATAATATGAAAAATAAAAATGCACCTTTATTTATTTTATTTGACCAAGATAATATACGACACATTTTAAGTGATTATTTGGGAAAATAAGTTTTACTATATTTTTATCCTAAAGATGATACACCGGGTTGTACGATAGAAGCGTGTTCGTTTAGAGATAATTATTTGCAACTCAAAAAAATAATGTCATAATTCTTGGTATTAATGCTGATTTTAGTTCTTCACATAAAAAATTTGCTGAAAAATACAAATTACCTTTTCCATTATTAGCTGACATAGAAAGAAAGGTTATTCAATCCTACGGGGTGGGTGGTATAAAGAATATTTTTGGTAACAAAATAAAATTTATTAAACGAGAGTCTTTTTTAATAGATCCGTTAGGAGATATAGCAAAACACTATAAAAAAGTTGATCCCAAGACACACGTATCAGAAGTTATTGGTGATTTAAAGCAATATAATAGTCAATAAAATATCAAATACCAAACTCGCTGGTATTTTTTTATATTATTAATAATACTTGACTTTTTAGCAAATATTTGGTATACTAATGATATATAAATAATTTATGAATGGAAAAGAATCAATTTTAGAAAAAGTTATAGCTACACAAATGAATGAAGAAAAAGCTGTTTTTAATCCAAAAACAGTGGTTTTAAACTTATTAAGCACCATGTCAGAAAGAGAAAAAGAAATAGTTAGTTTAAGGCATGGTTTAAATAAAGATAATCAAAAATACACTTTAGAGGATATAGGAAAAAAATATAATATAACCCGCGAAAGGGTAAGACAGATAGAAGTCCAAAGTGTTAAGCTTTTAAAAAAACAGTTAAAAGAAAATACCGATCTCAATCATTCGTTATTGGTTGTTGAGCAGATAATTAAGGACTCTGGCAATGTAATTGAAAGTCAAGAATTGATTACTAGAGTTAAAGAAATAATTATTGAACGAGTAGAAGAAAATTTTGTTATTTTTTTCTTAAATTTAATAAAAGATAGATTTATTCGAATTAAAGAATCAAAAAATATCAAGTCTGGGTGGCAATTGCCTGATTTTAATATAAAAATTTTGGAAGAGATTATAATTTATGTAGAAGAATTTATAAGCAAAACAGATAAATTATATACTGCCAGTGAGTTATGGAAAACATATAAAAATACATCAGAATATCAAAAGCGTGCAGATGTTATGAGTGAAATTGTATTTTTTTCATTTATTAAACTTTCAAAAAAATTAAAGGCAAATCCCTATGGTGATTGGGGTTTAAGACACTGGAATCTGATTACCCCGCGACGAATGAATGATAAAATTTATTTGGTACTTAAGCATAATGGTAAGCCTATGCATTTTCGTGATATTGCAAATACTATCAATACTGTTGAATTTGATGGTAAAAAAGCACACGCTGCCACCATACATAATGAACTAATTCTTGATCATAATAGATATGTGCTGATTGGACGTGGTATTTATGCATTAAAAGAATGGGGTTATAAACCAGGAGTAGTTGCAGATGTGATTGGTGAAATTATAAAAGATCAACCATTACGTAAAGAACAAATAATTAAAGCTGTATTGGAAAATAGAATGGTTAAGGAAAGTACAATTGTGTTAGCCTTGATGAATAAAAAAAGATTTAAAAAAAATACAGACGGAACTTACCAATTGGCACAAATGTAGATTATGGTTATTGATCTTACATTCCTCAATCTCAATCCGAGCTACTTTTCTTTTGTGGCTACTATCATAGCAGGGTTGCTAGGAATTTTTTTTATTTTTTTAATTTTGAAGTTTTATCTTGAATGGTTTTGGTTGCCAGCTCGCAGGGCAAAATATTTAAGTAGTGTTCCTTTCATGCTACTTGCAATTGATATACCAAAAAACAATGAACAAACCCCAAAAGCCGTGGAAAATATTTTTTCTACTTTATCAGGCATATTAAGTGGACCAAATTTATATGAGAAATATTGGCTCGGGGTACATCAATTATCTTTTAGTTTAGAAATCGTAAGTAGTGAAGGATATATCCAGTTTATTATTTATCTGCCAACAAAGTATCGGGACGTTGTGGAAGCAGCTTTTTTTGCACAATATCCAGAAGCAGAAATAATGGAAATATCTGATTATACAAATATAGCTCCTAAAGTTTTTCCCAGTGATACTTATAATATCTGGGGTACAGATATTAAGTTAGGTAATACCAATCCATATCCAATAAGAACATATCCTCGTTTTGAACATACTCTTTCGCAAGAATCAAAAGGACCCATGGCTTCATTACTTGAAGTAATGTCTCGGCTAAGAAAAGGAGAGCATATTTGGTTACAATGGGTGATTACCCCGACGAGTGATGATTGGAAAAAAGAATCAATAAAGGAGGTAAAAAAGATAGTTGGTGAAAAAGGAGATCAATCAAAAGATATTGGATATTACATCACGTATCCATTTTTATCATTTATGAAATTTTTAGGCGATACCATAATTGTGCAAGCAGAAGGCGCTGCTGACACTAAGACGGAGAAAGATAATCCCAATAAAATGTTGTATCTTACAGGTGGGCAAAAAGAAATTTTACAAGGTATTGAAGAAAAAATGGCTAAGATTGGTTTTTTAGTCAAGGGGAGATTAGTCTATCTCGCAAAAAGAGAAATATTTGATAAAAATAGAGGTGTAGCGCCAGTAATAGGATCTTTAAATCAGTATAATACTTTAAATATGAATTTTTTTGCAAAAGTCAAAACTACTACCACTACAGCGAACTATTTTAGAGTAGAGCAAAGATTAGCAAAAAAACAGACAAAAATTATAAATGCATATTGCCGTCGTATTGGCGATAAAAAGTTTGGTAATAATCCTTTTATTTTAAATATTGAAGAGTTAGCTTCAGTGTATCATTTTCCTGAGATGCAAGTGAAAGCCCCGATGGTTAAGAAAATAGATAGTAAACGTTCTGAACCACCATCAGCTCTACCGATTGATAGTTCCCAAGAACAGCAAAGTCAGTTTATTGTTATGATGCCAAATGAAATTACAAAAAAAAATAATATTGCGCCAAGTAAAATTTCAGATAAGTCAGAAAAAAATACAGTACAAGTTGTATTACCAGATGAGTTAGATGCCAATACTAAAAATTCTCCGCCAATAAATTTACCTTTTTAAATTATGCAGTTTAATCCAGAAATAAATTATTTTGCGAAAACAAATTTTCGCAATCAAAATCGAGAATTCGGCATAAAAAGTGATGATCGACGTCGTCATATGTATGTTGTTGGTAAAACTGGTATGGGTAAATCAGAAATGTTGAAAAATATGGCTACTCAAGATATTTTCAATGGCAAAGGATTAGCAGTTGTAGATCCGCATGGTGAATTGGTGGAAGATTTATTAAATGTAATTCCACCAAATCGGGTAAATGATGTGGTTTATTTTAACCCTTCTGATGCTGATTTTCCACTGGCTTTCAATATTTTAGAATCTGTTGATGAACCTCATCAAAAAAATTTAGTTGCCTCAGGACTTATTGGTATATTTAAAAAATTATGGGCTGATTCATGGGGGCCAAGGCTTGAATATTTATTGCGTAATGCTATTTTGGCACTGCTTGATTATCCGGGGGCAACACTACTAGGTGTAACTCGAATTTTGGTAGATAAAGAGTATAGAAAAAAAGTAGTTTTAAAGATTAAAGATCCTGTTGTAAAAAGTTTTTGGACTCAAGAGTATCCGAAATACAATCAGCAATTTCAAGTAGAAGCGATTTCGCCAATACAAAACAAAGTTGGTCAGTTTTTATCACTTGCTCTGATACGTAATATTGTTGGTCAAGTAAAATCTACCATTGATCTCAGGAAGATTATGGATGAAAAGAAGATTTTATTATTGAATCTTTCCAAAGGGAGAATTGGCGAAGATGCATCAGCCTTGCTTGGTGCCATGATGATTACAAAAATTCAGATGGCCGCGATGGGTAGAGTTGATATACCAGAAGCTGACCGGCAAGATTTTTATTTGTATGTTGATGAATTTCAAAATTTTGTTACAAATTCTTTTGCTGATATACTTTCTGAAGCGAGGAAATATCGGTTAAATTTAATCATTGCCCATCAATATATTGCACAGTTGATAACGGCAGATTCTACCAGGGTAAGAGATGCAGTATTTGGAAATGTGGGAACTTTAGTGACTTTTAGAGTTGGCGCTGATGATGCTGAATTTTTAGCTAAAGAATTTACACCAACTTTTGATGAAACTGATTTAGTTAATTTAGGCAAATATGATGTGTATTTAAAATTGATGATAGATGGGATTGCTTCAACACCATTTTCAGCCACAACACTACCACCACTACCTAAGGAACAGACTAATATAGAAAAAATAATTAAAGTTTCACGAGAGCGTTATGCCACACAAAGGGAAGTAATAGAAGATAAAATTGCACGTTGGGCAGGTTTTGAAGAAGGGGAATCAGGCGAAGAAGAAATAAAAAAATTTGAGAAATATAATCATGATAAAAAAGATAATATAACCAGTAAAAAAAATTCCGTTGTTTCAAAAAATGATGATGATGTTTTGTTTGATGCAAAATGTTCGCATTGTCAGAAGGATATTAGAGTAAAATTTAAACCCGATGGGGTAAGACCAGTATTTTGTCCGGATTGTTTAAAATTATATAAACAAAAAAAAATAAATTTACCCCTAAAAAATCGGGAAGAAAGTTTGGGAAATAGAAATCCAGAAAAGGTGATGCCAGTTTCGGAGTCAAAAATTTCTCATCTGCCAGTCATGAAAAAAAAGATAGTCATTGAGGATGTAGTAAATGAAACGCCAGCAGAAATTTCTTTGACGGAAGCATTAGGGAATCTCCATATAAATAAACAAATTACTAAGGTAGATGTTGAAGAACTAAATTTTTTAAAAAATGAAGATCCAGATGAATTAAACGAAGCTACGCTTGAATCTGGGCATAGTGTTAAATTTAATTAATTCTTATTGGCAAGGTTGATAAGTGTAAATATTATATAATGTATGCATCCCCAGGCAAAAAAAATAATACGTGATATACAGTCATTACGTATTCAAGGAGCGACAAATATTGTAAAGAGTATTATCCAAACACTCCTTTTTTTGTTAACTGATATACCGAGTAAAAATGTAAAAAATTTTTCTGAAGAGTTTTTTGCAAATGCATTTGCGTTAACCCAGGCACGACCCACTGAACCTTATGCGCAAAATCTTTATTTATATATTAAAACACATGCAAAACAAAATAATTTTAAAAGTGTAATTGATAAAAAATTATTTTTAAAACATTATTTAAATATTTTTTTGAACAATTTAAAAAATAATGAAATTAGCCTAGCTAAAAATGGAAAAAGTATTATTCAATCAAATATAAATGTATTGACACACTGCCATTCTTCATCTGTTGAACAGATATTACTTAAATCTCATAAAGAAAGAAAAAAGTTTAAAGTTTTTGCTGATGAAACGAGGCCACTTTATCAAGGCAGAATCACCGCGCAAAATTTAGCCAAAGCTGGTCTTGATATTACTCAAATATCAGACAGTGCGAGCGGTTTTTTGATATCACCATTTTCAGGAAAAGATCTAAATATTGATCTTATTTTGGTTGGTGCTGATGTAGTTCGTTTAGATGGAAGTATAATAAATAAAATAGGCACTTATGATATTGCTGCGAGTGCATACCTAAATAAAATACCATTTTATGTGGCAGCTAGTTTATTGAAAGCAGATATACAAAGTAATATTGTCATTGAAAAACGTTCAGATAAAGAATTATGGCCACATAAACCAAAAAATGTAAAAATTTTGAATTTTGCTTTTGACCTAGTGCCAGCTAAATTTATTACTGGTATTATCACTGAATTCGGAATTATTAAACCTGAGGAAGTAAAAAAGATTGTTAAAGAAAAATATCCATGGCTCAAATAAATAATATTGTATTTGATATTTATGGAGTTTTAGTAACTAAAGGACATAATATACGTGATATTCTTTTCCCTTTATTTAAAAATCATAAAACTCATCGGTATACTCGAATAGTGTATGAGCAATATGCAGTCAGTAATATAAGTCGTGGTGATTTTTGGCGAAAGATAGGTTTAAGTGATTATCAAAAAATTGAAAATAAATTTTTACAAGCACATAAAATTGATAAAAATTTATTTTCTTTACTTCCCATATTTAAAAAAAATAAAATAAAATTATTTATCTTGTCAAATATTCCAAAAGAATGGTCAGTTTATTTAACAAAGAAATATCATTTGACTAATTTTTTTTTAACGAGCGTGTATTCATGACAGACTCATAATCGAAAGCCAAATTTATATAATTTTAAGTTCTTAATTAAAAAAAATAAATTACTTACCGCAAAAAGTTTATATATAGATGACAAATTAAATAATATACGGGCTGCAAAAAAAATTGGTTTTATTACATGTTGGTTCAATCGTGATAATATAGATATGCAGCCATATACCGCAGATTATATAATTAAAAATTCAAAAGAATTAAAAAATATTATTTTATGAAAAAATTCGCCACCTCTTACCAGGGTTTTATTGATAAAAAATATGCGCCTTCTTTATTCAAAGAATTTTTAGTTATCTATCATGTCATACCAGCTCAGGGGCAGTCCTTTAAGACTGTAGCTGAGGCAATTGCTGGAGAATCATCTATTGGCACCTGGACTCATCTGGAAACATTATCAAAAGCAACAAAGGCAAAATTAATGCCCCACATATATGAAGTTGACGAAAAAAGAAATTTTATTAAAATTGCCTATCCTATGGCTTTAAGTGAAATAGGTAATTTGCCACAACTTTTATCTTTTTTGGGAGGAAATATTTTTAGTATGAAAATAGTTGAAAAATTGCGTTTAGAAGATATCGCATTCCCCAAAAAATATATTGATGGGTTTTTAGGACCATTTCATGGGATTGCTGGTATTAGAAATATTATGCGTATCAAAAACAGAGCTTTAGTTGGGAGTATTATTAAACCAAAAGTTGGACTTGATCCAAAACAAACTGCTCAAATTGCGTACGACACATGGCGTGGGGGAGTTGATATTATTAAGGATGATGAGAATTTAACATCTCTTGTTTTTAATAATTTTGAAGATAGAGTGGATGCTATTTTGTCAGTACAAAAAAAAGTTGAAAAAGCAACTGGAGAACGCAAAGCTTTTGTATTTAATATTACTGCTCCGGCTGATATTGCTTTGCAGCGTGCTCAATATGTGAAAAAAAGAGGTGGTAAAATAATTATGGTAGATGTAGTTTCTATGGGTTTTTCAGGTGTCCAATTTATCAGATCAAAAAATTTAGGACTAATTATACATGGTCATCGTGCTGGTCATAGTATGTTTACAAAAGATCCAACACATGGCATGAGCATGTTAGTACTTGCGAAACTGTCGCGACTTGCTGGTGTTGATCAATTACATACAGGTACAGTAGTAGGCAAGATGGAAGGTACCGCGCATGAGGTTGATAGTTTAAATAATTTTTTGCGTGAAGATGGTGGGGAGATTGATAATTTACGTGAGAATTGGTCTACCTTAAAACCTACTATGCCTATCGCTTCAGGCGGATTACATCCTGGTTTAGTTCCAGAACTTATCAATTTACTTGGTAAAGATTTGATTATAAATTTCGGTGGGGGTATTCATGGACATCCTCAAGGTTCATTTGCGGGTGCTGTCGCAGCTCGTGATGCTGTAGTTGCTGCATCACTTGGAGCAAATCTTAAGTCTTACGCTAAAAATCGTCCAGAATTATTAACAGCTTTGGAATATTGGCGCGAGGTAAAAAATTAGTTTTTAATGTATAGTGAATAATATTTTAAAATAAGAAATTAAAAATTTAAAAATATATGTCTTTTTTTCTGAAATCAAAAAAATTGGATTTTTCGACTGGTAATGAACCAGCTGCAGTCATTAATGAAAAGGAAGCTGACTATTATGGGGTCATGGCTGGGGATCGGATTCAGCTTACTTGGAGTAAGCGTTTGAAACGAATTGCTGAAGTGAGAACCACAACTTCAAAAGTCAAACCAGGAGAAATTGGTTTATTTAAAGAGCTGTGGTCAAAACAAGGAAAAGTAGACATGGGAGATATTGTGGAGGTTGAAATTATATCGCGACCACCTTCAATCCAAGCAATCAGGAAAAAACTTTTTGGGAATATTTTAAATTATGATGAAATTTATTCAATTATTAAAGATATTGTAGATGATAGATTGTCAGAAGTAGAAACTACTTATTATGTATCTTCTGGCTATATGCATAATTATACGTTGGATGAATTATATTATACCTCAAAAGCAGTGGCTGAAACTGGTGATATGTTAAATCTTAAGACTTCGGCAGTTGATAAACACTCAGTCGGTGGGGTGCCAGGTAATCGCAC
>Ga0172370_10008973_pt1 | contig 11838 bp, 16 predicted proteins | sample LakKiv5m_FD_114538 | JGI IMG/M metagenome (GOLD analysis project Ga0172370, IMG submission 114538) | Freshwater microbial communities from Kabuno Bay, South-Kivu, Congo - kab_022012_11.5m | ecosystem: Environmental > Aquatic > Freshwater > Lake | place: Democratic Republic of the Congo...
CCCAAATCGCCGGAGTCTTTGTAAAGTTTGCTCACTTTAGCCAATCCCAGGTTTAAATCTGGTTGACCAAACAAGTCAGATGGTTGAGTAGTGGGCGCGGCTCGATCGGTATCAAGCCGCGCCAACGCTCGCAAAATCATTTTTTCTGAAAGTTGAAACTCTAACGAGTGATAAGATGGCACTAATCCACCCTGCAACAAGTAGCAGGCTTCTTTAACACTTTTCAACTCAATTTGTTTAAAAAAATCAGCCAAGATCTCGATCATAACCAAGCGCGAGGCTGTATTTTCCAGTTTGTTTAAATAGTTGGCAAATTCTCTAGTTGTCATTTACTGTCATTATCCCACACACCCTCTAGTTGACAAAGAAGAAGAAGAAGAAGAAAATACGTCTAGTAACAAACTAAAATATTATGCAAGAAGACTTAGTCGTCCCTTACCAAGATAAAAAATCAGATACTCAAAAAGAACTAGAACTAAGAGAACGACGAGAATTGTCCAAAAAACTAAAGACAATCTTTATTGACACTGGACTAATTGTCTATAGACCAAGCTTTATTGCAGAAAATCCCTATAGACCCAATGGCTTTGCAATTAAAAAAACGGATGATATTTCCAAGAACTACGAAGTAGATGTGTGGGACAAAGGAATCATCTTTCTTAAATCTATTTGGCCTACTCGTTCTCAAGAATTTGAAGAGGAAATTAGAGAGTTGCTGTCGAGAAATGGATATACAAACATAATATTTGCAAATACAACACACTAAAATTAAACATCTAGGTAGCTTGCTAGATTGTTTCTAGAATTTCATTTCTTCTGGTCTTTGCCAAATCACCGGCAACTTTTTAAAGTCGGAGTCATATGACACGATCACCCATTCTTTTTTGGAGATTTCATCAATGCTGGCCAAACAGGCATCAATATATTTAACTGATGATGTTTTATACAAGTTAAGCGCCATTCGTTCATCAAAACCAGAAATAACTTCTAAACCTCGTAGGTTAACAATACTTGCAACCAACTCCACCGCAGTTTGCTTCGGTTGCTTGTAAACTCCCTGCAAAATACAGATCAATTCTGCTAATACCAAGTCGTGTGCAATTGCTTTGATCAATCCCGTCCTGCAGGCTTCAAGCATTTTTTTGGAGCTTTGATAAGCCTGCTCATTTTCCCTCACAAAAACTCTCAAAAACACATTAGTATCAATTAGATATTTTGGTTTTTGGTTCATATCCGTGAATAGTTATTCACCATGAAACTGCGTGCTTGAGCAGCGTTAATCTTGGAGTTAACTGGAACAGCACCTGCTAAATCTAAAATATCTTTGACCGGTTCAATGGTGATCCGCCCATCACTAATCTTAACCAAAACCCGATCATAAGGTTTAATAGCCAACATTTTTCTTAAGATTAAAGGCAGTGTTATCTGACCTTTTTGAGTAACCGTGGTCACATTTGTCATAATGACAATTATCATACCAAATGTAATACTTATGTCAATAGTATTACATTTATAAAAAGTATTACTCTTTTAACCGGTAAGTCACACCTTTGGTTACCCCTTGTTTTTCTATTACTCCTTTGTCTATTAAATCTTTGAAATCACGCAAAATGGTATCTACCGAGACATTTGGTAGGATTGCTTGAGCATCACTGGAGGTAAGCTCATCTTTTTGTTGAAAGGTTTCCAAAAGAATAATCTGCCTTTCAGAAAGCGCCACTTGTTTGCCAAGTTGTTTTTTAAGTTTTAAGTCTTTTGAAAGTCTTTCCACTTGATGTTGAATTTTATCAATCTCCAAAGCCACTCCATAACAAAAGTATTCTAGCCAATAAGTCAAATCGCTTTCTGCCGATTGTTGGACTGAAAGCAAAGCTTGATAGTAGCTTTCCACATCATTGTCAAAGTACTGTTCCAAAGAAAAAAAGCGCTTAAAGTCATAGTCCAAAGCATAAAGCAAAAGCGTAGCCATTGCCCGCGCCGTTCTGCCGTTTCCCTCAATAAAAGGGTGAATATACACCAGTTGATAATGCATAATCCCCGCCTTGAATATAGGATGCGTGGTAGCTGATGTAGTAGCGTTACCCCAATCAAAAAAATCCTGTACCATGTACGGAACTTCCACAGCCACGGGCGGACGAAAAACCACCCCTCCTTGAGTAGCACTTTGCACAATTACTTGTTTGTCTCGGTACACCCCTACATATTTGTCTTCTATTAATTCTTGAACTGTCAAACGATGAAGAGTAAAAAGTGTGTCGGTAGAAAAGACTTGGTTGGAACTAAGATGAGATTGTTGATCAATCCATGATAAAACACTGCGATAATTCAAAACTTCTTGTACATCTCTTTCTCTGGCCATAATACCAGTTTTAGCAATGGCGGTTTTACTGTTTTTGACATTTTCTAATCTCACTACTTTTTCTGTTTGTTCTGCATTCAGCTCATTACCTTCAATCTTGGTGCCAAAATGCACTGCTTTGCTTAAGGCCTCATTTCTAAATCTTGCCTCCCAAGCCGGGACCAATGGCGAGTGATCAATTACAGCTCTGGCGGATTCGATCCTAGAGATGTAGGTTAATAAATTATTAGTGATGCTAAACTTGGGTTCGTACATGATGCGGTAATTCCTCTCATGAGGTATTTTAACTTATTTTTGCAGATTTTGCAGAGATAAAATTGCTTGTTGGGATTAAAAAATCCCTATATATTTTCAGATGCAAGTTAAGACGCAGGTGATAAATAACGCCACAAGGTTTTCGGTACTTGAGCCACTAGGTCACTAGCATTAAAGTATGGACCTGCTGTTTGCCACAGAACCTCACCTGCTTTTTTGTTGACCAAGCTGGCCACCACGGCAGCTGTCAGGCTGTCGTGGTGGCAGTAGAGGGCGGCAACCAACCCAGCCAAAACATCCCCTGTACCACCTTTGGTTAGCCCCGGGTTGCCGCCAACAATCTCTATGACTTGACTGTCTTGGTAAACGTGATCAACTTGACCCTTGGCCAAGATAATTACTTTTTGATCTAAGAGTTGTTTGATAGTCACTCCTTGATCAAGCAAACGACGCAACTCATCACTGTGAGGAGTAATAATGACGTTTTTTCCAAGCAATTGCGGATTAACCATTTGGAGCGCTCCACCATCTACTACCCACTTTTTGTTGGGAAAAGTTTTAAGCAAGTAATTTACAATTTTTTTTGTTTGGGTGGAGCGCTCCATTCCCGGACCAATCAACACCACATCGTCTTCTTTTACATACCCTTCTACTTCGGTCCAATCGACTACGATCCCTGTCCAAAGCTGATCTTTTAATTTCTTGCGCACTAACTCATTATTTTCGTTTTCTGGACTAGTAAAATGCACCATGTCTACCACTCTGCTGGCCACGTCTGCCGCCCAAAAAATACTGGAGTGAAAAAGTTTTGAGCCACCAATCACCAATAGTTTGCCGTTTTGACCTTTATGAGAACTCTGCTTTGGCAAATTGATATTTTTTAAAAAAAGATTAAAGTTTGAAAATTTCACCAATCAATTATAACCTGAATTTTTATGCCCTAAAGCATGAGAAACAAGTCTTTTATCAAAACTTGATAATTTATAGCCACGAGCATTTGCAATAAAAGCTAGATAAATATCAGTCCAATCTAAATTTGTTTGCTCAAAAATTTTCAGTAATGTAACTACATCTTGATTTTTTATTTCTAAAATTGAGATGCCATCAATTAAAAGTAAATTGATTATTGAAGACACAAAATCATCTGGACGTAGCTGATAATACTTGCCCAGTATCCAAACTAATTCGCCAATTACCAAAACACTGATTTTTGCCTTAATTTTTCTTTCAACAATTGAATTAATAATTTTTTTTGCGAGCAAGTGTTGATCAGGAATGTCTTCAATCAAGAAACGCAAAATAACATTAGTGTCAAGAATTATTGTCTCAATCATTGACCCATTTCTTCACCATAATTTCCAAAGCTTTTTCTTTGGCTACTTGGTAAGATACGTCTCTCTTTGAAGAAGGGATAAGATGTGTCAAGCACCCTGCTAGATTGGCAATTTTCATATTAGCCGGCTCTACTACTAGCTGATTATTATCCACAGTAATCTTTACTCTATCTTTAACGGACAAAGATAGCTGATCAAGCATAGCCTTGGGCAATGTAATTTGTCTTTGAGAAGAGATGGTGGCAATATGCATATTAAAGTAATATAACCTTTAACTTTAATTTTGTCAATAACTTTTATATAAATAATAATTAAAGTACAAATAAAATAACTTTAAATTAAGATAAAGTGATTTTTTTACAATCTGGAAAAGTTTTTTCAATTCTTTGGGCAATACCCAAACTGGCGGTAGTAATCAAGGATTGAGTAGAAACCATCAAGGATAAAGCAAAACTTCTAGCCTTTGTATCTAATTCAGATAAAATATCATCTAGCAGTAACATTGGTTTATTTTGAGTTTTTTTTAAGATATAAAATAACTGACAAGTTTTTAGCCATAAAACAGCCAAACGTTGCTGTCCACGAGAGCCGTACAAAGCCATATTATAAAAATTTTCTTTTTTACCCCGTTCAATATTTTGCACATCGCCAGAAATCACAAAATCATCTTTGTGTGGACCAATCAAAGTATGACCCGCAGCTATCTCTCTTGATTCATGTTGTTGGAGTCTTAACTCATCAATTAAATTGGGAACATACTCTACCCAGAACTTAACAGGAAAACCAATAGTGGGGCAAAACTTCAGAAACTCTTTTCTCAAAGCTTGTAGAACTTGGCCGTGCTTGATTAAACCGAGATTCCAATAATGCAGCACTGTTTGTGGTTGTTTGCCTTCGCGCACGGCCAGTAAAAGTTTATTGCGCCTGACCAAAGTTTTTTCGTAGGTACTCAAAGACTGTGCATAATCCAAATCCAAAGGAGCGATCACTTCATCCAAAAAACTTCTTCTGCGGCTGGGGGAGCCTTCCACCAGCCGCAGATCTTCTGGCCGAAAAACCACTGTGTACAAAAGTCCTCTTAGATCGCGCGCGCGTCTGCGCGCGCCATTCAGTTCCGTATATTTTTTTTGTACTTTTTTACCTTGCAAAAATCCCCGGGTCAAAATGATTTCCAATTTTTCAGCTTGAGTGATGTCATGTTGGACAGCATCATGTTCAGCAACGTCATGTTGAGCTTGTTCCAACACAACATTGCCCACTACTCTGGCAAGCTCTTGATCAAAAGCCACCATCTCCTCAATTTTAGAAGCTCTAAAACTTTGGCCTGTAGCCAGAAGATTTAAAGCCTCAATCACTGATGATTTACCACTGCCATTTTGACCAATGATTAATGTGACAGATGGCGATAAACCTAATTGAAGATCAAGATGAGAACGAAAATTAACTAAACTTAGACTACCCAACATAGATAGTGCTATTCTAGCTTATACCGCAACTGTTTAATTTTTGTACTCAATGTTGTAAAAAGCAAAACCACTTTGTGGAATTGATAAATACCCGGGAGCACGCAAGTTAAACGCAGTTTTAAACTCACTGCCAGACAAAGCAATCTCGCCTTTATCTGTCTGAAAAATTACCCTACTAGTACTTCCATTGCCCTGCTCCACTCTCACGGCTGTTACCCTACTTGGCCCATCTGTTTTGGCTCGCAATTCTGCAAAAGAGTAAGGACTACCTCCCCAACAGGAGGTGGTGACTGGGGTCACGCGTTCATCGCGATAGCGAGCAGCGTTGATAATGTCGGCTAGTTCTTCGCCGGTCAACCACGGGTTTGACCGGCCGCATTTGTCAGAACTCGGGCTATACCCCTTGGTATACCAAGCCTTGTAAAGCCACGGCGAGCCACCAATTTTGTCATAAGCTTTATCTACAAAATTGCCCCCACCATTGGCATCAGTAGTATCCCATCCAATGGGAGAAGCAAATCCTCCATGGGTGGAGGCATAAAAAGTCACCACATCTTCCAGTACTTGACCACGCGTGGCGTCCACTGCATCTTTCCAAGCTGCCGGTGGAGAATCTGCTTTGGATTTACGGAAAACTTGACAAGCTTCGGTAACACAAATCTCTTTTCCCTCACGTTTATAACGCCAAGCATAGGTGCGGGCGGCCACAGCTTGAGCCTTTAAAGCCTCCTGATGCCAGCTGGCTGGCATCTCCGCAATCCCGTACAAGTACTTGGTTTCAAACTCCATTTCTCCTTGGCCAGCCACTTTAATGTTGCCTCCAGTATCTTTATTCACCGGTTCTTTGCCATAGTAAGCTTTAAGAATAGTTTTATAGTCCTGACCAGATTCTGCCCTACCACGCGCGCCATACTGGCTCATACCTTTTCTGTGAGTATGAGCACCAAAAGCAAACACAGCAAAGCTGCCAGCTGGAGCAGACTCACGAAAACCTTTAATGCTTGCGTTGTAATCGTCAGCTAGCTCGCTATCACCAATGCTAGCAATAAATCCACCAGATCTAGCGTTAATTATCTGCTGTTGACGTGCAGTTAATTGGGCGATCTGACCAGACAGTTTTTTCTGGTAATCTTTGGCTTTGGCAATCTCGCCTTTAAAAAACTCCGCTTGAGAATCCAGCTGTTTTTCCAAGTTGGACAAAGTAACCTGACGCTGTTCCAAAGCTTTTTTGTCTTGGTTAAGTTTTAAAATATCTTGACTAATTATTTCCAAAAAATATTGATCTTGAGCTTTGGCAGAGTCACGGTAGACCAAGCTTTTGGTCAGACCGTTTTGCGTTAAGTTGCTAATGATTGTAGCAGAATCATTGATCAATCTTAAATACTTGTATTGATCGTGTACTCTTTTACTTAAAAGCTGGTACTGGACAGCCAAGTCAAGCTCTCTTTTTTTTACACTAGCGGCTACAGCTACCGCCTCTTTTTGCGCGCGGGCGACCCCCGCCCGCGCGCTACTTATCTTATTTTCCAAATCTTCCACCTGTTTTTGCAGTGGAGTGGTAGCCGCTTCAGACAAACTTTTAAGCTTGGCCAGCTCATCTATTTGTTTTTGTAGATCATCTACTGGATCAAGAGCATAAATACGCATCTCACTTTGAGCTTGTCTAAAGGCAAACACACTCAATATAAGTAAAAAAACAAAACTGGTAAACAAAAATCTAAAACGCATTACTCCAACATAATAGCAGTTTATGAGGCTCTATAAAAATTACTTGTTTAACAGTATAATAACCGGAATTGTGAAGCCTTGTGATCAAAAACCAACCAGAACGCTTTTTTCTAGGTTTGTAAAGCTTGCTTTTTCTTTATTTATCTATTTATTTGTTTGTTTTGTTTATGTAAGACCAGCATTCGCTTTGACAGCTGATGAGTGCGGCGTCATTAGGGAAAATCCAATAGCAGCTGGTATGTCTAATTTTTGCGATTATAACGGTGACGGTGAACCAAATGATAATAAATTGGCATCTTTAAGTGAGTATACATTTATCAATTGTGTAACTGACGTAGAAAATAAACCGCCATACGAATTAAAAGGAGCTGGACAAAAATGCTGCATAAAAAAAATCTTTTGTAACTCTTCAGACCAAGAAAAAAGTAACGACAAAAAACCTTACCTTATCTGTGATCAAATCCCTAAAACCGAAGCTTTAGCCAAGATGCGCCAAGACTGCATTGAGTGTGTAGGTGGCACAGAAAATGGTTATGGTGGAATTTGGACAGCGATTGGCTGTATTCCCAGAGAGCCTGAAAAAATTGTCAGTGTTTTCCTGCGTTTTGGTTTGGGCATGGGGGGCGGTGTCGCTTTGCTGATGATCTTGGGCGCCGGATTTATTCTGTCGGTTTCCCAAGGAGACCCCAAGCAAACCGACACCGCCAAACAGTGGCTGACATCTGCCATAGCCGGTCTTTTATTTATAATCTTCTCGGTTACTATCTTACAGTTTATCGGCTACAATATCTTTCAAATACCCGGATTTGGAGGCTAAAAATGCTTTACTTAAAAACAAAAATTTTTCTTTATATTTTGATTTTCGTGCTTTTTGAATCAATTTTTTTCACTCAAACCGTTTTGGCTGTAGAAACTTCACCATGTAAACAAAATTTCTGCGGCGTGCTTAAAAAGCAAGTAGAAATGACAGGAGACACATGGAAGTGTGTCATTAAAGATCCAAAGAATCTAGGTTCTTATATTTATTGTAATCAAGGTAATTTTGAGTTTTGCAAAGCTCCATTCAAAGAAGCAGATCGGTGTTGCACTGGACCTACAGACAAAGCTCAACAAGATTGCAAGGAATTAAATCAATCTTACTCACTGGTGTGCGGCACAATAAAAGAAGACACATACAAAAAAAAGTACTGTGATTACACAAACGACAACACTCCACAAAACAATAATCCTTCAGAATATGGATATTACTCTTGTTTAAACAACAAATTGAACGATGGAAAACTGGAGGAAAAATGCTGTGCAACTAAACCAGAATGTTCAAACACAACCCCCATGCCCACCGGGTGTGGGAAAATTGGCAAAAACTCTTCTGGAGTGCCTGTTTGTATAAAAGATAACAACGAAAATGTTAAAGTGGCGGCTTTTACTGCTTGTGTGGAAAACAAAGGCGAAGGCTATCCTTGTTGTTTTGGTCCAGAGGAAAAAGATGTCACCAATGCTTGCAAAGTTTATAGAACCGTCACTCCCACGCCTATTCCTTCCCCCACGCCAAAAAGCGTTTTTTCCCCGTACTCACCACCTTCAAATAAAGTCTTTGATGCCTTAAACCCTCTTAAACACGCCGGCGGTGAGACTATTTTTATAGATCAAGCTTCAGAGTACGCCAGTCAGCTCTCCACACCCGGAGGTATAATTTCTAGGGTTCTGGCTTTTATTTTCCCTTTGGCCGGCCTGATTCTTTTTGTAATGCTTGTTTGGGGCGGATTTGAGGTTTTAATCCAAGCTCCAGAAAAAAAAGCCATTGATGCCGGCAAACAAAGAGTCACCGCCGCCCTACTCGGTTTTATCTTACTTTTTGCTAGCTACTGGATTTGGCAAATAGTAGAGGTAGTATTTGGAGTAAAAATACTTTAAACAAAAATGTTTAGAAAAATATTGTTAATCATGGTTTTTGGCTTTTTACTTATTGTGGGCAAGAGCGATGTTTTTGCAGCTTGTGGACAAAATAATCCAAGCCGAGGATGTCAAAATAAAAACATGGTGATCTGCCAAAACGACCAAAGATTTTGTTGTGACACACAAACCGAGTGTAGTGCTAGAGCATTTGGTCAAGACTGTAATCCGGGATCAGGAGGCATACCCTTAGGTGACTGTTTATTGCTTTCGGACAGTAGCAAAGTCAAAGACGTTTACACATCCCCTTCTTTTTTGGTAAACCTTCTGGTAGACAATGCTTTTGTGGCCGCTGGTATTGTGGTGTTTTTTATGACCCTTTTAGCCGGCTTCTTGTTTATCACTGGTGGTAAAAAGGGTCTAGATCAAGGCAAACAAATTTTACTTGGCGTAATAGTGGGGCTTGGCTTGATGTTGGCCGCTTACTGGATTGTACAAATTGTTAAGCTCCTGACCAAAACTGATATACTGATCTAAATACTAATAAATAATGAAAAAAAATATAATCAAAATCTGTTTATTTTATTTAAGCTTGGGCTTAATTTTGTTTACACCAAGTAAACTACAAGCAAGTATTAGTGACTCTATAGGAAAAATAGAGCCTCCTCCAGGAGTGGAGGAACAAATAAATCAATTTCAAAAAGAACAAAAAAAAACTCCAGATGATGTAGCGTTATTTTTCTTTTTAAACAAATTTATTGTGGTGATCAATGTTTTGGCTGGTATTTGGGTAATAGTAAATCTAACTCTTGCTGGCTATGATTATATTGTTTCTCAAGGTAACGATAGCGCCTACCAAAGAGTCAGAGATAAAATCACTATGAGTTTTATTGGTCTTGGATTATTAGTAGTTGCCTACGCAGCGGTGGCCATCATCAGCTCAATTTTCTTTGGCGATCCAAGCTTTGTGCTTAAACCAAAATTGTAATTATGAAAAAATTGTTATTGATTATCAGTCTAGCACTCTTTTTTGCCCAACCAAAAATCTTACTAGCAGCTGAAAAATGCAGTTACGATGAGTGCCGAGATGGTTGCACAACTGTTGGACAGTGCGTTGACGGTGTCAAATGTATTGCAGAATTAAACCAACAAACACTTAAGGTAACACTTCTTAAAGGTAAACAGCCATGTGGTGGATCAGCTGTGATTGGAGGTATTGACCCACCACAAGGCATTGCTGAGTTTAATGCCAAATCTGCTAATTCAGGTGGCGAAATTGGTGCCTTAGTTTTTGTCTCATCTATTATCAGGTTTTTCTTCCTGATTGCTGGCCTGATTGTTTTGGCCAATTTTATTATTTCTGCTTATGACTACATCACCAACGCCGGCGATTTCAAAATCCACATGCAAGCCAAGGATCGTTTGACCTTTAGCCTTGAGGGTGTGGTTATCATGGTGGCTGCTTTCATCTTGGTCAGCTTAATCGGCGCGGTAATTTTTGGAGATCCTGGCTTTATTCTTAAACCAAACATAGAACAATATGGCGCTTTGAACAGGTAATCATGTATAATCAAAACGTGACAAAGAATTTAGCAAAGATAAGTTTAGGTTTGGCGTTTTTTTTACTTTTCGGTCAAGGATTGGCTTTGGCTCAATTTGGTGATGGCATTACCTCTCCTTTTGGTAAAAAAAACGCCTACACCGATGTAGACAAACTGACTGCCAGTGTGGACGCTCCGTTTAGCACGATGGAGTTAATTATTTCCAATGTTTTGGGACTAATCACCGTGCTTGGAGGCGCTTTGTTTATCACCTATTTTCTGCTTGGAGCGGTGGGTTGGATTACTGCTGGAGGTGATAGTGGCAAAATTACCAAGGCCAGAGATCAGATCATACACGGCGTGATTGGCTTGTTGATTTTAGTAGTGACTTACTCGGTAGTAGGCTTGATTGGTACCGTCTTGGGCATGGATCAAATTTTAAGTCCAGCTCAAGCCTTAAAAGCCTTAATACCAAAATAAAGCTATTAATATGTTAAACAAAATAAAAAAACTTGGTTTGCTTTGGTTTGTTTTTGGTGTCGCTACTTTTGGTTTGATTTTCTTGGCGCCACTGCCCTATGCCAAGGCGCAGATAGTCAATCCAGCAGTGGGAGAATTAGGCGGAGTCAAAAAAGGAACTGGTGATTACACAGTAGATCAGAAATTAGTACAGGATACCAGCAGTGGCGCCAACTTACTCAAGCAATTTATCAGGCTTTGGAACAACGCTATTACCCTTGGAGCTTTAATGGTCATTGGTTATTTGGTCTGGGGTGGAATTGAGTGGATTCTGTCTGGAGGTGATAGTGGCAAACTGGATAAAGCTAGACAAAAAATGATGCATGCTGTGGTAGGACTTTTGATCTTGGTCAGCTCATTTATTATTCTTGGTTTTATTAGTAGTTTGTTTTTTGGAGGAAACTTTGATCTTTTAAATCTCAAGTTTTTCTCGCCTAGCACCGGTGATTAAAAATGCAAAAAAACCATTTTTTGACCAATTTAAAAAAAATCTTCACTATCAGCTTGTTTGTTTTGGGAGTGTTTTTGCCTTTGTCCGCCCAAGCCAAAGCCGTAGAGTTTAATATTGGTAAAGAAGCCACCTACCAAAAACTCCCTAACGCCGATGGCACCACTGCCGATCCTAAAAATTATCGCCAAAATTTTGCCTCTTTGCTTGGCGATATGCTTTCTATAGTCATGCCGGTGGCTGCCATTTTACTTTTGCTTTACTTATTGTGGGGCGCAATAGAGTGGATTACCTC
>Ga0172370_10008975_pt1 | contig 11835 bp, 14 predicted proteins | sample LakKiv5m_FD_114538 | JGI IMG/M metagenome (GOLD analysis project Ga0172370, IMG submission 114538) | Freshwater microbial communities from Kabuno Bay, South-Kivu, Congo - kab_022012_11.5m | ecosystem: Environmental > Aquatic > Freshwater > Lake | place: Democratic Republic of the Congo...
CTGTCGCAAGGCACCTGGGGCATCAGCAAAACGTTCATCTCCGGGTTGTCCACAGGCTGCCGCGGCCTGACCGCCTGGGTCACCGGCGCCAACGTCACCATCGCGGCCACGACCACCGACAACAAGTTGGTCCTGCTGGTCGACGACGGCAGCGCGAACCCGGCCTTCGCCACGTTGGCCACTGCCGCCACCAACACCGCCATGCGCGGCGTGGCACTCATGGCGAAATGATTGTAGCGGCAAGGGGTTCACGGGCAGGTCGACCGCTGTTGCTGGGCCTTCTCGGCATGGCGCTCGGCCTTTGTCTCGCGCGGCTGTCGGGCGCTGGCGTGCCGGACACAGCCTTGTGGTCGCTGCTCGCGCTGCTGCTGGTCGCGGTGGTGCTGGGCGTGCGGTTTCCTGCGCTGGGCGTGTTCGCCCGGCCGATCCTGGCGGCGCACTGCCAGCAGCCCTTGGTCGCACTGACATTCGACGATGGTCCGCATCCGCAGCACACGCGCCGCGTCCTGGAGCTGCTCGCCAAGACGGCGCACCGCGCGACGTTCTTCGTCATCGGCGCGCGCGCACAGGAACATCCTGAACTACTTGCAGAAATCGTGGGCCAGGGCCATGGGCTGGGCAACCACAGCTGGCGCCATTCGTACCTGACGCCCGCACTGCCTGCGGCCAGGCTGGAGGCGGAATTGCGGCAGACGAGCGAACTTCTGGCTCGCTTCGCCGGTCAGGCGCCGCGTTGGTTTCGGCCGCCCGTGGGCCTGCTCTCGCCGCCGGTCGAACTGGCCGCGCGGCGCGCCGGGCTCGAGATCGTCATCTGGACCGCGACGGCGCGCGACGGCGTGTCGTGGGCCGACGCCGGCAAGGGCCTCGCGCGCCTGCGCAAGCACATGAAGCCAGGTGCGATTCTCGTGCTGCACGATGGCGTGCAAACCTCGGCCGCCCAACCGCCCGCGGTCCATGACCTGCTGCCGCGGCTGCTCGCTGAACTGGACGCGCGCGGCCTGCGCTCGGTACCGCTCGATGGCCTGCTCGGCCAGCCGAACCGGGCATCTCCGCAGGACCTGCCGCCTCCCTGACGCGCAAGCCGCAGTTCCACATGGACAAGCCCCACGCCCATGCTTTACGCCGCCGCGCACTTCCGGTAGAACGCGCAGCGCCAGGGCGGCAGCGTCCAAGCCCCGGCATCTGCGATTGCCCGTTTGGGCCTGGGACCCAACGACTCGATCGAGGCGTTGTCACAGAAGTCGCCGCGAATCCGCATCGGTGAGCTTGGCGACCGGAGAGCAAGCAAACGCGCACTGTGCCAAGCTATTTTGGCACGAGCGCTTACGGTCGTGCCCATGTTGCGCTCTGTCCCCGCACCATTGCGCCTTGTCGACCAGGCCGCCCGCGTCCTGCTGACCGCATTTGCCTTCACGTTCTTCTACTGCGGCGGCTCGGTGCTGTCCTGGCTGCGCTTGCCCATTGCCTGGCTCACTGGTGGCACCCACCTCGAGCGCGCGCGCCGCTGTCAGCGCGTCGTGCAGAACGGCTTCGTCTTTTTTCACGACTTCATGCGCACCTTCCGGCTCATCGGTTTCGATCCGCGCAAGGTCGGGCTGCAACTGCCGCCTGGCCCCTGTGTCCTCATCGCCAACCATCCCACGCTGGTCGATGTCACAGCCATCATCGCGACCGTTGGCCAGTTGTCGTGCGTGGTCAAACGCATCCTCTTCTACACGCCAACATTGGGACCATTGCTGCGGTTTTGCTGGCACATCAACAGCGGCGCGGGCGACGCAACCGCTGGTGCCGCAGTGATGATGGAGTCGATGCACCGCCTGCGCTGCGGCATGACCGTGCTCATCTTCCCGGAAGGCACGCGCTCGCCCGAGGGCAGCCTGCGGGCTTTCAAACGGGGCGCTTTTGAGCTAGCCTCGCGCGCCGATGTGCCGGTCGTGCCGGTGTTCCTGAGCTGTCATCCTGCGATGTTGTCCAAAGAGGCGCCTTGGTACCGGGCGCCCGCCATCCCTGCCCAGTACCAGATGATCCAGCTGCCCACGCTGGATCCGAAGCGCTGGAACGGCGACAGCCGGGCAATGGCGGCGGACACGCAGGCCCTGTACCAACGCTGCCTGGAGGGCAAGGCGCCGACAGACTGGGGACCGCAGGCGCAACGGCCCGAGATGGCCAGGGCCGTCGGCGCTTGAACGGAGAATGGCCGTGCGGGGCGGCCCTTGCACCTCGCCGGTGAAGGAAGAGAAAAATCGATGGTTGAATTGATCAAGGAACTCAAAGAACTGATTGTCGAGTCCCTGATGCTCGAAGACGTCGTCGCGGCCGACATCGTGACCGACGATCCGCTGTTCGGCTCCGGCCTAGGCTTGGATTCGATCGACGCGCTCGAACTGTCCATGGCCATCCACAAGCGCTACGGCGTGCGCATCGCGGCGGACGATGAGAAGAACCGCGAGATCTTCCGCTCGGTCGGCTCGCTGGCAGCCTTCATCGCGGCGCACCGCACCCAGGAGGGGGTCGCTCCATGACACGCGACGAAATCTTTCAGAAAGTCAGAGATATGCTCTCGGAAATGTTCGAGATCGACCGCGACAGCATCCAGATGGAGTCGCACCTCGTGCAAGACCTCGATCTCGACAGCATCGACGCCATTGACATGGTCGTGAAGCTGCAGGAACTGACGGGGCGACGTGTGGAAGGCGAGTCTCTGCGCAAGGTCGCGACGATCAAGGATGTCGTCGATCTGGTCGAATCCTACCTTGCCACGGCCCCTTGACGGAGTCGGGCCCCGCCGTGAACCCAAGATGACGCAGCCTGCCTTCTGCCTGCTCGCCCGGCACGGAGCGCGCGACCCGGTCGCCTTTGGCGCCGCCGGCACGCGCACAGCGGCACAGCTGCGCGCGGATGTCGCCAGTCTTGCGCGCACGTTGCCGGATGCGACCGAATCCAGCCACATCGCCGTCATCTGCGGCGATCGCTACCTGTTTGCGGTGGCGCTGCTCGCCGCGTGGCAAAAGGGGCACGCCGTTGCCCTACCGCCCAACGGCCGCCCCGAGACGGTCGCGACCGTGCGCAACCGGCCGGAGGTCGCGCTGCTGCTCCACGACACGGATGCCGACACCGGCGTGGATCTGCGCGCCCGGCTCGGGTCGGGTGAGGACGGCCCAGCACTGGCGCCGCTCGACCCCGGGCGCGTCCTCGCCACCGTCTTCACCTCGGGCAGCACCGGCACGGTCACGCCCTGCGTCAAGACGGCTCGACAACTGCTCGGCGAAGTCCGAACGCTGCAAACGACTTTCGCTATTCGGCCCGGCCAGTGCTTTGTCGCGACGGTGCCGCCGCACCACATCTACGGTCTGCTGTTCTCCGTGCTGCTGCCGTTGCAGTGTGGCGCGGCCTTCCTGCGCGACACGCCGCTGCACGCCGAGTCGATCGCCGCGCGCATTGCCGAGCATGGCGCGTCGGTGCTGGTGAGCGTGCCGGCCCACCTCATCGCCTTCGGCGTCCTGCAACCGGGCCAGTTGTCTAGCATCGAGCGCGTGTTTTCCTCGACGGCACCGCTGCCCGACGCCACGGCGGCTGCTGTGCGCGAGCGCCATGGCCTCGCGGTGACCGAAGTCTTCGGGTCGTCGGAAACCGGCGGCATCGCCTTTCGCCAGCGCAATGGCTCCGATCTGTGGCAACCCCTGCAAGGTGTCACCGTGACCGCCGATGACGCGGGGCATCTCCTGGTCGACTCGCCGCACCTGGAGCCTGATGCACCCCGACCGCTGCGCACAGCCGATTGCATTCGCATGGATGGGGCGCGCTTCGAGCACCTGGGCCGCGCCGACGGCGTGGTCAAGACCGGCGGCAAACGCATCGCGCTGGCGCACTTGGAGTCCTGCCTGCTTGGCTTGCCTGGCGTGCGCGATGCCGCGGTGATGGCCGCGCCATCGGCACAGGGCGCGCGCGGTGCGGACGTGCTGGCTGCCGTCGTCGCCCCGGGTTGGACGGCGGCGCGCCTGCGCGAGGCCTTGCTGGCCTGGTTCGAACCGAGCGAGTTGCCGCGCCGTATCGTCCTGCTGCCCACTTTGCAGCGCGAGGACAACGGCAAGCTGCCGCGCGCACGCATGTGGAGCGCGTTGGCCGCGCAGCGAGCGCCGTCGACACAGGTCGAAGTGCTGGGGCATCAAGTGGCGGGCGACGGGGCGCATGAACATGTGTTCCAGTTGAGGGTTCCAGAGGATCTGCTCTATTTTCAGGGACATTTCCGCGCGATGCCGACCTTGCCCGGCGTGGCGGAATTGCGCACCTTGGTGTTGCCGCGTGTCGCCGACGTGCGCCCTGACTGGACCTTCTTGCGCCGCGTCGCCCGCCTCAAGTTCCGGCGCATCATCGGCCCGGGCGACGTCCTCGACCTGCGCCTGGTTTTTGCCACGAATTCCAGCCATGTCGACTTCGAGATTGCGCGCGCCGGCGACGGTTGCGCGTCGGGCCGCATGGCCTTCGAAGTGAGCGCACCATGAGCGAAGCGCCATCGGCTTTCCGGCCGTGCATCCTCATTCCGACGTACGACAACCAGCGCACGGTGCGCGATGTGGTGCTGCGCGCGCGCCGCCATTGGGGCGAAGTCGTCGTCATCGACGACGGGGGCTGTGCCGAGGCGCACGACGTCGTCGCGGCGCTCGGGCGCGAAGGCCTCGCCCACGTGCGCCACCGCGAGCGCAATGGCGGCAAAGGCGCTGCCGTGAAGACAGGTTTTGCATTCGCACGCGAGCTGGGCTACACGCACGCGCTGCAGGCGGACGCCGACGGCCAGCACGATCTGGATCGGATACCGCAGTTTCTGCAGGCCGCGCGCCAGCACCCCGAAGCGCTCGTGCTCGCCAGCCCGGTTTTTGCACAGGGCACGCCCCTGGGCCGAAGGATCGCGCGCGAATTGACGAATTTCTGGGTGCACATCGAGACCTTCGGCCGCGCCATCGAGGACGCGATGATCGGCTTTCGCGTCTATCCGCTGGTTCAGGCCGAGGCAGCGCACGCGCGCACCGACCGCATGGATTTCGACATCGAGATCGCCGTGCGCATGGTGTGGCTCGGCACACCTGTGCTGAATCTGCCCGTGCAAGTGCGCTATCTGACTGCGCAAGAGGGCGGCGTATCGCACTTCCATCTGCTGCGCGACAACGCGCGCATCACGTGGTTGCACACGCGGCTGTGCGTCGAGGGGATCCTGCGCCTGCTCGACCCGCGGGCGACCTTCGGCCGGCGGCTGCCAGCCCCACCGTCGCTGCCCGGGGTAGAGCCATGACCCCTCAAGCCATTGCCGCTCCAGATGAAATCGCCGAACGCAAGCGTTGGATGCACGTCGCCGAAAAAGGCAGTTCGCTCGGCATCCGCTTTCTGATCTGGCTGGCCACCGTGGCCGGGCGCGGCCCGGCGCGCCTCGTCGTGCGCCTGGTGGCCGGCTGGTACACGCTGCTGCATCCGACGGTGCGCGCGGCGTCCAAGGCGTGGTGGCGCCGCATCCTGGGGCGCGAGCCAACCCTTGGCGAGATCTACCGCCATGTCTTGCGATTTGCGCAAACCACCCTGGATCGCTGCTTCTTTTTACAGGGCCGCGGCGATGTCTTCCAGGTCACGCACACGGGCGCCGACTTCCTCGCCGATCTGCGCGCCCGCAACCAGGGCGCCATCATCCTGACAGCCCACGTCGGCTCGCCCGCGGCCATGAGTGTCGAAGGCCGCGCCCTGAAGCTGCGCATGCACATTGTCGGTTACTTCAAGAATGCCGCGATGATCAACGACGTCATGCAGAAGCTCGATCCGGCCTCGATGGCGCGTGTCGTCCACATCGAGCCCGGCAACGTCAACTCGGTGTTCGCCATCCGCGAGCGCATCGAGGCCGGCGATTTGCTGGCGATCGCCTGTGACCGCGTCGGCATCAACGATCGCTTTGTCGAGGTCGATTTCTTCGGTGAAAAAGCGGCTTTTCCGACCGGCCCCTTCATCCTCGCCGGCATGCTGCACTGCCCGGTCTACATCGCCTACGCCCTCTACCACGAGCCGGATCGCTACGACCTGTACTGCGAGCCCTTTGCCGATCCCCTCGACTTGCCGCGCAAGGACCGCGAAGCTGCGCTGCAGCGCCACGTCGCACGGTATGCTGCACGCATGGAGCACTATTGCCGCCTCGCCCCTGATAACTGGTTCAACTTCTTTGACTTCTGGAGCAAGCATTGACTACCCACGCTCCCATCCACGCACTCGGCGTCCGCCCGCTGACCATCGAGGGCGTCCTCGACCTCGCCACGGGCCGCGCGCACGTGGCCCTTGATGACGATCCAGCATGCCGGGCGCGCATCGATGCCGCCGCCGCCTTTCTTGCCAAAAAACTATCCGAAAATGCTCACATCTACGGCGTCACCACCGGCGTCGGCGATTCCGTCACGACGCGCATCCGCGCCGAGCACGCCGAGGACTTCTCCATCCATCTCATGCGCTTTCACGGTTGCGGTTTGGGCGAGATCTTCGGCGAAACGCAAGCCGCCGCCGTCCTCGCGGTACGCCTCGCGTCGTTGTCGCGCGGCCATTGCGGCGTGCGCAGCCATGTGCTGCAGCGGCTGTGCGATGTGCTGAATCTCCGCATTCTCCCTCGCATTCCATCGATCGGTTCGGTGGGCGCCAGTGGCGATCTCACGCCGCTGTCCTATGTCGCGGCGCTGCTGGCCGGCGAGCGCGATGCCAGCGTGCGCGGCGAGGTCATGCCCGCTGCGCAAGCACTGGCCGAGGCTGGGCTCGTACCCCTGAAACTCTTTGCCAAAGAGAGCTTGTCGCTGATGAACGGCACCAGCGTCATGACCGCGCTGGCCTGCATCGCGTACGACCGCTCACGCCGCCTGGCGCGCTGGGTAGCGGCGCTGACCGCCGTGGGCAGCGATGTCTTGCAGGGCAATCCCGCCCACTTCGATGCGCGGCTGTTCGAATTGAAGCCGCATCCCGGCCAAGCAGCAGTGGCGCGCTGGATTCGCGAAGACATCGAGTACGATCCAGCACATCCGGGCAGCCCCGCACGCTTGCAGGACCGCTACTCCATTCGCTGCGTGCCGCACATCGTCGGCGTGCTGGTCGATTCGCAACCGTGGCTGCGCACGTGGATCGAGACGGAAATCAACAGCGTCAACGACAACCCCATCGTCGATGCCGAGGCGGGCGTCATCCTGCACGGCGGCAACTTCTACGGCGGTCACATCGGCTTCGGCATGGATTGCCTCAAGACCGCCGTCGCCAACCTTGCGGATCTGTTGGATCGCCAGATGCAATTGCTGTGCGACAAAACCACCAACGCCGGCCTGCCCGTCAACCTCGTCGGCGTGCAGGGCGATGAGGCGGCGGTACACCACGGCTTCAAGGCGATGGCCATCTCGACGTCGAGCATCGCCGCCGAGGCGTGCAAACTAACGATGCCGGCAAGCGTTTTTTCGCGTAGCACCGAGTGCCACAACCAGGACAAGGTGCCGATGGCGACCATCGCCGCGCGCGACTGCCTGCGCATCCTGGAACTGGCGGAAATGGCCGCGGCCATCGTGACGCTGGCGATGTGTCAAGCCGTCGATCTGCGTGATGGCGCGAACTGTCACCGCCGCGCCAAGTCCCTGCACGCCTGCGTTCGGGCACAAGTTCCTATGGTTGAACAGGATCGCCGCATGGACGCCGATATCGCCACCGTACTCTCGCTCGCCCAAGCCGGCAAACTCGCCATCGGCGAAGTGGATGTGCCATGAAACCGCCCGCCAATGCCGTGTCCGTCGATCTCGAAGTGCCGTTTCACGATGTGGACGGTCTGCGCATCGTCTGGCATGGCAACTATTTGAAGTACTTGGAAATTGGCCGTACGGCGCTGATGCGCGAGCGTGGCCTCGACTGGTCGCAGATTGCCGGGCTGGGATTGGGCCTGCTGGTCGGCGAAGTGCGCGTGCGCTATACATTTCCCCTGCATTATGCCGACAAGTTCCGTGTGACGACGTGGTGTGCCGATCTGCACCATCGCATCCACCTTGCTTTTGAGATCCACAACCTGACGCATGGCCGCCGCTCGGCGCGCGGGCACGCGACGCTGGTGTCGACCGATGGTCAAGGCAACCTGCTTTTCGAGACACCCGATGCGATTCGCGACCGCCTGGCTGGTTAGGATCACGCTCGGTTGCTGCCTTGCTGCGCCGGCCCAGGCTGCGGCGCGGCCGCGCGTGAAGCACAAGCCCAAGGTTGCCGCGCCCGCCGCGGCAGCGCGGCCGCAGCCAGCGCCGCCGCGAGCGCCGGTCCAAGCGGCGAACCTGCCGGATCTACTCAAGGCTTTTGCGCAGTCGCCCGGCGTCTATGCGCAATTCACCGAGAGCAAGCACATGGCGCTGCTGGCCGCGCCGCTCGAATCGGCCGGCACGCTCTACTTCACGCCACCGGGTCTGCTGGCGCGGCACACGACGCAGCCGGAGCTGTCGGTGCTCCTCGTCGATCCACACAAGGTCCGGATGTTCGACGGCAAACGCTGGGAGTCGATCGAACTGGACTCCAAGCCGGTCGTCCGGCTGTTCGTGGAAAGTTTCGTGCGCATTCTGCAGGGCGACGAGGTGTCACTCAGGCGGATGTACGGAATTGATTTCAAAACGGAAGCTGCCATGCCGTCGCGCTGGACGCTGATCTTGAAGCCCAAGATCGCTCCGATGGACAAGTTGATCGATCGCCTGGAGCTGCATGGCGACAAGTTGGTGATGGACCGCATGCGCATCGTCGAGGTCGGCGGCGATGAGACGGTGACGGCGTTTCGCGCGGTCGATCCGGCGCGGCGCTACAGCGAGGTGGACAAGGGCAAGTTCTTCTTTCTGGGAAGGTAGATTGCGCTGGGGGTCCGCATCGTGCTGCGAGGTTCGGGGCTTGGGTCGGTGTGGGATGGCGCGGCGAACATGGGCAACTACGCAGTCCGTTCCCTACCCGGCACGCCGTTCGCGCAATTCGTCGAGCCGTTCCACCAGCCAGTGTTTGATCAGCGCCTGCCGCGCCACGGCACGCCGATCCGCCTCCCGATCGAGTTCGGCAATGGCCCAGCGTGGCAAGTCGACGTTGACGGTGCGCGTGGTGTTGTCCGCGGTCGTCACTTGTTTGGCTGCGGAAGTAGAAGTCTTTTTCGTCTTCACGGGACCTCCGGACGGAGAGGAGGCGGATGCGGCCGCCGCGCCGAACGATGATGGCCGACCACCACGTGCCGCTGATCGTGCCGATGACCAGACGTCGCGGTTCGACATCGTCGCGGGCACGGACCTCGACGACCGGGCCGTGCCAAAGTGCCTGTGCGGCAAACGAAATCGATCCCGTGCTCTTCTGCGTTCGCGCGGCTCTTGGCAGGATCGAATTGCCGCCATGCACGGTGCGCTGCGCGAACCCACGGCGGCGGCGCAAGATCCCGTCGCCGAGGCCCTGCGCTGCATCGTCGCCCAGTTCCATCCCGCCCGGGCAGCAGGCGCTTGACAGTGCCGCCTTCCGGCCGATCCTGATGCAGCGCCATCGCGCCTTTGGAGGATTGACCATGCCACCGCTCGTCCCGCTCGTGCATGTCGAAGCCCGCCCCGGATGGCGGCTGTTTCTGCGTTTCGCCGATGGCCTCGCGGGCGAGGTGGACCTCTCAGGGCGCATGCGCGGGCCGATGTTCGAGCCGCTGCGGGATCCGGTGTATTTTCAGCAGGTGCGCTTGGCGGAGTATGGCGCGCCGGTGTGGCCGAACGGGTTGGATCTGGCGCCGGATGCGCTTTATGAGCGGTTGGTTGGGCGGGCGGTGGAGCGGGCGTGAGGATTCGCCGTCCCTGACTGGGCGGGCATTTCGGACCGTCAAACCGTGCGAGCTGTACCGCCGGCACTTCTTCGGGAGGAGCGATGACACACCCGCACCCCCTGCACCTCCTCGCTCGGGTCCGGCGGACTCAGAGGCCGGTGACTCAGACTGCACTCGAATCCACGACGCCAGCGTTGGATCCCGTCGCCGAGGCGCTGGCCCGCATCGTCACGCGGTTCCATCCGGTGCGCGTGATCCTCTTCGGCAGCTGGGTCAGCGGGACCGCGCGGCCGGACTCGGACGTCGATCTTGTCGTGATCGTTGCGACAGGGAGCGTGAGTGCGGGCCTCGATGCCGCCATGCACGGCGCGCTGCGCGGCCTGCGCGCCAGTTTCAACCTCGTCGTGGCGGACGAAGACAGGTGGAACCGGTGGGCTACCGTCCCGCTGCCGCTGGAGCATCGTATCGCGCGGGATGGAAAGGTGTTGTTTGATGCGGCCGCTTGACGCACTCGCGTTGGCGTGGCGGCAGAAGGGGCGGGCGGATCTGATGCGGCGCTCCTATGCGCCCAAGCGCCGCACATTCCCGGCTGGATCATCGGCTTTCATTTGCAGCATGCGGTGGAGAAAGCGCTCAAAGCAGACCTGGTCCTGCTGGGCATTGAGCCGCCGCGCACGCATGACCTTCGGGTGTTGGTTGAGACAGTGGAGCTTGCCGGTGGACGAAGTGGAATCGACCTGGATCTGGCGGCGGCGCTGACGCCGTTTGCTGTGCGGGATCGGTATCCGTTCTTGGCGGTTGCTGAGGTGGAGCGGGAACGCGTGGTCGGGTTGGCGCGGCGAGTGGGCGAAGTTCTTGGATTTTTGTCGCGCGGTATCGGCTTGGATTCGCCCTGACACAGCCCGGGCTACGGGTATTTCCGGGCGCAGCGGAAACCGAAGTCCCGGAAAGAGAAGTTTGCGTTGCCTCGGCCGGCCGAACGGATGCCTCCCGGCCCTATCTCGAACCATCCGCCCCTGGGCACCCAACTCACGCCCTCGCTTGGCCCTGAGGGATTGGATTGGTCGGTGGCTGAGTAGTCGCCGTACCAGTCTGCGGTCCATTCGGCGACGTTGCCTGCCATGTCATGCAGGCCGTAGGGACTGTCGCCCGCCTGCTTTGAGCCCACAACCCAGGTCGCGCCGGTGCCGCACCCAGGATTGCCGGCGACTTCGTAGACAGCCAGGCTGCAGCTGGGCGGTGCGTCTCCCCATGGATACGTGCGCATCCTCGCTTTGCAATCCGGATCTGTCGCTAGACTGCCGTTCTTCTCGCAGTCTCCCCGTGCTGCCATCTCCCACTGGGCCTCTGTCGGCAGATCAAACGGCGACCCACGCCACTTGCAGAATGTGTATGCTTGGTTCCGGGTCACGAGGTTCACCGGATTGTTCGTCTTGGTCGGCCAGGTTCCTCCCACGCCAAGCTCGGGCGCCGTGCAGCCGCCGGCATCCACGCACGCCTTGTACTGCCCAACCGTGGTCTCCGTGAGGTCCATGTAGTACGCGCTGAGCGTGACCTTGTGCTGCGGGCTCTCGTCCGCCCCGCAGTCGGTGTCCTTCGCGCTATTGCAGCCCATCCAGAACGTCCCCGCCGGGATGAACGCCATTCCTTTCGTGGTCTTGGCGTCCTGGCACAGGCCCGAGCCGTTGCAGACCAATCCAGTGCCGCACGGGGTCCAGTCGGGCACGTTCACATGCTGGCAAACGCCCGTGCCGTCGCAGCTATCCGTCGTGCAGGGATTCCCGTCGTCGCACGCCGCGTCGCTGGTGCAAATCTCGCGGATGCACCTGAATCCCAAGGAAGATCCAGATTCCTGTGGGTCACCTTGGTCCCGTCGCGAGACCCGCAGAGTGTCGGGGTAAGGGGCAGTGAAACCGGCGCCCCGTTGAACGCGTGAAGAACCAGTGGCTGCTCCGGTGGGATCGCCGGCCGCGCGCTGCCGAAAGTCCCCGCCCAATCCCGAGTCCATTCCGTTAGATTGCCTACCATGTCCTGCA
>Ga0172370_10008977_pt1 | contig 11835 bp, 8 predicted proteins | sample LakKiv5m_FD_114538 | JGI IMG/M metagenome (GOLD analysis project Ga0172370, IMG submission 114538) | Freshwater microbial communities from Kabuno Bay, South-Kivu, Congo - kab_022012_11.5m | ecosystem: Environmental > Aquatic > Freshwater > Lake | place: Democratic Republic of the Congo...
GGAGGCGACGAACCGCCGCGGGTCGTAGTCGTGCCTCGCGACGTCACGGGTGTGCTGAGCGGTCCGGGGCTCGATGTCGGCGCGAAGGTCGTCGGAGCCCTAGTCGCGCCCGTGCGCTACGAACCGTTCGGCCGCTACGTCATCGATCTCGAGCCCACCGAAGCGCAAGTGCAGGTGGAGGTCTTCGTTGGCGGCGTGTTCGTCACGAAGATCGCGCTCCCCGGGACGCCGGCAGGGTCCGACACGATCGAGGCGACTGACGCAACCGCGCTCGACGCAGGTGCATCGGAGGAGCCCGACGAGGAGGTGAAGGCCGACGAGCAGGCGCCGTCGGAGGTCGACCCCGATACGGCGTTGGACGACGCGATGGAGGTGGCGCCCGATGTGTGGGCGCTGCATGACATCGACGACGCTGCCGCGCCGGACGTGGCGAAGGTCGAAGCAGCACTGCCGGACGTGGCGCAGCAGGAGGGTGGAGTCGACATCGGGGCCGAAAGCGACGTCGAGGCGCCGCAGGCACGCGCGCCGGGCTGCGCCGTCGGGGCGTCGTCGAGGTCCCCGGGCGTGACGGTCTGGGGGTGGCTCGGAACCTTGTATGTCCTGCAGCTGCTCAGGCGTCGCGCTCAGGCCGCGAGCCACGCTTCGACGGGGCGGTAGACCTCTTCGACCGCGCGATCGCCGAAGGCGATGTCGCCGTGACCGTAGTCCTCGTGCTGGCCATGCGCGCGGCCGAGACGGACGAGCTTCTTGTCGCTGCGAGCGTTGTCGGCCCCCCACGCCTCGAACGCGGGTTGGATTGCGCGAGCGGGCGCGAGCTTGTCGGCGTCGCCGGCCCAGAACGTGACCGGGATGTCGATCGATCGCAGGCCGTCGAGGTAGTCGAGCCCGTCCAACGACACGAAGCGACGCAGGCGCGCGAACCGTGCAAAGGAGCGCTGCAGCGGTCCAGGGATGTCGTTGACGACCTCGACCATGGCGTATCGCGCGCGTTCGGGCGCGATGTTCGCCGGATTGAGCACGAGGTCCTCGAGCGGCACGCGAAACCGTCGCGCCGCGAACGCGAAGAGGCGGCCGAGCACACCGAAGGGCACGTCGAGCAAGCCCACCCAACGTTGCGATCCGACCCAGGCGAGCCCAGGAAACGGGACGCCGAAGCGAGCGGGCGACGCCAGGATCGCGACTTTCCGTACGCAGCCCGGTGCGATCGTCCGGCCACCCAACGCCGCGTACAGCAGCATCCCGCCCATCGAGTAGCCGATCCAGTCGATCTGTGCGGCGCCCGTCCGCGCGCGCACGAACGCGACGAGCCCGGGTACGTCGGCGCGGGCCATCGAGTCGAAGTCGATGCGGCGACGCGCGAGGTAGCCGAGGTCGCGGCGACCGGACCGCAGGACGCCGAGCCACACGTCACGTCCCGCTTCAGCCAGGTGCAACGCGAGCGAGTGCGAGTCGTCGAGATCCAGGTTGCGGTGGGTCGCGCCGAGGCCATGGCACGCGAGGATGGGCGGCATGGAAGAGGGTACACCGCGCGGGCGATACCGATGCACACGCAGCGCGACGCCGTCGGGTCCCACGAACTCGTGCGTCTCGTCGTAGCAGCGTGCGATGGCGTAGCGACGCGTCCAGTAGACGAGATGGAGCCACGTCGCGCCCGAGAACCCGGCCAGCAACAGCGCGCCGAGACAGGTAACCTCCAGCCACGTCACGACGATCGTTCCTCCGCGGGCCCGTGCGACGCGCTCGCTACGCCTTGAAGTTCGTGAAGTCCATCGACGCGAAGTAGGTCGCCTGCGCGGCGGCCTGCTTGGCGGCGCGCCGGACGTCGTCGGGGATCTCGGCGTCGCCGTTCGTCGAGCCCGACTCCCTGCGGGACGCGAGGTACGTTCGCACGGCCTCGTTCGCGAGCGTCATCTCGCCCATCGTCGTCTTCCGCTGCCGGTTCGCGCGATTGAGCCAATGTGCACCCCGCGCCGCGTCGTTCGCGACCACGCACAGGTGCGCCGTGACCTCGGAGAATCCAGCGTCGAGCTCAGCCTCCGGAGGCACCGCCAACGCGTGCTCCGCTGCGCCCGCCCAGTTGCGCGCGGCGATGAGCGCGGCAGCCAGATAGGCGTCGGCGTGACCGCGACCGACGCGCTCTGCCAGCAGTCGCGCGCCGCGCTCGGCGAGCTTCTTGTCACCGACCTCAGACCACTCCGTGAGCGAGTCGAAGAGCAGCGTCTCCCACTGGCCTGGCACCATCCCGGCCGCGTCCACGATCTCCTGGAACGCGAGACGCCGCGGCTCACCTTCGTCGTGACGAGCGAGCGTGGCATCGATCGCGTCGAGCACGGCATCGGCGCGCGGCGACGTGAAGTTGTCGGCCCACGCGGCCGCGTACTCGGCGTCGATGAGGTAGGACAGCATCCGCCCGAGCCGATCGACGGGCCACAGATCGGATGTCCACCGCTCCCACAGTTCGCGCGTTGCGAGCCAGATGAACGTGCGTTCATCCTCACCCGACGACGACGCCCCTTCGACGTAGCGCAGCTCCAGATCGCCGCACGTGTCGACCTGCGCCGCGGCGGTCGCAAAAGCGGCCCTGTCCGTCGAAACGTTCAACGCGGCGAGCGCCTCGATGAGGTCCGCCTCGCTCCAGTGCCGCAGCCCCGGGGCCTCCACGTTGAAGGATGCAAGACGAGCGGGCAAGTTGCGTTCGGCAGGGGGCGTGCTCTCTGACATGTGTGATCCTCGCGAGCGGAAGGGCAATTAGTGTCGACTCAGCCGGGCCGTGCGTCAACGGGCTTGCGCGCGACCTGGGTCGTGTGCAACGACGCGCCACGGAGGCGGACGATGACGACGCGCGACGACACGCTGACTCACCTCGACGACGAGGGGCAAGCCCGCATGGTCGGGGTCGGCTCGAAGGCCGAGACCACGCGCGGTGCGGTCGCGGAGGCCTGGGTCTCGCTCTCCCGGGCGGCGTTCGAGGCGGTCCGAGACCGCAGCGGGCCGAAGGGAGATGCCCTTGCCGTCGCGCGCATCGCGGGCATCTGCGCGGCGAAACGCACCTCCGATCTCGTGCCGCTGTGTCATCCGCTCCGCATCACGCGGGTCGACGTGGAGGCTGAGATGTCGGATTCGGACACGCGTATTCGACTCGTGGCACGCGTCGAGGCGTTCGACCGCACCGGCGTGGAGATGGAGGCGATGACGGCGGCGTCGGTGGCTGCGCTCACCCTCTATGACATGACGAAGGCCATCGATCGCGCTGCTGCGATCGGTCCGGTGCGCTTGCTCGAGAAGTGGGGAGGCAAGTCGGGCCACTTCGTCGCCGGACCCAGCGACGGGGCGGGGCGCTGAGCTGGCTCACGGCGTGCAGGCGATGTTCTTCAGCATCACGGTGGAGTGACCGCTCTCGCATCGGACGAAGAGATCGTCGCAACCATCCTGATCGATGTCGCCCGTCTCGAGCTGCGCAGGGCCGCTGTTGACGAAGAGGCGCGTCGGCCACTCGACGTAATGACCAAGGTTGTCGCCGAGGTAGAGGACGACGCCGCTCTCCTTCGTCAGGGTGATGACGTCGCCGAGGCCGTCCTTGTTGACGTCGGCCGCGAGCATCGTGACGAGCTCGTCGGTGCTCTGCGCGGCCTCCTGCGCGGGGCCGAAGCTCGACCCGTCGCCGAGCGCGAGGCGGACCGCCTTCTTCAGCACGTAGGCCATGTCGAGCCAGTCGTCGGCGTCCACGCGGCCGAGGAAGAACGCCACCGGCTCCTCGCCGACGGCGTAGTGCTTGGCCGAGTCGTACGCCATGCCGGCGCCGGCCTTCGGTTGAAACCAGCTCACGTCGTGCGCGGCGGTGTTGAGCGAGAAGATCACCGGCCTCGACTGCGCGTCCTGCAAGTCCCGGCGCGCGATCGAGATCGCGGTCACGCCGGCGCCCGTCTGTCTGTACTTGACCTCGTCGAGGTAGACGAGGCCGGTGTCCTTGTTCTTCTTCTCGATCTTCTCCGCGGCCTGCGCGACGTGATCGAAGTGCCCGTCGCCCGTTCCCTTGAAGATGCGCAGACGCGGTGCCATGTAGGTCTTGTCGGGTGTGTCGGCCTGTGCCCCCATGACGGTCACGAGATCCATCTTGCCGTCGAGATCCAGATCCGCGGCCTTGATGTCCCTCGGCAACGAGCCGGCCGAGAACGTGAAGTAGGGATCGAGGCGATTGCTAGGCGCGACACCGGCCTTGAAGCCGAGTGGCGTCTCCTTCGATGCATTGAGGAACACGAAGCCCGACGCGCGTTTGAAGACCGCGCCACCGTGCGGCCCGCAGAACGGTGTGCAGGCCTTGTCCTCGTCCTGCTTGACCTGGCTGCAGGCCGCGGTCGCGATGTCGGGCGGCTTCGCGCACGCGCCCTTCAAATCGGGCAGGACGGCGGCGCACTCGGTGCCGGTCTCGGAGTACGAATTCGTCACCTCGTGGGCTTCGTCGAAGAGCAGGCAGTCCGGATCTTTTTCGCCCTTGGTCTCCTTGCCGGAGCTGTACTGCATGTCCGCGACCATCGCGAGGTCGAGCAGCTTGTCGTTGTTGAAGTCGGCCACGGCGATGGCGCGCGGCTCCGGCGGCTGCGCGCACGGATCGGAGGACGAGGCACCGTATCCCTTCTCTGTGAACACGCCGAACTCGGCGTAGCGCCCCTGCGAGGGAAGCACCTTGTCGCCGTTGATGTGCAACCACGCGGGCGAGACCTTGCGTCGTTGTCCGCCGCACTTGTCGATCGCCGCGTTGGTGACTTGCCCGATCTGGAGCAGGTCGTCTTTGCCATCGTTGTTGAAGTCACGCACCGCGATGAGCGACGGGATGCCGCTCTGGTCCGCGCCTTGATACACGCAGAACGAGTACTCGCGCGCCGCAGCGAACGTCCGCTTTCCGTTGCCGAGCAACAGCGTGGTAAAGGGCAGGCCCGAGTTGACGACCAGGAGATCTTCGCGCGCATCGCCGTCGAGATCGGCGCCGTCGGCGAACGTGCTCCCGGGTCCGCTCACCCAGCTCTCGGGGCACTCTCCGTTCCAACAGCCGCGATACGGGTTGGTCGTGTTCTTCGGCTGCGCGGTCAAGATGCTCACGACACGTGAGTTGGTCAGCACCGCGACATCCGTTGTGCCGTCCTCGTCGAAGTCACGCAGCAGCAGGCCCCGCACCTCGCCGCCGAGGTAGGGAATGAACGCGTCGCAGCCGAGCTTGAACGTGCCATCGCCCGCGCCCTCGGCCCACAGGAGCGCGCCGCTCGCGCGGAACGCCACGATGAGATCGCGCTTGTCGTCGCCGTTGTAGTCAATCACCTCGATCGTCTCGGGGTCCTTCAGGCCGGGGTACGGTGTGTCTCGGCAGATCGCGAAGCCGCCCTTTCCGTCGCCGGGGCACACGGTCACGATGTTCGTTCCGGTGCGTCCGAACGCCAGATCTGCGTGCTTGTCGCCCGTGAAGTCGGCGCCCTTGACGTCCGTGATTCCCACGACGCCGGGGAAGATCGTCACCGGTCCGAAGTACGCGGGGCTCTGCGACTTGCCGGTGATCACCGGCGCGACGGCGCCGAGCGTGAGCGCGACCAGGATGCCCTTCTGATCCTGGTTCGTGGTCACGATGAGATCCAGCCTCGGCGTCGTGGGTGTGCCGTCGCCGTCCACGTTCAGGTCCTCGTTCAGATCCACGAGCGCGAGGGAAGACGGCGCGATCGGGATGTCGACGCCCTTCGACGCCACCCACTTCTGCACGCGGATCGGGAGGCCATCGTCGTTGAGCACGACGTTGCCTGCGCCGTCCTTCTTCTCCTCCTGCACGGAGAAGAGCACACGCGCGACGCTCGATCCTCCGCTGGCGTCCTGCACGAACGCTACGTCCTCCAGCCCGTCGCCGTTGACGTCACCGGTGGCGAGTTGCGTGATGTTGCCGCCCGCGATCGTGACAGGATCCGCGAACGTTCCGTCGCCGATGCCCTTGCGAAAGATGACGCCCTTGTCGGTCGCCGCGATCGCGTCGATGCTGACGTTGCCCTCCGCCGGCACGTTCGGATCGAAGTCCGAGAGCGCGACGCGCCGCGTGAGGTAGGGCGTGTCCTTGTCGGGTCCCATCAGGATCGTCGGCGCGGCCAGGTATTTCGGCGCGCGGATGAGCGTGACCTCGCGTTGTTCCTTCAGTTCGTTGCCGGCGAGATCCGTCGCGGCCACGATGAGGGTAACCTTCTGGCTGTTGTAGCCGGGCTTCAGCATCAGCGTGTATCCGATCGGCCCCACCTTCACGATCGGAAACTTCGTCTTCTCCTTGTCCTCCTCGGCCTTGGCCTTCGGATCGACCAGCACGACCGAGCCCTCAGCGAACTCGCCCTCGATGCGCACCGATGCGATGTCCTTGTTGAAATTCGCCTCGGTGAGCGTGCCGCTCACCTCGACTTGGCCGATGTGCGGTCCGTTCGGTGGCGACGAGAGCGTGACCACCGGCGCCTTGTTGTCGACCGTGTAGGATTTGACGTCAGAGCCGTTGTCGCCCTTGTCGTTGTACGCGGTTACGACGAACGCCTGCGTGCCGTCGGGCACGAACGCTTTGTTGTTCACGGGGTTGAGTTGCGCCGTGTCGACGGTCAGCAGGTGCTCCGGCCCGCCTTGCAGCTCGTCGGCGGCGAGCTTGGCGACCACCGCGCCCTTGACCTTGATGTCCAGGCTCGCGAGCGCACCTTTCGTGTTCGTGACCTTGACGTTGAACTCCTGCGCGCCGCGCAGGTAGTTCTTCTGGCCGTCCTCCTTCGTCGTCTTGGGCGTGAGGATCTCGACGGTCACGACCGGCGGATCGACCTTGGTCGCGCCCCCGGTGTCGCCCGTACTTGCGGTCGAGCACGCCGCCGCGAGGACTGCCGATAGGATGACCCCAACCCACTGCGCGGATGCGCCGAGGCGCGCAGGCTGGGGCGGTGCGATGGGGCGTACGGCGCGGATCTCGGGAGAGCGCTTCATGACCCCTCATTCTGCGCGCGAGACGGTCGAGGTCAAGGAAACGAGGGCGATTGGTGCCAGCCGTGGTGCCAGTGCAAGTGCCGGTACCGGTGCCGGCACCTCGGAGACTGGGAGAAAGGTGAATAATAACTTATTGTTGTGCGTGGCATTCGATGGCACGCCCTTTGCGTTGTCTCGTCCCGACGATCGGGAGGGAGGTTGTCAGATGGCACAGCAAGAAGGATCGAGATGGCATTCGGAGACCGCGGCGGGGGGGGGCTGGCTCACGGTGGCCACGCGCGAGCCGGAGTCGCTCGACGAGGCCTCGCTCGTGGCGCTCGCGCTCGATGGTCGTCTCAGCGCCTCCAGCCTCGCGATGGCGCGCGATCTTCTCGCGACGCGTCCGCTCGGTGGCGCGCACGTGATCGACGTCTTGCGCGACGCCCGGGCCCTCTCGGTGCGCCAGCAACGCCGGTTCGAGGCCGCCTGGGAGCTCGCCCGCCGGGCCATGGCGGCACGTGGCACGCAGCGCCCGCTCGGCAACCCCGCGTTCGTGGCCGAGCGCTATCGCGACCTCGCGCTGTTGGATCGCGAGGTGCTCGTGGCCGTCGCGCTCGACTCACGCAACGCGCTGCGGGCCGAGCGTCGCTTCGTGGGCGGCCACGACCAGGTCCAGGTGCTGCCCGTCGACCTGCTCCTGCCGGTCGTGAGGGCGGGCGCGTCCCGGCTCCTGCTCGTGCACAACCATCCCTCCGGCGATCCGACGCCCTCGCCCTCCGATGTCCTGTTCACGCATCGGACGATCGCGGCGGCCGAGACGCTCGGTGTGCGGCTGATCGACCACGTCATCGTGGGCGGCAACGCGTGGACGAGCCTTCGCTGCGAACGCCTCCTCGAGGTGGGCTCGTGAGCACGACGCGCGGGCGTTGCGTTCGCGTCAGGGCGCGGCGGGCGCGGCGCGCGCAGCGGTCAGGCCAAGAGCCGCCATCGTCCGCGCGAACGCTTCCGGCAGGGGGGCGCTCACCGCCCACGGCACGGCCTCACCGTCATCGGACCGCGCCACCGGGTGTCGCAGCGCGATCGCGGCGGCATGCAGCATCACCCGCGGCACACGCAGCGTCTTGCGTCCGGCGGGCACCTCCGTGGGGCCTCCGTACTTGACGTCGCCGAGCAGCGGCGCACCCGCAGCGGCGAGTTGGGCGCGGATCTGGTGGAAGCGTCCCGTGTGTGGCCTGCATGACACGAGCACGCAAGCGCCCTTGCGGGAGAGCACCTCCCACGTCAGCTCGGCGACCTGTGCGCCCGGGCTGCCAGGCGCCACCGCGCGCATCGCGCGGGCGCCCGTGTGCTTGAGCATCCACTGTCGCGCGTGGCCCGCATCGGGCAGGTGCTTGTCCGGATCCCATGCGATGGCGAGGTAGGTCTTCGCGATCTCGCCGCGCGCGAACGCCTCCGCGAGACGGCTCGCGGCCTTCGACGTGCGCGCGACCACCAGCACGCCCGAGGTGTTCCGATCGAGCCGATGCACGAGGCCCACGAACGCGCGTCCGGGCTTGTCGAAACGGCTCCGGAGCCACGCCGCCACGCGCGCCGCCACGCAGTCGCCGCCGGCTTGGTCTGCCTGCGAGAGGAGGCCGGCCGGCTTGTTCACGACGAGCAGGTGATTGTCGAGGTAGAGCAGGTCGAGGCCTTCGGGTGCCTCGTCGGTGACCTGTGTGGCGCGATCGGAGGAGCCAGGCGGCGCGCCGGTCATCTCGCCGCGGGTGCGGTCGCCCCTTCCGGCGGCGACGGCACGTCGTCGGGCAACACCAGCAGCCCCGACGGATCGAAGTAAAGACCGTCTTCGCTGGTCGTCTGGAACGTTCCGGCGAGCGTCACCTGCTGTCGATCCGTGAGCGCGTCGAACTTGGACGATCGCGTACCCCCCACGAGCAGGCGAGGATACGGGCGCGCGAGGTCATCGACGAGGTAGGCGTAGGGAGCGGGATCGCAGATGCGTTGGCCCGCCGGGCAGCGGTGGATCTGCGCGACGAAGCCCGTCACGAGCGTCGGCCTGCCGAGCCGCTCGCCCTTCTTGCTGCGCAAACCGGAGACGGAGAACGACGTGTCGGGGAAGCGCTCCGGAACCGCGGGCGGGTGCAGATCGGGCTTGGCCGGCAGCTGCGCGGCGCCGGCGGCGCGTTCGTGCTTCGACGCGGGCGAGCGCGAATCGCCGCATCCGAGCACGCATCCGAGCACGACCGCGATCCACGCCGACCCCTGCCACGCTGCGCTGCGCGTCTGACACATGCGACCTCCTACTTCTTGAAGTAGGCCTGTTTGCCCGGGAATGACACGAGGATGAGCGAGTCCGGCACCGTGTAGAAGTCGACGGCGCCAAGCTCCGTCACCTGGCCGCCGACGAGCGCGGTGGCCGACACGCGGTTGGGTCCGGGCGCGAAGTCGATCGCCGAGTAGCGACCGATCGTGTCGGTGGACTGCTTGCTCGCGACGGGCACCGTGTTGTCCTCGTCGTCGTTGTAAAACGCGAGCGCGGAGCCGGGGTCTGCGAAGCCGATGCTGGCGTTGTGCACGGGCATGCCGGGACGCGCCGCAGCGCCGGTCACGCGGCAGTCGCGGATGCGGCCTCCGACGGCGGCGTTGCCCTCGACGATGTCGCCGACGCCCAGCGTATTGGGCACGAGCTGCCATTGGCCCTTGCTCACGATACTCGCGTTCGTGCGGTAGGTCGGCTTGCCCTTGAGCTGCGCAGGGCGCTCCGCGTCGTCGTCCTTGTCGATGTTGTCCGCATAGAGGTAGAGGCCCCACTGGTAGCCCGTGTGCCACTCTTCGCTCGCCACGTCCGGATGGCGCGCCCGCACGATGAGGGGGGTGTTCGTCGGCACGATCGGTTCGCCGTTCGGGCCGGCGATCACGTACGTCCCGTGCAGCTTGAGGCAGGTCGTCGCATCCAAATTCCCCTTTGATTTCAAACAGTCATAGCCGAGAGGGCAGTCGCGGTGGAGCTTGCATATCTTGCCCGGTTCGATCGTGTAGTTGAGCTTGAGCGCGTTCGGGTTCGTGGGATCGGCGTCGATCGACGTCGTCGAGCCGATGAGCGAGGCCTTGCCGCCCTTGAGCACCTTGTCGAGGTCGGCGAGGCACGTGCGCGTCGCGGCGAGGTCGTCGGTATAGGGGCATTTTTCGGGCTGGAAATCCTCGAGCTTGAAGACCTCGACCATGAGGTCCTCGGTGGTGATGCCGCCTCCGAAGCGGTCCACCATGCCCCACAGCACGACCTTGTCGGGCCCCGCTGGCTTGTCGTCGGCCTGGCCCACGCAGGCGAGGTTCAGCGGGGTGCCCGCCATGGGTAGGTCGAAGTTCTTCGGGTCGGTCAACTCGGCCTTGGTCGAGGGCTTGAGCACGCAGACCTGGGACGCGCACGTCTGGTAGTCCTTGCAGGCCGACGGGGTAGTGCATTGGTTGACGAACTTCGTCGCCGGCACGTCGGCTTGCGCGGGCGCATCACCGCTCGCGCCGCTGTCTCCGGTGGTCGCGACCTCTCCCGTGGTGTCGGTTCCGTTCGGGGCGGGGCTGCTCTCGGTCGAGCCGCAGGCAACGGCGCCCGCCGCGAGCGAGAGCGCGGCGAGCCGAAGGGCGACGGGAAGGATCGAACGCATGATCGGAGACTCCTCGGGCGGATGCGTCGCCCTGTACATCGCAGGCCAGGGGACCTCGCTCGGCACGCGAGCATAGCCGAGCCGTCGCCCGTCGTCTAACGCCCGTCGTCTTACGCTTGCCAAGTGGGCGCCGCCTGCGCACCATCGCCGGCCATGGACGCCAAGCCACCCATCGCCGTTCCGATCCTCCCGCTCGCTCCCTTGCCGCTCGCGACCGGTTCGTTGCCTGGGACGGGTGGTCAATTGAAGAGTGAAGTCGAAGACTTCGAGGTTGAGGAGCTGCCGCGCTACCTGCCCTGCGGCGAGGGGGACCACCTCTACCTCTGGATCGAGAAGCGTGACCTGCCGAGCGACCAGCTCGTGCGTCACCTCTCGCGCGCGCTCGGCGTGCCGGTCTCGGAGATCGGCACGGCCGGCTTGAAGGATCGGCGTGCGGTGACCCGCCAGTGGGTCAGCGTCCCTCGGATCGCGGCGTCGCGGCTCACTGGGGTCGACACCGATCGCGTCCGTGTGCTGGACGCCAAGCTCCACCGCAACAAGCTCCGCACGGGGCACCTCGCGGGCAACCGCTTCCGGATCGTGCTGCGGGAGACGGCACCGGGCGGGCTCGAGCGCGCGCAGGCAAAGGCCGCGCTGCTCGCGTCGCGGGGGATGCCGAACTTCTACGGTGAGCAGCGCATGGGCCGCGGCGGGTCGACGCTCGCGGGCGGCTGGGCGCTGTGTCGAGGGGAGGACGGCCTCCTGCGCATGGTGACCCCTGATGGCGCATCACACACACTCGACCTGCGCGACAGACACCTTCGGCGCCTGGCCGCGAGCGCGCTCCAGAGCGAGGTGTTCAACCGCACGGTCGCGCTGCGCCTCGGCACCGGGCGGCTGCGCGCGATCCTCGACGGCGACGTCTGCGAGAAGTGCGACTCGGGCGCGCCCTTCGTGAGCGACGACCCCCACCGCGAGCAGCTTCGCTTCGAGGCCCGCGAGATCGTGCCAACGGGCCCCATGTGGGGGCCAAAGATGCGGCGCGCCGAGCGGGCCGCGGGCGAGCTCGAGGCGTCGGTGCTCGAGGCGTCCGAACTCGTCGAGGCCGATTTCTCGCGCCTGGGCTCGCTCGCCGAGGGGACCCGCCGCGCCGCGCTCGTGTGGCCCGGCGACCTGAAGGTCGAGTCCGACGCCGTGGAGGACGCGGCGATCGTGCTGAGTTTCTCTTTGCCCGCGGGCA
>Ga0172370_10008978_pt1 | contig 11833 bp, 5 predicted proteins | sample LakKiv5m_FD_114538 | JGI IMG/M metagenome (GOLD analysis project Ga0172370, IMG submission 114538) | Freshwater microbial communities from Kabuno Bay, South-Kivu, Congo - kab_022012_11.5m | ecosystem: Environmental > Aquatic > Freshwater > Lake | place: Democratic Republic of the Congo...
ACATCGTACTGCGCGATCGCAGTGCGGCGGCGGACGACCAGGGCGCGCGCCGCATTCGAGAGCCCGGAGGCGGACGCAAGCGGATGACCGACGAGGATCCGTCGTTGCTGTCGGACCTGCTTGACCTGGCCGGCGCGATCACGCGCGGCGATCCGGAGTCGCCTCTGCTGTGGACGAGCAAGAGCGCGGCCAACCTCGCTTCGGCGCTTCGAGCGATGGGCCACGACATCAGCTCACGATCGGCCAACCGGATCCTGAAGTCGCAGGGCTACAGCCTGCACGCGAACGAGAAGCCGCTGGCAGGTCCTCAGCACGCCGGCCGCAACGCGCAGCTCGTGCACATCATCGCGCGGATCGCAGCCCGGCAATCGGCGGGCAACCCTGCGATTTCAGTTGACACGAAGAAGGAGGAGCTGGTCGGCAGCCACAAGAACGTGGGGCGTGAGATGCGGCCCAAGGCGAGCTCGGTCAAAGTTGATTTCCATGACCTCATGGGAGAACTTGGCCGGGCCAGCCCTACTTCTTCTACGACATCGGGGCCAACGTCGGCTGGGTCAACGTCGGCGCCAGCGCGGACACCTCCGAGTTCGCCGTCGAGTCGATCAGGCAGTGGTGGAACGTACGGGGATCACAGATGTATTCTATGGAACTTCGCGCGTTCCCGTCGCCCCTACGCGCCAGAGCCTACGCGCCCGAGCCCGACCGATATCACGCATCGCCGCTGTCGGCCGGCTCTCCTGGCCGGACACGCCTCACGGCGCGTCGCTTTCACTCGCGAGCGCGTTGTACCTGGACTTCCACCAGGCGCTCCCTTCGGGATCCCTCCCTCGCCGGCACCCTTGTCCCGTCGGTCCGGGCTTGCCTCCGTCAGGGTGCCCACAAGACGTGCACCTCCTGTTGTATGCCCACGCCGGGCGCACCGACTGCACCGCGTCGCGGTCCGCCCTCCGTCCGACCTGACGCGGACCAGGACCGTCGTGTGGCATGGCGGGGAGCGTTCCGAACGGCCGGCCGCGTGGCGTCGGACGTGCGTCCGGTCGGGAAACTGCGGTATCCTCCGCGACGCGACAGGGACACGGTCGCCCCCGGAGGGCAGATGAGCGCATACGACAGACTCGAGGCCGCGTTCGCGCGGCACGCGCAGGCCGTGGAGCGACTGCTCGCGCCCCCCGACATCGTGGTTCCGGGAGGGGCGCACCTTGCCGCGATGTGGCGCGCGCACGTCGCGACCGGAGGCAAGCGCTTGCGCGCACTGCTGCCTGCCGCGCTCGTGGAGGCCGAAGGCGGGGACGTGCCGCTCGCGCAGCGCCTGGGCGCCGCGATCGAGCTCGCGCACAACGCGACGCTGGTGCACGACGACATTCAGGACCGGGACACGCTGCGGCGCGGGCAGCCGACGCTGTGGACGCTGCACGGCGAGGGGCAGGCCATCAACACGGGCGACGCGATGCTCGTGCGGCCGGCCGCGCTGCTGTGCGAGGCGCCGGGGGCGGCTGCCGAGCGGGTCGTGGCGCTCGTTCGGTTGGTGGCGGAGGCGACAGCGACGACGATCGCGGGACAGGTGGCCGACCTCGCGCTGAACGGGGACGAGGCGCCGACCGCGGCCGCGCTGGAGGCGGTCGCCATCGCGAAGACCGCGCCCTTGTTCACTGCCTGCGTGGAGGGCGCGCTCGTGTGTGCCGGTGTGCACGAGGGCGCCAGGCGCGAGGCTGCGAGGCGGCTCGGTGCGCACCTGGGCCTTGCCTTCCAACTCCGGGACGACCTGCTCGACGTGCGGGGCGTCAAGGGGCGGGACGCCGCGGGCGCCGACATTCGCGAGGGGAAGCCGACGTTTCCGCTGCTCGCGGGCATCCGGCGCGCGCCGCCCGAGGCGCAGCGAGCCGTGTTCCTGGCGCTCCGGGGCGTGGCGCAGGGCGATGCGTTGGGTGACGCGACGTTCGCGGCGCTGCTCGCGAGGGCACAGGCCGGCGACGCGGAGACGGCAGGGCGGTTCGGCAGCGAGCTCGAGGCCGCGTGGCGGGAGGCGAACGCGACCTTCGGCGCGGCGGCCGCGGGGCTCATCGCGGGGCTGTGCGACCGGCTCGCGAAGATCGACGGCTGAGGCCGTCCGGCGATGCCTTGCCAGGGTCGCGAATCGGCCTAAACTCACGGGGCGCGCGGGCGTGTGAGAAGCACCGGGTGCCCGCGCCCCAACACCCAAACGACCTCGCGTCGCCAGTGGAGTCTCCAGCATGTGGTCCGATCCGATGCCTCAGAGTCAAGCGCACGAGCGCGAGCAGGTCGCGGGGGTCTTCCTCACGCGCGTGTTCATGTGGATGTTCGCCGGCCTCGCGCTCAGCGGCCTCGTGGCCTACGGGGTCGCGGAGGCGGACGTCATCCCCACGCGCGGCATGATGATCGGCCTCATCGTCGGCGAGCTGGCGCTCGTCGTGGTGCTCTCCGCCGCCATCCAGCGCCTCGCGCCGGCGGTCGCGGCCGCGCTCTTCCTCGGCTACGCGGTGCTCAACGGCGTCACCCTCTCGATCATCTTCCAGGTCTACACGGCCGAGTCGATCGAGATGGTCTTCTTCAGCTCCGCGGCGATCTTCGGCGCTATGGCAACGTATGGTGCTGTAACGAAACGAGATCTCACGAGCTGGGGCTCCTTCTTCTTCATGGGCCTCGTCGCCGTGCTCGTGGCGAGCCTCATCAACTTCTTCGTCCGGTCGTCGGCGCTGCAGTGGGCGCTGAGCATCCTCACGGTGCTCGTCTTTACGGGCCTGACCGCCTGGGACGTCCAGAAATTCAAGCGCTTGGGGTACATGAGCGGAGATCGCACCACGCTCGGCCGCTTCGCGATCCTGGGCGCGCTGAACCTCTATCTGGACTTCATCAACATCTTCCTCGCGATGCTCCAGCTCTTCGGACGTCGCCGCTAACTCGGCACAAACACGAGGAAAATCTCCGTGACCCTCACGACCAGCGTCAACGCCGCCCTCGATGAGATCCTGCGCTTCGCGGTGGATCGCGGCGTCTCGGACGTGCACCTCAAGGTCGGCCGCCCTCCCGTGTTCCGGCGCGGCGGCGTGCTCGTGTCGAAGAAGGACTCGCCCGCGCTCACGGCCGACGTGATGGTCACGTTCGTGCGAGCCACGGTGAACAAGAGCCAGCTCGGGCGCTTCGAGGCCGGCGAGGAGATCGACACCGGCTTCGGCTTGCCGGGTGTGGGCCGCTTCCGCATCAACATCTTCCGGCAACGCGGCGAGGTCGGGATGGTCTTCCGCGTGATCTCGCCGCGCGTGTCGACGTTGCGAGAGCTTGGCCTGCCGCGGGTGCTCGAGAAGCTCGCGACCGAACAGCGCGGCCTCGTGCTCGTGACGGGGCCGACGGGCAGCGGCAAGTCCACGACGCTCGCCGCGATGGTCGAGCACATCAACACCTCGCGATCGTGCCACATCATCACGATCGAGGACCCGATCGAGTACCTCATCGACGACAAGCGATCGCTCGTGAACCAGCGCGAGGTCGGCATCGACACCTCCACGTTCCTCGGCGCGCTGCGGGCCTCGTTGCGCGAGGATCCGGACGTCATCCTGATCGGGGAGATGCGCGACCTCGAGACCATCGAGACGACGATCCTCGCGTCCGAGACCGGTCACCTCGTGATGTCGACGCTGCACACGGTCGACGCGACACAGACCATCAACCGCATCATCGGCGTGTTTCCGCCGCACCAGCAGCGACAGATCCGGCTGCGCCTCGGCTCCGTGCTCAAGGGCGTCATCAGCCAGCGCCTCATCCCGCGCGCGGACGGCACCGGCATGATCGCGGCCGTCGAGGTGATGGTCAACACGGCCCTGGTGCGCGACCTGATCGTGGACGAGAGCCGCACGCACGAGATCCCCGGCCTCATCGAGAAGGGCAAGCAGAGCTACGGCATGCAGACCTTCGATCAGGCGATCATGGACCTCTATCGCGCCAAGCAGATCACGTACGACGAGGCGCTGCGCCAGGCATCGAACCCGAGCGACTTCGCGTTGAAGGTCAGCGGCATCACGTCGGGATCGGACAGCACGGACGGACACTAGCCGCCGCGCCGCGCCTTCCGACTCGACACCTCGTCCTCGCGTCCCGGGGCGCCCGGGCCGTCCGTCGCCTTCCGCCGCGCCCGCGGCCGTGGCATCCTCGAGACCGGGCACACCGGACGCCGGCCCCGCCCAAGCCCCCGGAGCGAGGATGAGCGCGCACAGACCCGTCTACTACGCCGACTATCTCGATCTCGACCGGCTGCTCGGCGCGCAGCGGCCGCTGTCCGGCTCCGGCTCTCGCGCGGCGCACGACGAGCTGCTCTTCATCGTGGTGCACCAGGCCTACGAGCTATGGTTCAAGCAGATCCTGCACGAGCTGGACGCGGTGCTGCGCGGCTTCGCGGGCCTCGCGGTGCCGGAGCGGGAGGTCTCGACGGCGGTGGCCCGGCTCGGGCGGGTGGTGGAGATCCAGAAGCTGCTCGTGGATCAGCTGCGCGTGCTCGAGACGATGACCCCTCTAGATTTTCGCGATTTTCTGACGCCCGCTTCTGGATTCCAGAGCTTCCAATTTCGCTTGATCGAACTGAAGCTGGGCCTCGCGGACGACCGGCGCGTGCGCTTCGAGCGCTCGCCCTACTTCAAGCAGCTGCGCGCGGAGCATCGCCGGCGGGTGCTCGCTTCCGCGAAACACCCCTCGCTGTTCGCGCTCGTCGAGCGCTGGCTCGAACGCACGCCGTTCACCGACTTCGGGCGCTTCGACTTCTGGCGTGTGTACGGCCGCGCGGTCGACGAGATGCTCGGGCGCGACGAGCGGACGATCCGCGACAACCCTGCGCTCTCGCCGCAGGATCGCGAGCGGGAGCTGAGCGCGCTGGAGCAGACGCGCGAGCGCTTCGCGTCTTTGCTGGACCGTGACCGGCACGAGGCGCTCCGGCGCGAGGGCACCTGGCGGCTCTCACATGTGGCGACCCGGTCGGCGCTGTTCATCCAGCTCTACCGGGATCGGCCGATCCTGCACGAGCCGTTCCGGCTGCTCGAGAAGCTCGTGGAGATCGATGAGCAATTCGCCGTGTGGCGCCACCGGCACGCGATCATGGTGCACCGCATGATCGGCACGAAGATCGGCACGGGAGGCTCCTCTGGGCACCAGTATCTGATGAAGACCGCAGGATCTCACCGTGTGTTTGGGGATCTTTTTAATCTGTCGACGTTCCTGATTCCGCGCTCGGCCCGTCCCCGGCTGCCCCGTCCGGTCGAGCGGGCGCTCGGCTTCGCGCACGGCACATGAGCTACAAGCCTCACTACAGCCGCTTTCTCGGCGCGCTCGGAACGCGGCTGCACTTCTGCGCGCACTCGCACCACCCCTGGCCCGACGTCACGCGCGACGCACAGATCGCGGCCTGGGACGATGCGGCGGCTGCGGTCGGAGACGGCAAGTGGGCCGGGATCGTCGCGCGCTTGCTGCCCGAGGCCCGGCGCGGCGTCGCCGAGGCGATCGAGTGGCCCGATCCCGACGACATCGCGATCGCGCCGAACACGCATGAATTCATTCTTCGCTTACTTTCATGTCTTCCTCCCGATCGCGCCCCGCGCCTCTTGACGACCGACAGTGAATTCCACTCTTTCGCGCGCCAGGCCGCGCGCCTCGAGGAGGCCGGCGCGCAGGTCGAGCGCGTCCCCGTCGAGCCCATCGCCACCTTCACCGCGCGCATGCGAGGCGCCATCGCGTCGTGGCCACCGGACCTCGTCTTCGTGAGCCACGTCTTCTTCAACTCCGGCCTCCGCCTGCAAGTCGCCGAGCTCGAGGCCATCGCCGAGGCCGCGCCCCGCGACGCGCTGGTCGTCATCGACGGCTACCACGCGTTCATGGCCGTGCCGATGGACCTCGCGCGCCTGTACGGCCGCGCGTTCTACCTCGGCGGTGGCTACAAGTACGCGCAAGCGGGCGAGGGCATCTGCTTCCTCGCGGTGCCGCGCGGCTGCGCGCTGCGCCCCTCGGACACGGGCTGGTTCGCCGACTTCTCGGCCCTCGACGGGGATATCCGCGCCCCCGTCACGTACGACCCAGGCGGCCGGCGCTTCCAAGGATCGACCTTCGATCCCACGGGCGTGTACCGCTGGAACGCCGTCACCGCATGGCGTGCTGCGCTCGGCCTCGACATCGCGACCTCCGACGCGCACGTGCGCGCCTTGCAACGCGCATTCCTCGCGCGGCTAGCCTCGGCACCGCGCGGGCCGCTCGGGAGCGGAGCGCTCGTCTCCACCGATCTCGAACGCACGGGCCACTTCCTCACGTTCCGCCTCGCAGACGCCCGCGCGTGGGCCCTGCGCCTCGCCGATCTCGGTGTGTTGGTGGACGCGCGCGGTGACCGGCTGCGCTTCGGCTTCGGGCTCTACCACGACGAGGCGGACCTCGGCGCCCTCTTCGAGCGGCTCGCGGCGCTGTCGTAGACGCGCGTCCCGGCCCGGCATGGCATGGCGAGGTGGGGCGTGGGGAGAGTCCATCGGGTCTGTGGGCGTCCCCCATTCGCTCGACGCGACCTCTTTTGACCTCACTCGACCTGTCTTGACCGCGCGCGATGTCCGCGCCGCCTGCCGCCGGAGTACACGGGCCGCCCACAGCAGCGCCAGCGCAAGGCCGATCGGCACGTCCGTCCCCGTCGAAGCGGACGCGCACGCGCCACAGCCTCCGTCGCCGCCCCCTCCTGCCGCCTGCGCGGGGGACTGCGCGTCCGTGGCAGCCTGCCCGTCGCCTTGCGCCGTGGCCTCCGCCGCGTCGCTGTTTGCCGCGTCGTCCGTGTCCGCCTGCGTCTCCGCCGCGCCGGGCGATGGCGACGGCAGGGAGGGCGCGGCCCCCGGGGCGACCAGCACCTCCACGACCGATGTGGTCTGCCCGTCGCGCGTCCGGATCATCACCGCGGCGCCCTGCGCACCCTCAGGCTTAACTATCTTTGCAACTTCAAGCTGTTCAATCGCGCCGGTCTTCGGGAGCTTCATCTCGGCCGGTCCCTCGATCCACTGCGCGTCACCATCGAGGAAGCCGTACAACGCCTTGTCCTCGTCGCCGGGCTGCACCCACACGAGCAGCCACAGCGGGCCCTGCTGGCCCTCGATCGGCAGCAGGGCGACCCGTGCAATCGCCCCGTCGAGCACCGGCGTGCCCTTCAGGCTCCAGCCACCCGGCGCGAGCGTGTGCAGGCCAATGTCGCCCTTCGACGTGGCCGCGGCGATCCAGGCCTTCCCGCCCGCGTCGTGCCGCAGCGCCATCGCCCGCGCGTCCGCCCCGACCACGGACGTCGCGGGCGTCCAGGTCGCGCCGTCCCAGGCATGGGCGCGCAGCGCACCGGTCCCGTCGACGAGCGCGAGGACGGCGTGCGGCGGCTGTGTCTCGCTCGCGCTCAGGGCGATGGTCTCGATGACGTCGAGGCCGTGAACCTCCTGCGAGGCCGTCCAGGCCGTCCCGTCGAAGGTCGCGGCGCGCAGGCCGTGGTGGGTGTCCTGGTACCCCGTGGCCGCGTGCACGTACGCGAGCACGGCCCCCTCGGCCGTCGACGCGAGCGCCAGGTGCAACGCCGCGCTCGACTGCGCTTCGAGGAGCTGCGGCGCCGTCCAGGACGTGCCGCCGCCCGCGCTCGTGACGTAGCGGATGGACGTCGAGAACGTGAGCTGGCCGAGGTCCTTCGGCGCGATCTCGGACCAGGCGACGAGGTGCTCACCGGCCCCGAGGCGAGTCAACGCGAGGCTCAGCACACCCGCGCTGGAGGCCACCTGGACGGGCGGCGAAAGGACATCGCCCACCGGCAGGCACACCGCGATGGCGACCGTGCCCGTGGCCTCGTCGACCTGCGTGAACGCCATCGCGCCGCTGCCCGAGGCCACCGCCTGCACCCCCGCACCGTAGACCTTGTCGACGAGCACACCGTCCTGCCCCACCCACTGCGAAGGGTCCGAGGTAAACGGCGTGTGCAGGACGACCGTCTCGTGCGAGGGCACGAGGTCGAAGAAGGGCTCCGTGCCGAACTGCCAGTCGATCCGCAGCGCGTCGTACTGGAAGGTCCGTGATACGCTCACGCCCGCCGCCGTCGTCTTGACGCCGCCGACGAAGCTGAGCGCCCCCTCCACGCGCTTGATGGGCGGCCACAGGGCGTCCGAGTTGAAAGTGAATTTCACGCCCGGATCGAAGAGGCCCTTGGGCGGCCCGATCTGGAACTTCGCGAACGCCTGCACGCTGTCCCAGAGCACGCTCGCCCGCAGCCCTCCGGCGAAACGCCACAGGAACTGCAACACGGTCTGGGTCTCGAGGCCGCCGAGGAAGTGCGTGCGCGCGGGCTGCTCGGTCACGCTGTAGCCCGCCTGGGTCTTGGGGTAGACGGTCTTCCAGAGGGTCTCGACCTTGCCGCCGGTCATCATTTCAACAAGAATTCTCAGTTTAGCAATACCCGCCTTGTCAGCGGCCAGCAGGAAAGGCCCCACATAGGGGATCCGCGCGAGCGCCGGCGCGGTGTCCAGGTCCACGGCCGCGTCGAGCGTGCCGATGAGCGTGTTCTTGAGCCCGAACTCCGGGATCTTGCCCGCACCGAGCGTCTCGACGACCGAGATCCAGCCCTGCCCCGTCGCCGCGAGTTTCTTCAGCTCGGTGCCCGCGGGCGCCTTGATGAGCCCCTTGGCCGCCGTCAGGAAGGCCGGCAGGTGCAGCGCGCCCTTGACCGCGAAGTCCTTCGACAGCATCGCCTGCCCCGTCATCTCGGCCTGCTCGTCCTTGCCCTTGACCTTGAACGCGAGCTGCCCGCCGAGGCTCAGCCCCATCAGCCGGCTCCCGAGCGCGAGCAGCCCGTTGCCCGGCGTCGAAGTGCCCTCGGTCATCGTCACGCCCACGCGGTACTCGTAGGTCAGGTAGCCGTCCTTCAGGTCGATGAGCGCCTGACAGTCCGGCATCGGGATCAGGCTGCCCCGCGGCACGGCCTTGGAGACGTCGAAGGCCCCCTTGTAGTTGGCGACCGTCCCGATGAGGTTGGCCAGGGATGCCGCCCACGCCGGCAGCGGCGCGCCCTGCAGCGCCTTGTGGCCGCTCGGCAGCGCGTAGTCCACGATCGCGACCGCGCCCATCCGCGTGACGACCAGCACCGCCGGGTCGAGCACCCCCGCGGGCAGCTCCCACAGGTGAAGCGCGCCGGCGAAGAGGTCGTTGCCCTTCGGCTCCCCGCGCGACATCACGACATGGAAGGGCTCGGGCTTCGCCTGCGGACCGCCTCGCAGCGCGTCGAGGAGCGTCGTCGCCGCGGCGTAGTCGACCTTGTCGGGCAGCGTCACCGGTACCGCCAGATCGGCCGACCCGGCCTTGCCGATCGGAAACTTCCGCTTGTCGAACAGGATCGCCAGCGCGATCGCGTCCTTCGTCGACACGACGCTGGAGCCGCCCTTGCCCTCCGGTGTGTCGTAGTCGTCGAGCGAGGTCACGACCGGCTTGGTCTCCCCCTGGACCTGCCACGTGGCCGTCAGCGCGGGCTTCGCGGCGTCCACGTCGAACCCGCTCGTGTCGCCGCTTTTGAGCGCGCCGGGCAGGAAGAGCCCGTGGCGATCGATCGTAAACGCGGCGAGCGCCGGTGCAGGCAGCGGGTTGAGCGTGACGAGCGCGCCATCGATGTCGAGGCCGTCGGGCGTGTTGGGCTCGAAGCGCACGCGCTCGGGCGCGTAGCCGAGCTGGCCGATCTCGACGAAGACCGGCTGGTGCTGCACGCTCGCGACGAACGCGCCATCGGCCTGCGTCTCGAGCGCATCGAGCAGGCGACCGAAGCGGTCCTTCAGCGCGAGCTTCACGCCCGCCGCGGGCGGCCCGCCGGCCTCCACCGTGACCTTGCCCTTGAGCGCCATCATGCGCTGGATCCTCACGTCCGCGCGCACCGTGAAGGGCTCGGCCTTCGCGATCGTGTAGGTGACGGCCTCGACGGCCCACTCGGGAACCACGGGCTCGAGCGAGAGCATCGCCGGCGCGCTCGAGACCTTCCCCGACGCCACCGATTGCCCATTCGCGGGCGCAGCAAACCCGATCGGGATCCCCACGCGCTCGGTCCCGTCGGGCGTGTAGGTGTGCAGGTCGAGCAGGTAGGACTCCTTCAGGAACGCCGGCTTGCCGGCCGGCGAGGCCGACGCCTGCGGCCCGCCGCGGTACACGCTGTAGGTGTGCTGCGCATTGGCGGACAACGTCGCGAAATTCGCCGTCCACCCCTGCGCGCTGTCGCCGAGCTGCACGTACAGGGTGTAGGGCGCGTCATCGGGTGCGAGCGTCTTGTCCTGCGGCACGAAGAGCAGACCCGGGTATTGGGCGAGCTCGAAGAACGTCCGCCGCGGGGCCGTCGACGTCACGTACGTCTGCGACGCCTCGTCCCAGGTCTGATCCGAGATCGTCAGCGGCGACATCGCGAGCTTGGAGGCGGCTGAAAAGGTCGGACCCGAGGTGCCGGACAGCGACACGGTCGTGCCGGGCAGGACATAGGCGGGGTCCGCGGGGTCGACCGTCGGATAGGCCCCGGGCGTTGGACTCGGCGGGATCTGGAGCGACACGGGCCCCGGCTGCCCCGAGGCCGCCGTGAACGTGTACGACGGATGCGAGGCCGCGAGCTGATAGTCACCGGGCGGCACCGCGGGCAGGCAGAAGCGATACGAACTGGGCGTGCTCTGCCGCTCGACCGGCGCGGTGAGCGTGACCGGACCCGTAAGCGAGATGACGTCGGGCTTCGTCGAGAGCCACGGGAAGGGCACCGTGTCGGGCGCACCGGAGGCGGTCGGATCGAGGCGAGGCACGACCTGCATGAAGGGATCGGCGCCCTCGAGCTGAACCTGGCCTTCGATCTGCACGATGTGCTTGTGCAGCACGAGATCGAGCGAGGTCGTGGCCTGTGCGTGCACATTGAGCCACGCGCTGAACTCGCCCGTGCCCTCCGACGCGAAGGGATAGGGGTCTGGGCTCGGCCAGCCCTTGTCGACCGACTCACCTGGGGGGCCGGCACCGCTCCCGGGCAGCGTGGTATGCACGCGGATGCTTCGGCCCGCATGGTCCGGCAGCCCCGGAATTCGGATGCCGTAGAGCGAGGGCGGCAGCACGACCTCGAAGAAGCCGTTTTCGTCCGTGTCGACCTGGACCACGGCGTACGCGGGCTTCAGGATCGCGAAGGGCTGCGCGAGCGTCGAGACGAACTGGATCCCGGCCACCTGCTTGTGCAGGAACACGCGCCGATCCGCGCCCGGGCTCAGGGCCGGCTTCACGCAGCCGAGCAGGGCGTCGACGGCCAGCACGCGCCCGCGCACGATCGCAGGCATGGGCTCCAGCCACAGGCTCACCGAGCGCGTCTCCTTCTCCGCGATCTCGACGGTCGTCTGAACGGGCAGCGACTTCAGGACGAAGGCCCCGTTCGACGGCAGCGCCCCGTTCCAGAGCGAGAGCCCGAGCGTGTCATCGACGACCACGTCCAGGCTCGCGTCGATCCGGTAGTGGCCGGGCAGCAGGTTCTCGAACGCCAGGGTCAGGCCGTCTCCCTGCGGCGCGACGGGCTGGCCCGAGGTGCGCACGATGCCCTGCGTGGGCGTCCCGGCAAAGCCCTCGACGCGGAGCTTCGCCTTCTCGATGATCGGCTGATGCGCGTAGGGCGAGTCGAGCGTGACCTGGAGGCCCGTACCGGATTGCAGCGCGATCGGGAGCGTGACGTCGGCGAAGCCCCCCTGTGCATCGGGCTGCACCAGCTGCGTGGTGGGCTTGTAGCCGAGCTTCTTGGCGGTCAGCACCCACGCAATGGGCGGCAGGCCGACAAACGTGCACGCGCCGTCCTTCC
>Ga0172370_10008981_pt1 | contig 11829 bp, 6 predicted proteins | sample LakKiv5m_FD_114538 | JGI IMG/M metagenome (GOLD analysis project Ga0172370, IMG submission 114538) | Freshwater microbial communities from Kabuno Bay, South-Kivu, Congo - kab_022012_11.5m | ecosystem: Environmental > Aquatic > Freshwater > Lake | place: Democratic Republic of the Congo...
GATGCAGATACCGCAAGTGCTCTCAACTCCTAAGCCTACGTCGTTCCAGAATTACCTGGTACAGGATGCCGAGAACGCCGTAGACACCAGCCAGTTATTCCATTACAACACTGATCCGAAAAATGGGCAAACAGCCATTCGTGGCCTGAAACAATACTGGCATCAAGACGTGGCTCGTTCAAAAAACAACCTTGAAGAGCAGCGCGAGAACATTAACCCTCAAAGTATTGATCGTAGGGTTAGAAATGCCCGAACAATCATCCGCCCGGTTCCAGAGGGTACGCAGTTCCAATTTACGGTGCGCTTTGAAAACCTTACACCTGAAGAGTTGGGAATGCTGCTATGGGCGTTAAGCTTACCATTGGCTCAACAGGATGGAGCCGAACTTTGTCACCACATGGGAATGGGTAAATCCCTGGGTATGGGAAGCGTGCATATCACGCCTCGACTTTTCATTGAGGACCGCCAAGCGCGCTACCAGAGGCTATTCCAAAAAGATGACCGTGGCCAAACCCAATGGGCAGGCGTTAGCCTGCCCCGAGAAGAAACACTGCAAACTTACCTGGATACATTCGAGGCGTATGTCATGCAAGGCATCGAAAAAAGCAGTGGGAAGCTGATTAATGAAGATCGTATCCTCGATCTGGCAGCCATGCTGCGCTTTCCCGGGCCAGAGGCGGATAAAATTGCTGACCCAGGTTTTAGGAACAGGGAACGCCATGTCCTGCCCACTCCGCGCGAGGTTTTAAATGATCCTGCCGCTGACACAGGACCAATCTCGGATAGCCCCAGTCCATCCCGTGGTAGAGGACCGCAACCAGAGCACATTCCACCACCACACATACCCGAAGTAAGAAGGCAAAAACCACCAGAGATTACTTCAAAACCTTCAACCGACAGAACGCGGCAAGCAAGCGAAGACATCTTTGGAGAACTAACAAAGAGGTGGGCAAATAACGAAGGGGAAGAATGACGCACTTTTTTGTGTCTGTGGGTACGTCGCAGCTCGATAACGATCGATTATTTTTGGACGCAGCGAACAAAGTGGATATGGAACGAATTAAGAAAGGGAATATCGCTGACGCCAATAACGTGTCGAGGATATTATTCGAAGAAATTACTTCAAAATTACTAAATTATTGGGGATTCCTCGTCGATCGTCCGATCATCCAGTTCGACCCTGAAAACCAATTTGGCGCTGAGATCACCACACTGTTATTCTGCCTGTGGGGTGGCACCAAAGCGGGAATTATTGACCGGGGAAATAATCGAACGGATAGATTTTACTTATTGCTGTCGGATACTGATGCGGGCAGACTGACGGGGAGAATTTTGGCTTGGTTCCTAGTAAATGTGTGGCATGTTGAGGAAGATTTGATTTGGATGAAGCAGGCAATTGGCCTAAATGGTTGGCCACAAACAGAATCGGATGCTTGCGCAGCGGTGGACTCCTTTGCCAACTTGCTTGCGGAAGCGCTTTTTGTTAGTCGCGGTCGTATAAAGGTTGACCGGCAGTTTATTGTCTCAGGTGGATATAAATCCGTCATTCCAGCGATGGATTGGTTTTCAGTCGCCTACAATATACCCATCAACTACATCTTCGAGGAGGCAGATCAGCCGGTGAAAAACCTGATCCTTCCGTTGCCATCAAGTACAAGGCAACTCATTCTTGATAAATTAGTAGAAATATTTCAAGTACCACAACCACCGCCGATTAATGAGATTCAGTGAGGCAGCCACCTTGTGGAAATTATTATTTGATGTAGTTAATATCGGAACGGGTCCAGGGATAACCAAGACGCCATTCAATTGGCATTTAGGAGCTGAATGCGATAGCTGCCTTGTACATGTCCCTGACGAAATCTATAAAACGTGCTGCTTCTTCCCGGCACAGGGCCTAGGGATATCAACTGTTGAACCAATTGATCTGCTTACGCGGGAATTTGCTCAAGCCCTGTCAGACAACTCAGTCTTTCTTGATGCGGATTGGTTAGTCTGGATCAGTGATACATACCAACAAGAACTTTATCAGTGGGTAAGTTTTGACGAAGTTGATAACGATAAAGAAAGACCGCCGATTCAAAAAACCCAGATCAAATTCGCCCTTGCGTACTTGTTTTGGAAAGGGTTGTTCTTATATCTAGACACAGATGAACGCTGGCAAACATATAATGCCCGTTTTCTTTATCTCATTACGGCGTGGCAGTGGTTCCATTTGATCCGTTATCTATCAAGAATCTGGATTGAGGCACGCGATACTCAGAAAGGAAATCCAGATTTGGCCGTTGAAAACAATCTTCGTTGGTTGAACAACGAATTAATCGCAGCTACCCAGGCGTTGCAGGATTTGATTCAGCGGGTCGATTTCCGCTTTGCTGTTCGACAGTTGATCCATCATTTAGATCCAAACAGTAAAGAGGGGCGGGCGGATCTTCCCGAAGTAGAGAGATTGATTTATGGCATGCTGTTGGAAGGGAAGGAAAAGCCACTAAATCTTTCTGCGAGATGGACTGTAAATCGGGGGAATGCATTTTCCAGAATCGGTGGAAATATGCCCATCTACGCTCCAGATCAGCTAGAGGAGCGAACCTGGGAATTAGGGAGTGTGATTAAGAATGACGTAGCACAAAAGCTGTCATGGCAATGGCGATCGGTTGATCTACATACTGTTTTTCTAGTGTCCAAAAACTGGAATTTGCAATCCTTTGCACGCATGTTGATCCGCAAGTGGCTTCTGCCGCGGTATGATTTTTCTGGTGCGCTGCATCTAGCTATGCTTCTACGTTCCTATCAGCAAGAGGAGTATGTGCAAAACGCTACTGCCAAGTCTGAAAAATGGTTTAGGGATTTTCTTATTTATGTAATTATCTGGGCGATTGTGTTGCTCATAGATTTTCTGGCTCCTATTCCTCTTGGGATCTTAAAATTTGATATTTGGAACTATTCTAAGAATGTGTCCTTGGGTATATTGTTCTTTGCGATATTGATCGCAGGCGGTTTCTGGCTAATTTTTCACCGTTTTGATCGTCAAGCATATCAGTATCTTCTACTGCCAAGACTTCTAGGTGGAATTCTAGTAGGCTATGCAGCTCTAGTGCTATCAGCGGACTCCCTGACGTTGAAAAATGCATTATTCGCTGAATGTGCTTACGGTGCTATGTGGTGCCCTAAAAATGTTTGCCAAACTATCGTTTTGTGGATAGCAATTTTAGGGATCGGCTGGTGGTACTTTTATTATGAGTGCTTTGCCCGTATACAGCATAAGAAAATGTCATGCCGGCGTTCACTTCTTTTATTGGTAATTTCAATCGCTGCCTCCACGCTCATAGGATTGTTTGCTGTTTCCCTGACGACTGCCATGGAATGGCAGTCGGATGCATGCAAAGGTTTTGGTACGCTTTTGTGTCCAGTTCAAGGATACTTCATGATCGGGCCAATTGGGATTATCGATGTACGCCAGTTCTTCATTTTTATTCCGCTTGCCACACTGACTGGTTTTATATCTCAGTTCCTGTTTGAGGAAAAACCGATTACTGCTTCGGTTTGGGAAGAGTAAAGCTCACTCATTTTGTTAATATGCTTATTAGATTTCGTAAAGATGAGTTTGGTTATCAGATTTCACGACCCTACACGGGGTAAACGGGAAAGTGCGAACGGACTAGATGGATACAACAAAGCCGAATAGCTCCCCAGCCCAATAGAATTAAAATGCCAGGATTGTCAGATGATGTATTAGTTATTAAAAAAATGGTCCCAACTATATCAGACATAAATGGCTTTTGACAATCAAATGGCATGGTTAATGCTACCATAAGTAATTCGAAGAGAATGGCATTACCCCCTACCAAAACATCCAACATCCCACTTTTTTTCTTAATCCTTCCTCTTCTCCACCAATTTTTTACAGCGTTCCTTTCTGCCTATTCCACGGATCCCATCTTAATCGTTCGCTCCTGCTAAAACGACTAATTCAAGCTCCACCAGCGAAAAATTGCGGCGATCCCATCTACCGGGTGCTTTAAATTCCGATCGAATACCAGCGATACATATGCCTTTTCGAATCAACCTTGATTAACAGTACAACTAGTTCATTCTAGATTTCAAAGCGAAATGAAAGGTCGAAAAACAGGCGGTCCTTTTATAAAATGATGCATAATTGTTAATAAATATTGAATTAGGGGAAAATATGAAACTCTCTGAAAAAATACACCTTGAAATATTTAAAACATCTGATAAAAATGACAACCCTATTTTTTCAGCTGTATCAGCTATCAAGCTGATTTCTATACCTTCAGTGAGGTTGAGAGAGATAAATCCGCAAGGATATCCAATCTCATATTTTTCGAAACAAATAGATCTCATAAACTCTTTGCACCAAACTCAACAATCAATCACCTACGCCATTCGATATATCTCTACGCCAAATCCCTGGTCATTTTCTGGTGGAAAAATTGAATGTTGTATCTTTTGTAAAATATCAGGCGATACGAAAGAATATGTGCAAGTGAATATGGAAGAACAAATAGAGCAACTCATAATCCAACTTTGCGGGACCTTGCCAGATTATGTGTGGCAGGCAATCACAACACAAGAAGAATTCAATAAGTTTTGGTGGCCAATACCCTGGAATAAGGCCAATATTATTGAAATCAGAAGAAGAGAGGAATTAATTTTTCTTGATTCGATTCAACGTTATCGGCCAATAGGATTCTCCAACCAGGAACCTTATAAACAAGAGGAATATGGCTGCCCGATTTATTTTGTGCATCCATTTTTGCCGCATCCCGGACAACTCGAGCGCCTATTGCGAGTAATGTTATTAAACCAATCGCCTGTTGTATTCACCGTTACTTTAACTCCAACTGGAACAACCCAAGAAGAAGAAAAAGGTTTGTTGGATGAAATTGCCCACAGTGAAGGTTTCCAATTTGATCCATCGCCAAGAATCCAGAGAATTCAGGAACAACGGGCACGGATGATTAGCCAGGAAATTATGCAGCAATATCTCACTCTGCAAGACGCCCCATTCTTTGTAAGAGTGTCTTTAGCCAGCCTGGGTAAAATTACTCAAACTTTAGCAGAAACTGCAGGTGTTGGCATCACTGCTTCCATCGGGGAAGGAGTGAACCCAATCTATACTGAACCAACCTTCATTCAAATGGGCGGCTATGATGTGGTTGAACCAGCAAATTTAGATGAAGTCCGCTCCGCTCAAAGAAACACCGAGTTTTTAGAAAGCTGTAACTGGGGGAAAAGTTTAGGACCCGAAAAATTGCAGCGCATCCGATTCTTAATGGCAGGTCAGGAATCCGCGAACGCTTTTCATTTCCCAGAAGATGGGGGAAATGGACTCGCAGGGATGGATGTGCATACTCAGAGAACCAGACAAATCCCTTTAGAATTGCTTCATGTAGATGATAGTTTTAATAAAAGTGGTTTGTTGTTGGGAACCAACAATTATCTGGGCATTCCACAGGAAGTAACCCTCCCAAATAAAGACCGTCTGACCCACATGTATCTTGTTGGACAAACTGGAACTGGTAAATCTACGCTGATGAAGACAATGCTTCTTTCTGATATCTACAGTGGTCGCGGTTGTGCGTTGATCGATCCCCATGGCGATCTTTATGAAGAGTTGATTGGTCTTATCCCTTCTGAAAGAATCAAAGATGTTGTCTTGTTTGATCCTTCCGATACTGATTTCCCGGTAGGGTTGAATTTGCTTGAAGCAAAGGATAGTAACGAAAGATATTTTATTGTTAGGGAGATGCAGGCAATAATGCGGCGGCTTCTCGAAGATCAATTTGGAACATTTACCTCCCAGCAAATTGCCGGGCCAATATTTTATCAGCACATGCAAATGAACATGCTTTTAGCAATGTCAAACCCAGAAGATCCAGGGACTTTGCTAGAGTATTACCAGATCTATCAATCAAGCGATTATTGGAAGCGCTGGATTCCTTTACGCGTGGATGACCCGCAATTAAAAGCGTGGGTGGAGTCTTACTTATCCCATAATAATTATACTGACGAAGCCCGTGGAGGCGAAGCCTCCATGGGATCATGGTTGAGCAGTAAGTTTACAGATTTTATTTTTGACCCAAGATTAATGGGAATATTTTCACAAAAACGATCGACTGTTGATTTTCAGAAGATCATGAATGAAGGGAAAATTTTGTTAATCAATCTAGCCAAAGGGCTGCTGGGGGAATCGAACTCGCGGTTTCTGGGCCTGATATTGATGGCGAAAATCCAGGCGGAATTGATGAAACGCGCCAAAATACCACAATCTAAAAGAACCCCATATTATTTATATGTAGATGAATTTCAATCTCTAGCTACCGAGAATTTCACTGTGCTGCTTTCTGAAGCGCGCAAGTTTGGGCTTGGTCTAGTTCTGGCAAATCAATTTATTTCACAAATCAAAGATGAACGCATTATTCAATCCGTTTTTGGTAATGTTGGGTCATTTCTTTCTTTCCGCTTAGGGCGCGAAGATTCTCTGTTGATCGAACCGCAATTTCTACCGTATTTTGATCGCATGGATTTAGCGAACTTACCAAATTGGCAGGTAGCGACCCGTGTTACTGTGAATGGCAAAGGTCAGCCGCCATTTACTCTTCTCACGGTCCTTCCTGATAAGCAAACGGATTTGGGGATTGCAGAACAAGTGCGTAACCACTCACGCCAGCAATATGGAACAGCGAAAGCCAGGGTCGAAGAAATAATTCAAAAGAGCATGATGGGGTTTGATGCCACATCCTGGAAATAAAGGTGTTGTGACTACATAGGGAATCATCATGACATTTACCAAAGAAGATCTTCTACGTTGGGTAAAAGAAGAGGACGTAGATAAGTTCTCCCAAATTCTTCGTTTTTTGTCGGGGGAAAAATATAACACAGTGCGGATTGATGCCGTACAAATTTTAGGGAAACTGCAAAACTCTCAAAGCCTGCAAGTTTTACTTAGGGCGATGGGTGATGATGAATCATCGGTAGCTGATCAAGCCAAAGCAGTACTCATGAATTGGTATAAGAAATCGCCGGCTTTCTTCAACCAGTGTATTAAAGACTCAAAACTTCCAACGTATCTTTGTGAACGCTGTCTATGCATTATAGAGTGGAAAATAGACAGGAGAACACTGGATGTTTTTTTTCAATTACTTCAACAAAATCGGTGCATTGAAAAAGTCCAGCAAATAATAACCGGGCAGAAAAGCCATAAATATTTTCTGGATAAAATTACAGATTCGGATCCAGCAATCCGCTATTATGGTTTGCTTGCGGTGGCTGATGTAAAACCAACAAAGAAGTTAATCTCTGTTTTCAAAACAACTTTGCTCGATGAGAATGTTCAGGTAAAAGCTTTGACAGGAGATATCTTGACCAAGCAATTGGAAAAAATAAGAGATGATCAACCAGATTTCGATTCGAAACCATTTAATGCTCTTCTCGAACCTTTGATTAAGAACCTGGGCGATGAAGATTATGATGTTAGAGCCAACGCTGCCAAAGCTTTAGGCGAATTGCGTGATGAAAGCGCCATGCCCTCATTAATTCAAGCGATGAATGATCCTGAACCAAAGGTGCGTTTTAACGCAATCTATGCAGTTGGACAAATGCCTCACCTTGAATTATTTCCAAAACTGGCTGAGATGTATTCAAATGAAGAATCAGTAGAGATGCGCAGAGTAATTTTATTTGCGATTTCAAAATTACCGAGTGAAGAAGCTGAAGCATTTCTAAAGAAGATCATTAAGGATGACCCAAATGGGTTGTTATCGCAGGATGCTAAGAGATATTTACGTCGGCGGAGTTCTTCGAAAATCGGTTTTATACTTCAGGATAAATATGAATCATTAACGTGAGTTCGGGTTTCCAATAGACCCATTACTTAAATTTAGTTATCTTAATTATCGACCTAATGGACAAGCCCCCAATAAACAGCAGTTTTGTGTATTGGCTAAGGTCAGAATTTAGGATGTCAAAACGGGCTTGGATTTGCTTCGAGTGTAGGAATAATTCGAAGCAAAAACAACTAAAAATACTGCATGTTTCGTAAGCCGCGCTGATTATTACACATTTTGTAATCTCGTTATGTTGAGAACATAACCAATATGTGGAAAATACATTCGCGAGAAAATTTAAGATAGGATTTATTGTCAAATTGTGTATGTAGTAAATAGAGATGGTTCTCCATTGTGACACTTTTCGTTACACCAAGTGAGAATCTCGTTGGTTAATTCGGTTGCCCAAAATTCAAGCGCGATTTTTGAAAAGAGTTTGGTGTATTCTTTACCTAAATTGTAAAAACTTTCTGTTCCAATGGTGCTTGGCGATATGTGATTGATGGTTGATTTTATATTTTGAAACTTCGCTTTCAGTAAACTTTCAGGAAGTCTTATAACAATATTGTTAGGATTTCAGTCTTATCAGGCAAACAGTGATTGAGATCACATGAAGATCAACTCAATCCAACTGGCGCAGTAGCGTCAATAGCCTTATTGGGTGTGGCACGATTGGGATTGAATCACAAAAATCTCCTCTAAATTCCCTATTTAAGTTTTAACCCCTAGCCGGGGCAAGGGCTATCCGGACATATAGAGATCGAGATTTGCGAGAAAACAAAGACTGGGTTTCAATCCCCTAGCCGGGGTAAGGGCTATCCGGACGGATTCAACCGAACTCGCATGCGCACTGAGGTGGGTTTTTTTAACATGTAGATCATTATCATTTCATTAATACCAGCTTTATCTGATTACTAGTTGTTGGTAATCCTGCAAGTGTTGGTTAGGCCGACTGGTCGAAAATAAGTGTATTCCTTTGATCGACACTCTAAACACCTCATTGTAGAATATAGTATTGAGAGTTACTAATATGCCTATATTTGAAAAAGACAATTCATTCGGCTTGATATCCTTGTATGGTATTGCCCAGGCTTATTTAGGGAACACAAGTGAAAAAATTAGTTTGCCTGGGTTTCAACGCAATGCTGTTTGGAATGAACCGCGTGTGGAAGAACTTTGGGATTCCCTTCTGTGCTATTTTCCAATTGGGTCGATCCTTTTAGCCAGATATCAAGATTTTGCCGCGAGTGGTCGCCGCAATGTACAACTTACCAGATCTCAGTCATATCCGGACACATTGATTGGTGAAAGTGGTGATGGTTATATTGTGGTTGATGGACAACAACGATTGAATGCAATTTCATTAGGTTACCTACCATTCCAACCTTCTTCGGCTGCGCGCTTATGGATTGACCTAGCTGACCCCAAAGACCCTGCCCGACGTCAATATGACTTTTACCTATGTACCCAGGATAATCCTTTTGGCCTGGATCTTTCGAAGGATGAAAAACGACGCGCGTTAGAAATGATTCAGAAAGAAGGCGTAGACGATTCGGAATTTTCCCTGGACATGACGTTCCCATTCAAGGCGCGCATCCCATTGCCCTTTGTTGAATTTTGCCAATGGATCATGGCTGGAAAGGATCTGGACGAGATTCAGCACAGCCTCTCCTCAGAAAACGTAAATTTATCTGGAAAAGCACTGGAGCACATTCAGAAAAGAATCACCAGCGAGAAAATCTCTAATAAGTTCCTGAATGAATTGATCACAGCGGTTCGCGAAGTTGTTCGCGGGAGTAATTACTCCGTCCCACTAATTTTGATTGAAAAGCGCAGCTACTGGATGACTGCGGAAAAATTAGGCAAGTTGTTTGAACGTGTGAATATCAATGGTGAAGTTCCTCCTCAAGCAGAGCTATTTTTTTCTGCTTTGAAACTTAGGATGCCCGAAATTAACAATTATGTTGCAGAGGTCTACAATGATCCGGTAATTGGGCGTTTATTGAAGCCAACCGATATAGTGCTATCTGCCCTACGAATGACCGATCCAAAAATCGACTCTTTGAAGTTAGATCAATTCGATAATATCGCGAAGGCGCAACATTCACACCTGCTTACTTTGATGGAACGGAAAAACAAAGGAGAATCGATTTTTGGGCAATGCATGCGATTGGCTTATCAAGTGTTACACCACAATGGATTGGCCGGCGATATAGGGTTGCCGCGTCAATATCTTGCCAGTTTGCGGCCACGAGTCTGGCAAATTATTTTGATATGGATTGAAAAGAATCTCGACAGCATTAAAATAGATGGCATAAAACCAATCGACCGTTTAAACATGATCCGCTATGCAGTTTTAGATTCACTTAATTTCAACATCCAATGGCAAAGAAGTTTATCAAATTATGTAAATAATCCCTGGTTTTCAAAAAATGTAGCTGAGTTTGTTTGTAATGCATCCGCTTTCCCGGGTTACGATTTGTACCAGCTTATTCAGAACAAGGTGATTCAAGATAATTACACTATGAATTTCCGTAGCCCTGATAATTTTTCTGAATGGCTATCCTCCGGAGACGAATCAGGAAATCTAAATTGGAATGTAATGAGCAATGAACATTTTTTGGTTATGTTTGCCCAACGTCAGTACCTTGTCAAATGGGAAAAATACAAATTAGATATTGATCATATTCTTCCATCAGCCTGGATGAGCTTTCGGGCTGGACCTATCCCCGAGAGCCGTTTTTGGAAAGTAAAAAAAATTCCTTCATGGTGGCGGCACGAGATTTTAAACCGGAGCGGGAATAAACGCTATTGGCCAGATTCTTTGAACAGGATATATAAGGATGTTGCTCCTAAAACGAAATATATTAACTTGGATTTGGATAATCTAGTAAATGATGACTTTAATTTACACAACTTATGTGGGCTTTTCACTGTAAGAGATGTTCTTGAAGCTAGTGCTATTGATGAAGATCTGGCTGAAAAATGGGCGGCTCTTTCAGCAAAAGATCCCCGCGAATGGACAACCCAACGTTTCTTGGATTTGATTGATGTTGTGAACCAGCGAAGATATCGGATGTATAAGCAGTTGTATAAAGTGCTGCAATTTTCCAAATGGAAAAATCGCCTGAGTGTCAATTTTCAGGAGAAGTAAAGTGTTTCTACCAATGCAAATATTTTATCATTCAAAGAATTTAACTTCATAGAGCGAAATGCCTATCCATTTATTAATCTCACCCCCTGCAACCGGAAAAACCCAGACTTGTCTCAATCTGGTAATCTCGGCTGTCCAAAACAATCCGCTCTCGGCGATCTGGTATCTTGTCCCCGATCAAATGCAGGCAGATGCAGTGCGCACGCGCTTTTCTACCACTGGACAAACGGTGCCTGTCAGAGTTGCCACTTTTTATGAGCTGAACACAGAGATTCTGGAACGACTTGGTTGCAGTTTGCCTGTGGCGGGGAATAGCATGCTCCACCGCTTTTTGCAGGAGATTATTCGATCACTATGTGATGCCGGGCAAATCCCTCATTACGCTCCAATAGCAGGTTTACCGGGTTTCCTCAACGAAATCCGCGCCCGGATTGCCGAATTGCAATTATCTTTGGTCGCACCGCAGCACCTGACGGAGTTAGCACAAAAAAAGTTTGATCCAGGCTTAATCGACCTCGCCAGGATCTACACCGAATATCAAGCTCGACTTCTGGACTTGGGATGGACCGACCCCGAAGGAATGGGCAAGAAGGCGCTTGAGGCACTAAAATCCGAAGAGGAATTATTAACCGATATAGCCCTTCTGATTGTGGACGGGTTCGACAACTTCAACCCTGCACAATTTCAAGTGCTCGAGGTGGTTGCTAGGCGTGCGGAACAAACCTGGATTACCCTTCCGGGTATACCAACGATGACGAGACCAGCTCATCGGCGATTTTCTCTGGCTGAACATAAACTGATTAATTTCCAGGGATTGGATATTCAAAC
>Ga0172370_10008986_pt1 | contig 11825 bp, 9 predicted proteins | sample LakKiv5m_FD_114538 | JGI IMG/M metagenome (GOLD analysis project Ga0172370, IMG submission 114538) | Freshwater microbial communities from Kabuno Bay, South-Kivu, Congo - kab_022012_11.5m | ecosystem: Environmental > Aquatic > Freshwater > Lake | place: Democratic Republic of the Congo...
AGAGAGCGAAGAAAAACAATGCTAAAGATGGTCGCTTCGATTATTCCTGAAGACTTTCCCTTGGGTGGCGACTTATGCCATCGGGAGGCTTGTAGACTCGCCAAAGAAATATTGAAAAAACAAGTCGATGTGGGTTTAGGAATATCATTACTGCAGTTTGATGGACATACCATGTTAGTTTTTACTGATTTAAAGAGTGTTGGGAGCACAAACTCAAAGGTCGCGGTTAATGTTGGCATAGAACCCCCACCTGAACTAAAGTTGATTGGAACATATTTCTACTACGAAAAGGGTGTGCGTAATGAATCCCTGGGGAACCCTGATGTTGAACAGATGGAGAGTGTCTTCCTAAAAACCGATGGGGATGTTGACAATGCGTATGTGGAAACAATGGCGGACGCTAGAAATCTACCAACCTACTACCCCGGAGATGTCAAATAGTTCTACCTACCTCCTTCAAAATATTGTTCGCGTTAGTTTTTATCGAGAGCACCTCCTTATCAGTAAATCCAGAATCTTTAAGTACTGCATCCATTGTTGACCTAAAACTTATTTTACCATCCTTAACCCGTTGTTCATATGTTGAAGCATCGACTCCGAATATTCTATACAAGGAGCTGCGGGAAAATTTTCCATGCATCTCTATAAACATTTTGTATGGACTTCTTCCTGTTTTGCTTGCGTCAAGCATAGATTGTTTAAATCGTGGCGATTCAAAAATAGATTGAACGATTGCATGACCTACCATGTATGTATATTCTCTTTGATCCACCTCCATTTGATATCTGCCCCTATTCACAGCTCTTTTTAATAACTGTGTGTGTGACCCAATAAGCTGGCCTGTTTGGAGATTGGCGGCCTTGAGTGCCCATTTGTTGAACTCTGTAACACCAAGAAGACTGTTGGGGCCACCTGCCACATTTAATTGAATGTCACTAAAAAAAGTTGCAATTCCTTCAATGAAATCTCCGTTTACAATTACTTCATTGTTGTTTTGTGTAAAAAATAGGGCGTGTATCATTTCGTGGATAGTCATTCCTTTGGCATCATGGTTATAACCTTCATCTACCAGAACACTTGGATTTTTACCTATCCCTGCATGACAACAAGACCTAGCGACCCTATCTCGACTCGACGTGCTGACAAAAACAAATGGTAATTCGAAACCTTCAGGATATGTGGTCTTATCCCTAAAAAATGACCATTGGTTCTTAATTTCTTGAATCATCATGTCCTTCTTTTTTGGATTAATGTCTTTTTTGAATATGAATTGGACTACATCTATGGCATGACCAGTTGTCTTATCGGTTAGTACCGGTATTTCCTCTAGTTCAAACTCTTCTATCTCTCCTGGTGGAATCAACTCGGTATTATTTACTCTCGGTTTTCCAAATAAAGCATTCTCTTTTTGTATTACCGCTCGTTTCCAGTTCGGTTCGATTGATTCCATGTATTTATATACTTCGTCGATGTATTCTTGTCTTTTTTCTGTTAAAGCTGTCTCATATTCTTGATCTGATTCCCCATCGCCTCTTTGTACAAAAATTTTCTCGTTGATATACCGGTAACATCTCTCTGTTAACTTATGTACGGAAAGATTCTCGTGCGGTGATTGAACGGCTTTGTCTATGGTAAGCTCCCAGTTGGGAAGATCTGTACTATCATCAATCTTTTGAAAACCAAACATTTCAGCGACTATGGTTTTGGCGCGTCTGTATTGTATTCGATCCAGTCGCTGTTCGCGAGTCGGCCCTTCTCTATGTTGTTCTGGTGGTGGCCTGTCCATTTTTTAATTAACGGTTAATGATCATGCCGACTTGGAGGTCGAAAATTATTAATGAGAAAGTGTGAGAATGATAATGAATTGTTTTGACCATGGTTAGAAGTATAAAAGAAAATTGTCACGGGTGATAACTTCCCAGGTGGAGTCGGAGTATGTTTCCTTCCAAGCTTTGGGCGGCTTCTTTTTGTTTGTTCCCGACCAGGACATCTCTAATCCGTAGAGTTTTCCCCCTTTTTCCTCGACAAGATCGACCTCTTGCTGATCCCAGGTACGCCAGAAGTAGTATGACTTAGGATCACCGATGAAATTCTCGAGCTTCTTTTTCTCGGCAATGATAAAGTTTTCCCATAAAGCTCCGATATCGTTTCTTAGAGATAGGGGGTTGTGATTATTTATGAGCGAGTTTCTGACACCCAGATCGTAAAAGTAGATTTTTTGAAGTTTTCCCAACTCTTTTCTTAAGTTACGACTAAATGGCCTTAGGCGAAAGACAATAAAGGCCTGCTCTAAAATTCTAATGTAACTAGCGACCGTTTCCCGATGTATGGAGAGTAGTCTACCCAGTTCGGTATATGAAACCTCGCTCCCCACTTGTAAGGCAAGAGCTTCCAAAAGTTTGCGGACAATTTCCGAATTTTTTAAGTTCTGAAACTTCAAGATATCTTTATATAAATAATTCTTGGCGATAATACTAATGGCGGTTTTCTTATCTTCTTGCGAGACGGCATCGACGACTTCTGGATAGCCTCCATAAATCAACAATGACTCTAATTGACGATTAAATTCTGTGTCTGACCAAACATTTTTCATCTCTGAAACAGACAGGGGATATAACCAGAATTCAAAAACACGACCAGTCATGGGCTCAGAGATTTCTGCCGATAGTTCAAACGATGAAGAGCCTGTGGCGATTATTTGTCTATCTGGAAATGTGTCAACAATTAACTTAAGTTTTAGGCCAATGTCATTTACTCTTTGAGCTTCATCAATAATGACCATTTTTGAATCACCAATTACCTGTCTTAGGTCACTGGATGTTTCTGCCTCTAATAATTGACGCCTCTGATCGGCTTCGTCGCAATTGATGTACTTAACCATTAACTTAGATTCATCGAGAATCCTCTTTACCATGGTGGTCTTACCCACTTGTCTGGCACCATAGACAACAATAGCCTTACCTTTAAAAAGGTGGCTTTTGATCTTATCCTCAAGAGTGCGCTTGATGTACATTTTGGGTATTTAGAACACTTAACTATCCTAAATTATACTAATTTACGCTGTTTTGTCAAGGTTAACGACTTATCAGGAGGCCGACTTGGAGGCCAAAAATAATAAGGGCGAGCGGCAAGAGAATTTTCATGAAGATGGGGTGAAGGTAGTTATAAGTGATTTTGGCCATGTTAGTCGATTAAACCCTCTTCTTTTAGTATTCCTAAAGCGGCGGTGGTGATGCGGAGTTTGCCGCCCTTGCCGGTTTCTTTTTGGAGAGCTTCTGCCTGTTCAAAGGTGAGCCAGTTATAGGCATCGAATTCTGGGGATTTAATTTTAAGATCTCTGGCCTTGGTCTGGATGACATAGAAATAATAACTTTTACCAACCATCTTGACGTCTTTGCCGGAGTCGTCCTTCATGGGTTTTTCACCTTGTTTATCTGGAGGAAATTCGATGATGTCTTTATAGAAATGATCGATGTTGGGATCACACTGATTGAGAAAATCCTCACCAAAAGTTTTGATCGTCTCGCGGGTCAGGCTGTTGTGAGGAAGGTCTTTCTCCTCGACTCCACCCTGGAGGAATTCCCAGATGTTGTGCATCTTGCGGTAAAGGAACAAAACTTTTTTGTTATTTATAAAAACGCCGACGACGGTAGGGCGAAGACCCTTAGCGCGATCTTTGCTTAGTTCTTCGGGGGTTGGATCGGCAGTGGCTCTAGCTGGTTTGGATAGTGGTTTAGATGGTGAGAGTTGATAAACAGCATCTGGCATCTGAACTACAACAGGGGTAGGTTCGGGGACAATTTCTTTGTAGTAGCGCTCTCGACTGGCCTTAATAACTTTTTCCCGATTATGATTTTTTTCAAAAGGGATGGGTAGGGTGTAGGCCGGGAAAGGCATACTAGTGGTACCTTTGACGGTTAACTTGGATATAACTTGGTGTTTGGCTAGGCCTACCAGATCGTCTTGGGTGTAGAAGTTGCCAAGTTCTTTCATGAGTCTGGCGGCATCGTCAGCGCCGACGACAAAACTGATGATGGTGCCGGCGTTGCCAAAAATGGCTTTTTGGAGATCTTCGGGGAGCTGGGCAGTGTATTGATTGGCCAAAATTAGATTGAGGTGAAACTTACGGGCTTCAGATAGGATTTTAATAAAAGAGGTAGTGGCGAAATTTTGGAACTCGTCAACATAAAGATAGACGTCGCGCCTGTCGCTTTCGGGTATATTAACCCGGTTCATGGCGGCGGCTTGAATCTGGGTGATGATCATGGCTCCCAAGAGGGCGGCATTGTCTTCTCCTATTCTTCCTTGGGCGGCATTAAGAATAACGATTTTACCTTGATTAATCATGTCTTCCAGGTCGATGGTGGACTCGGGGTGGCCGATGATGGCTTTGATGGTGGGACTGGTTACAAACTGGCCGACTTTGTTTAAAATGGCAGCGATGGCTTCGGCACGAAACTTTTCAGAGTAGGCATCGTACTCCCCTCTCCAGAATTCAAGGAGGGTTCGGTCAGTGGTTAATTCTAGACATTTGTTCCTGAATCTGCTGTCGGTAAGCAGACGGGGGATATCTAAAAAGGTTGTGTCTGGTTTATTGACTAAGGTCAGCAGGGTATTTCTTAAAATGTATTCCATACGGGCTGACCAGAGGTCGGCCCAGATTTTTTTAAAAATAGACATGATGCCGGCGACGACGAGCTCTTTGTGTTCCGGGTTTTTGACAAATAAGGGGTTGATGCGGAACGAAGTCCCTCTGGTGGAAGGATCGAGATAGGCAATGTCGTTAATGCGATCGGCCGGAATATGATCAAGAAGAATTTCAGAAAGATCACCGTGAGGATCAATGACGACAACTCCGGCACCATTTTTGATATCAGCAATGGCCATGTTGGCAATTAATGTGGTTTTACCGGTACCAGATTTACCCAAGATATACATGTGACGTCTTCTATCTTCGCCGTTTTGGATACCAAATATGGTCAGGCGATTTTTGTATTCTGTTCGAGCAAAAAAATTGATGGCGGATCTCTCTTCATTGGTCAGATTCTCAGCAATTGGAAGACTTGCCGGAGGTTCTCCTTTAAGGGTTTTGCCCCAGGCGATATTTTTGAGGCCAACTAATTCTTTGGTTGGGAGGTGATAAAGAGAGGCTATTTCCAGTAGATTTAATTGATTAAAATTGGGGGTGAAATCGGCTGACCTGGCAGTCATGGCTTTCAAAAGTTTTCTTTTTGAGCCGCCTTTCATTATTTTTGGTTTCAAAGAATTGGCTTCGGCCAGGCCATAAATGCCAAAGGAAGCGGTAAGCTGATTAAGTAAAGAATCGGCGCCGACTTGATCTTTAGAAACAGTCGCAAGCCTGATGTCGACATTGAAGGCGGGCATGGCTAATTTTTGCTCGATTAAGGCTTTTTGGGGATGTTGTTCCTTTTTTTCTGGATCGGGGTTAATTCCCTTAATGAGAACGGCCCGGGCTTTATTGGCCCAACCGTTGGGGGCACCAGATAGCACCATTTGGACGATGGCGGCTTGTTGAAGAGGGACCTTGGAGAGTATTCCCAAAATGGCGCTCATGGGGTCTGGGGAAACGGCTTTCATTATATTTAAGGGTAAGTAGTTGGGTCCTGCTAGTCTCATTTGTGCAACGGATTGAAAGTTGTGGGTCAGCCAAGGTTCGATGTAATCTTCCATGTGAGTAACAAGCGAATCTGGATACTGGGCAGTGATTTGCGCCCTGACAATGGGCTCCAGATGCGGAGGACAGGTAATAATAAAGTAGACGGTCTGATCAAGACAGGCTAGTTCAAGAGTAACAGTGTCGAGATCACCAAAAAGTTGTTTCCAGAAACTTGTCTTTAAAGACGACCTAAGAGAAGCCAAAAAATGGACAAAATTTTCATAGGTAGTAAGTGAATCTTTGGCGGCACGTAGTTCTAAAACTACACGTGTCGAATGTTCGGACATGACTTTAGTATACTTTTAGGCGGGTTGGTTTTGTACCAAGACTTTCTCTTCCCCATTCTTCCCACTGTCGAGAACTTTTACTTCAGACAGAAGGACACCTTCGACGATTAAGGCCTTATCGCTAAATAATTGATTTAGTTCATTTTTGAGAGTTTGTTCAATTTGGTTTCGGTTGGTGCTAATTTCTTTGGAGTTAAGCTGAGAGAAGACGTGGTTGATACGAGAACGGGCATAGGGGCGGACGACCTTACTTACAAAATTATCGCCCAGGTGTTCCCAGAGATCTGGAGCATTGGCTTTGTCGATTTTAAAAAGGATTGAGCCCTCGACAGAAAGGCTGTGATTATCTTTGGTGGTGGTCAAAATGGGCTCGTCACCCAACGCTTCCCTATTGCTGATATCAAAGCCATGTCTAATGGTATATTCCAGAATCTGGGCATTAAAAAGTTTGGCAATTTGCCAAAAAGGGATCTTGAGGTGGAGTCCCGGTCCCCAAACTTTTTTAAGAACGCCATAACCGCGATCATAAACACAAGCGACGTGTCCGGGTGGGACGGAGATGAAAAATCCACCGACGACCTCGTCGACAAGGAAACCAACGACTAATTTATCAAAATCGGCCATAAATTAAGACTTTTGAGCAGGTCTTGTAAGGGAATGATACCAAAATATGGCCTGTTTTACCAATAAAACACCGATGGAGAACAAGACGGAGGTGATGATAAAAACCTTTTTGCCGGCAGGTAAAAGCATGAAAACAAAAAAGGAGACTACTGGCAAAAAGATGGCTAGTTGGAGAAATTGACGGCGATTTATTTTACCTGGGGCGAATACCATGTGTAACCCTTCAATGGCAAAAATTGCCAGTGACTGAAGGAGATTAAGGGTGCTGTTGGTTCGAGATAAGTCAAACTTACCCAAGAAAACAAGATTGATGGGTTGTCGGACTTCGGGCATAAAACCATACATTAGATGAAAGTCTTCCCCCTCAAGGCCGGTTTTGAAAATGCGATAAAGCATAACAATGATGATGAATTGGATGATGATGTTGATGGTTTCAGAAATGACAGCACTAGGATTACTACGCATAACTTCTTTTGATTTAACACGAAGATTTACCGGATCGTGGGCGTATTCTTCTTCGATCTTTTTGATCTTTTCGGCGATTTCGTGGCGCTCTTTTTCGGATTTATCAGAGGACAAACTTAAGGGTAAAAGAATAATTTGGACGACGAGGGCAAATAAAATAACGGCAATGCCCATGTCGTATTCACCGAAGATTTGACCTACCAACCAATACAAAAAAACAAGGATATTAAAAAACGGCTGGTAAATGTAGCTGACAAAGGCGCCTTGGTCCATGGTGTAAGTATATTACCTTATTTAACAGCTTCACACGTTCCCCCTGCATCTGGATATGTGCCATCAAGTTTGCAAGAGAAACCGCTTGGACATGCAATACCTGCAATGCCGCCACAGAATTTAGCTTTTTGATCTGTGAACTTTAAAGTAGAAAGAATCTTAGTGTAATCATCATTGTTTAAACAAAGACCTTTTTTGTCTGGTACTGGACCCACGTAGTCGACTGTGAATTCAAAATAACCAGTACCTTCTGGGCCTTTAACAACAATAAAATCAAGCTCCCCTTCCCCCAGAGGGCCAAGAACTGCAAAATCAGTTTTTGGAATATATTGGAAATTAATTTTCTTTCTATCTTTAGAGTTCAAACGACTTCGGACTTCAGCCACACTACCAATTTTCTGATTCAAGTACTCGCCCATGCTCAGTTCCAGTTGAATTGCGTCACTTTTTTTGAAAGTTATTTTTTGACACGCACTTTGTAGATTGTTCCAGCTATTTGGATACTTTAATTCAAAATCAACCCCTGAATATTTTTTCCAACTAGAAGTGGGGTCATTTGTGGGAGATGTGGTTGGTGTGGGGGTTAAAATTACCTTTGGCTTGGTGTTGATTTTATTTTCAAGAGAAGAGATTTGGGATTGGAGTTTTGTGTTTTGAATTGCGAGCAAGACCGTGGTAGCAAAAAGGCCGAGGGAAGAGATGACGAGAAGAATTGTGGGGAGTTTAGAAGAGGAAGGTGTTTGGATGGGGGCAGGAGTGTCCATTCAAATCATTTTACACTGGATTCCCGCCTTCGCGGGAATGACAGAGGGGGAGAAAAGAAGAGGGGTTTATAAAGAAAGAATCTATTTATATACCCCCTTCCCACTTCGTCCCACTTCGCTAAAGCTTCGTTAGGGACTACGATGAGACACAGTATAAAGGGGGAAGGGTAGAGAGCGGGGAGACCCCGCCCCTACAAGACCCCGCCCCTACGTCATCCCTGCGAAGGCAGGGATCCATCTCTATATAGATTCCCTAAGAGAATACTCGGGGAATGACAAATGAGACATTTTGTTTTGCGGTTGCTACATACCTTACGTTTTACCAACAAGTTCGAAATCATTACAAAGCGGTGTCTAAACCCTCCATATTACAATAGTTTCCTCGGTTTCAAATAAACACCAATAAAAGAAAGTGTCGCCAAAATTGACATAAATACAAACAGAGGATTAAATCCGTACTTCTCTACAATAAAACCGCCGAGTAGAGTACCTAAAGCTAAAACTATATTACTAACAATTTTCCATTCAGAATATTCATAAATATGTTTTCCACCATCCAGATGCTCAGCAAAAAGTGCATCATACGCAGGTGTTCCTGTTGCCTCACCGATTCCAAGCAAAAATTGAGCAATCAATAATATATAAAAATCCTGAATAAATATGTAAGAAAACCAGATGATTGCTCTAATTCCATATCCTACTAAAAGTAAGTATTCCTTCTCTTTGATTCTGTCTCCAATTTTTGCAACTACGAGAGTAAAGATTGTAGTGGAAAACAAAAATACAGCCCACGACAAGGTTATTGGAAATATTCCTTTCGATATGTTTTCAACATAGATGGCATAGAGTGGACCAAGTAGACTGCCCGCAAAAACAAACAAACCGTTGAATATAAATAATGTTTTAAGTGCCTTATTGTGCATATTTATTTATATTGTATAGATATTGTATAGAATATGCTAAATTTAGAACTTAGAATTTATTTGGAACTTAGTGTTTAGAGTTTGGATTTTGGGTGTATTGGGGTGGAAGAAGGCGGAGTGAGGGGTGATGGTTTCGTTAGTGATTTTGGGTTTCATGTATGAATATTGAAGAAGAAAGAAACAATAATTGAAAATTGAAAATTGAAAATTGAAAATTTGGGTGAATACCTCACCTCCCCGCAGTAGTGGGGTGTCCTCTCCTAATTTAGGAGAGGATGACATAGAAGCACAAAATTTATAGGCGTTGGCGAGATATTTTTTGGTCCAGGAATTGGCATGGATAAACCTTTGATAGTAGCCTCCCCTATCAAAGAGGGGTTTGGCTTGAAGGACCTCGTGGGCGATATATAAATTTCTTTTACTTTTAGGGATAATTAAAGCTGATTCATCTAACCAAAGATTGTCGCAAACTTTATCTTTAACTCGCAACGAATTATGTTCCAGCAGACCGGAAGAACGACGGAGATGAAGGGTTTTTAGAACAACAAAGACGAGGGGCCGGGTTAGCCAGAGGGTGTTGTTTGAAGTAACAATAAAAAGATCTAGGTCGGCGTCTTGGTCGGCATTGTCAATGGCGATGGAGCCAGTGGCACAAATCAATTTGATGGTTGGAATAATCGACAGGAGGTTGGCAACTTTGATAGCTTTATTGATTTTGTTTTTAGAGATTTTCTGTTTCAGACCAATGGTTTTTTGTTGATTGGTGGTTGGGGTAGGACAAAACTTGAATACAGATTGAAATGTGTGTAGGCTTGGAGAGATTAAATAACGGTGGATAGTCCGGGCATCAGGAACTAGCCCGAACGATTTACTATATTGGACAGTTTGCTGGATGGCTTGCTTAAGACCCCTCATGGGTTAAGGAGTTGGTGTGGGCAGCGGATTGGCTAAGCGATACTGAGACAGAACCTGATTGAATCCTAGATTAAGGGTTTCAATGATTTTAGTACTTTCTTGGCGCTTGGCGGTAGCATTGACGGCGTCTTCTAAGTACTTGATTAAACGGGAATTAAGAGCAGTGGAACTATCACGGGTGTCGCCGGCGGTGTAAAAAGTTTTGGCAGAGGTTAGAGACCCGATCAAGGCACCAGCAAGGGGGTTGGCGGAAACTGCAGAGGCGGCGGCCTTGTTGGTCGGTACCTGAGCAGAACCTCTTTCTTTAAGAGCAGTTTCAAATAGAAGTTGTTGCGTTTTTGCTGAAGCAAGATAGGAAACGAATTTCCAGGCTTCCTGGGGATGAGAGCTTGTTTTAGGGACAATTTCAACCCAGGTACTGGCCCAGTTGGTTGGTTCGACTGCTGGCAACTGGGGGGCCTTGACGGCTTGCCAATTTAAGTTGGGATTGATAGTCTGAATTTCACCAATGCGCCACAATGGAGAAAAAATCATGGCGACTTTTTCGTTGGCAAAAGCAGAGATAGAATTGGGGAGAGTTTCGTCCCAGTAGTTTCCTGGGGCAGCAAAGTTTGTGTAAAAACTTAGAACCTCTCCTACCGATTTGCTGTTTGGGGCTAATAAGTTCACCCCTGCTTGCATCATCATTAGACTGACGATATCTGCCCAATGGGCGACATTAGAAGTATTTCCCAGGGCGACACCAGCCCGAGTAATTTTACCGGTGGCGGGATCACGTTCTGTTAAAGCTTTTGCACCAGAGGTTAAGTCTTCCCAGGTGGTTGGTGCCTGAAGATTTTTTTGTTTGAGGATATTACTGTTGACGAACAGAACAAGGCCATCAGTATTGACTGGGACACCATATACCTGATTACCGGCGATGACGGAGCTGGCGGCGATGGGATAAAAATTAGTTTGTAGTTCAGTGACACTAATGGTGTTGGCTGGAGCGGGCAAAAGATTCTTGATAAAAATGGGCAACCAGGTGGCGTGAATCCGGGCAATATCTGGCGGATTGGTGCCGGTGATGTTTGTCATCAAGCGGTCCTGATAATCCTGATAGGATTGTTGTTGGTAATTGACTTTAATGTCGGGATTGGCGGATTCGAAGGCGTCGATTACAGGCTTCACAATGGCGGGAGTTTCCCATAAACCCCAGTAATTGAGAGTAATTTTTTTTTCGGGAGTTTTGGTTCCGCCTGAAGCAGATTGGGTGGCGGGGGTTGTAGATGATCCACTAAAAAATTTTGAAGCGACAAAAATGACAACCCCAACGACAACCAGACCTATGATTACTGGGGCAACAAATTTAAAAGGAGATGAGGCGACGGGCGGTTTGGTGGCGGCGGAAGCGACGGCTGGAGGTGGGGTGTATCCGGGGGGTGTAGGAGGAGTTTCTATGGGTGGGGGTGGCAAAGGATCCCCCGATGAAGGAATGGAGGAAACAAAGTCAGAGGGTGGTGTGGGTAACGGAAATTGATTGGCCATAATATAAATGCGACTCAATTCTGTCATCCTGAACTTGTCCCGATTTTATCGAGGATCCTCGGTATGTCCGGGGTTTCAGGATCGATGCTGAAATGAATTCAGCATGACAGATGCGAGATTCGATACTCATAAGTATACAAGAAAATGGGGCTTGAGCTAATATGGTAGGGTGATGAGATTTTTACATGAGTTAGCTCGAGTGTTGGGTTGGTCAGTTTTTGGTTTAGCGATTTTTTGTTTGGTAATTAGTGGGGCATATCACTTGGCATATAAAGATAAAGTTTTGCCTAAGGTAAAAGTCTCAGGGGTGGATCTGAGTAATTTAAACGAAAGAGAAGCTGAAAATTATCTTCGACAATTGTTCTCAATG
>Ga0172370_10008988_pt1 | contig 11824 bp, 14 predicted proteins | sample LakKiv5m_FD_114538 | JGI IMG/M metagenome (GOLD analysis project Ga0172370, IMG submission 114538) | Freshwater microbial communities from Kabuno Bay, South-Kivu, Congo - kab_022012_11.5m | ecosystem: Environmental > Aquatic > Freshwater > Lake | place: Democratic Republic of the Congo...
AGGACATGCTCCCTGAAACAGCTCTTGTAAAACTCGGATTTGTGCTTGCCCATTATGGCTGGAAAAAAAATGTAAAGGAAAAAATGCTGCAGAACATGGCAGGAGAATTAAGCCAAAGACTTGAATACAGCCAGTAGCTTATTTTATTGCATCTTCAGTTTTTTTAATCAACGACTTCCATGAAAATTCTTCCACGCTTTTTCTCGCATTCCAGCTCATCTTTCTTTTTTCAAGCGCACTCATTCTGGCTATCTGTCCAAGCTTTCTTGAGCATTCAGCTTCATCTCCTACCCTAAAAAGAAGCCCATTTTCACCATCCGTAATAATATCTCTGTCTCCGAGATTGTCGCTTGCGAGAACTATCTTCCCTCTTGCCATTGCTTCAACAAGAGCCTGAGGCATTCCCTCACTTTTTGACGGCAGTATGAATATCCCTGCGCTGTCTATCTTTTTTATTTTTTCTTTTATGTCAAAAATTGCGGGAGAGAAAATAATTCTGTTATGAAGCTTTAGCTCCCACACCAAGTCCTTGAGCTCCCCGAAATAATCCTCTTCTCCGGGTCCCGCGATTTCCAGCTTTATGCTTTTATCCTCAAGGAAAAAAAGAGCTTTTATCGCTGTCTCAAGATTCTTTATTCTTGCCACTCTTCCAAGAAATAATATTTTTTTCTCTTCTCCCGCCCGGCTTCTTATGGTGAAAAACTCCTCGGGAATGCCGTTGGGGATATATTCTATGTCATGCTCTTTCAGTCCAAGTTTTTTTAGATATGGAATCTCCCATTTTGATATTGCTATAACTTTGTCAAAATCCTTCAGCTTCCCGGGTCCTATAAAATAATCATACAATCCAACGGCAATAGAACCTGCGATGCTCCTACTTCCTTTCCTTGCAAAAGGCGCATGCGTAACCAAAAACACTTTCGCCCCGATTTTTCTTCCAAATGCAAGAGCCCATGCCGTATGTGAATGCCTGTAAGAATGGGCTATTATAGCTTCTGGATTAAATTTCATCGCCTCTTTTTCAGCAGTCTTGAAATCCCATTTCATGAAGCTTTCTCCTCCAAGCTTCCGCGCTTCAAATCTTTGTATCCTCACTTTTCCAATTCTTGCCTCTTTCTCTGCAAAGTTATTCTTTCCTTTAATCAAATTGGACGAGAATATTCTTACTTCATGCCCTCTTGCGACAAGCCGGACTGCTTCTTCTCTCACCCTTGCAAAAACCCCATCTGTTCCAGAACTGAAATTGCATACTTCAAGTATCCTCATTCCCCCTCCTCATCATTTTTATATTTAAATGTTGACAAAACAGCCCTTTTATACCCATAAGAATGTTGCAACTAAGAAGAAGTCACATTTAGAAAGATTTAAAAACTAAAAAAGTACGGAAAATATGGGAAAAGATATAAGCTTGAAACCGCATTGTATAAAGGATAAGATTGTAGTGGATGCTATAAAATCTATTAGTTCTCTTGCTCAGTCCACTCCAGGACATATTACTGGAGGAATGGCCGTGCAAAGTTACCTGCCTGACCCTAACCGAAAAACAGTTGATTTGGACATTTAAAAAAATAATAGCTCTCCTGATTGAAAGATTAATTCAATTTAACTATGCTACCTGCTTCAGAAAAAAGGGTTTACCTATGAGCTTTATGTCCAGAATAATTCTGACTCATTGGTAATCCAGCACCACAAAAAATCATACAATAACTTCCAGCGCCAAAAAAATCTTTGGAGCGCGAAATTAGGAATCAAAGAATCATAACTGAGCAGGATTTTTCATATCCTGTATTAAGCCCTAAAGACTTGAGCGGACACAAATTAAGCAGAATTTGTGTGTTTTCGGAGAAATATGAAGTAAAAATTCCGCAGGGATATTCTTATGATAAACTGAAAAGTTCTGCAGATATGCTCCGAGAAGAAATTACAACCTGCCTTGGAAATGTGCTACTTGAAGATGTTGCAAAATTGTGATTATACTATAATTGTCTGGATATAAAATGTCTTGCAACCCATACCAGACTAAACTCTGATTACCTGAGTGAAGTCATCAGAGAATGAGAGGCTGTCAGAGACAGAAGAGGAACTCTCCAAAAGATATTTGACAATCTTGCCGGATAATAGTCTCTTAAGTAAATTTTATTAATCCCCTTTCGTACTTATTCTGATGGAGAATTATGATTACAAGAAGTTAGGTCTGAAATCTGGCTTGGAAATTCACCAGCAGCTGGACACATCAAAATTATTCTGTCCCTGCCCTTCATTCTTAAGAAGCAACGAGCCTGATTTCTCAATAACAAGAAAGCTTCATCCTGTCGCAGGAGAATCAGGAGAAGTTGATGTCGCTGTTCTTCATGAAGCTTCTCTTGACAAGACATTTGAATATCAGGGCTACAAAGACAACACATGTCTTGTTGAGCTGGATGAATCTCCCCCGAATCACATTAATCAGGAAGCCCTTGATGAAGCAATAAAAATCGCCCTTTTGCTCAACTGTGAAATTTACCCTGTCACCCAGATAATGAGAAAGGTAGTTATAGACGGCTCAAATACATCCGGATTCCAAAGAACTCTTCTTTTAGCCCATGACGGGTTTATTGAAACTTCCTTCGGAAAAGTCAGAATAGCAACTCTCATGCTTGAGGAAGATTCATGCCGCCCGGGAAATTCAGCTGATGAAGAAAATGAAAAAACAAAACTCTGGAAACTTGACAGATTAGGCATTCCGCTGGTTGAAATTGCAACAAAGCCTGACATGGGTAATCCTGAACAGATAAAAGAAGCTGCCCTGAAAATCGGGGAAATCCTCAGGGCGTGCAAAGTAAAAAGAGGCATCGGCACAATCAGGCAGGACCTGAACATCTCAATAAAAGGGCATGAAAGAGTTGAAGTTAAGGGATTTCAGGAGCCCTCATTGATGCTTAAGACAATCAATCTTGAGATAAAAAGGCAGTTGGAAGATATAAAAAGCAAAAAAACATCCGGAGAAGTGAGGGGCTCTCTTCCCGACGGAACAACAAAATTCAACAGACCGATGCCCGGAAAAGCAAGGATGTATCCCGAAACAGACCTTCCTCTCCTCAGAATAACGCGGGATAGAATAAATGAGATAAAGAAAAAGCTTCCGAAGCTGAGAAATGAGATAAGGCAAGAGCTGAAAAAGAAAGGGCTTTCAGATGAGTTAATCAATCTTGTCCTTGACGGGAATGATGACGAATTTGAGACTCTTCTCAAATTGCATGTATAAGACGCAAATCTCATCGCAAAGATGGTTGTTCTCTGGCGTTCTGAATATGCAACAAAATTAAAAATTTCTCTTGAAAAAATCCGCGAAATCCTGAATGAAGCTGTGCTTGAAAAAGTCCTTGAAGCGCTTGCTGAAAAAAAGATTTCAGAAGGCAGCATTAAGCCAATTCTGCTGAAGATAGCTTCCGGCTCTCCTGTTGAATCTGCCCTCATAGTAGAAAGCCTTGATGACAATTATCTTGAGCAGGAAATCTCAAAGCTGATAAAAGAAAAGCCCGGATTAAGGGCGAATGCATACATGGGTCTGATAATCCAAAAACTCGGCTCATCAATTGATAAAAAGAAATCAATGGAACTAATAAACCGTATATTAAGATGATAAATCTAAATTATATTGCAGTGGTGTCTCTCGCTATTTGTCTTAATTTTTACACTTGATGCAATTGATTATTATAAAAAAAGAAAACCCGCAAAAAAACAGTTTGTCTCTTTCATCATACCCTGCTTTAATGATGGCAATACTCTGGAAAAAACAATAGAGGGCATTTATAATTCATATAGCAAAAATATGTTTGAGATGATTGTAATTGATGACAAAAGCACTGATAACTCTCTTCAGATACTAAAATCCCTCAGGAAAAAATACAGATTCAGGCTTATAATAAATAAAGAAAATATGGGAAAATCAATTTCCCTAAACAATGCAATTTCTTTTGCACAAGGCAATATCCTTTTTTTTGTTGATGCAGATACTATTCTCAATAAAAAATCAGTTCATGATACCTTGTTAAGACTAAGCAATAAAAAAGTCGGGGCTGTAAGCTGCCCATATCGTCCTATGAATAGAGGATTTATTGCCTTGATGCTGGAAATAGAGTACAACATAATTTTATTCCTGCAGGGAGCTTATAACATCACTTCAGGCGTAAATCTCTGGGGAGGATGCATTGCAATCAAAAAAGATGCGTTCAAAAAAACAGGCAGTTTCTCTCCAAATGCAATAACTGAGGATATTGACCTTGCTCTCAAGCTAAATGAAGTAGGTTATAGTGTAGAGCAGAGCTTTTTCCCTGTTTACACATATGTTCCAGAAACAATCCGCTCATGGTACAATCAGGAAATAAGATGGGCATCGGGATCAATACAGGCAATATTAAAGCATTTTAAAACATGGATAAAAAATCCGCTCCAACTTGTCTTCCTTTTTCTATTCTCGGTGTTAAGCATATTCTATGTAATAGCAGTTATAAGAGAAATCACTTTCCTTAATAACCTTGCAGATGCTTTCCAGATGGTAACAACGGGAGCAACAAAGCTTAAAAATTTTGAGCTTACTGGCATTTATTATGGAGTAATAGTGCTAAGAAATATTCTCAGCAATCTTTATTTTCTGATATTCTCAGTGCCTTATGTCATACCCCTGATTAAGAAATACAGCGAAGTTTACAAGATTCTTTATCTTATACCATTTTCGCTCGTGTACTATCCTGCTCTCTCAATAGTCGCAGTTATCGGCTTTGTTAAGGGCATTTTAAGATATAATTTCCTTACCGAAGGAAAAAGAGCATGGTAAAATAAGAACAACATCTTTTTAAACATCGCTTTTATTATACCTGAATGGGAAATCACAGAATAATTCTGCTCCTCGTCCTGCTTCTCGTCTTGGCAATTGGCGGGGGGCTTTACGCCACATATTTTCTTTCTGCCGTAACAGGAAAGGCAGTCATCAGCACGGAAAAAGAAACTCTCCTGAAAGACTATTCATACACAACTGCAATCTGCAATTCAGACAACGAATGCATTGATATTATCATCACCTGCAAAAATAATTCAGTTTCAAAAATAGAGCCATCTTCAGATTTGCTGAAGCTTCCTGAAGACTGGCAGGATATTCGTCAGAAAAACTCTTCCTATTGCAGTTAGAATGCATTAGCATCCTCAATTTGCGCTCCCAGTACCCTATATTCCCCCAGTCCGCTTTGATTCCCGAAACATCTCCCAGGTATTGAGTAATATTCATCGGGAGCAGGAGGTAAGGCAAGAGCAACAAGAGGTTCTCGCTTTTTCTCTGTCAAGGTAATATAGGGATCTCCTGTCCCAAAAGTATATACTTCTCCGCAAGTATTTATCCATAATCTGTAATCAATTTTTGTCGTCCATGTCCTTTCAGGTCTGGCAAACCCGTCTCTCTCTAATTGCACGACCTCCTCAGCAGAGCATCTCTTTCTTTTCATATTTGCAAAAACTCCCTTGTAACACCAATAAGTATATTCTCCTTCTAAATTTTTTTTCACATGCTCAAGCTCTCTCCATCCTGCCGGCAGATGCTCGGGCTTTTTGTAGAGCACTATGGTACCAAACTTAGAACGGCTCATAAAATAAGCTTAATTTGAGTATTATTAAACATTTGTACAAACAAACCCATATCAAAAAGATTAAAAAGAAAGGTTCTCTTCTCAAAAACATAACATGGACTTGCACAATCTCAACAAAGACAGGACGCCCATTGGAAGCATCAACCCAAAAGATGACGGTAAAACACTCTCCATAATTGGCTGGCTTTATGACAGCAGGGTTCTTGGCAAAATCAGGTTTATAATCCTGAGAGATTTAACAGGAGAAATACAAGTTACAGGAATAAAAGACGAATGCAGTAAAGAAGTATTTGAACTTATGGGCCGAGCATCAAGGGAAAGCGTCATTGCAATAAAAGGAAAAGTTCGGAAAAGCTCCAAGGCGCCTGAAGGGAGGGAGATTTCTCCTGAAAAGTTTGAAGTGCTCTCAACAGCTGAAAATCCTCTGCCGATTGATGTTACTGATTTCTCAAAAACAGAACTTCCAAAAAGGCTTGATTACAGGTTCCTTGACTTTCACAGAAGAAAAATCCAGGCAATTTTCAGGATACAGAATGAAATAACAAAATCCTTCAGGGAGCATTTTTACAATAAGGGCTTTATAGAAATGCAGGCGCCATGTGTGATATCATCTGCTTCTGAGGGAGGAACAGAGCTCTTTCCCGTGCAATATTTTGAAAAAAAAGCATATCTTGCCCAGAGCCCCCAGTTATACAAACAAATGCTCGCCTGCTCAATGGAAAAAACAGTTACAATAACCCCTGTCTGGAGGGCAGAAAAGCACAACACAACAAGGCATATAAATGAAATAAGGCAGATGGATATTGAAGCTGCTTTCCACAACCAGGAAGACATAATGAAGCATCTTGAAGAAGCAGTTCAGCACATAGTTTCGCAGATTCTCAAAAATTGCAGAAGAGAGCTTGAATTGCTTGGAGTGAAAAATCTTAAAATTCCCAAGGCAGTCTATTTAAGTTACAAAGAAGCAATAAAAAAAGTGGGTGGAAAAATCGGAGAAGATTTCAGCCCGGAGCAGGAGAGAAAATTATGCGAAATGTATCCTGACAGCATAATATTCACACATTCATGGCCCTCGTCAATCAAGCCGTTTTATATAATGCCAAAAAACGGAAAAAAAGATTCAGAAGAAAGCTGCGGATTTGATGCATTATATGGGGGCATGGAAATTTCTTCAGGAGGGCAGAGGATTCACATCCCTGAATTGTTGATTCAGAGAATTAAGACAAAAGGGCTTAATCCAAATGATTTCAAGTCATACATTGATTCGTTCAGGTATGGAGCTCCGCCCCATTCAGGGTGGTCAATCGGACTTGAAAGGCTCACCCAGATAATCTGCAGTCTGGACAATGTCAAGGAAGCCGCTATGTTCCCAAGAGATAGGGATAGATTAACACCATAAATCTTTAAAAACTGCAATTGACTTCATGAATTATGGCAAATGGAAGAGATGCCCTAAAAGAAATCTTTACTCCAAGCCAGTATTCTTTGCTGTTTGAATCTTCTGAAGATGCTCAAAGGCAGTATGCATCACGAATTCTGTCGCCGGAGCAGAGAAATCTATTTTCAAATACTTATGACATGGTAAGATATGCAGTGGTTGAAGACCTTTTCAGGAACTTCGACTCCAGGTTTAATTCCTTCTCAGATTACACAACCAGAAATAACACCCGTTACTTAAAGATGTGCAAGGAATGGCTTGAGACCGAAGAATTCTTTTTAGAGAAAAAAATCCATCATCACCCGAATGATACAGAATTAATCAGTGACTTTGAAAATAGGAAACTCTGCCAAAAAAGAAGGGCATTTTATTTTCTGATATATCCTGAAGAAATAGAATTTACCCCTCGTCATGCCGCCATAGCAGCATGAGCTATTCTGCAAACATCAAAAATCAATTTTTAATTAACAACTCATCTCAGGCATAATTTTAAATACAGAATAATATAATCTATAGTGAAAGACACAAGTCTTTCCCTAAATAGCTAACGACAAATTGCGGAAATATTAATGTCCTCAGCTATAAATAGTTAAAAAAAACAAGAAGCAAATTGAAAAATAATGACGAACCACCGGACAGGCAGAGAATAATTTATATCGGCAACGCCCTACATGGAATATTCAGGGACAAATCTCAGCAAGTACGCATGGAAAACATAATAAATGATACTGCTACAAACCCTGACTTGCTTGCGCAATATTCAACAATACCTCTTAAAAAAGAATCTGATTTTAACAAACTTTTTATTGTACTGATGCAAACAATGGGCCAGGAGTTGTGCAACCATTTTGGGCGTTCCCCCTTCGAAATAACTGCCCGGAATGTGGTTTATCCACTCGTAAGGAAGATTTATTTTGAGCTTTATCAGGCTCAATAAATTTATAAACAGCTGTCTTCTATCTGGATTATGCCTCAGATTGCAGAATCTCAAATAAAAAAAATAGAAAAAGAAGCTCGGGAAATACTTGGAAATTTCAGTAAAAGCCTTGAATCTGTAAAACTTGAAAAAAAAGAAAGAAAACTCCATTCTCAGGGCACAAGAGAAGAAAGCTCGGGGCTTGAATGCGATGAGTTTTTCAGAAGAGCAATGTTCAGGAATGCAATGAGCAAATCAAGCGACTTCATAATGGCGGAGAAGAAAAAATGGTAAAAAAAGCAAAGAAAGAAAACAGGAAAGAAAAAGAACAGGGCATGCCTGTTGATGATGCGTTTGCAGATGAAGAAGATGTGCAATATGCTGAATCAAAGCCAAGAAATCTTTCCAAAAAAGGAATGTCTGAAGAGGCCATTGAGAAAGACATGAACATTATTGAAAATGCTGTAAATCATATTGAAGAAAATCAATCCAGTCAGCCCATGAAAATAACAGCATCAAAGCCCATTTCCCAGATTAAGAAAGGAGACAGGATTATTCTGGATGATAAAGAAATGGAAGTTGATGCACATTATCTTCTTATGAACCATGGCACGACAAAGGAAATGGCTATTGAGATATTTGACCCAAAAACAGACAAAGATTATCAGTTGAGATACTTCAACGATCAGGTAGAGCAAACTCTTGAATTATATGAACTGCAGGACATCATGTATTTCAGGAAGCCCTGTAAAAAAGTAAGTTGGTAATTCAGTAAAATGCCAGATAATTCCCATGAAAAAAGCATAGACTGGAAATTATGCGATGCCCGTGCATTCTGGCGCAATAACGCCCCCAGATGTCTTGATGATTCACATTATCAAAACTGGCTTGAATGGGGAAAGCGCCTTTACAAGGACGATATTAAACTTTACAGAACAATAGTTGAGCTGGAATCTCGTGACAGGATGCAAAGAATGATGTTCATTGATGTCACATGATGCTCCCTGCATTTTGCTGATTAAACATATTCCCGAAAAGTAAGTTTTAATAACTCTTCTAAATGAATAATCCCATGAAGCTTTCAGAAAAAGTCAATGTCATGCTTGCCAAAATAAAAAAAGAAGACAAAAAAGTCAACTCTATTCTGCATATAAATGAAAAAGCGCTTGAAGAAGCCATTGAAATAGAGAAAAAAGCAGAAAGAACCGGCAAAAAAGGAAGACTATACGGCTATCTGATTGCAGTAAAAAGCAACATCAATGTGAAAGGGCTTGTTACAAACTGCGCCTCAAAAGTTCTTGAAAACTACATTTCTCCCTATGATGCCTCCGTAATTGAAAAAATAAAATCCGAAGATGGAATAATCATAGGAATGACAAACATGGATGAATTTGCTGCAGGAGGTTCAGGTGAAAACAGCGCATTTGGATGCTCTCTTAATCCAAAAGCTCCAAAAAGAATACCTGGAGGAAGCAGCTCAGGAAGCTGTTCAGCTGTCGCAGCAGGATTCTGCGACATGGCTCTTGGAAGCGACACAGGAGGAAGCATAAGAAATCCGGCGAGCAATTGCGGAATAGTCGGAGTAAAGCCGTCTTACGGGCTTGTTTCAAGATATGGCTTGATTGACCTGTCCATGTCCTTGGACCAGATAGGCACCATAGCAAATAATGTTGAAGATGCTGCCCTTCTCCTTGATGTCATCCGCGGAAAAGATTCAAGGGATACAAGAACATTTGAGTCATCCCCTATAAAACTTGAAAGCATGAAAAATCTTAAGATGGGAATCCTCAAAATAAAAGATGTGGATTCAGCAATTCAAAATCTGATAGACAAAAAAATCAGCTCATTAAAAGAAAAATATTCGTGGGAATCAGAAGAAATCAGCATAAAACATATTGAGCTCGCTGTCCAGACATATTATCTCATGGTCTGCTCTGAATTCTTCTCTGCAACAAGGCGTTTTGACGGAAGAAGGTTTGGGTATAAAATAGAGGAAAAATGCGGTCCTGAAGTTTTGAGGAGAATTCTTGGCGGAAAAGAAATCACAAAAGCTGAATTCTCAGGGCAGTATTATCAAAAGGCACTTGGCGTGAAGGAAGTAATAAAAAGAGAATTTGAAAAAATATTCATGAAATATGACTGCATAATTCTCCCAACCTGTCCTTCTCTTCCATGGGAAGTCGGAGAAGGAATGAAGATGAAACCTGAGGAAATTTACGCTTATGATGCTTTAACAATTCCAGCAAATTTAGCTGAAATTTGTGCAATTTCCATTCCAGCAGGAAAAATAAAAGAAAAAAATGAGGAAATTCCCATTGGCTTACAGGTGTTATGCACAAGAGGGCTTGATGCAAAGATGCTAAGTATTGCAAGGATGATTGAAAAATATGATCATTTTTGAATATAACCCTTTCATTTCTGTTGAAATTTCATAAATGCAATCGGAAAATTTCCATTTTCAGGGACACAAGCCCATTATAGAAAATAAACTGAGGAAGACTATTATAATAAACAACAGGCTTTGTAAAATAAGTCATTAATTTTTATAAATAAAGAGGTTTTTCATATGGTGATTGATGAGGATTTATGGCAATAGGTTAAAATTTATTGTATCAAAGAAAAAGAGATATTTCTGCATTGCTTACAGAATTTAAGTGACGACAAATTGCGGAAATATTAATGTCCTCAGCTATAAGCCGGCACAATTAATCTTATAAAACCTGATTGCTTTAAATATTTATGGAAATAAACGGAGTAAAAATAGAATTTCTCGGGCATTCAGGTTTCCTCATAGCAAACGGCTCTGGAAAGCTGGTGGCGATAGACCCTTATAATGTATCGGACAATGTGCCCAAGGTTGATTATATACTTATCACGCACAGCCATTACGACCATTGCAGCATAAAAGACATATCTAAGCTGTCCAAAAAAGGCACGCTTATAATCTCTCCGCCTGATGCGCAAAGCAAAATAACAAAAGTTGAAGATGTTGAAATGCAGGTAATGGAGCCGGGCGATGAGATAACCCTCGGCAAGTTAAAAATAGAAGCAATTCCAGCATATAATATAGATAAGGATTTCCACCCCAAATCAGAGGACTGGATGGGCTATGTCCTGAAGTTTGAAAGTGTCGTGATTTATCATGCTGGAGATTCTGATGACATACCTGAAATGAGAAAACTGAGCGGTTATGGAAAGCATGGCACAGAATTCATAGTTCTCCTTCCCGTGTCGGGAAAATATGTAATGACAGCCGAAGAAGCAGCCAAGGTGGCGTCATACCTCAATCCCAACATAGCAATCCCCATGCACTATGGCTCGGGAGTAGTGGGAAGCGCAGATGATGCAAAAAAATTCTCGGATTTATGCGCTTCCCTTGGAATTCATGCTGAAATTCTTGAAAAAATGTAAAAAACATGAATATCTGCCAATAGCGTATAAATCTCCGCACAATATCAAAGACCTGGCAGTTCAAGCACCCTCTTTATAAAGAATACTCATAAGTGCAGGAGTAGATCCGGTTAAAGTTAAAAATAATTTTCCTAGAGTTTATAATCCATTTAGAAACATCTTAATTGATACTAATCCGGAAATAGCATATTATGATTTCAGAGATGCTAGCGATAAAAAAGAATTAAAACTCTTAATTGAAAAAATAGCTAAGCAAAGAAGTATAGATGCAAGCAAACTAAGAAATATATTCCAGAATATTATATAAAATTCAAGCTTGTTTTATGCAATATGGTTTTCTTTTCTCTATTATTCAGCATAGTCAAATATTTAAACTAACTGCCCCTCAATTTTCTATTATTGAAAGGAGGTAATAAAAAATGGTTTTGGATTTTGCAAAAG
>Ga0172370_10008989_pt1 | contig 11823 bp, 7 predicted proteins | sample LakKiv5m_FD_114538 | JGI IMG/M metagenome (GOLD analysis project Ga0172370, IMG submission 114538) | Freshwater microbial communities from Kabuno Bay, South-Kivu, Congo - kab_022012_11.5m | ecosystem: Environmental > Aquatic > Freshwater > Lake | place: Democratic Republic of the Congo...
TCCTATAATTAATATTATGTTAAATATAATATTAATTGAATTACAATTACTTGGCACACCCATATAGAAATTCATATCTTCATATAAAAAAAGAGACTACCCCTTTTCAAAGATAGTCTCTTTTTATTTTTAGTATTGTGCTTGACTATTTCTTCTGCAAGTTTGATATCTTCTCATTAATAGCTTTTGCTTTGTCAGTTTGTTTCAACCTGACATAAATTTGTTTTAAAGCCATCATTGTATCCATATCCGTTGGATTAATTTCCAATGCTTTTTCAAGATAAGGAAGAGCTTTGGTTAGATATGAATCGGCCTCAAGCTTTAATTTATCATATTCTGCAGTTGCATCATTGGGTAAATTATTAGCTTTTAATAGTATTTCAGCAGCTACGTTATTATACATTATTCCAAGATTAAAAAACGGTTCAAAATAATTTGGGTTAATTGTAATGGCTTTTTCATAAGCCAATACTGCTTTATCCAGCATATCCTTTCTGACTTCTTTGGTTTTAGTCGTATCATTATAAACCTTATTGTATAATGTACCCATGGCATAAAAAACAGAAGGGTTAGCTGTATCTGCCGTAGCAATAAGTTTAAGTTGTTCCAATGCTTTATTATCTTCACCAAATGCGAGGTACATATTGGTTTCAGCCTTTATCAGGTCCTGGTTTTTAGGATAAAGCTCCCTGCCCTTTTTAATAACTTCGTAAGCATTCTTTTTATCTTGAAGTTTTGTATAAAAAACCGTCAGACCAAAATAAATATCCGGTGTATTTTTCCCAGCTTTAAGAACAGCAACATAATAATCACGGGCTTTATCCGATCTGCCGGCACGTTCGGCGGCAACAGCTGCCGTGAGCAGTAAAGTCGTATCCGTCAAGTTTATAATAGAATACACATTGGCTGCCAATTCAATCTGGTTCATAGATTCCTCAAATTTTCTCTGATTAAATTTATCCACACCTTTCTGATAAAGATTTTGCCGTAATGTGTCAACATTGACCTTGATTTCTTCGGTAAATTTTTGTTTTGTATCTAAGGCATACGATTTTTTAAAGGATGTCAATGCAGTAGAAAATAATACCGAATCATTTGGGGATAAGCGATAAAGATTAATGTAAATCAAGGCTTTATAAAACCAGGTCTTTGCGTCAGTCGAGGTTTCAGCATTTGCTGAAGCTTCATCAATGTATTTTTGTGCTTCCGCTAACTTTTTCTGCTTTTCATCTAGTGATTTTGCCCGGGTAGCCTCTTTTAGAAAGTTGTACGCTGTCTGCGTATTAACACTCTGACTTCTAGCAATAATAAATGCAAGAATCAGAAAAAATCCGATTAAAACTCTTTTCATTTTATGCTTTTTAGTAGTTGATGATTGAGTGATTTAGTCAGCAAATATAGCAAATACATGCTGATTATATGTCGATTATGAATAAATTAATTTTCAGGCTCGTTTAAAACTGGATGATCCAAATTGTCAACTTTTTCATTGGATAAAGGATTCTCTTTTCCTTCTCCTTCCTCAATATTTTCTGTTCCTTCTTCTACTTCAACCTTTGCAACTGCTGCAATTGCATCCCCTTCATTAATCTTGATCAAGCGTACTCCCTGTGTTGCTCTTCCCATAATTCGCAAATCAGAAACCGCCATCCTGATTATAATACCAGATCGATTAATGATCATTAGATCATCGTTATCAGATACTCCTTTTATGGCAATTAGGGAGCCTGTCTTTTCAGTAACATTCAGCGTTTTGACTCCTTTTCCACCCCGGTTGGTAATCCTGTAATCATCAAGATCAGATCTCTTTCCATAGCCATTCTCAGAAACCACAAGGACATCACATTTCTTGTCATTAGATGCACAAATCATCCCTATAACCTCATCGTCAATGCCCGATCTGGTTATACCACGGACCCCTGCAGCATTTCGTCCCATAGGGCGAACTGATTTTTCATTAAACCTGATCGCACGTCCTGATTTCAATGCCATTACCACCTCATTATTCCCTTCAGTCAATTTAGCTTCCAGAAGCTGATCTCCTTCGTTTATGGTGATCGCATTGATGCCACTCTGACGAGGCCTGGAATATGCTTCGAGCGATGTCTTCTTAATGGTACCTCTTTTTGTGGCTAAAATGATAAAATAAGATTTAATATAATCTTCATCCTTTAAATTTTTAACATTGATAAAAGCTCTGACCTTATCATCACTTTCAATGTTGATAAGATTTTGTATTGCCCTTCCTTTTGATGTTTTTCCTCCCTCTGGAATCTCATAGACTCTCAACCAAAAGCATTTACCTTTTTCCGTGAAAAGTAAAAGATAATTATGATTGGTAGCAATGAAAAGATGTTCAAGGAAATCTTCATCACGAATATCAGTTCCTTTAACACCTCGTCCTCCCCTGTTTTGTACGCGATATTCTGTTAAAGGTGTACGTTTTACATAACCCATATGAGAGATGGTTATGACAACATTCTCATCTGCAATGGTATCTTCAATTCTGAAATCAGAGGCCGCATAAACAATCTGAGATTTTGCTTCATCTCCATATTTTTCTTTAATGATTCTTAATTCTTCCTTGACGATTTCCATCCTTCGTCCTTCGTCTGAAAGAATACCCTTCAGGTTTTCAATAAGTTTTAACAATTCTGCATATTCCTCTTTGATCTTTTCACGTTCCAACCCTGTCAGCCGCTGAAGGCGCATATCCAGGATTGCTTTTGCCTGAATCTCAGAAAGTCCGAAACTTTCCATGAGTCCGGTCTTTGCCTCTTCAGGTGTTTGGGACGCTCTGATCAGGGCAATAACGGCATCAAGATTATCAAGTGCAATGAGCAATCCTTCAAGTATATGAGCTCGTTTTTCCGCTTCTTTGAGGTCAAATTCTGTCCTCCGAATTACTACTTCATGACGATGGTCTACATAATGGACGATTAAATCTTTCAAGGTCAACGTTACAGGACACCCTTTTACCAGCGCTATATTATTTATGTTGAATGTGGTTTGCAAAGGAGTCATCTGATATAGCTTATTTAGCACTACATTCGTGATCACCTCTTTCTTCAACTCATAAACAATCCTTACACCGGTACGATCAGACTCATCACGGATATCGGTTATGCCTTCAATTTTTTTATCGTTTATAAGATCAGCCGTCTTTTTGATCATCTCCGACTTATTTACCTGATATGGTACGGAGGTGACAATTATCCTTTCCCGTCCATTTTCATCCTGTTCAATTTTTGTCTCACCCCTGAGAACAATTCTACCTCTACCTGTTTCATAAGCCTCCTTGACCCCATCGTATCCATAAATTACGCCACCAGTAGGAAAATCCGGTGCTTTGATAAATTTCATCAGGTCAGGGATAGTAATATTACGATCGTTTATATAAGCTGTAATACCATCAATAACTTCACTCAGATTATGAGGTGCCATATTTGTTGCCATCCCAACTGCTATACCCGATGCACCGTTGACTAAAAGATTTGGAATCCCCGATGGCAACACAACTGGTTCTTTTAGCGAATCATCAAAATTTAATTGAAAATCAACAGTCTCTTTTTCAAGATCTGCAAGCATTTCTTCTGCAATTTTCTTAAACCTGGCCTCGGTATATCTCATGGCAGCAGGATTATCACCATCCATTGAACCAAAATTACCCTGGCCATCGATCAAAGGATATCGAAGACTCCATTCCTGCGCCATTCTGACCATAGCATCATAGACTGATGTATCGCCATGAGGATGATATTTCCCTAAAACCTCTCCGACGATTCGTGCAGATTTTTTATAGGCTCTGTTTGAAAAAACCCCCAATTCATACATTCCGTACAGAACCCTGCGATGTACCGGTTTTAATCCGTCACGCACATCCGGAAGTGCCCTGGCAACAATTACGGACATAGCATAATCAATATATGCTGTCTTCATCTGGTTCTCAATGTTTACCGGAATGATTCTTTCTCCAATTTCCATAAAGGACTATATGTTAATTACTTAATTATCAGATAAATAATTCGCAACGAATTATGTCACGAAGGTAACAAAAATCCTCGGGATAATTATCGTTTATTTGCATATATTTTCAACGCTTACTAACATGGAAATGTTAATAAATAAAGGGGTCTCCGAAATAAATTCTAAAATTCAATTGTACTTTTGATAAAATTGACAATTTTACATGATTTTATGTATGGTTCAATTTTTGTTCATCATTAAAACATATAGATAAAACAATCGTTTATTATAAATCTGATAATTAAGTTTTTTGTGACTTAATCTAACGACAAGAAGTAGAGGTGCACATATGGAAGCAAAATTCTCGCAACGGGTAAAAGATGTGTTGATATATAGCCGAGAGGAAGCCCAACGACTTGGCAACGATTACATTGGAATTGAACATTTGTTATTAGGCATCATCCGAGAAGGTGAAGGATTAGCAATTAGAATTCTAAAAAACCTCGAGGTTGATTTTTTGGCAATACGACGAAAAATAGAATCAGCAGTAGCAAGCCATAAAGAGCAGCCGTCAGGTGCTGAAAACCTTCCTTTAATAAAACAAGCGGAAAGAGCATTGAAAATAACCTATCTGGAAGCAAAACTCTTTAATAATGAATTAATTGGAACTGAACATTTGCTGTTAGCAATACTTAAGGATGAGAATAATTTGGTTACAAAGACATTTTCCAGTTATGGGGTCAATTATGATACGGTCAGAGATGAACTCAAGATGATACTGACTAGCGGAAAAGAAGAGAAAAGTATTGATCCTCAGGATATTCTTCCAAAAGATGACGATGAGGAAGATCCGGAAGAAAGTTCTAAAAGTTTGAGTCCCGGACCTAAAAAAGGTCAGGAATCAAAATCAAAAACCCCCGTTCTTGATAATTTTGGTCGCGACATTACAAAAGCCGCCGAAGAAGACCGTCTTGATCCAATTGTAGGAAGGGAAAAAGAACTTCAGCGAATTGCGCAAATTCTAAGCCGTAGAAAAAAGAATAATCCTATACTTATCGGAGAACCCGGTGTTGGTAAATCCGCAATTGCTGAAGGATTAGCACTTAGAATCGTACAGAGAAAAGTCTCCCGGGCTCTTTTCAACAAACGCATTGTTTCTCTTGATTTAGCGTCATTAGTTGCAGGAACCAAATCCAGGGGTCAATTTGAAGAACGGATGAAAGCCGTTCTGAATGAATTAGAAAAAAATCCAAATATTATTTTATTTATTGATGAAATTCACACCATCGTTGGTGCCGGAAATGCCTCTGGCTCTTTAGATGCTTCCAATATGTTCAAACCTGCCCTTGCAAGAGGCGAAATTCAATGTATTGGTGCAACTACACTCGATGAATACCGTCAATATATTGAGAAAGATGGAGCGCTGGAAAGGAGGTTCCAGAAAGTACTTGTCGATCCGACAACATCGGAAGAAACAATTGAAATTCTTCATAATATCAAATAAAAGTACGAAGATCATCATTTGGTGACTTATAATGATGAGGCAATTAAGGCCTGTGTTATGCTTACCAACCGGTATATAACCGATCGCTATTTACCCGATAAGGCCATTGATGCACTCGATGAAGCTGGGGCGAGGGTTCATATTTCGAATATTAATGTACCACCCGAGATCATGAAAATCGAGAACCAGATTGAAGAAACTCGGAAAAAGAAAATGCAGGCTATCAATAGTCAGAAATTCGAGGAAGCAGCTGATCTCCGGGATACTGAAAGAGAACTTCAGGAAAGCTTGGAGCGTGAGAAACATACCTGGGAAGAAAATTCTAAAATTAATCGCCAAACCGTTACAGAAGAAAATGTTGCTGAAGTTGTTGCAATGATGACTGGGATCCCGGTTCAGCGGATTGCCAAGAATGAAAGTGATCGTTTGCTGAGCATGGAAAGTGAGCTGGGAAATTCAGTTATAGGTCAGAGCGAAGCGATTAAAAAAGTTGTTAAGTCAATTCGTCGAAACCGTGCCGGATTGAAAGATCCAAATAAGCCCATCGGTACTTTTATTTTCTTAGGTCCGACAGGAGTCGGTAAAACCCATTTGGCAAAAGTTCTTGCAAAATTTTTATTCGACACGGAAGATGCTCTTGTTAGGATCGACATGAGTGAATATATGGAAAAATTTGCTGTTTCGAGATTAATTGGTGCACCACCGGGTTATGTTGGGTATGAAGAGGGTGGTCAATTAACTGAAAAAATAAGAAGAAGACCTTATTCGATTGTTTTATTGGATGAAATTGAAAAAGCACATCCTGATGTTTTTCACCTTCTTCTTCAGGTTATGGATGATGGTGTTCTTACTGATAGTTTTGGAAGACGTGTTGATTTTAAGAATACCATAGTGATCATGACATCAAATATTGGTTCACGCCAGTTAAAAGATTTTGGACAAGGAGTAGGTTTCACTACATCTGCCAAACAGGCAGCAACCACTGATTATGCAAGAGGAGTCATTGAACACGCCTTGAAAAAAACATTTGCTCCTGAATTTCTAAACCGGATTGACGATGTGGTGATCTTTGATTCGTTAGAACGTGAGGATATCCATAAGATAATTGATATTGAACTTAAACAATTGTATGAAAGAATAAAAAACATGGGATACCAAGTTGTCATAACCTCACCCGCTAAGGATTTCATAGTAGAGAAAGGATGGGATGCCCAGTTTGGCGCACGACCGCTTAAAAGAGCCATTCAGAAGTATGTTGAAGACATCCTTGCTGAGGAGATAATCAAAACTAAACTTTCTTCTAGTGATATAATTACTGTAGATTACCAGAAAGACAAAGACGAGATTGTTGTTTTTGTATCAAAACATGAAACGGAACAGACTCAGCCTGAAAACGTAAATTGATCAATCCCGTTACGATGGTTGAAAACTTAAAAATGGTAGCTATTATCAGTTATCAGTTTATTGGCAATTTTTCTTCTCGATTCTTTGACATTTATCCCTTCGACCCTGGCAAGAGCCTCGATTGCCTTAATCAGGGCCGGGGTTTCTTCTGCAGATGCGTATGAATAAATTGCATCATACGCATTCTTCCTGACTTTTTCAGAAGCATCGTAAACATTAACATCCAGAATTTCCTTATAGATTTCCAGGTTTTGTGTTTTCTTAATGTTTTCAATTTTTTGAACCCGCAACAATAAAGATTCTGAAGCATATGTTTCTATGATCATGTCTGAAATATTATTCAGCACTTCCTGTTCATGGACTAATTTCTTATCGAATTTCTTAGATGCCCCATGTATTACCAATAAAATAACCTTTTTAAAATTTTTAATATATGACAACTTTTTGAAATAATAGTCAGGATTTATCGGTTGTCCGGTCTGTAGACTATCAAGGTTTGTAGCAAGCTTTTCTGCCTCCCCAAAAAGATCAAAATCACCTTTCATGGCTCTTTTCATACAAGTATCAACAACCAGCAAACGGTTGATCTCATTTGTCCCTTCGAAAATCCTGTTTATTCTGGAGTCCCTGTATCCTCTTTCAACTGTCATTTCAGCAGAATATCCCATTCCACCATGAATCTGGAGTGTCTCATCGATTACGAAATCCAATACTTCTGAACCAAAAACCTTAAGAATTGCGGCTTCAACAGCATAATGACTAATACCATCGATAGAAGCTTTTCCAATATCAGCACCCGCAACCATTTTATTAATTTCAATTTGATCATCAATATCCTTACTGACACGATAAATTGCAGATTCAAGGGTGAAGGTTCTAATAACTTGTTCTGCAAGTTTATGTTTTATGGCTCCGAAAGAGGAGATTAATACACCAAATTGTTTCCTTTCATTTGCATATTTGACCGAATCGGTGATTGCTTTTTTTGCGGCGCCAAGAACGTTAGCGCCAAGCTTGATACGTCCCATGTGCAAGATACTTAGGGCGATCCTGAATCCTTCTCCCCTATTGCCGAGAAGATTTTCAATTGGAACTTTTACATCATTATAGAAAATCTGTGCAGTTGAAGAGCCTTTAATTCCCAACTTCTTTTCATCCGGATTGACAACAACTCCCGAAAAATTTCTCTCAACTATAAAAGCACTAAGGACACGATCGTTGTCAATTTTAGCAAATACTGTCTGAACATCAGCAAAACCAGCATTTGTGATCCACATCTTTTGTCCGTTCAGGATGTAATGTTTTCCATCGGCAGAAAGGGTCGCCCGAGTTTTTCCGGCATTAGCATCACTTCCTGCTCCAGGTTCAGTCAAACAATATGCCCCCAGGATCTCCCCTGTGGCTAACTTAGTCACGTATCGCTGGCGCTGGTCTTCATTACCATAATACATGATGGGTAATGTACCTATTCCGCAATGCGCCATAAAGGCTACAGAAAACGAATATCCTGCCCCAATAACTTCGGCAGCAAGCATCTGTGTAACAAATGATTGCCCAAAGCCTCCATATCCTTCCGGTATTGAAATGCCCATTAAACCTAAATCGCCTGATTTTTTTAAAGTACCTTTCATTAACGAAATATCGGGTGCATCAATTTTATCGAGATTCGGGTATAGTTCAGTTTCAAGAAAATCCTTACATGTTTGGGCGATCATTTTTGTTCTTCATTGAATTCTTCAGGAATAAAAACATCCTTCACATCAATTTCATCGACTAAAAATTCTCCACTTTTTAAAGTTTTTCTCTTCTCCATTTTTACTGTTTTAGGTTGTATGTAATTTATAATTCCAATGCCATGACCAATAATTCTGCTATATCATAATTTTTCACCTCCTCGTCCATATTCTTATATTTTAAACCATCTGTTAACATTGTCATACAAAACGGACAGGAGTTTGCTATCATTTTAGCTTGGGTATTAAGCGCATCTTCAATTCGTTCAATAAAAACCTCCTTATTCCCTTTTTCAGCTTCTTTAAACATCTGACCTCCTCCCCCACCGCAACATAGTGCAAAACTTTTATTACGGTGCATTTCAACACAATTAAAGGAGATTGCTTTTAATATGGTTCGAGGTTCATCATATATATCATTTGCTCTTCCTAAATAACAGGGGTCGTGATAGGTTATTTTTGTATCCTTGAACTTTTCATGTTTAAATACCAGTTTCCCCTCTTCTATAAAGTGTGCAAGAAATTGTAAATAGTTAATTACCTCATAGTTTCCTCCAAGATCAGGGTATTCATTTTTGAAGATATTAAAGCAATGAGGACAAATTGTAAGGATTTTTTTTATTTCATACCGGCGAAATAATCTGATATTTTGAAGTGCCTGTATCTGATAGAGCATTTCATTCCCTGCACGCCTTGCAGGATCACCTGAACATGATTCCTCTGTTCCAAGGACAGCATAACTAACATTTAGAAAAGATAATAGTTTAGCAAAAGCCCGGACTACTTTTTTATACCGGTCATCAAAAGCGCCGGCACATCCAACCCAGAAAAGGTATTCTGGTCTCTCCCCTCTTCCAAATAATTCAGCCATTACAGGGACATTCAATTTCTCTCTATCCATTTGTCCAGCCATAGTTGATTTACACTATCATCTTGGATTAATTTTCATATCCAGATCTTTTGTCCATTGTAATCGATCTTCGGGTGAAAACTGCCAAGCGGCTCCATTATTTTCAATGTTATTAAAAAGGGATTTTAATCCTCCCGGAACTGCACCCTCTTCCATTACAAGGTATCTTCTCAGATCTACAATAAGTGTCGGATGGTTAATATTTATCGGACATTCTTTGGCACATGCATTACAAGTAGTACAAGCCCATAATTCTTCTTCTGAAATATAATCCCTTATGAGTGTTTTCATATCTTCAAACCCTTTCCCATTCTTTATTATGCCGGGTCCTTTTTCTTTCATTCTGGCTCTAACATCCATCATTATTTTCCTGGGAGAGAGTCGTTTACCGGTAATGCTTGCAGGACACACAGATGTACAACGTCCACATTCGGTGCAGGCCAAAGAATCTAAATAATTCTTCCAGGTAATATCCTCTATATCTTTGATTCCAAATCGTTCGGTTGATGAATCTTTTGACGTCTCTGAAACGGATGTACTCGGTTCAAGCATTAGTCTGACCTCCCTGGTAACATTGTCCATATTTGGTAACTTTCCAAGTGGATCCAATCGGGAAAGAAAGACGTTTGGTATAGACATAAAAACATGGAAATGTTTCGAATAAGGAAGAATATTTGCAAATAGAAAAATGAGAAGTATATGTGACCACCAAAAGATCTCGTAATAAATTTCAATGGTTTCCGGCGAAGAACCGTTGAAAAAACTACTTAAAAACCTGCTAACTGGGAAAAAGCCATATACAGGTTCCATCAAGATCGACTGATAGCTAACATATGCAGAATTCATGCCTAACAAGGAGATCATTAAAAATAGAATCAGTAACAAGGCAATATTTGCATCGATATGGGAAACTTTTTTCATCTCAATCCCTTCAAACCGTTTGATATGAAAAAACAGACGACGACTGAGAAAAATAAGTATTGCAAATAGAATGACCAATCCGAAAACATCACCGGATGCAATCATAAAGTCATAGAATGACCCGAGAAATTTCAGTGATTTTTCACTTCCTGATATTCCATCAATGATCATTTCCATACTTCCGAAGAGAATTAAACAAAATCCCCAAAAAACTACTGCATGGGAAATACCAACAAAGGGTTTCCGAAAAATTTTAGTCTGGCCGAAGGCAATGTCCATCATCACCCAAAACCGTTTTCCATAATCTCCTATCGGGAAAGCAGGACGTGTAATTTTAAAGAACCGGACTATCCTGAATATGGTGAAGGTAAAAACACTTAGGGTAAGAAAGATGGAAAATAGGAAAATAATTTGCTTGGTCATATATTTCTTATTTCCCTTTTATCTCCTTCACAGCATCGACCAGTTTAGGAAGAATTTTTAAGGCGTCTCCCACGATTCCATATTGTGCTGCTTCAAAAATTGGGGCATCTTTATCTGTATTGATTGCAACAATATATTTTGATGAGCTAACACCTGCAAGATGTTGCGTCGCACCAGAAATTCCGATGGCAATATAGAGGTTAGGAGCAATAATTTTCCCAGTCTGACCCGTATGTTCTTCGTGCGATCTCCATCCTTCATCTGAAACAGGTCTTGAACATGCGGTTGCACCACCCAGTAATCCAGCAAGTTCAACAAGAGGTCCCCAATTATCTGGAGATTTCATCCCACGTCCACCGGAAACAACGATATCGGCGTCGGTAAGTAAAATTTTACCTGTTTGCTTTTGCACGTCTTTGATATGCGTTGTTATTTCTGATGAGAGTTGAACAGAGATATTATCTATCGTTGCACTATTTGCATTTTCAATAAGTTCAAAAGAGTTCTGGGCTAAAGTCAAGATCTTTATTTCTGATTTTAAAACAATTTTTGCAAAAGCATTTCCAGAAAAGACCCTCTTATAAACAGTGAAAGGATCGATGCTTAATGGCAACCTGTTTACTCCCGAAGCTAATCCTGCCTTGAGATGTACAGATAACCTTGGAGCCAATGCCTTTCCCGTATTATTATTTGAAAGGATAATTATTGAACTTTTCTCTTTCAGGGCAATACCAGCAATGACTTCCGTATAAACTTTGTTATCAAGTGTATTATTAAGAAGCTCATTTGCAATATGTATGATCTTTTTAACACCATATTTCCCTAATTGTTCAAGTTCGCTGGGTTCGACTTTTCCTATCGACAAGACAATTGCTGATGTATTGAGCATTTCTGCAACTTTTGAAGCATACGAAAGTAATTCGAATGACAACTTCTTGAATTTTCCATCCCAATTCTCGGCA
>Ga0172370_10008991_pt1 | contig 11822 bp, 10 predicted proteins | sample LakKiv5m_FD_114538 | JGI IMG/M metagenome (GOLD analysis project Ga0172370, IMG submission 114538) | Freshwater microbial communities from Kabuno Bay, South-Kivu, Congo - kab_022012_11.5m | ecosystem: Environmental > Aquatic > Freshwater > Lake | place: Democratic Republic of the Congo...
ACTGGCATAGGTGGCACCGGTGCTCTGGTCGAGCGCGGCGATCTTGTTCAAGAGTTGCTCTGCTTCGTCATGACGGCGCTTGTGCAGCAGCAGACGTGCCTGCGTCAGCAACAGGTAACGCTGTGTTTCCGAAGTGGCGCAGGGGGTGCGCGACATCCTGGCGGGCACGATGGCCGACAAGCGCTGCAAGCTCCGTTCGGCTTCGATGCCTGAGTTCTGCAGCAACCAGACGCGTGCGCGCTCGGCGTTGCAGGCGGCGACCAGCCGCGGCCAGGCGCGCTGCTTGCCGAGAATTTCGGCACGGTCGAGCATGCTCTGCGCGGCATCGAAATCGGCTCTTGCCGCATACATGCGCGCCAATGCCAGGTGCGCATGCTTGACCGAATCGAGGATGCAGGCTTCGTCGATGATGTCGATGCGGTCGGCCAGCAGTTCTTCAACCTCGTCCAGCTCGTTCCATTCGTAATGCACTTCCGCCAGATAGGATGCCGCCAGGGAGGCGGCTGCGGAGCGGCGCCCGACACGCGTCTCGGCGATGCCCAGGGATTTCCGGAAATGCCGAGCGCCGTTTTCAAGCAGGCCCTGCTTGATGTCGCAAGCGCCCAGCAGGCAATAGCCATAACAGACGGCAAACAGGCTGCGCGAAAAGTCGACCGGCAGCTCGGCGTTCATGTCGGTTTGCGCCGCCCGCGCGCGCTCCAGGTCTCCGGATTTCTCGTAACCCAGCGAGAGAATGTTGCGGATGATCTGGCGGGTCCACAGCTTGTCATCGATCCATTCGGTGTGCTCCGGTTCGGCTTTCTCGCATTGCACTGCGAGCGCCAGCGCTGCCGCCGTATCGTCCTTGATCAGGATGGTGATGGTGGCCCGCAGGGTTTCCAGACCCCAGCGAATCTCGGCGCTGACGGCATGCTTTCCGGCGGCGATGCTTTTCTCGATATCGCGGAAAACCTGCTGGGCCTCTGCGGCCTGGTTGGTCAAGGTCAAAGCCCAGGCGAATGCAATGTGCAGTCGCAAGCGCTGGTGCACCGCAGCCTGCGGCAGCTTGCGAATCCAGGTCAGCACGCTGCTGACATCGCTGTCTTCAATCTGCTGCATGGCACAGCGCTCGACCCAGTCCGTCGCCAGGTCCACCCGCTCGGCCGCCAGCGCGTGGCGCACGGCTTCTGCCCACATCTGATGTTCCGCCAGCCACTCGGCGGCGCGCTCATGCAGCAGGCGAATCTCGTCGGTGCCCTGGCGCTCCAGCTGCAGGCGCAGGAAATCGGCGAAGAGCGGATGGTAGCGATACCATTCGCCCTCGTCGTCGAGCGCGTTGAGGAACATGTTCTGGCCGGCCAGCCATTCCAGCGTGCGTTGTCCGCCGGCGATGCCGGAAACATGTTCGCACAATGCTCCGGACAGATTGCGCAGCACCGAAGTGCGCAGCAGAAACGCCAGGGCTTCCGGCGCCAGGCTGGGCAGCACGTTTTGTCCCAGATATTCCGTGACGGTGCGGAAGCTGCCGGAAAATTTGGCGATCAATTCGTCGGGATTGCTGCGCCCGCGCAAGCCGATGGCAGCGATTTGCAAACCGGTGACCCAGCCTTCGGTGGCATCGTGCAGGGTGCGCGTCTGGCGTGCGCTGAGTCTGACCGGGCTGTTCTCGCTGAGGAACTCGCGTGATTCCTCGATGCCGAAACGCAGATTTTCGGCGCCGATCTCGATCAACTGGTCACTGGCGCGCAGATAGGCGAAGGGCAGGGGCGGTTCGGAACGTGTGGAAAGAACCAGGTGAAGATTGCTCGGCGCGTGCAGCAGCAGGAACGCCAGGATGTCATGAACGCGCTGATCGGTAATGCGGTCATATTCTTCGAGGATCAGGGTGATTTCTTCGCCGAGCGCATCCAGACCGTTGATCAGCGACGTGGCAGCGATTTTTGGAGCGCTCAGTTGTCCGTCGAAGCCGAATTCCTGCGGCGAGATGCGCAATCCTTCCGCCAGCGCCTGCGAGAGGTAGTCGAGAAACTGGCTGGCATCGTTGTCGTCGCCATCCAGCGTGAGCCAGCCGATTTTGTACCCTTGCCCGAGCAGCCTCTCGCGCCAGGTGGTCAGCAGGGTCGTCTTGCCAAAGCCGGCGGGTGCGGTGACGACGGTCAGCGTCCGGCGCAAGCCAAGCGCCAGCAACTGCAGCAATTCTTCACGTTGCAGCGCGTTGCGCGACTGCCGCGGCGGCGACAGCTTGGTCTTGATGAGTCGGGAGGGGTTCTGCGGCGGAGTGCGCGACTTGCCTTTCATCGTGCGCGCAATCTTAATCGGGTATCCGGAAGACGAAATGACTTCTTGTGGTGCACTGCAATGATCAATGCTTATGGAACTTTGAAAGAAAAAGAGACCTGACTCGGAATTTGCGGAATTTGACTCAATCCTCTTCATCGAGCTGCAGAATTGCCTCGTAGTCTCTTCCGCCGTAGTAGATGCCGATGATGGATACCCGATTGTCATCGATGGCATAGGCAATTACCGTGCGCCCCTTATGATGCGTGATACGCAAACCCGGGCGAACGTCGTCTCGGTTGACCCCTCGATTCGGAAAGGTACGCAGGTCTTCGCAGCACGCGACAATGGCGTTGGTATAGCGAAAGGCAATGTCAGTCGACGAAGTTGCGGCGATATATCGGTAGAGTTCGGCCAACTGTTCTTCCGCTTCAGGCGAAAATATGACTGCGTAATGCTTCATGCCTTACGGCCGGCGTGTTCTGCTGCCAGCCGTGCCCTGACCTGCTGGGCAGTGCGTCCGCGTAATGGATTGGCCTTGAGCGCATCGTAAGCCGGCGCAACCTGATCCCGCAGCCAGCTTTCAACGACCCGATCACGCGCCATCAGGACACGTAAGCCGTCGCGGATAACTTCGCTCTCGGTGGCGTATTCACCCGTTGCGACTTTCGCCTTGACGACTTCGGCCATTTCCTTGGGCAAGGTGATGCTGAATTGTTGGGTGGTGCGCATGACATGCTCTCCGCAAGGAATAGGATTTAATCCTACTCCAGCGATGCTGCGTGTCAAGCTTCCTGTATTGGCGTTCTTGTATTTGTGAAGTTATCGTCGACAAGCCAGTTCCTACAATTCATTCAATTCAACGCATATCGTAGGAGCGGCCTCGGCCGCGATCCTGTGCCCAACCCAACGTCATGCACCTACCCCGGCGAACTACGCCGTTAACACGGTTCGTCTTCGTCGATAAAGTCCATTTCATAATAATGGATAACAATTGCTTGACATGAAACCCGTTCGCGTCATGCTTCTTTGCCGAGCCGAGCCGAGCCGAGCCGAGCCGAGTTTTACTCTTGCCGCGCGCCTAAGCGCGGCTGTATTCGCTTTCCCAACATTCCCAGCCGCCGGATGCGCGCACTCTTCCGGCGACCCCAGTCCGTTTCCGGAGGCATCCTCATGCGCCGTTTCGCTTATGCCATCACTATGGCAACGCTGATCATTTCCTTGGCGCAGGCCGCCGGCCTCAACGACACCGGCATTACTTTTTGTGGCGATGCTTCGACAAATACTGCGAGTTGTTCCACCGTGGGTGCGGACAGCGGCGCCTATCCTAGACAAGATGCCCTATACGGCAGAGATGCGGCACAAGCGGCGGGGCAACTCAGCAAGACCGGCGCAGGCGACGCGGGTTTCGACTTCACCGTACTCAACGCCAGCGGCCAGGCGACCACACCTTCTTCAGGCGCCACACCACACCCCTGCGTGCGCGACAACGTCACCGGCTTGGTGTGGGAAGTCAAGACGGCCGACGGCGGGCTGCGTGACCGGAACTGGACTTACACCTGGTACGACAGCGTGCACAACTACGGCGGCAACGCCGGCACTGCCAACGGCACGACGAATTGCAAGACTAGCGGCCGCTGTGATACCGAGAAATACGTTGCCGACGTGAATGCCGCAAGACTGTGCGGCTACAGCGACTGGCGCATGCCGACGGTGAAGGAACTGGAAAGCATCGCCCATCTCGGGCGCAACAACCCGGCCATCGCCCCGACTTACTTTCCCAACACACTGAGTTCGTATTTCTGGTCGGGTTCGCCCAGTGCCTACTATTCGAACGACGCGTGGGGCGTGTATTTCGGCAATGGCTACGCCGGCATCGGCAGCCGCAGCTATGACTACTATGTTCGCCTCGTCCGTGCGGGACAGTGATTTGATCATTTGGTGAACCTTGGTGATGAGCGCAAGCGGGCTCTATTACCGGCAAACAACGCTGTGGCGCGATGCGTCACGTTGTGGGAGCGGCCTTGGCCGCGAGAAGGAATATCGCGGGCAAGCCCGCTCCTACATCACAACCAAACGGCATCCCAATGCGGGTAATCCCTGACCGATTCCACCAAACCGGCGCGCAGCGGGTTGGCGACGATGTAACGGGCGATGCCCGTCACATCCTCATCGCGGCGCAGGGCGTGGTCATGGAAACCCGCCTGCCACAAAACTTTGCCGCCGATGTTCAGTGCCCGATTGATGCGCCGCGCGCTATTGGATTTGAAGCGGCGCACCACTGCCGACAACTCCGTGCCTTGCAGCGCAAACAGCCAGTGCAGATGATCGGGCATCAAGACAAAGGCCATCGTTTGACTGGCGCCGACACGATCGCATTCGCGCAGCGACAGGATGGCCATGCGCGCCAGGTCAAAATCCGCGAACACCGGCTTGCGCTGGGCGGTGACCGTGGTCAGCAAGTAATAGCGGCCGCGTTCGGAAAAGCGCCCGCGGCGCAGGCTTGCGGCATGGGGCTGGGTCATGCCGGCGATGATAGCGCGGATATCGCAATTCATCGCGGGCAAGCCCGCTCCCACCAAAACCAATACCAATCGCAATCGACCGGTAGGAGCGACCTTGGCCGCGAAGCGATTCATCGCGCAATCATCGCGGCCAAGGCCGCTCCTACGTCGCCATTGGGAGATTCACTATGAAACTCTTGCGCCTGTTGCTGCCCGTTTTGCTCTTGCCGAACCAGGCGCTGGCTGTCACCTGCACCGATGCCACCATTCCTGCGAGCAACCCGGACAGCATCTACACCAGCGACAATACCAATGGCACGGTGTCTGATAGCCGCACTGGGCTGATGTGGAAGAAATGCAGCGAGGGGCAAAGCTGGAGCGGCGGCACTTGCAGCGGTAGCGCCGCCGGCTATACCTGGAGCGATGCCTTGAAGCGAACAGTGACGGATCGCACCGCCAATTACAACGACTGGCGGCTGCCGAATTACAAGGAACTGCGCAGCCTGGTTGAGGAATGCCGCTTCAACCCGGCGATCAACGACACGCTGTTCCCCAACACGCCGAGTTCGAGTTTCTGGTCGGGTTCGCCCAATGCCAGCTTTTCGAGCAACGCGTGGAGCGTGAGTTTCGACTATGGCTACGCCAACATCTACGACCGCAGCTATGGCTACTATGTTCGCCTCGTCCGTGCGGGACAGTCTTTTGATAATTCTGGCCCGGCGCAACCGACCAATTACACTTTGACCCTGACCAAGGCCGGCACGGGCTCAGGCGCAGTGAGCAGTAGTCCGGCAGGCATCAACTGCGGTTCAACTTGCAGCGCTTCGTTTACCAGCGGCAGCACCGTGACTCTCAGTGCCACGCCGGATTCAGGCTCAACATTCGCCGGCTGGTCGGGTGCAGGCTGCACAGGCACCGGCAACTGTGTGGTGACGCTGACTGCGGCGCAGAGTGTCACCGCGACTTTCAACCCGGTGACTTACAGCCTGACAGTAAGCGCCTCTGGCACTGGCTACGGCAACATCTCCTCATCACCCAACGGCATCTCCTGCTACAACCCCGAACCAGGCAAGAACTATCTCGTCGCGCCAGATTGCAGTGAGAGCTACACCAGCGGGACGAGCGTCATTCTGACCGCCACGCCGGTTTCTGGCTCCACTTTCACTAGCTGGAGCGGTGGCGGATGTACCGGTACCGGCACATGCACCGTGACCATGAGCTCGGCCCAAAGCGTGACCGCGAGCTTCGCCGCACAGACCACTACCAATCTGCTGACCGTCAGCAAGTCCAGCCTCGGCGGCGACGCTGCCAGCATCACCATCACCAGCAGCCCGACTGGCATCAACTGCGGCAGCACCTGCAGCTATGGCTTCAACCCCGACACTTCGGCACGTCTCTCGGCGCCGCTCACCTCCGGGCTGAGCATGTTCGCGGGCTAGAGTGGCGCCTGCACCGGACTACTGGACTGCACCGTGACCATGAACAGCGCCAAGAACGTCTCGGCCTTGTACATCAGTCTGCCGTTCGTCATTGACATCACCGGTGTCAGCAACGGCTCGGTCACTGGCAGTACCGCCAATGTCACTGCAACCATCAATGTGAATAACGCCGACGTCGGCAAGACCGCTTCCACCTATGTCACCGCCATCGTCCCGGCCACTGCGGTTGACAACTTTGTGCCCCAGCACGCCGGCCGGCGTTACGCCGAAGCGGCGACCACCAGTCGCGGCAATGTGCTGATCCAGCTCACCGGCAACGGCTGGCAGCGCGTCAGCAATGGGCAGCTCACCCCCTATTCCACGGGCGTGCTGACCGCCATCCAGGCTCTCAGCAACGCCATAACGGCCAGCCTGGCCGGCGCGCAATTCTGTGTGGGTTACGGCACCAGTGCAGATGAAATGATCAGTGCGGGCAGAATCGAGCCGATCGCCAGAATTGACGATGCCACCGCCACCGCGTCCAATACCGGCAGTTGCCTCAATCCGCTCAACTTCCCTCTGGTGGTCCAGCAAGGTTGGAATCTCCTGGGCAACAGCTTGAACCAGACTTTTCAGGTGGCCGATCTCTACGGCAACGCGAACTGGGTGACCTCGGTGTGGAAATGGGACAACAGCACAGGCAGTTGGCAGTTCTATGCCCCGGGCATGAGTGCAACGGCCATGCAAAGCTATGCAACTGCGCGGTCCTATACAGTGCTCAGCGAGATCAAGGCGGGCGAAGGCTATTCGGTCAATGCCAAGGCCACGACTTCGCTCGGCACACTTTCCGGGACGGCCTATGCGCCGACGACACTGAGCTCCGGCTGGAGCTTGATGGGCATGGGCAACGACACCACGCCTGCGGCGTTCAACACCAGTCTCAACACGACACCCCCGGCAGCAGGCAGCACCCCGGCCAATTTCAGTAGCCTGTGGGCTTGGGACAGCGCTTCGAGCAAGTGGTATTTCTACTCTCCTGCATTGGCCGCGCAAGGTGGTAGCGTGCTGGCGGATTATCTGACCGCCAAGGGCTATCTCAGTTTCACCACGAGCGGCAAGACACTGGGTCGGGGTGTGGGTTTCTGGTTGCGCAAATGAGCGCAATCAAGCCTGTTCTTACAGCCGATTGTGCAAAGCTTACCGGACGCTCACCACCATGCGCTTGCCGCAAGCCGCGAGATATTTGCGCAGCGTGGCGACCGACGGCGAATGCCTTCCCGAGGCCAGGGCGAGTTCGAGGCGCGCCACCGCCGTGGCTTTGGTGCCCATACGTTCCGCGGCTGTTGAAACCACCATTGCCGTCCTGCCAGCTTCCACTTATACTTTGTTGAAATTTTCAACAAGCGAGGTGTTGCCATGTCCACGGTCAATTTCAGCGTGCCCGACGACGTCAAGGACCGGTTCAATGCCGCGTTCGCCGGGCAGAACAAGAGTGCCATCATCGCCGATTTGATGCTGGAGGCGGTTGAACGAGCCAAGCGCAAGCAACGCAGCCATGTCGCAATCGCAAGTATTTTGTCGCGGCGCGAGCATTCGCCGACAGTGACTGCTGCGACGTTCCGCAAGGCCCGCGAGCAGAACCGGCCGTGATCCTGGTGGTGGATGCCAGTGTCGTCGCCAAGTGGTTTCTTCACTTTCGCCGCGAGGAGCAACATGCACAGCGCGCGCTGGAGATACTCGCTGGGATTGATGACGGTAGCGTGCGGATGCTGCAGCCACCTCATTTTATCGCCGAGATGGGCGCTGTTCTGGCGCGCGAAAAGCCACGGGACGCTCTGGCCGACCTCGCCGACCTGATGGCGGTTGAGTTTGAGCAGATCGGCGAGCCCGCGATCTACAAGACCGCTTGTAAACTGGCGCTGAATTTGGGCCATCACCTCTTCGATACTTTGTACCATGCGGTTGCCTTGCACACGCAAGGCGCCTTGCTGGTGACTGCGGACCGCAAGTATTTCGACAAAGCAAAGACTCTGGGACAGATCGTCTACCTTGCCGATCTAAAATTGAACCATTAATAAGGGAATAAGGGGTCGTGTTCGAATTGATTTCTGAGGTTGGGTCATGTCGACAATGATAGCGTTGATGCCGGGTAGGAGCGGCCTTGGCCGCGAAACCGTTGATCGCGGCCAAGGCCGCTCCTACAAGAATCCATCGCGGGCAAGCAACGGCAATTTCTTGGTTTAGCTTCTTATCCTTGTATTTCGTTCGGTAATCGATCAAAATGCAAGGATGATTAACCGAAGGCTCTTTTCATCCATCGCTTCCCGGCTCAGGCAACAGCCGGCGGTGGCGCTGCTCGGTCCGCGTCAGGCGGGCAAGACCACCCTGGCGCGCGAAGTGGCTGCAAGCGTACCTGAGGCGATCTTTCTTGACCTGGAAAGCGAGGCCGATCGCGCCCGCTTGGCGCGCCCGGAATTGTTTTTTGCGCGTTACCGCGATCGGCTGGTGGTGCTCGACGAAGTCCAGGCCGTGCCGGATTTGTTTGCCTGGTTGCGTCCGGAAATCGATGCGGCGCGGCGGCCTGGCCGCTTCCTGCTGCTCGGCTCGGCCAGCGGCGTTTTGTTGCGGCAATCGGCGGAATCGCTGGCTGGCCGGGTGGCTTACCTCGAACTGACGCCCTTCCTGCTCGACGAGATTGTCGCCGGGGCGGCAGGGAACGCGACGGCACAGGCCGCTTTGCTGTGGCTGCGCGGGGGATTTCCGCGCAGCTTCTTGGCTGCGGACGAGGCGGAGTCGAATGCCTGGCGCACGGATTTCGTTGCGACCTTTCTGGCCCGCGACTTGCCGCAACTCGGCATCACGATTCCCGCCGAGAGCCTGCGTCGTTTCTGGCGCATGTGCGCTCACCTGCATGGCCAATTGTTCAACGCTTCCCAGCTTGGTGCGGCACTCGGCGGCGTTTCGCACAGCACGGTGGGGCGCTACCTCGATCTGCTGGTCGATGCACTGATGTTGCGGCGCCTGCCGCCCTATTTCGCCAATGTCGGCAAGCGCCTGGTCAAGTCGCCGAAAGTCTATGTGCGCGACAGCGGGTTGTTGCATGCCCTGCTCGGCATCCGCAGCCTGGACGACCTAAACGGACATCCGGTGGCAGGCCTGTCGTGGGAGGGCTTGATCATCGAGCAGATTCTCGCCGCTTTGCCGCCACTGGCCACGGCTGGGTTCTATCGCACGGCGGCGGGCGCGGAACTGGATCTTGTGGTGGAGCAGGGGGGCGTGCGTATCGGCTTCGAGATCAAGCTCTCCAACGCCCCTACCGTTACGCGCGGCTTCTGGAATGCCTGCGATGATCTCAAGCCAACGCTGACCTACATTGTTGCACCTGTGTTGCAGGCGTATCCGCTGGCAGAAGACGTGGAAGTGATTTCACCGCTGACGCTGGCGGCCAGGTTGCGCGAGGCATTTCCTTGAAGTGTGCCGTCCCGTGCCCTGAGCGAAGCGTGACGCCTTCTTGTGGTGCACTACAATGACCAGCGCCTGCGGAACTTGATTGCTGCGACTACCCGTTGGTGTAGTTGGCAGGGGTGCGGCGCTCCGCTAAGATTTGCCGGTCTTGCGCGCAGATCACAATCAAAACACCACTGCTTGCTTGACCCTCTTTCGAAGTGTCGCTGGCATCCCGCTTTCCGGTGCTCGACGTCTTCTGAAGCATCCGGCACCACTTGATAATCACTCATGGAGACTGGCGATGACTAGAAGCAGGTTTCGCAATGCGTTGCAAACGACTTCTCTGGCAATCGGTTTTGCGGCGCTGACGTATGCGCCGGTGCATGCCGCCGGCAAGGGTCCCGGCTGGGACGACCCCAACAACTGGCCCGAATACCATCGCAGCTTCAATGCCTGGCGCTTCAGTCCGCTCGACCAGATCAACAAGCGCAATGTCAAGAAACTCAAGGTGGCCTGGATCCACCAGCCCGGCAATATCGCCCATGGCCTGCAGGTCACGCCGATCGTCATCGACGGCATCCTTTACTACATCTCCGCCGACAACAATGTCTGGGCCGTCGAAGCCGCCACCGGCAAGACCATCTGGCGCTACACGGCGAAGCTTGACCCGGTTTCGAAGAAGGTGCTGTTCGCCTCCGCCTGTCGCAGCATTACGGTCGGGCGCGGCAAGGTGTTCATCGGCACGCTCGATGGCCGCTGGCTGGCTTTGGATCAGAAGACCGGCAAGGAAGTCTGGTCGACCCAACTCACCGACATCAAGGGCAAGGACATCGGCGCCGTATTCTCTTCATCCCCGGTGCTGGCGGGCAACATCTTGTTCGGCGGTTCGACCGGCGGCGATTCGCCGATCATCGGCAAGATCTATGGCGTAAATGCGGATACCGGCGAGCGCGTGTGGACCTTTGAAACCCTCAAGGACGATCCGAAGAGCTGGCCGGGCGACAGCCGTGCCAAGGGCGGCGGCGGTGCCTGGATGCCGGGCACTTACGATCCGACTACCGACACCATCTACATCGGCACCAGCAACGCAGCGCCTGATTATTTCAGCGACGAGCGCAAGGGCGACAATCTTTACACCGCTTCGGTGTTGGCATTGAACCCCAAGGACGGTTCGGTCAAGTGGTACCGCCAGGAAGTGCCCAACGATTCCTGGGACTGGGATGCCGCCTACGAGGCGCTGCTGGTGCCGCACGAGGGCAAGACCAAGCTGGTGCACCTCAACAAGAGCGGCTTCACCTTCGTCATGGACAAGGACAACGGCAAGATCGAAAACGTCTGGCAATACGGCGAGAATGTGAACTGGGCGAAGGGCATCGATCCCAAGACCGGCGCCATCATCGAGCCGAACTTCCCCGAGGTCGGCAAGCAGAAGGTTTTCTGCCCCACTGCGCTGGCTTCGCGGCAGTGGAATCACGGCGCCTACAATCCAATTACCAAGCTCTGGTATTCGACGGGATTTGAAGCCTGCACCACGGTGACCGCTGCCAAGAATGAACCGGAGCGCTCACTGAACGTGCTGAGTCTGGGTGTGTCCGAACTGACCTTCATCGCGCCACCGGGCAAGAAAGCCGACGGCTATGTCGCGGCCTTCGATCCCGTCACCGGCAAGATCAAGTGGAAAACCCGCTGGGAATTGCCGCCCCTGGGCAGCGTGCTCGCCACGGGCAGCGGACTGGTGTTTACCGGCGACGTGCGCGGTAATCTGTTTGCCTACGACGGCGACAACGGCAAGGAACTGTGGACCTTCTCCGCCGGTTCCGGCGTGCGTGGCGGACCGGTCAGCTACGCGGTCAAAGGCAAGCAGTACATCGTCTTTCCGACCGGCCTGGGGTCGCACGCACCGATTTTCCTCTCGGGGCTTTTCCCGGCCTTCAAGGAAATTCCGGGCGGTGCGGCACTCGTGGCATTCACACTGGAATAGACATCGCAGCAACGTCCGGCAGGGCGGCCTTGCCGGACTTCTCCCGATAGGTAAACAATATGAATCGCCTGGCTTTCGCTGTTCTGGCTTTATTATTTGCGACTTGCGCGCCTGCCGCGGATCAGCTTGCAGCGCCGCCGTCTCCGGGCGCCAGCGTTGCGCCCAAGGCAACATTTGATTTGACGGACCCCGCACGCATCGCCGCGGGGAAAACCC
>Ga0172370_10008992_pt1 | contig 11822 bp, 10 predicted proteins | sample LakKiv5m_FD_114538 | JGI IMG/M metagenome (GOLD analysis project Ga0172370, IMG submission 114538) | Freshwater microbial communities from Kabuno Bay, South-Kivu, Congo - kab_022012_11.5m | ecosystem: Environmental > Aquatic > Freshwater > Lake | place: Democratic Republic of the Congo...
AATCTGAATGAGGTAATGAAGACCCGCCGCAGCAAGCTGGCGCGGCTGCAGGAAATGGGCGTCAACTCATTTACCTATGCTTTTGACCGGACGCAATTGGCGAATGATATTGTAGGGAGCTTTACGAAGTTTCAGGATCAAGAAGTGACGGTCGCCGGCCGCTTAATGTCCTTGCGACGCATGGGCAAGGCTGCCTTTGCGCATATCATGGACAACTCCGGGCGGATTCAGATCTATGTCCGCCAAGACCAAGTGGGCGAGCAATCGTATGAGATGTTCAAGCTGCTGGACATTGGCGATATCATCGGCCTCAAAGGCAAGGTCTTCAAAACCAAAACGGAAGAAATCAGTATTTTGGTTTCGCACGTCGAGCTGCTCACCAAAAATCTCCGTCCTCTGCCGGTGGTGAAAGAACGCGAAGAAGAAGGCAAGCACGTCGTTTACGACGCCTTCGCAGATACCGAGCAGCGCTATCGCCAGCGCTACGTCGATTTGATTGTCAACAAGCCGGTGCAGGATGTCTTTGTCAAGCGTTCAAAGATTGTGACCGCCATGCGACGCTACTTGGATAACCGCGGCTATCTGGAAGTCGAGACGCCCATCTTGCAGCCCATCTACGGAGGCGCAGCGGCTCGGCCGTTCACCACCCATCACAATGCTCTGGACATGACTTTGTACCTGCGCATTGCCGATGAGCTTTATTTGAAGCGCCTCATCGTCGGCGGCTATGAAGGCGTATACGAAATCAGCAAGGACTTTCGCAACGAGGGCATCGACCGCACTCATAATCCCGAATTCACCATGATGGAATTGTACGTCGCCTATCACGACTACCACTTTATGATGGAATTGGTCGAGGATATGGTCAATTACATCGCCCATGAGGTATTGGGCACGCCTAAAATTAGCTACCAAGGAACCGAAATCGACCTGACGCCGCCTTGGCCGCGTTTGCCGTTGTTCGCCGCCATCCAGAAGCACACCGGCGTGAATCTGTATGATAAGAATCGTACTGATCTCTTGGCAGCCGCGAAAGCCTTGCATGTGGAAACGGAATCGTTTTGGGATGCCGGCAAAATCTTGGACGAGATTTTTAAGGAAAAAGTTGAACCGCACCTTGTCCAGCCTGTCTTTATTTGTGATTATCCGGTGGAGCTTTCGCCGCTGGCGAAAAGGCATCGGCAGGATCCGAAGCTGGTGGAACGATTCGAGCCGTTCATTGCCGGGCGCGAAATCGGTAATGCCTTCTCGGAGCTGAACGATCCCATCGACCAGCGCCAGCGCTTCGAGCAGCAGATGACGTTGAAGGAGGCGGGCAACGAAGAAGCGCATATGCTGGATGAGGATTTTCTGCATGCGTTAGAGTACGGCATGCCGCCGACCACCGGCTTGGGCATAGGCATCGACCGGCTGGTGATGCTCTTGACGGATTCCGCCTCCATCCGTGACGTGATTTTTTTCCCAACCATGCGACCGGAAGAATAGGCCATGTCTTTTGAGCTGTTCATAGCCAAGCGCTTCTTGCGCGCCAAGCGGCAGACGGGATTCATCTCGCTGATCACCTACATTTCCATTGCGGGAGTGATTATCGGTGTCGCGGCGCTGATTATCATTCTTTCCGTTATGAACGGCTACGAATACGAGGTCCGCTCCCGGTTGATTGGAGTGGGGGCGCATGTCAAGGTGCGCACCTATCACCATCAGGGCATCGAAAATTACCCAGCACTCATCGAGCAATTAAAAACCATCCCGCACGTGCAGGCCACGACGCCTTATATCGACGACAAGGGTCTGATCATCACCAAACAAACGTCCACAGGCGTACTCATTCGCGGACTCGATCCTGGGACGGTAAATAATGTCCTCGACATCAGCAACAGCATTAATCTCGGCAAATTGGAATTGGGCGTGGCGGAACAAGCAGGGGAGCGCTCCTTGCCCGGTATCGTGGTCGGCGCCAATTTGGCGGATAAGCTGGCAATCTCACTTGGCGATGTGGTGACCATCGCCAGCTTGGCCGGCGTCAAGAGTTTCGGCCAATTGCCGAACATGATGCAATTCCGCGTCACCGGCCGTTTCAAGACCGGGCTATATGAGTTTGATAATACCTTTTGCTACGTTTCCATCCGCTCCGCGCAATTGCTCTTTAACATGGGACAAAAAGTTTCCGGCATCGACCTGCGTTTGGATAATCTTGACTTTTCCGAATCGGTTGCTCAGCAGGCCATTGACCTGTTAGGTTATCCCTACCGAGCATTGACCTGGTTCGACTTGAACATGAACTTGTTTGCCTGGTACCAGATTCAGAAATGGGCCGGCTTTATTATCTTGAGCCTCATCATTATCGTCGCTGCTTTTAACGTTGCCAGCACACTTATTATGGTGACCATGGAAAAGACCAAAGAAATCGGCATTCTAAAGTCCATGGGAGCTTCGGCCATCAGCATCCGGCGCGTTTTCACTTTCGAGGCGCTTTTCGTCGGCATCATCGGCACGGCATTCGGATTCGCTCTTGGCTACGGGCTGTGTTGGGCGCAACAGAGTTATCGATTTCTCTCTCTGCCGCAAGACGTCTACATCATCGGCTGGTTACCGATTCTGATGAAGTGGAGCGATTTTGCTCTCATCGGAGCCGCGGTTTTTTTTATCACGTACCTTGCGTCGGTATATCCTGCAGCGAGAGCTGCCAAGTTGGATCCAGTGGCGGCGATACGATTTGATTGATGATTGCGAACTCTGACAGGGTTTGGCACTCTGTCAGAGTTACCTTGCGGTTCGGCGTTGGGAAACGCCTCCTCGTACGTATGTTGGTAACTCTGCAAACCGTAATTCTGATAAACAGAACAAGATGTCCTACGAATTCTTTATAGCAACCCGATATTTGAAATCCAAGCGGAAGACCGGCTTTATTTCGCTGATCACCTACATTTCTATTTTCGGCGTGGTCATCGGCGTTGCCGCTCTCATCATTGTCCTTTCGGTTATGAACGGCTTTGAGTCGGAGGTACGCACTCGCTTCATTGGCGTCTCGGCACATGTGCAAATATCAACCACCCATGACCAAGGAATTGCCGACGCAACCGATCTCAACAAACAACTTTTGACCTTGCCGCATGTTCAGGCTGCGGCACCCTACATCGACAACAAAGCCCTCATCATGTCAAAGGAGGCTTCCACGGGGCTGCTGATTCGCGGCATCGAGGCGGAGAGCGCTGTCAAGGTGAACGACATCGGCAAAAATATTAACTTTGGCAGGCTGGAGTTAGGCCTGATCGAACAAGAAGGAGAGCGCCCGCTTCCAGGAATCGTGCTCGGCTATAACTTGGCCGACCGCATGATGGTCACGCTGGGTGACGTGGTCACCATCGCCAGCCTGACGGGAATCCGGCACGTTTCACAAATCCCACACATGATGCAATTTCGCGTTGCCGGTTACTTTGAAACCGGACTGTACGAATTCGACGACAATCTTGCCTACATTTCCATAGAATCCGCGCAAAAGCTGTTTCAAATGGGAGCCAAAGTGACTGGTATCGAGCTGAGGCTGGACCAGTATCAAAACGCTCACTCAGTAGCAAAGGGAATCAGCGCACGCTTCGCTGCCCCCTATCGTACGCAAACATGGTTTGATAAGAACCAAAACCTCTTTGCCTGGATGGAAATTGAGAAATGGGCAGCGTTTCTCGTCCTCAGTTTGATCATTATGGTGGCGGCCTTTAACATTGCCAGCACGCTCATCATGGTGACCATGGAAAAAACCAAAGAGATCGGCATTCTCAAATCCATGGGCGCTACCACCGGCAGCATCCGGCGCATTTTCACTTTTGAGGGCCTGGTAGTCGGCGCCATCGGCACCATCTTGGGCTGCGCAATCGGTTATACCGTGTGTTGGGCGCAGGTCACCTACAAGTTTTTCGCCTTGCCATCCGACATTTATATCATCAACTGGCTGCCGGTCATCATGAAATGGAGCGATTTTGCCTTGATCAGCCTCGCTGCCATCGGCATATCTTTCATCGCTTCGGTCTATCCGGCGCAAAAAGCAGCCAAGTTGGATTCGGTCACCGCGATCAGATATGAATAGGCTCGGCTAATCCGCTGAAAAAAGTCTCTTTTCCCTTCAGATGTACGCACCTACTATCCTCTCAGAACTCCTACTCGTGCGCACTCGAACCAACGCCCCGGACTCACCCGATTTTCTCCCGTTGGCAGAGTAGCTCAGCAACCTACTTATAGTGGCAAGGCCCGGATCGGCTCATCGGTTGGTCGGCCAACAAAAGCGCAGAGCCAAGCCAACAAGCCCGAATCCTTCATGAAGCGGTTTCCCGAGCCGGAAATGAATATTGAAATTCTCGATTTTTTAGCATACATTCCTTTGTGCGTTCCATTAGTGCGCTGACCGAGATCAGCCGCTTGGTACGTGCAATGCAGATCAAGAACGCCGTCGCTATAAAGATAGCCGACTTGGCTAAAATCACCCTGAGTAAAAGAATAGCTGATGGACAACGACCGAGTCACCTTACGTTGTAATAACATTCACAAGAAATATAGCATGGGACGAGCTTCCACCTTGCATGTGCTCAAGGGGATCGACCTGAGCATCTGCGAGGGTGAAATCGTCGCTGTCATCGGGCCATCGGGAGTCGGGAAGAGCACTCTGCTGCACATCATCGGCGCGTTGGATCGACCAACCGAAGGAAAAGTCGAGCTTGATGGGGTGGATATTTTTTCTTACGATGACCTGCGCTTGGCGAGGCTGCGAAATAAAACTGTTGGATTTGTCTTTCAATTTCATCATCTTTTACCAGAGTTCACCGCTTTGGAAAATGTTATGCTCCCCGGCATGATCGCCGGCACCGCGAAAGAGAAATTGCGCAAGAGAGCGGAGAGCTTATTATCCGAAGTCGGATTGCAGGATCGTGCACACCATCGGCCCAGCGAGCTAAGCGGCGGGGAACAACAGCGAGTGGCGGTAGCCCGAGCGTTGATAAACCAACCGCGGTTGATTTTAGCAGATGAGCCATCGGGTAACTTGGACTTACACACGGCAGAATCACTGCACCAGTTGATTTGGCAACTGAGCCGGCAGCACCGGCAAACATTTGTCATCGTCACGCACAATCGCGAGCTGGCGGAGCGATCACATCGGGTCATTGAGCTTTATGACGGCCAAATCAAAAGCATCACGAGCAATTGCCTCGATTGAAGGAAATTGGCATCGAGCAGCAGATGAATTGCGAAATATGTCATAAAAATCCGGCAACGAAAAAAATCCATATCGCTATGCAGGGACAAATGAAGGAGTTCAATGTCTGCGAAAACTGCGCGGACATGCATGGCCTTTCTAATCCTTTCGCGGGCTTACCGGACGTGCTGGGCATCTTGTTGCTGGGTCTATTGGCGCAAACTTTGACGCAGCGAGAAACGGAGAGCAGCGACCTAAAGTGCCAAACCTGCGGATTGACGATCAGTCAATTTCGTGCCAATGGAACATTTGGCTGCCCCGCTTGCTACGACTCGTTTCGCGATGTCGCGGAAAACATGCTCAGAAGAATTCACGGCAGCACCAAACACATCGGCAAAAAACCCCTTAATCTGCGCGCCAAACCAGATTCACATACAAGTCTGTCCGAATTAGAAAAACAATTGCAGCAAGCTATTCATGCGGAAAATTATGAGCGGGCAGCTCAGCTCCGCGACCTGATACACGATTTCAAAGGGCAGTAGGCGGTCTGGTGTGAGAGAATCAGGCGTCAACATAACCGGCGATCATTGGCTCGGCGAATGCAAAAATGAAAGCTCCACCATCGACTTGTTGGCTCAGGTACCCATCTTTTGGCTGAGCGCCAAAGGTGAGCAGAACGACATCATCATCTCGAGCCGCGTGCGGCTGGCACGAAATTTGAGAAAGTATTATTTCAAAAGCCGCATCGAGGAAAAGGATCGTTCAAGCATATTAGAAAGTGTAGAGTTAGCAGCTCGTGCGGTTCCGGAGCTCCAAGAGCTTGTGTCGTTAAACATGGACAAATTGTCAGCTTTTGAGAAAGCTCTGCTCATGGAGCGCCGGTTGATCAGCCCCGGTTTTGCTCGCGATCACGGGCCTAGCAGGGTGCTCATCGGTCCGGGCGAGTTGGTGAGTCTGATGATCAACGAGGAAGATCATCTGCGCATTCAAGTCATGCAGCCGGCCCTTGGCTTGCACTCCGCTTGGGAAGTGATCAATACCATCGATGATCAGCTAAGCAAGAATATCGATTATGCTTTTTCCGATCAGTATGGCTACCTGACTGCTTGCCCCACCAATGTCGGTACCGGGCTGCGTGCATCGATTTTCGTTCATCTTCCAGCATTGGTAGTAACCGGACAGATTCAGAGTATCTTGCAGAACATGGGCTCCAGCGAGATTGCTTTTCGCGGCTTTTATGGCGAAGGCACGCGGATGCTTGGAGACATATATCAGGTGTCCAACCAGCTCACCTTAGGCCGCTTGGAGGAACGGATCATCGAGCGCATGTACTTTGTCGCCTTAGAGTTGACTGAGCTGGAACGAGCCGAAAGATTGAAGCTTCTGGAAAAGGATTCAACTATGGTCGAGGACCGGATCTCTCGCGCCATCGCCGTTTTGCAGGCGGCAAAAATGTTGGAATCAAAGGAGCTTTTGCAGTTGTTATCCGACTTGAGATTGGGCTCAAGCTTGGGTATAATCGAGCCAATTGACTATGCATTGCTCAACGAGCTGGTAGTCACAACACAATCCGCACACTTGCAGAAAATTCTACACAAAGAAATGAATTCACGAGAGCGGGACATAGCACGAGCGGAATACACGAAGCAACGTTTGCCGTTTTCCCGATCCATGCAGCTTTTTAGGAGTTAAACATGAAGAACAACTTTTCCAGCCGTGTACAGATGGTCATCCAGTTTGCTCGGGATGAAGCCCTTCGTCTCGGTCACGATTATATAGGTACCGAGCATTTGCTTTTGGGCTTGATCCGCGAGGGCGAGGGCATAGCCATCGAAATCCTGCATTCGCTGGGCTGCGATCTGGAGGAGATCAAGCACGCAGTCGAAGATGCGGGACGGGCATCCGGCGATACCATGACCATTGGCAACATTCCTTTCACCAAACGCGCCGAGAAAATTCTCAAAAGCGCTTACGTGGAAGCGGATCGGCACAAGTCGGACATCATCGGCACCGAGCATCTCCTGCTCGCTTTGGTGAAGGAAAAAGAAGGGCTAGCGGCGCAAATCCTCAAGAGCTTTGGGGTAACCTATGAAGCTGTCAATGAAGAATTGGAGCGTATTCTGCAAGGCTCGCCATCCTCACAAGCCGAGGCAGAGACCCAACAGACCAAATCACAAACCCCGGCCTTGGATCATTTTGGCCGGGACTTGACCGAACTGGCACACAAAGGAGATTTGGATCCCATCATAGGCCGGGAAAAAGAAATTCAGCGCGTGGCGCAAATCCTCAGCCGCCGCAAGAAAAACAATCCGGTCTTGATCGGCGAGCCGGGAGTCGGCAAAACGGCCATCGCCGAGGGCTTGGCTCTACGGATTGCAGAAAGAAAGGTACCCAGAATACTTTATAACAAGCGCGTCATCACGCTGGATTTGGGAGCCGTCGTTGCCGGCACCAAGTATCGCGGCCAATTCGAAGAACGCATGAAGGCCATCATGAATGAGCTGGTGAAGACGCGCGACGTGATCTTGTTCATTGACGAGCTGCACACCATCGTCGGCGCCGGCGGCGCCTCCGGCTCTTTAGACGCCTCCAACATGTTCAAGCCTGCACTTTCCCGGGGAGAGCTGCAATGTATCGGCGCAACCACCCTTGATGAATACAGACAATATATCGAAAAGGACGGCGCCTTGGAGCGTCGCTTCCAAAAGGTAATGGTCGATCCTCCCAGTTTGGAGGAGACGTTTGCCATTGTCAAAGGATTGCAGAGTCGCTATGAGGCCCATCACCGGGTTCGCTTCCATGCAGATGCGATCAGGGCGATCGTCAAGCTGTCCGATCGTTACATTACCGACCGCTACCAGCCGGACAAATCCATAGACGTGCTGGATGAGACAGGAGCTCGGGTGCACCTGGCGAACATTGTGGTGCCAAAAGAAATCACCGATTTGGAAGAACAAATTAAAAAAGTTCGCAGCGAGAAAGACTCGGTGGTGAGGTCACAGAATTTCGAAAAGGCGGCGATTCTACGCGATCGGGAGAAAAACCTGATTCGCGAGCTGGAAGACGCCAAGAAGAGATGGAACGAAGATCAGGATTCCTCTTACGCGACTGTGACCGAAGAGGATGTCGCGGAGGTCGTTTCCATGATGACCGGCATCCCCGTGATGCGCGTAGCACAAACCGAATCCGATCGTCTCCTGCAGATGGGCGAAAAACTCAAAAGCAGAATTATCGGCCAAGATCGGGTGATAGAAATTCTCAGCAGAGCCATCCAGCGAACCCGAGCTGGCTTGAAAGATCCCCACCGACCCATCGGCTCCTTCATATTCCTTGGCCCGACGGGCGTCGGCAAAACGCAATTGGCAAAAGAGCTGGCGAGCTATCTGTTTGAAAGCGAAGAAGCGCTCATCCGCATCGACATGTCGGAGTACATGGAAAAATTCTCCGTATCGCGCCTAACCGGTGCGCCTCCGGGATACGTGGGTTATGAGGAAGGCGGCCAACTCACGGAAAAGGTACGGCGGCATCCTTATGCGGTAGTCCTGTTCGATGAAATCGAAAAAGCTCATCCCGACGTATTCAACATTCTGCTGCAAATATTGGATGAAGGGCATATCACCGATGGCTTGGGCCGCAAAGTAGATTTTAAGAACACTGTGCTGATTATGACCAGCAACATCGGCGCCCGGGAAATTACCAAGGGCGGCGGCTTCGGCTTTGGTAAAGCGGACGAGGAGTCCGATTATGAGGGCATGAAGAATCGCATTATGGATCAAGTTCGCCGTATTTTCAATCCGGAGTTCATGAATCGTGTTGACGAGATTGTGGTGTTCGATTCCTTGAAACGCAGCGACATGATCCAGATTATCGATATCGTGCTGGAAGAAGTTTTGGCAAAGGTATCGGACCGCAACATCCGCATCGAGCTGACCAAGAGCGCGAAGGAATTCTTGGCTGATCGCGGCTTCGATCCCGTCTTCGGCGCTCGACCTTTGCGGCGCACCATCCAAAAATACGTGGAAGATTCCATCGCGGAAGAAATTTTGAAAGGCCGCTTTGCGGATGGAAGTGTCATCCAAATTAAGAAGAAAGGGGACGAGCTCGAGTTCAGCGAGTCCGAGCGCTTGCCCAGCGGCGTCAGCTCCAATGGCTCGCCAAAACCAGAGCCGATTGAGAATTGAGTCTGGTTGTCGAAGGTTCTATCGACCTTCTGAGGAAAATAGCAATGCCAACGATGGATACCGAAGAGATTAAAGCAGCCATCGAATCCCTTCCTGACGAACAATTTGACTCATTAAGGAAATGGTTTCTTGAGAAGGACTGGAAAAAGTGGGATGAGCAGATTGAGGAGGACTCTAGATCAGGAAGGCTGGGGTTTTTGGTAAAAGAAGCGTTATATACTGAGCCTTGCGGCTTGGTTGAAGAGGAAAGACTCGCATGCCCATAATCGCACGATTCTATGGCATCGTCATTAAGATGTACTTCAGTCAGAGCGAGCATGGTGTCCCACACTTTCATGCCATCTATGGTGAATACAACGCGGTGTTTGATATCTCGACACTCGAAATGCTTGAAGGCGACTTGCCCGCGCGAGCCCAAAGACTCGTTAAAGAGTGGAGCACTCAGTATCAATCAGAACTGTTGAGGATGTGGGATACTAACGAGTTCAAGCGATTGCCCGGATTGGAGTAAAGACATGAATGCTCCAAAAATTAGGTCAGTGACCCCAATAAAAGGGAAACGCCTGCTGGTCAATTTTGCAAACGGAATTCAAAAGGTCTATGACTGCCATCGGATACTGCATCTTGATCGTTTTCGGTTGCTTCAGCATGAAGCCTTTTTCAAGGCAGTCACAGTTGATCCTGGAGGATGTGGCGTTTCCTGGGATGATGAAATGGATCTGAGTGAATACGAGCTATGGACAAATGGAGAGAAATTAGACCTGCGTATGGCTCACACCAAAGAAGCGGCTGTTGTGCCACATGAAGAGCAGGGATATCGCACGAGCGCTTTGTTCAGAAAAGCACGCAACTGAAGTCGGGTGTTAATGGGACTAAGCTGCGACTAACGCTTCGTTCTAACGAGGTGAATCTAAGACAGCCCGAAATCTATAACTCAGATCCGGCAACTGTTTCAACGACTTCCTTGAATTTTGCCTCCCCAGTTAAAATAGCTCCCTACCGCGTAATCAATCACAACATAGAAGAAGATTCAAAGGTCTGGATGGCAGGACTTTTTGAGAGCACCGTGGATTGATATTTTAGTTCCTGTCAGCGCCTCATGTGAACATATTGTTCCCCACTCCTGCGCCAAAATGGGAAATGAAAATCCCCCTCAGTATTTTCAAACAGTCGGATGATGACTTGCAGTGTGGTACATGGCGAGGATATTTTCTACCGGTGCATCGATTTGGATGTAGGTATGCCCGGGTCCAAATATATACCCGCCATCCTCGCCAAGAATATCGATCAACCTCCGCGCTTCATCTGCAACCTGGCCCTGCGTTCCCTGGCACAGTATCTTTTGTAAATCCATACCGCCATAGAAACACAAGTCTTTGCCAAACTCGCGTTTGAGCTCAAGCGGATCCATGCCTACAGCGCGAACCTGAATGGGTTCGAGCACGTCCACCCCAGCTTCGATGATCAGTGACAAAAGCGGCCGTACTGCCCCGCAAACATGTAATAAAAACTTTTTGCCGGACTTGTGTACACGCTGAGTGATTTGTTTTAAATAAGGAACCACCATCTCTTTGAAAATGGCGGGGCTGAACAAGGGCCCTTGCTGGGAGCAATAATCGTCCGCCATGTAAATGATGTCTATCCCTTCGCCATATTTATTAAGAAGCACATCCAAGCTTGTTAGCGATATATCTGCTATAGTTTTGATTAAGTATTCGGCATAATTTTTTCGCAAGGCAAAATCCATAAGCAAATTTTCCAATCCTCTTACGTGCGTGGCGATATGGTAAGCGCCCCAGGTAAATACACCAATGATTGCACGATGCCCCTGTTTTCGCGCTTCTTTGGGAAAATGATCAAAACCTAACACGTCGCTCGATGGCCAGGCGAAATTTTTTATATCAGCAATGTCGTCCTTTCCTGCCAGTGGACTGAAAACCAGCTCGTTATAATATCCCCCCGAGTAGTGGGTCTTTTGGGACAAATAGCCCCAAATGGATCGCTTTACTTTTTTATTTTCTTCTTCCTGATAAAACTGAAAATTCTTCGGCAAGATCATCCAGGTGTCCACATTCAAAAAATCAAACAGAGCCTCCTTGCTTTTGCGTTGAGTGTGCCGGTATAGCAAGTCATATACTTCGGGTTCCGCGTCAAAAGTAATGGGCACGCGATCAGTGGATTGGTGATGAATCGCGCGAATCACTCGTTCTTTTGAGTCCATTTCAATTTCTCCTGAACATTTTTGGCCCAAGCCGGATGAGTCCATAAGTACTTATCGCAAAAACCAGAGTACAACCAAGGGCAATCCCTTCTTTGCCATAGATAAAGTTACCGGTTGCAAAAAGTGCAGAATAAACCAAGGTGCAACCGAGGAACCATCCCAGCAACGCAGCCGGCAAACTGTCGGGCTGCGAGCCGACTTGGGCCAGCTTTTTTATCGGCTGCCAACCATTGCC
>Ga0172370_10008994_pt1 | contig 11820 bp, 8 predicted proteins | sample LakKiv5m_FD_114538 | JGI IMG/M metagenome (GOLD analysis project Ga0172370, IMG submission 114538) | Freshwater microbial communities from Kabuno Bay, South-Kivu, Congo - kab_022012_11.5m | ecosystem: Environmental > Aquatic > Freshwater > Lake | place: Democratic Republic of the Congo...
ATTGTTTTACGTTTAACAACATAAAGATATTGAATATCAATATCTTGTACAAAATAATATGCTACTTTTTTCACATTTTTATTAACAATTTTCTAATTTATTAGCACTTGCTAAACTTGAATACTTTATTTTTTCTCTATGTCGCATCTTTCATTGATTTCTTGCAGAGATTTTCCTATGCTGTTAAGTTAACGAATTCAGTTACAAGTTCCTCATGAATAGTATTGTTTTTAACAAAACCTAATTTGTTTTAACTTGTGTCTCCCATGACCACAGGTTCAAAGATAAGGAAAGAAGTTTGAATTCAGGAAGACTTTGATATAAACTGAAGTGTGGTTGGGGAATAAAACATAACCCTTCCGGCTACGGCCGAACTGGACTTTACCGTAGCGGATTGGAAGTTCTTAATTGTTAGCCGGATGTTTCCACCGGTGTTTTTAATTACCTCCGGCCGTTATTCCAATACCCGAAAATTTGTCTGTGATTACCGGCCAGGCTAATAAATAATTATGCCGGTAGAAACTCAACCGGGCGAACGGAATTTTCTGCCCATGACTAATTAATGTCAATTTATAATGGATAAAAATTGCATTAAATTTATTTAATAAAGTTTACCGATTTAAATAAAATATATTTTTGTTCCATGCTATCAGGTTATTCGGATTATCAATTATGAATATACTTCAGTCAAATCATACAATTATGGGAAATTCGTTAACACAATCGTCCCTGACGAAAAAATATGTAGTTGCCCTTGCAGGATTATTCCTGATTACTTTTCTTTTTGTCCACCTCGCCATCAACCTGTTACTTCTGCTTCCTGCGACCGACACGTTTAATGTTGCCGCCCACTTTATGGGAACCAACATCATTATCAAAGTCTTTGAAGTAGTCCTGTTTTCAGGAATTTTTATTCACATCATTTACAGTCTGATAGTTCAGGTGCAAAACTGGATGGCAAGGCCGGTAAGGTACAAGCTTGAAAACTGGTCGCATACTTCGCCTTTTTCAAAGTTCATGATCCACACTTCGGCCATCATTTTTATCTTCCTGGTTTTTCATCTTATCAAATTCTACATCGAAACCAAATTCTTAGGTCGGATTGAGGATGTGGTTATTAACGGCGAATCCTATCCCAATATGGGATTAAAGGTTATTACGTCCTTCAAAATGCCAATTGTTGTAATCGGATATATACTGTCGTTCATTGTCCTGGGCTTTCATTTGCATCATGGATTTCAATCAGCTTTTCAGTCGCTGGGTTTGAACCACACCAAATACACCCCTTTTATAAAGCTATTAAGTACGGCAGTTTCAATTATACTTGCAGTGGGATTCATCATCATTCCGCTCGCGATTTATTTTGGTAATTATTAATCCGGAGAAAATATAAATATATGGCTACTTTAAATTCTAAAATACCAGAGGGACCATTATCTGAGAAATGGACCAAATACCGGGCGGAGATGAAGCTTGTGAATCCGGCAAATAAAAGCAGGCTGGATATTATTCTGGTGGGAACCGGTCTGGCAGGATCGGCTGCAGCCTCTTCGCTCGGTGAACTTGGATATAACGTAAAAGCGTTTTGTTACCAGGATTCACCCCGCAGAGCACATTCTGTGGCTGCTCAGGGTGGAATAAATGCGGCGAAAAATTATAGAAATGACGGTGACAGTGTTTATCGTTTATTTTATGATATGATCAAAGGAGGCGATTACCGTTCGCGTGAAGCCAACGTTTACAGGGCAGCTGAGGTGAGCAATGCAACTATTGATCAGCTTACGGCGCAGGGTGTTCCTTTTGCCCGCGAATATGGCGGAACCCTGGATAACCGTTCGTTTGGCGGAGTACAGGTTTCCCGGACATTTTATTCAAAAGGACAAACGGGTCAGCAATGCCTGCTGGGTGCTTTCTCGGGTTTGATCAGGCAGGTGAATAAGGGAACAGTAAAAATGTTTCCTCGCCGTGATGTCCTTGAAATCGTGGTTGTTGATGGAAAAGCACGAGGCATCATTGCCCGGAACCTGGTAACTGGAGAAATAGAAAGACATTCGGCTCATGCAGTTGTACTGGCTACCGGAGGTTATGGAACCATCTATTTCCTTTCGACCCTTGCTTTGAATTCCAATGTTTCGGCTGCGTGGTCGGCTTATAAAAAAGGAGCGTTTTTCGGTAATCCGAGTTTTATCCAAATACACCCTTCGAGTGTGCCGGTTCTCAACGAGTACCAGGCAAAACTCACCCTGATGTCGGAATCTCTGAGAAACGACGGCCGGGTTTGGGTTCCGAAAGAAAAGGGAGATAAACGTCATGCTAACGAAATTCCTGAGGAAGAAAGGGATTATTATCTCGAAAGAAGATATCCGGCTTATGGCAATCTTGTTCCGAGAGATGTTGGATCACGGGCAGCCAAAGAACGCTGCGATGCGGGATATGGTGTAGGGGAAACCGGTTTGGCTGTAAACCTCGATTTTAAAGATGCCATTGCAAAACAGGGTAAAAAGGCAATTGAAAACAAATACGGGAACCTTTTCGAGATGTATGAAAAAATCACCGGTATAAATCCTTATGTGGAACCCATGCGGATATACCCGGCCGGGCATTATACCATGGGTGGATTATGGGTCGATTATGAACTGATGACCACGATTCCGGGACTATATGCTATCGGTGAGTCCAATTTTTCCGATCACGGTGCAAACCGTCTTGGTGCAAGTTCACTGATGCAATGTGCCGGTGATGGATATTTTATTATTCCGAATACGATAGGGAATTATCTGGCTAATGAAATTCGGACAGCGAGAATTCAAACCAATCTACCGGAATTTGAGGAGGCTGAAAATTCGGCCAAAGACAGGATTGAAAAACTGTTTGCGGTTAACGGGACCAAAACCGTTTCATCCTTTCACAAACGGCTTGGCAGGATTATGTGGGATTTGTGTGGAATGTCGCGAAATGAAGCCGGACTTAAAAAAGCCCTTATCCAAATCGACGAATTGAATGCCGAATACTGGAAGGATGTGAAAGTGCCGGGATCCAATAATCAGTTAAACCAGGAGCTTGAAAAGGCGATACGAGTCGCCGACTTTTTCGGTATTGCCAAACTGATGGTGATGGATGCGCTGAACAGAAAGGAATCGTGTGGCGCTCATTTTCGTGAAGAAAGTCAGACCGAAACTGGTGAGGCTAAGAGGGATGATGCAAATTATGCCTATGTTTCGGCCTGGGAATATAAGGGTGAGAACGATACACCGGTGCTACATAAGGAAGACCTGAAGTTCGAAAATGTGGAGTTAAAGATCAGGGATTATAAATAAGAGATCGTGTTTTATATCAAAGAAATTGAAAAATAAAGGAACATGAATATTAAACTCAAAATCTGGCGTCAGGAAAATTCAAAAGTTAAAGGCAGGTTTATAGATTACTCCTTTGATAATGTATCACCCGGCATGTCTTTCCTTGAAATGCTGGATGCGTTGAACACCAAACTCATCCAGGAAGGCGGAAGCCCGGTTGCATTCGAACACGACTGCCGGGAAGGAATATGCGGAAGCTGCGGTTTGTATATCAATGGCAGGCCTCATGGCCCCGGAGAAAAATCAACCACCTGCGAGTTGCACATGCGCTCTTTCAAGGACAGGGACTCCATCACCGTCGAACCATGGCGCGCAAAGGCTTTTCCTGTAATCCGTGATCTTATTGTGGATCGCAGCGGTTTTGATGAAATCCTTAAAGCCGGCGGATTTATTTCGGTAAATTCCGGAGCTGCTCCTGAGGCAAATTCAATTCTTGTAAGCAAAGAGGTTGCAGAAGAGGCCTTTGATGTAGCCACCTGTATCGGATGCGGGGCTTGTGTTGCAGCCTGCAAAAATGCTTCAGCAATGCTTTTTGTTTCTGCTAAGATTTCTCAACTTGCTATTTTACCACAAGGTAAAGTTGAAGCCGCTCAACGTGTTCAGGCTATGGTTGCCAAAATGGACGAGCTTGGTTTCGGAAACTGTACCAACACCTATGCGTGTGAGGCAGAGTGCCCGAAAGGAATTAAAGTGATCAACATCGCCCGCATGAACAGAGAGTTCTTTACCGCAAAGTTAGGAAGCCAGAAGAATTCATAGTAGGACATCATTTCTTTTCAGTATTTGTCGAAATCGGTACCTGGTTCAGATTACTCGTTGTTTGATAATCGCTCAAACCACTAAACAAGTAACAAGTAACCAGCAACCAGCCACCAGCAACCAGTAACCAGCAACCAGTAACCAGCCACCAGCCACCAGCCACCAGCTACTCTTACATTTCCGGCGACTTCCGTTTATCCTTTTTATCTGCGAGTTTCTTTTTCATTTCAAGCCTTTTTTCTTTCGAAGTACGTGTAGGTTTGGTCGAAATTCTCTTTTTAACCGGTTTAAGCGCTTTTTCAATGATATTATAAAATTTTACAAGCGCAATCTGCTTATTCTTAAGTTGTGAACGGCTCTCCTGCGAAACGAGGACCAAATCTCCATCCGCAGTAATTTTGTTCTTTAACCTGCCAAGTAGAATTTGCTTCTGATCATCGGTGAGCAAAGCCGAAGCAGTGATATTGAACCGGAGTTCAACTTTACTGCTGACCTTGTTCACATGCTGTCCACCCGGCCCGCTGCTGCGTGTAGATGTAAATATCAGTTCACGTTCAAAGGGTATGCTTCTTATGGAATTGAGATTTTCATTATTCATAACTGCAAAAATAGTCAGGAAAGAAGATACGGGTATGAAAAGCTCCGCTAACTATTTTTTCGACTCTTTTCGTTTCAAATATTTATCCAGGAAGGCGAGTATTTTTCCATAAGCTTCAATCTCATTTTCTTTCTTCACGAAGCCATGGCCCTCGTCGTCAAACAGGATGTATTCAACGGGAACACCTTTCTTTCTCACAGCTTCAACTATTTCATCAGATTCGGCCTGCAAAACCCTCGGATCATTTTTCCCCTGTAGAACGATCAATGGCTTTATAACATTCTTAGCATGGAAAAGTGGTGAACTGTTGTAAAGCATTACCGAATCTTCGGTTTCCGGATCACCCATCTCAGCATACAATGCCTTTCTGAATGATTCCCAGTATGGAGGAATTGACCTTAATGTTCTGAGCCAGTTAGTGACACCGAAAATATTTACACCCACGGCAAACTCCTGAGGTGCAAATGCAAGCGCAGCCATGGTCATGTACCCGCCGTACGATCCGCCGATAATCCCGATGTTTTCCTGATCAACCACACCGGTTGATGCAAGAAACGACTTGCCATAAATGCAATCCTTCAGGTCAACGTCGCCATGTTTCCTGTCATCCATTTTGTTGAATGATTTTCCGTATCCATCACTTCCCCGGTTGTTTACCGCAAGTACGGCATAATCATGGTTGACCAGGTATTGAATAAGAGCGGAATAAGAAAGACGTGATTGCCCGCCAGGACCACCATGAACCCAAATCAGAGCCGGTACCGTATTTCCAACAGTTGCATTATGAGGCTGATAATAGATAGCCGGGATTCTCAATCCGTCAAATGACGAATAACGCACCACAACACCCGGAACAAGGTCTTCCGCATTAATTTCCGGATTCAGGGTGTTTGTGAGTTTTTTCAGGTCTTTGGAACGAAAATCATAAATGTAAATATTATTTGGACTGACACTGTTACCCACAGCCATGAAAAGCAAATTTTCACTCTTTGAAACAGAAATCCTTTTTATATCGCCCTCACCAAAATCAGGCATACTGACAATATCACCTGTTGCAAGGTCAACAACGATAACGATTGTCCGGGCATCTTCATTCAACCCGATGATCCTGTATTTTTCGTTATATGAATCATAGGCATACCATACATCCCAGTTGGTTCCCCAGGCTTTTTCCTTTGCGCCGGTCTCAAGGTTATATTTAACAAGGTATTGAAACTCGTTGTTTTCGTTTGTACGATAAAATAAATTTCTGACTCCGACATCGAAAAACTGGGCATCATACAGAGCATCTCCTTCATGTTTGGAAATGTGTGAGGTCGTTTTTCTCAAAATATCGAAAATGTACAATTCATTGTTCGAACTCGTAATGCTTTTTGAAAGGGCGAGGTAGCGCTTATCAGATGATATTGCCTCGACATCAAGGCCACTTTCGTTCAGATAAACTAAAGTTGATTGGAAGTCCTGTAAATTTGTTTCGTATAGGTCGAAAAATTTCTGGTCACGCTTATTCGAAATAAAAAAGAAACTTTTTTTATCCCTTGCCCATCCAAAAAATTCTGATTTTGCCTGTTCCCAGGGAGTTAAATCGCTGATAACGCCGTTTTCAATCAGGAGATAAATATGGTCAAGTTCATTGCCTCCCTCATCTGCCGAAAATAAGATTCGGTTATCCTCCGGAAAATAAGAAATTGCAAAAAAAGATTCTGTAGTTGATTTGGTCAACTGTTCAGCTTTGCTGCCATTTACGGGTAAGGCAAACAGATTATATATCCCGGTTTCATTGCTCGTCACAAGCAATTTCGACTCGTCGGGCGAAAAACCGGCGGCATAAATATCTGTGTTTTTAAAGAACTGTTCAATGGAATATTTTTTAACTTGTCCGGGAGCCTTATCCTCAGGCTGTTTGATTTGCAGATCACACCCGCAAACTGCAATGCTAATCAATAACCAGATGATCCTTATCATGATCAGTATATTATTAAAGCCTCACAAATTTATAACAAATTAAAAAGATTAAGGTTTGTTACCTTTGGTAGTCTTCACCAAACAAAAATATCTTCAATTCTAGCCGGCCGTTTATCTTCAATCCACTTAAAATCCTTTAAAAGCCTTTCATCTTCCGGTACTTCGTTTTCAGGAAACATGTGAGCATCTACGTTTTTAACCGGAGTTATCATCCTGACTTCATTGTCGGAGAGATAAATATTCATGTTGTTTGAGGTCGTCTTATTGATGCCAATCAGATCTCCGTTGTCCTCCCTTACAAAAAATATGGATTCAGCATTACCGTAAACTCGTATCGCAACGAGGTTGTTATTTTCAAAATAGCCAGTCATTATTTTCCCTTTCACCTGGTTAAAGGTGCTTTTATGAATGGTATCATCCATCGAAATGATAAAGCAGGAATTGATCAGCGCAAGTGTATCCATTTGCTTATTGCTGATGGCAAGATGCACCGAATCGGCAGTCAACTGGTTCTTACCCGACCACAAAACGGGCGATTTATATAAAAATATCGTTGAATCACCAAAATTATATACCAGTGAATCGCACATCCCCTGCAAATCATTTCGAAAAAATTTTGAATGATGGTAGCTTAACATATATTCTGCATTCTGTGCAGTATCGAAAAGTATCCAAAGAGTATCCGAATGTAGAAAAAGCGAATCTTTTTTGTCAATCATCACTGCAACTGCACTGTCTGTCACAAAGGAATAGCCTGCTTTTTTTCGAAATTCGGCGTATTGGCCGTAGACCACTATATCCTGGATTGTATCTTTAAGCGCAACATTACTTCGGGCTTCGCCATATTCGAGTTGCCTGTCGTAATACAGGCTATCGCCGCTGAGCCTTTGCTCTTTGGTAACCATATAAGCATTTTGCCTGAATTGTGACTTGTCATTTTTGGTATCGTACCAGCCATTTTCACAATAAATCAGGTTTTCATCACTTATTATGTTTGTCGGTCCCAAAAACCACGCTACTTCCGTGTCGGTTTGATATTTCAGCGTATCCGACTGCATGGTATAGTGTTCATTGACCAGAACAACACTGTCCCTGAAATAGGCCTGTCGCAGATCAGTATAATAATAGCCCTTTCTGCTGGTCAGGACATTAGCCGTATCTACTATTTTACCTCCGGTAAGATAATAGGCTATTTTATGAAGCCGGTCGTACCATAAATGTTCGGTGAAGAGAGTTGCCTTTGCTTCTTCAAGCCTCACATTGTTTTTGAGTTCAGCGATTCTTGTATTGCCGTCATAGTTCAATAAATCGCTGTAAATGTTTAAGGTATCGGACGCTTTAATGTGAATGTTCCCAAACCCTTCAAAACTATTGGTTAGTTCATGCCAGTAAGCGCTGTCGCAAAAAAGAAGGGTACTGTCATGTTTCAGGATGACATGCCCGATCAAACGCTGAACTTTTTCACCGAGGTTTTTATCATATTTCAGGTAGTCGGCTTTTTTTATCTCAATCAAAGCAGGTTTTTGTGAGATGCCATGAAAAGTCAACCCGCTTACTGCGAACAGCAGAAACAGGAGCCTGTATATTCCTATGAATGGATTGAACCGCATCTGATTTTTTGAGCTTTCAAAAATAAGCTAAAAACAAAATAGCAGTCACGAAATTCGTCCGGCCACGGTACTGTGCGTTTGCATGTATGCAGTGGCCGGACGAATTCAGGGGACTATCTAATCACCGTCATTTTCTTTGTATCGCTCATCTGTCCATTTACTTCGAGGCTGTAGAAATAAATTCCAGCGCTCAAACCATCGGATGTGAACTCAACAAAGTAAGATCCTTTATCCATTTTATCCTGATTGTATGATTTGATAAGTTTACCGGTGTAATCAAAAACCTTTACCATAACTGTAGCTTCTTCATCCAGCTTGTACCAGATTTGGGTAGAGCCATTAAATGGGTTGGGAACATTTTGAAGCAATTCACCTGATTTGAGAGTGCCTATGCTTTCCTTCATGGTTTTGCCCAGCTTGTCGCCGGGGAGGAGGGAAAGGAGGTAATCCCTGTTTTCTTCGAACTGCTCAATCGAAACCGGCTTAAACTGCGGCATATTGCCAATGTAGGATGATTTCTGCCCGTTTTCCATCATGAAATACGTGTATCCCAGGTCAATAATGGCAAATATAGAATCCTCGAACGATCCCGGATTCTGTATCACATCTTCGAACCAGACAATGGCAGTGGGCCAGTTTTCGAGCTTGATTTCGCAGAAGTTGGCGAGGAAGCCGGCGAGTTTGGCGAGAGAGGAATCACCCTGAATTGCTCCGTTACTGTTGAAATAATACTTAAGTGCAGAATAATTATCTCCTGTATATTCTTCAATTGCATAAAGTTCTTTCATTGCGGCCTTTGCATATTCCGTCTGAGGGTATTCGTTCACAATTTGCTCCAGACCTTCTTTAGCCTCTGCTAATTCTTCTGATTCGATGTTTTCCTGTACTTCAAAATACAGTGTTTCAACACCTGAACCCGAACCTCCGCCTCCGCCGCCCGGTACCCAGTCCGGCAACCAATTATAACATTGCCAGGGAAAGAAATCGTTTTGAGGATCAAAATTTACACCCCAATAGTGTATCTCACATCCAGACTTTCATTTAACTGTCCCGTATAATAAAGCATTGGTTCGGTATTATATTCATCAATTATTGCATTATACTTAAACGGTACGGGGAAACTGCCCTGAGAAGCAGACACTTCATAATTTTCATTGTCCTTTATGTATTGGGTTCCAGTCCACGAAGTCGCACCTGCACAGCCCGTCAAACTTACCTGGCTGTTATCATAACATTGCAAACCGTCAATGTTATTATAAATCTTATTGCCATTATTGATCAAATTTCTACTTGTAAGTGTTGCTAAGGAGTTATAAACCAGGATGCCGGTACTGTTCGATGATACTGTATTATTTATCAATTGTCGCATACTGCCTGTACCACTTTGATACAATCCAATACCGGTATTGTTCGAACTAAATGTACTGTGCTGAATGGAAAAGCTTGGATAACTAACTAAACAAACGCCATAATCCGCATTTATAAACTGGCTTTGGTTATAAATGGTCACCGCTTTACATGCCGAACCATTGGAAGCGCTAAGGGAAGCCCCATCAAAATGACAACCGCTCACAGTGAGATTACCCGACGAAAAGTCAACTCCGTCACCGTTATTAAAATTGCAGTTGTTAAGGGTAAGGGAGTTCTGGTTGCTTTGCAGAAGGCTATGATTAAAAATCCCTGAATTTATTGTCATGTTGAGGCTGGAATTATTAATAACCCAATCCATATTGCTGACGTTAATATTGCCTCCAACACTTATATTACAGGTTGGTTCGGTATTTATATAGCTTTGCTTTGTATTGTCAATGCATTTAAATAATACATTGCTTCCAATAATTAAATCGCCAAAAGAACTGATGCCTGCAAAGTCATCCATAAAATGGAATTCACTGGAATTTGAAATGGTTAATGTCGCGTCTTCGTGTATTCTGATCTCATCTGCAACCAGAAAAATCCCGGTTATTGTTTGGCTATCCGTAATGTCTCCGGTCAACCCACACAGGGTTAAAAGATCTTCGATAAAAAGACCGGTTTTTGCAATTTGAGGATGATCTTCAGTAGTGCCATTCTGAGGAAACCAATATCCGTAACCTTCCGGATTTGGAGGACTCCATGTATTAAAATCATCCATATAAGCAAATGCTTCTTCAGCTTGTATAAAAAAATCGCTGTTCCCCCAAAATTCATCTGGATTATAATTATCAGGATGATGATGAGGATCCAATGGATCTTCTGGAAAAAAATCATCAAACGGGAAGTTCTCAATATCTGTGTATGGAATCCAGGGTTCAAATCCTTCATCCGGATTCACATCAGGATAAAAGCCTCTCAAAGCCGAAAATAAGTAGAAAGTAAATTCACCGTAAACTTCGTACTGCCAAACCGGACGTCCGCCAGTAATATGACGTTCAAAGTGTGCGAATTCATTATAATCGCAGGCGGTATATATTTGCCGGTTTTTGCATAGGCTGTTTGGATAATTCACATAATCTGTAAGATCGTCAATAAAACCCCCAGACAGGCAAGACATTATGGTAACCACCATTTGTGCGCAATCGATTGATTCAAGCCATCCGGCAAGCTGGTAATCGTATAAAAGTTCAGGGGGTGCTAATTCTTGACCAAAAATAGAAATGTATGTACCCAGTTGATCTGTATTACCATTTGCTTCCAAGTGCACAAGCAATTGATCATCATGTCCAAGGTTTTGTGAAAGAAATTCAAACGTAGCTCCTAAACTTGCAAGAGAAGCATTGAAATCAATATCGTCAGAGACTGGAAATCCATCCAAATCATCTGTAAGATAAAGATTTTGCGTTGGGTAACCGTAGGTGCCGTCATTTTCTGCAAAATGGACAAAGATGTTTTCTTTTTTGTATCCTTTTAATAGCATAGTGTTATATACAATGGAAATATCAAACCATTGCCACGCATTAGTATTCTTCCCTGTACCACCAACAAGAACAGCAAATAAATGATCGCTGGGTTCATCGAATGTTGAGCCTTCACCGGTATAGTCAGGAAAGGATATTTGACCGCCCGAAGGAACAAATGAAATTAGTTCATAATCAGATTCTTCGTTAATTGGGTATAAATCTTCATTTACAATACTACTAACTCCGTTTTGACAACTTACAAATACAAAGCGGCATGGATGGTACCAAAGTGCAGCGGGATCATCATTTATAAAAAATACCCAATTATTATAAAAGGGGCAGCTAACCGATGTGTAGTCAAACAAAATAACCGCTTCTTGCTGAGTTTGTGAATCATAGGCTGCATAAACCAAAACATTTGTACTATCAGCACCAACAATGGAGTTCATTACCAGATTAATAGCCTGCTGCCTTGTAAATTGAGAAAATGCAGCAGTTGATACAAACATCGCAATTACAATAATTACGAATTTTCGTAAATTTGGAAACTTTTTCATGTTCTGTAGATTTCTAATTAATACTTAATTATTTTAATGGTTTGCAAGACATTTCCGTTTACCTTTAAAGAAAGTAGATAAGTACCGGGCTTGCAG